>Ga0207707_10000449_pt1 | contig 42875 bp, 29 predicted proteins | sample KBSC83BmetaG_FD_184336 | JGI IMG/M metagenome (GOLD analysis project Ga0207707, IMG submission 184336) | Corn rhizosphere microbial communities from Kellogg Biological Station, Michigan, USA - KBS C8-3B metaG (SPAdes) (version 2) | ecosystem: Host-associated > Plants > Roots > Rhizosphere ... | reverse complement strand
TCCGACGAAGTCGATATCTGGTATAATATCACCCTTAAAGAAGTCTTTTTCAAAGCGATCTGTCAATCCCTTTTCTCCGTAAAGGTGAACCTCTGTATCATCCCAATTCGCATTCTCATCAGGCCTCATCCCATCGGGATCAATAAATCTTAGCGGATTATCGTATGCGTAATTGTAAGGAGACCATCTTCTGGATATATCGGCTAATGGATCAGGATTATGCCATACGCCAATTTGCGGATCAAACATGCGGGCACCGTAGTCATACTCTTCCAATCCCGATCCATCAATAAATTCACCGGTTTGTAACTCTTTTCCGTTGTACTTATATTTATTTTCCGCATAGTAAGGTTTCAGCGCTTTGGAAGACAATGCCGCAATCGTCAACCCGAACGGATAATAATGCGTTTCCTCGAGCAAAGGCCCTGCATAATGCTTCACCGCAAGATTGTCAAAGAAATATTCCAACTAAAAGTCGGATTTTCATGGCAGGCGATGTTTAGGGGTAAAAAAGAAATCCTAATCCAAATGAAAATCATTTTTATCATTGGAACCAAATCCTTTTTTAAGAAATAGTCGAAAATTCTGTCAAAATAAATGTAAACCATTAGCGGAATTGAAAAATTCCGTAAAACTACGCGGGCAAAAATTTGTAAGCAAAGTGTCAGAGCTGTTTTGATCTCCGTGTTTTCTAATAATTTCTCCTACGTATAAAGACTTATCCGCGCTGAATCGCGAATTATTAAGAACATCGACAATTTGTAGATCTTTTTTTTGGCCGGTGGTTACAAAAGTCTTTTTTGCGGTTACCAAATATAGACAGCTTAAGAACAATACCCACAGCCACCTGCCGGTATTGCTGACGCTGTTTTTATATTCAATATTATTTCTACAGCTCCCTATTCCCGAATTCCGAACCCCTACCCTATCGCAAAAGCAGAAACGACAAATCAGAATATGTTTTTGATTTAAGTTGTTAAGATGACAGCGCCATGCCTGAACAGGAAGAATTTCAAAGGTTAAAAAAAATCTATGAACCGGATATTACTAATTGATGACGATGAAGATGAAGCCGAAATATTGCAGGCAGCCATTGCCGGGATTGACCATGCACCCCTGTTTCATTATATCAGCAACTGCGCCGAAGCATTGCAGTTGCTTGAACAAAATAAAGTTCCCGTTCCGGACTTGATTTTGCTGGATATCAGGATGCCCCGGATGAACGGCCTGGATTGCCTGCGGGAAATAAAAAGACTTGACCATTTAAGCGATGTTCCTGTCGTAATATATTCAAATGCGGGCTCGGCCCGGAACGTAGAGGAAGCGATGGCCCGTGGCGCCCGGGTCTTTTGGAAGAAACCCAATTTGTACCTGGAACTGGTCAAAGAACTGAAAGAGCTGATGCATGCTGCTTCTCCGCCGCGCTAAAAGGCATCCGGTTTCCAGTCCTTATGCTACTCACGCCAATGTTCACTCCCGGATCAATAGCGTCGGGAAGAGGCTGGCTAATTCCTGTGGTTTTTAGGTTTTGAATCCCGCCCGGGGATTGGATTGAAATCTGAGTACATAGTTCAGGTATTTGTTTCCCATAAAGGAAGCGACTTTTCAGGATCAATCGCCAGCCAGAGCAGGCATCCGGCAAACAGTACTACTGCCAGTAAATAAAGCGGGTAGTCAAAATGATGTGTAACCTGGACAATCTTTCCGAAAATGAGCGCAAGGGAAAAGGCGCCCAGCTGGCCGAAGAAATTCATAGCACCGGTTACGGTGCCCGCATTGTTCCTGCCAATATCCGCACATACGGCATAAGATACCATCACCCCGAACGAAAAAGAAAAATTGGCACCGATCAGGCAGAAGGCGGTTATCGAGTTGTTGGAGGAAATGGCAGCCATCAATAATAAAAACCCACAGGCTCCGAGACCCAGCATTCCCGTAAGCCTTCTGCCTTTTTTTAATCCTTTGCGTTTTAAGAACCAGTCACCTGCAGCGCCGCCGGCAAGGAAACCAATGATACCCACAACAAAAAGCAGCGAGGTGATCAGCTTCATCGAATTCTCCGAAATACCCCGCCCCTCCTGGAGATAAACCGGCATCCAGGCTACAAAAAAATAATTGGCCCACTGGCAGCAAAAATACATGAGCATCAGCGGCCATAATGTACGGTTCCGGAAAATCAGTTTCCAGGGCACCAGATGCTGCTGATCTTTATGCCGGCACGACCTTCCGATCATTTCTTTTTCCGCTGCGGGCATGGCTTTCATCTGCGCCGGGAAATCCCGAAACCAGGAATAACAAAACCCGACCCATAGCAACCCGATGGAACCAATGACAAAAAAGGGCATTCTCCATCCGTAGGCGACCGCTATGGGTACGATAATAAGCGGGGCAATGGCAGCGCCCAACTGCGAGCCAATGCCAACCCAGGATAATGCTTTTCCTGTTTCGCTCACGGGGAACCATCGGGATACGACGAGGATGCTATTGGGGTAAGTGCCGGATTCACCCACACCAAATAGGAAGCGAACAATCAGCAGGCTGACAAGACCGTTGACAAGTCCGGTAAGTGCGGTGAAAAGAGACCATAAAATAACGATCCGGATAAATACTTTCCTCGGCCCGATCCGGTCGCCCAGCATACCGGACGGAATTTCAAAAGCTGCATAAGCAAGTGCAAAAGCGGCCAGCACCCAGCCAAATTGCTCATTATTCAGACGCAGTTCCGACTTCATGCGAACACCTACAATGGAAATGCAGATGCGGTCCAGGTAAGTAAGGGTTGTAAGCGAAGTAAGCAACACAAGAACACGAAAACGATAGGGAACTGGCATTAGATTATTTTCGCTGCCAGGAATGACTGATCGAGTGATGCTGAAATACATTTTTTGGTTTTGCGAAGGGCAATTCCTTCTGCAACGACCGCGTCCTTTTTTTCCATCTTGCTAAAAGTTTTCTGATCTTTTTTGTTCTTTCCTGTTTTAGTGCGTCTGGCATCATAAATCTTTTGTTTTATAAGGTAAACCTCCCGATTGTCTATAGTATTTCCACATAGCCGTCCGTTCCATTCACCCGGATTCTCTGTCCGTCCCTGATCAGCCTGGTAGCATTCTCCACTCCTACAACTGCCGGTAAACCATATTCCCGTGCGATAACCGCTCCATGGGTCATCAGTCCGCCAACTTCGGTGACCAGACCTTTTATGGATACGAATAAGGGTGTCCAGCTGGGGTCAGTAAAGGCGGTGACTAATATATCTCCGGCTTCCAGATCAGCATCGTCCATATTTAAGATGACCCGTGCCCGTCCCTCTGTAACTCCGGAAGAAACAGCCAGACCTGCAATAGCTCCGGCTGGAAGATTTCCCCGCTTGTACTTACCCGTTATGATTTCACCATCAGAGGTGATAACACGTGGAGGAGTTAGTTTTTCATATAATCTGAACTCGTCTTTTCGTTTGCTGATGATCTGGTAATCCAGTTTATTTGTGCGTACGACTTCCTGAAGTTCTTCAAAACTCAGGTAGTAAATATCTTCTTTTTCCTGAATAACATTAGCTAATACGAGTTGTCCGGCTTCTTTCAGTAAAGCCTGCTTATAAACGAAGTAGCGACTAATCATGTGGTATTTTGGATATTCGCGATAACCGGCGAAATTCCGGACCAGCCCGATCATGCGTTTTGTTTCCCTGGCTTTTTGTTCAGCATCCGGTAGTTGCTTCAATCGATCTAATAACTCCTGTTCTTTTTTTAACGCTTCCTGCCGCCCCTGCTCAAATCTCCGATTGCTGGCATCAGGCTCAAAGTTTTTGATGTTATTGAGAATCATGGGGACAAGTATAGCTGGTTTTTCAGCCCAACGGGTTTTCGTAATATCGATTTCACCAGCGCATCGCATCCCGTATTTGTCAAGATAAGCATGGATAGCATTCCGGGTTTCCCTGCCACCATCAAACTTACCCAGTTCATTCAAAAAGTTATCCTCTTTTACATGTTGCAAATATGCAATTACTTCCGGGTAAGGACGAATCACATCTGCCACATTCAATAGATCCAGGCCCATTTCCGAAGTAATATTGTTTGGGGCAGATTGAGAAAGCGTGTCAGCTGCATTTTTCTCACCTAACCATTCGTTCATTTTTTCCCTGATCCAGGATGAAGCATTCATACCCGTCATAATCACCCCAAAACTTTGCGGGTCAGACATGATCTTCTTTAATTGCCGGATATCTTCCAGGATAAAATCAAACAGATCCGATCCGGATTTTGTTGGGATATTTTGTTTTAACGCTGCTATCGAAGTTTCACTGTTCCTGATCAAATCAGAAACGATTGCCGGATCGTAGTCGTCCAGTGTTTGATAATTCCTGGGCGGTACTCCTTTATTGCTTTCATTTTTATCATCCGGTATCGGTTTAATAAAATCCCCCCGCTCTATGATGGTTGTAAGTGCGTCTTTTATGAGCGGATCAGATTTTCCCAGGACATCTATGATTGTTTTTCTACCCGCAGGCGAGGCCAGCATACCGGTAACATCAATAAACAGCCTTCCACCGGCAGTGCGCATGGATGCCGGGGTCGTTAACAGCCAAAAAGACAATCCCAATGGTTTCATGGGGTCGGTCATCATTTGCTGGTGACCGACAGATACGTAGACGTGATTTTCGGGATCGTCTGCGGCAGGCCCGCCCACCGAAGCTTTAGCATAGGTGGGGATTGGGTATAAAGTAGTGATTGGCCGGCTCTGGACAATATAAAACGCATCATCAACCAAACACCATTCGATGTCCTGCGGGCTACCGAAATGTTCTTCGATCTTTCTGCCTATGCGCTCAAGCTGTAAAATCTGCTCATCCGTCAGCGCCTGTCTGTTCTGCCGCTCCGGCTCAATGTCCTGCTCTTTCGTACCACCATTTGGCAAGGCATAAATAGCCAGTTTCTTGGTGGATATCTTCTTATCGATGACCTTGCCGCTGCACACCGTATAGCTATCCGCATTCACCAGGCCCGAGACCATGGCCTCACCAAGTCCGAAGCTGGCATCAATGGATAACATTTTTCTATTAGAAGTGACAGGATCGGCAGTGAACAGAATTCCCGACAGCTGCGGGAATACCATCTTCTGAACAATTACAGCCAGCTGTACTTTACGGTGGTCGAAACCGTTTTGGAGGCGGTAAATTACTGCCCTCGCGGTAAATAGCGATGCCCAGCACCTGCTGATATGGTTCAGGATTGCCTCCTTTCCGATAATGTTCAGATAAGTGTCCTGTTGTCCCGCAAAGGATGCCGCCGGCAGGTCTTCCGCCGTAGCACTGGACCGCACAGCAAAGGCATCTTTTTCATCAAACTTTGCGAGATGGCCCGCAATCTCTTCTGCTATATTCTTAGGAATGGGTATGCTTTCGATGGCCGTACGGATTTTTGCGCTGATTTCCCTGATAGTTGAGCTTTCTTCTGCCTTCAGGCGCGTTAATTCATCCAGCAGGCTGTTAAGCTCCTGATTATTTTCAGTTATTTTTTTATACGCTTCGGTGCTAACGCAAAAACCCTCCGGCACCCGAATCCCCGTAATTCCGGACAGTTCGCCCAGATTGGCGCCCTTACCCCCTGCAACCGTAAACTTTGTTCTGTCGATCTCCTGAAAACAAAGTACATAGCTGTTCATATTCTTTTCCTCTTTTTATCGATAAAAAATTTCGCTAAGAATCTGCAAATACCCGCAAATTAAACCACACAAATTATTTTATTTTTTTGCCAATATGCTGTATCTTCCGTGTACCTACTTCTGCGACCAGCCGGCAAAGTTTTCTTCGCTTCAGACGAATCTTTTGCCGACATCTTCTGCGGTCCGTTTGCTAACCACCTGCTAACTTTAAAACGCTGATTTATGAAACACACCATTCTGCTCTCGACAGCCTGTGTGCTGCTGGCCATTTTTGCTTTTATGCCCGCAAAAAGAAATCTTGTGGGCCACTGGACGATGAAATTTTCGAGCGGACAATCCGCAAATGTCGAATTCCGGGACGACGGAACGTTTGAAACGGTAATCCCGTCTGAGCAGTTCACCATCGGAGGCCGGTACAATCTGGAAGCCGATATCCTGTCCATTTCGGACACAAGCTGCGGCAACGACTACTGGAGTAAATACCAGGCAACCTTTTTCAGCGACGATTCCGTTTACTCCGCTGTGATCGAAGATTCATGCACTGGCAGGAAATCTGCCGTGGATAAGGCGACCCTGATCAGGATGAAGATGTGAGCGGCCTTTAGGTTTTACGCCAGCCCCGGCGTACAGCGTACCATTTTAAATTGTAATTTGGCAGTTGTTTACTATTGCCCAGTACCAAAAATAATATTGTCTGCATGAAAAAAACATTTTCCGCCATTGTATCCGTTTGCTTCTTATACCTGACCGGCTTTGGACAACAAATTAAAATACCGTCTCCTTCCCCGACCCAGACGGTAAAGCAGGAATTCGGCCTTTCCTCCATCGAGCTTTCCTATTCAAGACCTGGCGTAAAAAGCAGGAAGATCTTTGGCGACCTGGTTCCGTTCGGGAAAGTCTGGCGCACAGGCGCCAACCAGGCCACGACCATCAGTTTCGGAGACTCTGTGATCATCGGCGGCAAGCCAATACCGCCGGGCAAATACGGGCTGCTTACTATTCCCGGTCCCGACGAATGGACCATCATCATTACGAAACAACTGGACGTAACCAATCCATCCGCTTACAAGGCTGACCAGGATATCGTGCGGGTACAGGCGAGAAGACAGGAATTTCCCTACCCCGTTGAAACCTTCAGCATCTTATTCAGTAATATCACGGCCTCCAGTTGCGACCTCGCCCTGGTATGGGACAAGACGCTGGTTGCGTTACCCATCAAGACAGATGTGGACTCGAAGATCATGGCGCAGATCAGCGAGGCAATGACCAAAGACAGTTTTCCCTATTATACCGCCGCCGTGTATTACCTGGATAATAGAAAAGATATTTATAAAGCCCTGGAATGGTTTAATAAAGCGGTTGACCAGAATCCGAAAGCTTTTTTTATGTTCTATCAGAAGGCCCGCTGCCTGGCAAAAATGGGCAGGAATAAGGAGGCCATAGCAACTGCCCGGCAATCCATGCAGCTGGCTAAAGAAGCAAAAAATGAAGATTATATCGCATTGAATGAAAAACTGATCGCTACGCTAAATTAAATCCTGGTTATGAAATCTCTTTTTCTTACGCTGTTATTAATCCCGGCATTATTCTCCGGGTATGGACAACGCAGCGCACCCGATATGCTGAAAACAGGAATGGGTTCGCTGACCATACAACCCATTCAGCATGCCAGCCTCATCCTCTCGGTGCACGGACTAACGATCTATGCAGATCCAACAAACCCGGATAATTATAAAGGTCTGACAGCCCCGGATATCATCCTGGTTACGGACATACATGGCGACCACTTCGATGTAAAGACCATCGATGCAGTGAAAAAAGCCGGCACCCTCTTAGTAGTGCCGCAGGTTGTTGCAGATAAATTACCTGCTGCTGACCGGGAGCATATGGTTGTGCTGAAGAACGGCGATCAAACCACGCAGTCCGGTATTTCCATAAAAGCCATTCCCATGTATAACCTGCCGGAGAGCCCTACGGCCATGCATACCAAGGGACGTGGAAATGGCTACGTGCTGGGAATCGGCGGCAAGCTTATTTATATTTCGGGGGATACACAGGGAATTCCGGAGATGCGGTCTTTAAAGAATATAGATGTCGCCTTTGTCTGCATGAACCTGCCTTATACCATGGATATTAAAGAGGCAGCCAATGCCGTGCTGGATTTCAAACCCAAAATCGTTTATCCCTATCATTACCGCGGCAGCAACGGACTCAGTGATGTCGATGCTTTTAAAAAGCTGGTGGAAGCGGGAAATAAAAATATCGAGGTCCGGCTGCGGAACTGGTACCCGGGAAAATAACGGATATAAAATTTATATCAGCGTGGGAAATAAACGCAGGGATTTTATAAAATTAAGCGGTCTCGGCTGCCTGGGTCTAACCGGCGGAGGCATGCTGAAAGGAATTGCTTCCATTCTGAATGAAAATAATCTTCCTGCCATGACTTCAACCGGTTCCAACGCATTATCCGCTGAAGAAGGAAACCTCAGTGTTATCGGGCAATATGGAGAATGGGCGAATGCCTTCAATAAAAACAGATTACCGGCATTTTCTTTCAGGCGGAAGGAATGGAATGATCCGGACACCTGGCGAAAGGCTGCAAAAGCGCGTATTGCTGACCGTTTGGTTATCCCGGATATCGGAGCCTTGCCAAAAGTCAATATTGTCAGGCAACATGTTTATGACGGGCTGCATATTGAAGAACTGAGCTGGCAATTGCCTTATGGAAGGGCTACGGAAGCTGTCTTCATAAAACCTTTGGATGCAAAAGGAAAATTACCGGCCGTCCTTGCCTTTCACGACCATGGCGGGAATAAATATTTTGGCACCCGGAAAATTACCCGGGTCTCAGCGGAACAGCATCCTTTGATCGTTGAACATCAGAAAGAATATTATTCGGGCCTGGCCTGGGCCAATGAAATTGCCAAACGGGGTTATGCTGTGCTGGTACCGGATGCATTTACCTTTGCGAGCAGGAGAGTGATGCTGCAGGAAGTGCCGGAACATCTGCGGCATGGGCTGAACGATCAGGACCCGGAGAACCCGGTCAGCATCAAAGCATACAACGAATGGGCGTCAAACCATGAACATATCATGGCGAAATCCTTATTCAGCGCGGGTACTACCTGGCCGGCCGTATTTCTTGCAGAGGATCTTAAAGCGCTGGATATTTTGTGCGCCCGGGAGGATGTGGACGCAAACCGCATCGGGTGCGGGGGCTTGTCTGGCGGCGGCATACGGACCATATTTACGGGTGGCCTGGATCCCCGGATCAAATGCGCGGTATGTGTGGGCTTCATGACTACCTGGGAAGATTTGTTGCTGAATAAATCCTTTACCCATACCTGGATGACCTATGTTCCGCTGCTCCCGAACGAAATGGATTTGCCTGAAGTGCTGGGACTGCGGGTACCACTTCCCACCCTGGTTATGAATAATGAAGAAGACCAGTTATTTACCCTGTCCGAAATGAAGCGCGCCGATGCAATCTTAAACGAAGTATATCAGAAGGCAGCTGCCGGGGATCATTACCGTTGTTCTTTTTCCCCGGGCCCGCACAAATTTGATGCAAAGATGCAGGGGCAGGCTTTTGACTGGTTTGACCGCTGGCTGAAAAGCTAACCCTGCAGGATATCCTTTAGCCTCCCGGCAACAATTTCCACCTGGTCGGGCCTCAACAGCACTACGCCGATACTCAGCAATTTTTTATCTTCTTTCCGGGCAATATTCGCCACAATGCTGGGTGTGCCGTTCTTCAGCGCAGCAAGCACATCCTCCGGCTTGCTCTTTACCATCGCCTGATCCCAGTCAACATACAGGCTGGGAAATGCATTCGCCGGCCCCGGATCGGTATGCGTTTCTCCTTTTACACCGGGAATGGTTTCCACCCGGGATTTTATCAGGCTGATCCGGTCGAGCCAGTCCTGCCATTCCTTTTTATGATCGCGTTCCAGGTAGGATTTCAATGCTGCGTACATGCCAAACATTTCTTCTTTGTTTACCTTGCAGGGCCGGCCGATGGGAGCTTCGTGGGGACTGTGATTTAATTTGGCGGCCTCTATCAGATCCTTTCTTCCGAATAATAATCCGGCGCTCTGCGGGCCGCGAATCATCTTGCCTCCGGAAAAAGTAACGAGGTCAAAGCCCATCTTCTGGAACCGGAAAAGATTTTCCACCGGGGGAACATCAGCAGCCGCATCAATAAAAGTGGGTATACGGTGCCGTTTTGCAATTGTTAAAAATTCCGCGTGCGATACCGGCGATTTTTCTGCCGCATTGAAAAACAATGCCATCACGGTATTGCTGTTGAAAGCCCGTTCCATTTCCTCTGCCCCTTCTGTTTCAACGATCTTCGCTCCCGTAGTGCTGACCGCCTGATCGAACAGGTAACGATGGCTTTTTTGCATGATCACTTCCGGCCGGGGCCCTGGAAGATTGGGCAGTTGTTTGATCTTCTCCTGGTCTGTTCCGGTAATAGCTGCAGCGGTTCCCAGCAATATGGCGCAGGCGGCGCCCGAAGTAACCATCGCCGCCTCACACTGCAGCATCTCCGCCATTTTTGCGCCCACCCTGTCCTGTAATTCGTACATATTGGCAAAATCATGCGCGGTGGAATTGATCGCTTCCAACACTTCGGGCATCATCAGGGAGCCGGACAGGAAAGTCATGGTTACGCCTGCGTTAATAACGGGTGTAACACCAAGTTCCTTAAAAAGATCCCGTTTGGGTGCATGCGGTTCGGCGGAAACAGATTCCGGCGGAATTATTCCTCCCAGCATCCCTCCGGCGAGGGGCAACAGCGTCAACCCCTTAAAAATATCCCTGCGTTTCATAGCAATTCATTTGGTTGTATGGAAAATTAATCTATTTTCTGTAAGTCGTCCCGCATTAAGTATCGCAAAGAAAGAAAAGAGCCGGGTCAGCGCACAAAAAAAGCCCCTGTGGAAACAGGGGCCGTTAACCAAAACTAACTGCTTATGAGAAAAAGTTATTGTCTCTTTTAGAATTCAAAGTTACCGATGTTGCTGTTAAAGGCATTGTTAAATGCTATTAATTGGATGAGCGGGTGAATTTGACTTTCCGGATGGCATCCACCAGGCCATCCTGATCGCTGTCAAGGCCCAGCTCCCAGAACATGATTCCACCAAGTCCCTGCCGATAAACGTACTTTGTTTTTAATGTTATAGAACGTCTGTCGTCGTAGCTGGCAAAAAGTCCGTCTTTTTTATTATAAGCATAGGGAGCTTTTGCCCGGCGATCCCAATACATTTTATAACCGGCTGCAGGGCTCAGCCTTTCGGGAAATGCCTTAAAAGGAATGCCCTGCTTAAATTTGCCACTTTGGTATAGCCCATGTTTCCGGTCAGGAACGTTCTCCCATACCCTGGCATAAAAAGCCGCCCCGATGATGATCTTCCGGGGATCGACGCCAATGCCGATGAGATACCGCACGGCATTATCTGTGGATTCTTTCTGATGTGCTGTGGAATACAGGGCCGTGTGGTGGCCTGTTTCTGTTGAATATCCGTTGATCAGGTCGTAACTCATGAGGTTTACATAGTTTACTTCCGGCATTACCGCCGCCCAGTCCACAGCGCCCTGCAGGTAAGTGTTAAATCCTCCGGCAGCAAAACTGATCTCCGCCTCCTTCCCCAGTGTCTTCCGTAATTGCCGGACCAGATCGGTGAAATTCGCCTTGTCCTCGGGTGCCGTTTTATGCACCGGATTCTTATCGATGTCGTTATCGAGGCGGATGGTAGGGTATTCCCAATCGAGATCGATGCCGTCCGTGTGAAAATAGTCGCTGATTTCCTTTACTGACTGCGCGAATTCCGTTCTTCCTGCTTCCGTAAAAAAACCGTCGGAGCAATTTTCACATCCTCCCCATCCGCCCATCGACAGGATCACTTTCAGCGCCGGGTACTTTTCTTTCAGGCTGACCATTTTTTGTATGATGGCGCTGTCTCTTGCATTGGCAATCTTATACCGGTGACCGTCCAGATGTCCAAAGCAATATATCAACTGCGATATTCCGTCCATGTTTATACTGTCCAGCCTGGAGATACCGCCACTGTAGTACGCAATTATTTTCATGTCAGCGGGCTGCTGGGCAGACAAACCGCTCAGGAAAAGAAAACCAAAAACGAACAGGAGTTTTACGTGTTTACTATACATTGCAAACGGGTTTTACTTCCGGCATAATTAAACAAGTTATTTAACTTCAGCAAAATTTTAAAAACCTGTATATGGGCTATGAAGAACTGGTAAGGAATCACGCCGGCGATTTGATCGAAAAACTGCTGATGGAAGTCACCGGTAAGGACAGCGTGGAGATCCACTTTGCATTCGAAGACGAGGATCAGTGGTCCTTCGTCAGCATACACGAAGAGGATAACGAAATATCATTACGACTGCACGCCAACGACCTGTTTAACCTCTATGTTGGTTACTACGATGAAGCAGATGAATTTTTCGAGATCATTCAACCCCTGACGCCGGAAGAGGTAAACGGGATACCGAAAGGACTCAGGAAATTAATGCAAAAAGTACTGATTGACGAACAGGGAATGCGCGTGCCCGGTAAACTGCTGTCAAAATAAGATCATCCTGCCGCTTCATTTACCGTTGCCATTCCCGTTTGGTGCATACATTTTTTACGGTCACTTCGAAGGATCCGGTGTCTGCATCATTTGTAATATCTTCAATGAGGAGCAGGATGTAAAACCTCAATTATCATGAATAATCCGGAATCTACAAAAGCAGATAGCAGCCGCCGGTCCTTTTTAAAGAAATCCGCTGTCGGCGCTTTCGTGGTGGCAGGCAGGGGTTTCTCCCCGGTTACCGCCGACGACTTTTATTTCAAAAACAAACCCGCTGTTGAAATACCCTGGTATCGCCGGATTACCAGGTGGGGACAGATTAATATCACCGAAAAAGATCCGCCGGATTATGATATTGCCTGGTGGCGTAAATACTGGAAGGAAACGGAAACGGAAGGCATAGTAGTGAACGCAGGAGGTATTGTTGCCTATTATCCGACCCGTATTCCGCTGCAGCGAAAGGCAACTTATCTCGGGGAGCGGGATCTGTTCGGCGAACTGCGCGAGGCCGCGCGGGAGGAAGGGATTGCCGTGTTTGCGCGCATGGATTCCAACCGGGCGCATGCGGAATTTTATCAGGCGCACCCGGACTGGTTCGCGCGCGACAAGTCAGGCAATCCGTATAAAGCGGGCGATCTGTATATTTCCTGTATCAACAGCCCGTATTATGAGGAACATATTCCTTCCATTCTGAAAGAAATTTCCGCGATGTATCATCCGGAAGGCTTTACAGATAATAGTTGGAGCGGGCTGGGACGGGATACAATCTGTTATTGTGAAAATTGCCGGAAGCGCTTCGCCGAAAAAACAGGCGCCGCTATTCCGCTCATCAAAAACTGGGATGATCCGGTATATAAAAAATGGATCCGCTGGAATTATGCACGCAGGCTGGAGATCTGGGATCTGAATAACCGCGTTACGAAGGCAGCGGGCGGACCGCTCTGCATCTGGGCCGGCATGAACAGTGGCTCTGTGAGCAGCCAGAGCAATAGCTTCCGCGATTATAAAGAAATTTGCAGTCGCGCCGACATCATCATGCTGGACAACCAGGCCCGCAGTGATGCGGGCGGTTTCCAGCGCAACGGCGACATCGGCAAGATTGTGCATGGCCTGCTCGGATGGGATAAACTTATTCCCGAAAGTATGGCCATGTATCAGGCAGGTAATCCGACGTTCCGCGTAACCAGCAAACCGGAACCGGAAGCAAGAATGTGGATGGTGGAAGGCGCGGCAGGAGGAATTCAGCCCTGGTGGCATATGGTTGGCGCCTACCATGAGGATCGCCGCATGTATCATACCGCGGCCCCTTTTTTGAAATGGCATAAGGAAAATAACGCTTTCCTCACTGAGCGGCGGCCGGTTGCCACCGTTGGCATGGTATGGTCACAGGAAAATACCGATTTCTATGGGCGCGATAATGCCCATGAACGGGTGGATCTTCCCTGGCAGGGAATGACGGAAGCACTGATCCGGGCGCGCATCCCCTATCTTCCTGTGCATGCCGACCATATTGACCGGGATGCTGATCAGTTCTCCCTGCTGATCCTGCCGAATCTCGCCATCATGACGGATAAGCAGGTCGCCGCCGTGAGACGTTTTGTTGAAAAAGGCGGCAGTTTGCTGGCGACAGATGAAACCAGCTTATTTGATGCAGACGGGAATATCAGGCATGACTATGCGCTAAGTGATCTGTTCGGCGCCCATGTTGACGGGAATGAGACTCCTGATGAAAGGGATACGGGCCATACCCTGCATACTTATTTCAGGCTGGCGCCGGAGTTGCGCAGCCAAATGACCGGTCCGCACAATAAAAATGAACCTCCGGTTACAGGCAACCGGCATCCGGTATTAAAAGGCTTTGAGGAAACGGACATCCTGCCTTACGGAGGTTCATTGAAAACATTACGAACAGATGCCTCGGTGGAAATCCCTCTAACTTTTATTCCGGCCTTCCCGATCTATCCGCCGGAGACAGCATGGATGCGGGTTCCTAAAACAACAATCCCCGGATTAATCCTGAACAACAAGCCAGGAGGTGGACGTATTGCATTTATTCCAGCAGATATTGACCGGCAGTTCGGGCGCCATAATCTTCCCGACCATGGCAACCTGCTCGCAAATATCATTCGCTGGGCGGTAAAAGACAATATTCCTCTGGAGGCAGCAGGAACCGGTCTGCTGGACTTTCATCTGTATCATCAGCCGGGACGCCTGGTTGTACATATCGTTAATCTCACCAGTGCAGGAACCTGGCGTCAGCCTGTACACGAATTGATTCCTGTCGGGCCTGTAAAGTTGCGGATAAAATTGCCTGCTGACGTGAAGGGAAAAAGTTTCCGGGCGCTGGTATCAGGTCAGGAGATCCCTGGACAATTAGCTAAGGATCATTGCGATTTCGAAATCAAATCGGTTGCCGATCACGAAGTGGTGGTCATCGGCTGAGATCGGACTGCGCAACTGGCCAGTTAAAAGTTGAAAATGCGCAACAGCGCCGGCTTTTTGTATTTGATTAATTTTTCTGTCAGGAATTCCGCGTCGTTCCTGCCGGAACGGGCTTTTTTTGCAAGCTTTCTGTATGCTTTCTCTATTTCCTGAGGGCTCGCGTTGAAGGATATTCCAAGGAGCTTTAGATACACAGGGAGGGACATTTTGAAATCGTTTTATATAGGGTGTTTAAAAAACGAAACAAAACAGTTCTTATTATTTCAAGAGCCTGATTTTCTGCAATTTTGAAAATATTCCGGATCCACAGGGCAGAGGAAGCGAATTTGTCATGGTTATTACTACAGCCGGTTTTATTTTTTATAAGATGTTTCCACTGCAACTCCTTTCGTCAGGGTCTGAAAAACCACGCAATACCGCTCGGTCAGTTTTTCAATAGTCTGCATCTGTTCTGCTGTTGCATCGGTCTTCAGGTCAAACTCCAGCCGTATGGATTTAAATCCGACCGGCACATCTTTCGACACACCCATTGTACCGCGGAAGTCCAGGTCACCCGATGCCCTGACACAACCATCTTTAATTTCGACTCCAATCGCAGTGGATACCGCCCGCAAGGTCACGCCTGCACAGGCGACCAGGGCTTCGAGCAGCAAATCTCCGGAACAGGCCTCCAAACCATCGCCCCCGGTTGCGGGATGCAAACCGGCTACCAGCAAGGCACGGCCCGTTTCAACTTTGCAGGAAATGCCCGCGCCTATTCTGCCTTCTGCTGTAAGCGTAATCAACGCAGATTCCGGATGCTCCCGGTATTTATCTTTCAGGGGGGCCTGCAGTTCTTTTAATTCTTCTGATTTCATTGGTTAATGTATTAAATTTTATTCAACCACGATATGATATGTTCCGGATCCGGTTCTTACCAAGACCGGTGGACCGGCAGCCCGGATTGCATCTTTCCATTTTTTTCCATTTATATAAATATTCCCCTTTACTATTGCCGGCACATAAATCGTCGCTTCCGCATTGACCGGTATTTTTACCTGCATGGAAAACTTATTATTCTCTCTCTCCCATGCGGAAGAGATCCAACCGTAAGGAGAATGGAAGTCAGCTTTTGCCTGATGAATATCTCCAACAGGTTGCGGGCGTATCCTGACATGACCGAATGCAATGGAATTTCCCTCCTGGCCAATACCTGCGAGACCGCTGTAGAACCATTCCATGATATGGCCGAGCATCAGGTGATTATTAGATACATTTTCCAGCGCAGGCCAGGATTCCGTCAGCGATGTTGCTCCTTTTTTCAGCTGGTACCCGTAACCCGGAACATCGTCCCGGTTGTTCATATCATAAATAAGCTGTGATGCGCCGCCTTCATCCAGGGCCTTAATTAAAAAATGAAAACCGATATCCCCGGCAGTCAATGCCTTATTACCCGAATAGATGGAGTCCACCAGGTTTCGCAAGACCACCTGTTGACGGTCAGCATCCACCAGTCCGACGCTTAAAGGCATGGACATGGCCGTCTGACTCCCTGTGGAATAAACATTTGTTTTGGCATTAAAGAATTGACTGTTGAAAGACCGTTTAATGCCTGCCGCGAGTTTTTGGAAGGCAGCAGCGTCCTTCGGAAGATTCAGCAGGGTTGCTGTTTTAGCGAGTATTGTCGCATCAAAGTAGAAGATGGAAGTCGCGGTTACCGCTTTTGGAGTAAGTTGGGCTTCACCCGGCTGTTTTGGGCCGTAATCAAACCAGTCGCCCAATCCGTAGGAAAGTATATGGTCCCGGGATTTGGATTCGAGATACGCCAGGTATTTTTTCATCATGGGATAGGCATGCTGCAATGTGTTCTGATCGGCATACCATTGGTATAAAAGCCAGGGAAGAATAACCGAAGCGCTTCCCCACTCCGGAGAATCCAGGAAACCATCTGCAAAAACAACATACTCCGGTGCAATGTCGGGAACAAAACCCTTCGCATACTGCGCATCCTGCAAATCAATAACCAGTTTCCGGTACAACCCGTAAATATCATAGTTATAATGAATAGAACCTCCCATCAGGTAGTCCTGTTCCAGCCAGCTTAGCTTCTCCCTATGCGGACAATCTGTAATAACGCTCTGCATATTGCTTTTAATCGCCCAGTTGATCAGGGTATAAATCCGGTTAAACAGATCATTGGAACACAGAAATGTTCCGTTGGAAGGATTTGCATTATGGTTGTGGAGCGATATGGCCTGAGAGATAACGGGCAGGCCGGAGCTATTGTCTGCTGTATCCGGCACTGCGCCTTCTACCTGAAGATAACGGAATCCATAATAGGTGAATTTTGGCTGCCATACTTCCTCTCCCTCTCCTTTCAGCGTGTAGGAAAAATAATAAGGCTCTCCCGTGGCCCCCTGGTTGGGTAAATTTTCACCGGTAAGCAATTCAGCAGGTATGAGTTTTATAATTTGTCCTCTTTTACCGCTGACTTTTATCCTGACAATACCCGAAATATTCTGTCCGAAATCATAAACATATTTACCGGGTGCCGGCTGGGTTATCTTTTTCGCACTAAAGGAATCAAAAAAAGATACCGGGTAGTCCTGTTCAGGCATCAACTTGCCCCGGGGAGCTTCCACATGCAACGCCTGCTCCCAGTCCGAATCAGGCAGGCCGGGCAGATCCCATCCCTTCTGTTCCAGTCTTGCATCATAATCTTCACCGCCATAAATACTACTGAAGGTAATTGGCGATGGAGTCACTTTCCAGGAATCATCCGATATAATATTTTCAACGCTGTCATCCTGGTAAGTAATTTTGACACGGCAAATGATCTCCGGGAAGCCAAAGGCGGTTACAAATTTGAAATACCTTTCCCGGTTAATATTATAAAAACCATTTCCTGCGATTACTGCAATTGCATTTGTTCCGGATATCAGCTGGCGGGTAATATCGTATTCATTGTACAGGACTCTTTTATCATAATAAGTCCAGCCGGGAGAAAGAAATGCATCTCCCTGTTTTTGACCGTTCAGGTGGCATTCATATTGTCCCAGGCCGGTAATAAACAGGAGCGCCCTTTTCACTTTTTTATGCACAGCAAATTCTTTCCTGAACTGCGGCACAATTGACCGTTGCATGCACTTGTCAGCAAGCCTGTTTACCAGTGGCGCGTGAACGCCGGGCACCACCCGCATCGAGTCAGCCATTTCCTGGTAGCCTATCCATTCCGCATTTGTCCAGTCTTTCCTGTCAAATATTCCCGTCGTAAATTGCTGTACTTCGCTCCACGCGGAAGGCCTTCCATTTTTGTCCCAAACCCTGACCCTCCAGAAATAAGTTTCGGCGGGATGCAGGGCCTTTCCTTTGTATGCAATAAAAATGCTTTGCCTGCTCCTGGTTTTTTCCGAGTTGTACACGTCAAATATCCCGGTATTTAGCTTTTCCGGAGAAGAGGAAATGACCAGTTGCCAGGCCGTTTGGTATTGATTGTTTTGTATTGAACCCAGTTCCCAGCTAAACCGCAAATCCTGCAGGGCAACACCCAACGGATTGACCTTATTTTCGCACAAAAGCTTTTCAAACCGCAATTGGGAATATGCGACTGCTTCCTGCAGGATTAACATCAGCATAAAACCAGCCCTGAACATGATCCCGCGCATGCGATCAAAATTTTAAATAGGAAAATCCCGGATAAAAATAGCTATTAATTTCAGAAGGCAACCAGAATCGGTCAACCGTCATCCGTCATCCGTCAACCGTCAACAAAAGTCAGTCTTCATTTTGCGCGGGAAGGAATATCTTTGGACCCCGACAGGGTTCATCAGATCCCGCCCGGTTTTGCGTATTGCTAAAAAATCCTTGTGATCCGAAATATATTTATTGTATTACTGATTCTATTTCTGGCCTTTCAATTTATCCGCCCCGCCCGTAATAATGGAATGGCTTCCTCCGGAAAGGATATTACGCACTATGTTCATGTTCCGGACACGGTGATGCATATACTGCAATATTCCTGCTACGATTGTCATTCCAACCATACCAATTATCCCTGGTATATTAATATCAATCCCGCCGGATTGTGGATGCGGCAGCATATCCTGTATGGGAAAAAGGCGATTAATTTTTCCGACCTGTCCGGTTTTACCAAAAAGAAAATAATGCACCGGCTGGCTGATATCGCGGAACAGGTTGAAAAAGAAGATATGCCGTTGCCTTCCTATACATTTATTCACCGGAAGGCCCGGCTCGACAGCGGACAGATTAAATTAATAAAAGCCTGGACGGATTCAGCGAAAAAGGAGTTGGCATCGCGCGAACTTCCATAACAAATCGCCATTATTGCCCGATGCAGAAAGCAGCCCCGGGAGGCTGCTTTAAAATACATTTTAATAAAGGGTGGAAAAAGGAAAAAAAAGTCGGCGTTTTCATAGCGGATACTGGACAAAAGGATAACTAAACCCATTCGGTGTTTTCATTGGATACGTCGACTTTTAGTTCTGGTTTTTCTAAGGATTTGGAATGGCTTCTCAGGTATTGGATTGGTCGGTGGTTTTTTCTTTCGGATCTGGATCTGGTTTCTTCTTTCGGATTGGATTCAGGGTTTTTCGGATATTTATTCTTCAGAGGATATTGATGTTATCAGTTAACTGCTTACTGTATTTAGTAACCACCTCAATCAAAAATGTAACCCTTTCCGACAAAATAAGTGCAATGCGCTGATTATCAATATGATAATTAGGGAATTGCATTGAAGATATATATGTCGAACTTCGTAAAAAATAAGGCGGCGGTCAGTTAAATTGCCAAGATGAAATACGATCCGGTTACGATAAAAGATATTGCAAAAGCCTTAAATTTTTCGATTTCCACAGTTTCCAGGGCACTGCGGGGAAGCCATGAAATAAGTGCCGAGACGAAAAAACTGGTAATGGAATATGCAGAAAAAATGAATTACCGGCCGAACCCGATCGCATTAAGTTTAAAAGAAAGAAGAAGCCGTGCAATCGGCGTTGTGGTCAGTGAGATCGCCAATAATTTTTTTTCGCAGGCAATCAATGGCATTGAATCCATTGCCTACAACCGGGGATATCACGTTATTATAACCCAAAGCCATGAATCTGAAGAGCGGGAAAGAGTAAATATCGAGCATCACGCTTCCCTGTCGGTGGATGGTCTGCTGATTTCCCTGTCCAGTGGCACAACAGATCTTAGCTATCTGAAGGAATTATACGAAAAAGGTATGCCCATTGTTTTCTTCGATCGTATTACAGATGAAATAGATACGCATAAGGTTACCGCCAATAATCACCTGGGTGCATTTCATGCTACGGAGCATTTGATTTTTCAGGGTTATAAGAGAATTGCGCATATAACAAGTCCTCCTTACCTGTCCATTACGAAGGAAAGATTAAAAGGCTACGCAGATGCACTGGAAAAACACTATATCCCCTTTAATGAATCCCTCATAAAATATTGCAGTCATGGCGGTATGATTGTCGAAGAAATCGAAGACGCTATTAAAGAATTGTATAAAGCAAAAATAAAACCCGACGCCATTTTCACGGCAAGTGACCGCATCACAACGCTTTGTTTCGGATTATTAAAAAATATGGGATTGAACAAAGTGCTGGGATTTACCGGATTCACCAACAGCATGGTCGGAGGATTATTCGACCCGCCAATGACTGTGATAAAACAGCCGGCTTTTGAAATGGGACAAACAGCGACCGAATTGCTTATCCGGATGATTGAAAGCAAAAGGCCCGTTGTTGATTTTGAAACGCGGGTCCTCGATACGGAACTGGTCATCAGGGAATCTTCAAAAAAAAAGGAGAGTAAGCATGGTAAGGAATAAAATCCGCGGAATTGGTCCCATCCCGAATGATAATTTTATAGTGTATCTGCCAGGTTTTTTTCCGAATATATATTTTTCAGTGCAGCCCGCATGCCATTTCTCATGATACTGTTCAGCTGATCACCAACGGCCTGTGCAAAGCCGGGGAAATCAGAAAGATCCTCTTCCCAGAAAGCAACATTAGCCAAAGCCTCCTCAACCAGTGCAGGAACAGGCAGGTTTTGCCACATGGTATAATATTTAGCCGCCAGTTCATCTTCAATTAAATAGGATTTCCCGCCGGATTCACCGAAATATTTGTTTCCGTCCCGTCTCACGGCCTTCAAATAATACAAATAGGCTGCAAATCCGGTCGCAAATAACTGTGGGGTAGTTTTTTTGGTATCATAATAATTCCGAAGCAAAGGAAGACAGCGGATCTTCATTTTGTTACTGTATTTGTTTGCAATATCCTGCCAGTAATGATTAATGTAGGGATTTTGAAATCTGTCCCGCACTTTTTCAATAAATAATTGCCGAACGGCCGGATCTGTTTTATAGGGTATTGACGGCGCGATTTCCTGCTGCATCAGACTGGCCGCGTATTTTCCGATAACTTCGTCATCCATGGCCTCTTTCACGGTGTCCGCTCCGGCCAGCATGGCAATTCCACAGCATAGCGTATGCGTTCCATTTAACAACCGCAGTTTCAGCTCGCGGTACAGATCAATATCGGGTTGAATGATCATACTATCGTCCGCTTCGGCAAATGACAGGACCTTTTTGGTATGCTGATCTCCTTCTATTGCCCATAAGCGGTAAGCTTCGCAGAAGGTGATCAACTGGTCTTTATACCCCAGCTCATCTTCTGTTGCGTTTTTTAATGGCTCCACGGGAATACCCGTTACAATTCTATCCACCAAAGAATTACAAAAATGATTACAGCGTTCCAGCCAATCAATAAACGCATCCTCCATTCCATTCAGGTGAGCCAATTCAAGTACAATGGATTCCAGTTTGCTTCCATTATCAGGAATTAACTCTGTGGGCACGATCACAAGCCCGCTGTATTCACTCCTGTTAAATGCCTTAAACCTTTCAAAAAGAAAAGCAAGTAATTTACCCGGAAATGACTGCGGCGGATGCCGGCTGATATCATCATTTACCAGCCTGATGCCTGTTTCCGTAGTATTGGAAATGACGACCTGCAGATTCTGGTTGTGTGCGCATTCCAGGACCCGTTCCCATTCCTGCTGTGCGTCCAGCACCCGGCTTATTGCGGAATTGATGATGTTTTCTTCCACTTTCTGTCCGTCCTTTATACCCCGCACACATAAGGTATATAAACTATCCTGTTTGTTAAACACAGCAGTATCGCCAACTGAAGTTGTTTTAACAGCGACGACTCTTCCGTTGAAAATGCCGATCCTGTTTGCCTTATCAATAAAATAATCCGGCAGCCCGCGAAGCAGCATTCCGGTACCAAACTGCAAAACCTTTTCCGGCAGGTCAAATATTTCCTGATCCGGCACGATTACCTTACCCGGCGGAATATTTTTCAGTGTGTAACCTGACAAATTCATTTTCCGATTATTGGTTTCAGATTTTCGTTAATACCCGATATTCAGCAAAGCCTTTTTTCCCAGGCGCCCGGAAAGCTGCTCCAGGTAAAGGCTTTTTGGTGTAACAGGGCTGTTATAGGCATCATAAATCCCTTCTGGTAAAAAAGGGTCTTTGTCAAACGGAATAGCCCTCCTCTCCTTTTCTCCTTTACTGCCGATAACCCAGTTGGCTGCGCCCGGCGGCATTTGATTGAGATAAGATCTCGCCTCACAATTCCAGGCCACTGCCCAGCCGATAGCCCAGCCATGTCCCGAGCCCATTTCCCCGCGGTTCATGAAATCAATACCTCCGTCCGGAACCTCGCATCCGTCGATCAGCAATCCCGTTGCCCATCGCTGATGCGGTTGTATCCATCCGTTTCCGTGAAATACACAATTCAGCAAAACCACGGGCCCGGTTACTTTTGCCCCGGTTCCGAAGAAAAAAAGATTGTTGCCTGTAATGAAGCAGCGGTTAAATAACAGCTGCGGCCCGCTCCCATTGATGTCGGCCGGTTTTGCTGCGCCTATCGTTGCCGAATCGTGCATAATATGAATATCTTCTACGGTTATGCGCCTGCCGGTAACGCTAATGCTGTTAACCGTATTAAATATATTTATGTCCCTCGCCCAGCCATCTGTGAGACCGCTCATGGTAAATGCGCGGTGATGACCCTGATTGATCGTTACTGACTGAGCGGGACAAACAATGCTGAATTTTTCAATTCCGATCTGTGATAATCCGCCGGCACCGGAAATTTTCACCACCGATACTCCGGGAGGGTTAAGATATTTTGCATCGTAGCTGTCTGTTAAAGGAACATCCACCGTTATTTTATTGCCTTCTTTTTTTGTAATCACCCGTTCGCAGTTTATTTCACCGGTAATCCAGGTTTGTTTCTTACCATTTCTTACCAACTGATCCATGCCCATGAATTTTACCCAGGCTTCGGTCACGGGCCGGATAATGCGAATGGTATCTCCTGCGGCAAAGCCGGAGGCATCCGCAAGATGAAAAGAAGATGCGCCTGATGGAACATACGCATCTTCCATGGCTGCGGGAGCGCCATCCATTGTTGAGGAAACGGATCCCTTCACCGAAATACAAACATGCGGGCTGCCCGTCATATTTATTATCGTGCCGCCGGCGCCGGGACCGCTTCCCCGCAAGACCACCCCACTTGCATTTATGGATATTGGTTTTTCACAGTTATACTTTCCGGGCTTTAACAGAACCGCCCCCCTGAATCCGTTTACCAGTTCCCGTTTGGAAACCTGGTCAATTGCATTTTGAATGGCCCCGGTATTGTCGCCCGGTACGGGGCTCAAAGTAATTTCTGCTTTAACCAAAGGAATTTTTACCCCGCCCCCCATGTATCCGGCAAAGGAGAAGTCCATGATGCGGTCCCCCTTCTGGGTGGTTTTATATTCCAGCCGGTGCCGGGCATTAAAATACACCCACTGGCTTTTTTCAACTTTAGGAACCTGCGCTTTGGCCGCGGGGAATAAAAAACAGAGTCCTGAAAAAGTCACAAATAATTTTCTGAAAAGAATAACAGAGTAATGCATTACCTGATTATTTTACTTTACGCAGACTGATCAGTACTACCCCATGCGGTTTCACATCTGCAGAAAATTCGTCTTCAAATATTCCCAGATCTTTTTGTCTCCATAAATCCCTGACCCTGTATTTTCCTTTTATCCCCAGATCGGTCCATTTGAGCAGGATCTTTCTTGTCAGTCCATCTGTCAGGTTAAACAAACCCGCTGCCTTGCTCCCATCTTCCATATCCTTTGCCAACACACCGGAAGAATCCTGCCGGGAAACGATGGTCGCCTGTTTTCCCAGGGGATCCTGGTTTATTGCTATTACCTCATCATTGGTCAACAGGCTCAGCGTGAAATCGTCCAGTTTTGTCAGATCACAACCCAGCAATAAGGGAACAGACATCAGGCACCAGGCGCTCATATGCGAATATTGCTCATCGGGTGTAAGATTCGTTGGCCTCGGACCTTTACCCCAGCCTACCCAGCCAACGATCATCATATCCGGGTCATTCCAGTGACCGGGCCTTGCATAAGGCGCCCATTTATCCTGCGTGAGCAGACGACTCTTCAAACTCTTCCAGTTATCCCGGATATCTCCACCAGTGCGCCACGCATTGGATACCTTCGATAATTCCGAAATCGTGGCGAATGGCGTACTGTTTGAAAGACTCAGTACAATATCCCGGCCGCTTGCGCGCAGCGCATCATACATGGCTTTTGTTTCGGGCAGTTCATTTGGATTCCAGTCATATTTTAAATAGTCGATACCCCAGGAGGCAAATTGTTTTACATCATTATCTGCAAAGGAATATTTGCCTATTGCGAAAGGCAGTATCTTTTTGTTGCGCGGAACTTTTTCCTTCACCGGTTCGAACAATCCTTCCGGATTCATTGACGATCCGCCGATATGATGCCCGTAAGTTTCCACCCAGGGGCTTGAATAAATACCAATTTTCAATCCCATTGCGTGCACTTCATTACATAAGGCCTGCATGTCCGGAAAAGTTGCTGAGTCCGGTAAAATGCCATGAAATTTCCCTCCCCGCTTTCCCTGCCACACATCATCAATATTCATATAGGACCATCCGTGATTAATCAATCCGCTGCTCCGCATTGCCTTCGCGTTCGCCAGTATTAATTCCTGGGTAACTTTTGATGCATAAATATTCCAGCTGTTCCATCCCATGGGCGGGGTCAGCACAATATTTTCACCGACCACGATCTTAAAAGCGCGGGATGTTTCTCCTGCTTTATTTTTGGCATGGAGTGTAACCCTGTATTCGCCCGGTTTGCTGAGTGATCCTGAAATCCTCCCTGATTCCCGGTCTATTCTGACTCCTGCAGGAAGATGGTCAGCGGAAAATCTGACCGGACGATCCCCTGTTGCAGGAATGGTAAACAGTATCGGATGGTTTGGCCGGACGCCAAAAACCTTCGGGCCGTTGATGCGCGGAGCGGGACCGTTCTTTGGTGTCAGGATGTATTTTGAAAGTGTGTCCTGTGCATGTAATGATCCTGCACAAAACCCGCATATAAGGATGACGATACTGAATCTTTTCATAAGCTGCCTCCATGTTTTACGATCCCTTTTACTTCCAGCTTAATTACGGAAGCAATTTTATCAGGCGCCGTTTCCGGCACGGAAATAAGGATTCCCTCGTTGCTTACTGTCGCTTTTAATGGTTTGCCAGTAGCCAGGACCTTCGCTGAGATGATTTCACTTTTCAATCCGGGAATTGTCAGTTTTCCGTCTCCCGGCCATTCGAATACAGAGAGATAAAGAATAGTGCCGCGCGGTTCCTTCTTCATCGTACAGCGTCCCCAGGACAGGGGAGCGAGCGGACTGGCTTTTGTGGCATAGATTGCTTCCCCGTTCACTTTCATCCAGGCGCCCATTCCTTTCAGGAGATCGACACTTTCAACAGGAAATGTTCCATCGGCTTTCGGTCCGACATTCAGCAGATAATTTCCCCCTTTGGAAGCGATATCAATCAGGTTATGGATCAGGGTTTCGGTGGATTTCCATTTATGGTCCCAGCTCTTATAACCCCAGGTGCCATTCATCGTCATGCAGGTTTCCCAGTCCTGGCCATTAAGCTCTTCCTGTTTTGGAATTTTCTGTTCAGGCGTTTTCGTATCGCCCGGAAAATCCGGGCGCTTCAGCCTGTCATTGGTTATGATGCCCGGCTGAAGCTTCAGCAGCGCCTGCAATTTAGTAGCTGCTTCATCTGTCATATTGGTGGGTGTATCCCACCAGAGTACGGCGACCTTCCCGTAGTTGGTCAACAGTTCCCTTACCTGCGGAACCGCCACATCGTCGATATACTGTGCAAATGTTTTTGTTTCCTGTGCCGGATCCCAGTGACCATTATGCGCTTTTGTATAGGCGTCTATGCGTGCACTGTCGGGATTGGGCCATCCGTCACTTGCAACTTTCCTGGAAACAGCCCCTCCGGGATTATTCCAGTCCTGCGCCTGCGAATAATAAAAGCCCAGTTTCATATTATATTTTTTACAGGCAGCAGCCAGCTGCTTCAGCACATCCCTGCCATAAGGCGTTGCATCCACAATATTCCAACGGCTGGCTTTGGATTTAAACATGGCGAATCCATCGTGGTGTTTTGCTGTTATCACAATGTATTTCATGCCGGCATTCTTAGCCATCCTTACCCACTCCTCTGCGTTGAATTTTACCGGATTAAACTGCTTTGCATATTGCTGATATTCCGCCACCGGAATTTTCGCCCGGTTCATGATCCACTCCCCGCCATGGGCTATCTGATGGCCTTTATATACCCCGGCGAGCACAGCGTAATCGCCCCAGTGAATGAACATTCCAAAACGGGCTTCACGCCACCATCGCATCCGGTTGTCTTTGGAAGTATCCTGTGCGACGGCGGACTGAATAGTAAGACTTCCGGCGAGTAAAAGGAATAGGAATTTTCTCATATTGTAAGATATGTGTTGTGACTGCAAATAACCCATAAATCCATCGCGACCCGTGTAGCAAACTTTCATAGTATTCATCTATTTTGGCATTTGGAGCCCTGACACAAATATTCTCAGGGGCGACCTGCTGTTTTGCCAGCATTTCTTCCTCGTCATTTTCCAGTTTTTTATTTTTTACTTTTAACTTTTTACTTAACCCCCATTCATCCAGATCAATGGATGGCGAACGGGCAAATTCCGGATCACTTCTTCCAGCTTTGGCGAATGATCTAAATTTTTCCAGGTATTCAGCCATTTATCGTTTTGAAAAGCGGCTGCGCCAAAAATTAAAAAGGGCTGGGCTACGGGCCAGTTATCCCAGTACATCACGTCGTGTCGAAAAGGCCATTTGCTCTTGTCAACAATATAGGGATACAGGAATGCAATGCCTTTTTTGATGGACTTCCCGTCCGCCGTCTGATAGTTCCACAGATCATTTTCTTTTGTTGAAAGGGTCTGGCAAAGCGTTGCCAGCGCATCCAGGTTGAAAATAGAATATCCATACGGCTTTGTTCTTGCAGTTTCCCTCGGAAAACTTCCATCATTTGCCATTTGCTTCGGGAGAAATACATTTTTGTACCGGTCGCTGCAAAATGCCATGAGCTTTTTATCCCCGGTAAACTTTGCAAAAACGGCTACCTGCATGGCCCAGCAGGTTCCGTGATTATTTGTTGCGTTCATTTCAGTGATACCGTATGGATGCGTGGTAAGCCAATGCAGGTATTCACTAAACCAGTTCCTGATGGCTGCAAGTATTCCTTTATCCATCGCCGCATCCTTCTCCATGACCAGCAGGCCCTGCACCACTTCCATCAGCTGGATGGTATCAATAATGCCGATCCCCCTTCCGGTAAACCTTCCTTTAATGGCCTGCGCATATAAAAGATTCGGATTCATTAAGGTGGCGGTGTCCACAAACCATGCCCTGCAGTGCTTTAAAGCCTGGACGAGATATTTTTTATCGCCGGTTAATTTATAGGCGGATGCCAATGCGCCGATGATTTTACTAAACCGGATCATGGCCAGGCGGTGTGCAACAAAATTATCCGGATTCGTCATGCCATCGCGCTGGATATAAGGGCTGTCGGCACTTTTAGGATTGGGCCACCAGTAATCGCCTTCTGAAAAGAAATCGTGTTTTCCGCCTGCGCTTCTCGGCGATGACTCCGCCGTAACCGTAACGGGGTCCTGCTGCATTGCCCAGCCCGCTTCATCCAGAATTTGTTTTTGTAATATTTCGGTGGCCTTTTTGTAAACAACATTTTGTGCATTGGTCACTTGCACCGCCGGAGCAAAAAGAAACAGGAATGCGATCTTCAGATATTTCATATTCTTTTTATAAAGGAATTACCGTATACGTCTCACCCTTTACCGTTTTAAAGTCAATTGCGTATTCTCTTTTCAGGTTGAGCGATTGTAATTTTGCATTCCCATTTTTTTTATAATCCGGGACGCCGTAAACAGTAAATAGCGGATTTGGATTTTTGCCCATTGCGTGCGTTGATTTTACGCCAATGACCTTTACCGGTCTTTCTGTCCGGATACGGCAGTTGCCACCTAAGGCGGAATAAATCCGGCTTTGCATAAGCTGCCCATTTCCCCACTGCATATCGATGGTAAAACCACCCCGGGCCCTAATTCCCCGGATGGTTCCATTCTTCCAGGCAGCTGGTAATGCCGGTAGTAAGGTGATCGCCCCATCATGGCTTTGCAGCAGCATTTCGGTGATGCCCGCGCAGGCGCCGAAGTTTCCATCAATCTGAAACGGAGGATGCGCATCAAATAAATCAGGATAGGTACCGCCGCCGCCCATCGTCGCCTTTTTTTCCTTTGGATCGATATAGGTAAATGCTGTGCTCAGTATCTTATAGGCATGTTCGCCATCATGCAGTCTTGCCCACCAGTTTATTTTCCATGCCATGGACCAGCCGGTGCTCAGATCCCCGCGCTGAATCAGCGATTCTTTTGCGGCCGCCGCTAACTCAAGCGAGCTATTGATCGTGATCTCATTGCCGGGAAACAATCCGAATAAATGCGAGATATGCCGGTGCTTGTCGTTCGGATCGTCCCAGTCTTTAAACCATTCCTGCAACTGTCCGTATTGCCCGATATGGAATGGATATAACTTTTCCTTTGCCTTAGCCAGCCGGATTCGTAAATCAGGATCAAGATTTAATATTTGTGTTGTCTTGATCAGCTCCGTAAACAACTCCCGGATGATGGACATGTCCATGGTGGAAGCCATCGTCAGCTGGTATTCCTTGCCCCTGATCTTGATCGTATTTTCCGGCGAGGTGGACGGATTGGTAACCAAGTAGCCGGTTTCCGGATCAGTGATCAGCCAGTGCAGCATAAACTGCGCAGCGCCCTTCATGAGAGGATACGCTTCTTCCCGCAGAAATTTTTTATCCCCGGTAAATAAATAATGCTCCCACAAATGCGTGCAGAACCAGGCGCCTGCCATGGGCCAGGCCGACCAGCGCGGCATGGCCTTCGGGTCCTGATCGTAGCCGCCGGGTGGAGATGTTTTTGCCCAGATATCGGAATTGTGATGGGTGACCCAGCCTTCCCGGATATTATAATTTGTTTTCGCAGTTACTGCGCCATTCACCGCCAGCTCTTTCATGAAATCAAATAGCGGCTGATGGCATTCCGAAAGATTTGTATTTTCCGCCGGCCAGTAATTCATTTCGGTATTGATGTTCGTGGTATAATTACTTCCCCAGGGAGGCTGAACCTGATCATTCCAGATACCCTGCAAATTAGTCGGCGGTGAACCGGGCCTGGAGCCGGCAATCATTAAATACCGGCCGAACTGGTAATACAAAACAACCAGTCCGTTATCATGTTGTGAAGCGAAGTTCTTCAACCGTTCATCGGTCGGCTGTTTAAGAAACTTAGCATTTGTATCGAGATCAAAGTGCACCCGATGAAACAGGGACTGGTAATCTGCAATATGATCTTTTTTTAACTGCGTATATGTTTTTGCCATCGCCTTCCGGAGATTATTCCCCGCTTCAACCGAAGGATCCTTTCCCTCCAATCCGGGAGATTTATCAAACCCGTTAAAACTTGTTGCTTCAGACAGATAAATGGTAACGGCGTCTGCGTTGCTGACGGTCAGGGCGTTTTCGGTTTTTTTTACGGCGCCGTTTTCCGCAACGAGTTTCACCTGCACTTCGAAATTCATTCCCTCTCCGTTCCAGTCATCATAAACAACCTGCTTTAGCTCGTAATCCCGGTTGGCGACATACTTTGGTGCTTTACCTTTCAGCACTAAGATCCCGTTCCGGTTTCCGGAAACGGCACTCGTCTCGTATTTTAATTTACTGCTGAGGGATAAAGCAAAACTCAACGCAGCTTTCTTATCCGTAGTAATGCGCACAATCATTATCTTATCCGGATGGCTGATGAAAGTTTCCCGCCGGTACTCCACCCCATGGATCCTGTATCTGACAGATGCTGTGGCATGGTCCAGATCCAGGTCACGGTAATAATAGTCAGTACCGGAGTCGGTCAGACTATTTTTTATCCATAAATCCGCCAGCGGAAGATAACGGGCGGAATAAGGACCCTGCATTTTTTTCCAAAGAGCAGCAGCACTATCATAGTGCCCCGCGAAAATTTGCTCCCTTACCTGAGGTAAAATTTTTGGCCCGTCGGGGTTATTGCCGGGATTTGGACGACCCGACCAAAGTGTATTGTCATTCAACTGGAAATGTTCCGTTACAATACCGCCGAAGACCATTGCACCGGTTTTTGCATTGCCGAGTGGCAGCGCTTCCTCCCAGACCTCCGCGGGTTTATTGTACCAGAGCTTCAAAGAGGATTTATTGGTCTGACCATTCGTAAACTGCCAGGCGCTCAATACCGAAACTATCAGGAATACTTTTTTGCCCATCAGTTGAGATTTAGCAACACGCTGTTGAGGCCGGCGACCTTAGCGCTGACAACACTTTTTCCGTGACTTGTTTCCACACGGATAATGGCTCTTCCATTATACAGCTGCACCCGTCTTGAGCCGTCTGCTGTTCCCAGATCATCTATTAATCTTCCATCACCTGCCAATGCAAACCTAACCCAATCCGCAGCATCGAGGCAGGGAATGTTGTTGTTGTCAAATATTTTCAGCTCAACAGTGGCTACGCCGTCCTCTTCGCCGATCTTTTCCAGGGTTGCCTTCGATGGCTTGCCCCATTTCTCCGTCTGGTACTGAAAGCTGATCTCATCTTCTACCCGCTCATTTCCTTTTCTGGCAATTACACGCACCTGGTTCTGTCCTTTCTTAAATATTAGATTCCAGCGCAGGCCCGCAGCAGGAAAATCCTGGCTGTTCCTTTTTTTCACACCGGCAGATTTCCCATTCAGAAATAGTTCAGCCTCATCACAATTGGAATATACTTTCAGCATTTTTTTTTCTCCCGCATCACCCCAGCGCACCGGCCAGGAATGTCCGTAAATATGGGCCATCGGCTTTGTGGTCCAGTAAGACTGAAATACATAATAGCCTTCCTTCTTTTTCAGGTCGCGTGCAACAACTCCTTTTTGGTTTACATAGGGTACGGGATTGTCGGGCCGGACAGGCGTGGAGAAATCCTTAAAGATCCACTGCGCCGTGCCTGTTAACCAGGGCATGGTTTCCTGTTCTTTCAGATGCCAGTCAAACAGATTACAGATATAGGATTCGCTCCAGTCGCCATCCTTTGAAACTCTTGCCGCACCACCGAATAAAGCAGCGTCTCCTGCGCGTTCGTCTGCTGATCCGGTCGCTTTGATCTGCTGCAGGGCTTTATCGGGATTTTCGGAATGGCGACCGGCATGGCTGTCGCCGCCCCATTCCATATGCAGAAAATGGTCGACTTTTTTAAACTCATCTTCCGTTACCTGCTTATACTCGGTATAAATGCCGCGGTACCAGCCGGCCCAGATGGATGGAGAATATACGTCAACGATATCTTTGCAGAAATCACATCTTCTGATGGCGGTCTTTCGCGAGGGATCTAAATGATGAGCCAGTGTATTTAACTCCTGCATAAATACCCTGATCTTTTCTTTGTCGAATTCCTGAAAGTCACCAGGCAGATCATTTTCATTTCCCAACCCCCAGATAATGACCGCAGGATGGTTGTAATGCTGTTCGATCAAATTGGTCAGCATCCGCCGGGCCTGCTGTTTATAGGTCTCTCCGCCTAACCCGCCGCGGCACCAGGGGATTTCTTCCCAGACTAAAATACCCAGGCTGTCACAGAGATTCAAAACAATGGGCGATTGCTGGTAGTGTGCGAGACGAATAAAGTTGGCTCCCATCTCCTTTATCAGGATCATCTCCTTCCGTATCATGTCTTCCGTCATGGCGCCGCCGACCCCGGCCTGGTCTTCATGCCGCTGCGTTCCCCGGATTAACAGACGCTTTCCATTCAATAGAAAGGGTCCCTTTGTGACAAATTCAAAACGACGGAAGCCAACTTTTGCTGCCTGCGTGAACGAGCCGTCCTTTGTGGTTACGGTGGCTTCGGCAGTATATAAAACCGGTTTTTCAGTAGACCATAATTGCGGGGCTTTTACCGTAAAATCTGCGATAGCGACATCCCCCTGCAAATCACTTATCGCCTTTTTCTCCTGCGTCAGGAGTTTTCCCGACGGATCAATCAGTTTAACCAAAACTGTTGCGCCGTCTGCAGCAGCAGGATTGTAAAATCTTGCGCTGACCCGGAGTTTGCCGGTTTTTTCTGCATTATCCACTTCTGCGTGTGCAAATAATTTATCGATAGAAAGTGCCGGAACGTAAACCAGATTAAGGTAACGATAAATACCTCCGTATAAATTGAAGTCCGACAGATTGGAAGGGATCATTTCCAGGTCCCGCGAATTATCCGTGCGGATGGAAATCGGAATTTCTCCTTTGAATTGCTTTTGAAATGGGTCCGTTTTTTTAAATGCCTCTACCGCATCTGTAATGTCTACGGTCCACTCGTCGTAACCACCCACATGCGATCCGACTTTGGTCATGTATACATATACACTGGTTTTTTGGCCGGCGCCTTCAAAATGCAAGAGCGTTCTTCCGTTCTTATAGGGGTTTTGAATAACCAACCGGGTCCGGTACCAGGATGGCCCCTGGTAATAATTTTCATCGGGATCAACAGCATCCCGGGCGTTAGCACAATGCGGCAGACTGATATTCGTCCAAATGGGAAGGCTTTCGGGATTGCCTTTGGCCACCGGGCGTACCGCTTCCCAAATCCCCCCTAAATCCTGTTTCAAAAACTGCCAGTTATTAATCAATCGCGTTGATTGCTGCGCAGCTAAAGACCCGAAACATAAAAGAATAACCGATAGCAAAAACAGCCTTGATCTCATGTGCATTATTGTGTCTGATAAAACAGAACCCGGTCAATCACATGAATGGGCCCGTTGGTGGACAGGATTCCGCCGGTTCGCGCCGCAAGGCCCGGAGCAGCCAGGTTTGGAGCGGGAAAGGCACTGCCCGGAAAGCCGTTTATCGTGAATCTGGAATTCCTGTCGTTGATTACACTAAAAACGATTGCACTTTCCGGGTTTAATGAATCGGTGCCTGGAGGCATAAGACTTTTTTCATAGGAAGGATCAGGGCCTACATTCTCAAAGGTAAACTCACCGTCAACAATTAAAGAAAGCAAATAATTTTTTACCTGTTCCTGCGGATATTGATCCCAGCTGGTAGCCGCAACGCCCCCAACCTTATATTTTCCGAAATAGGAATCGGCCTGTGTTACTCCGTTAGACTTCCTGTTAACCGCATCGTTGTGAAGGAAGATATAGGTCCTTCCCGCCGTTGTGTATTCGGCCGTATCAATACCCGAATACATGATCGCCAGGTACATCTGGTAAAAAATGGAATCTTTAAAGTTGGAGGTCCCCAATGCGCGGTCTTTTAAGAACTGCCAGGCGGTTTCGTTAATATGGGGGTCAATGGTCGTTGATACATGATCTGTATTTTCCTGTAACGGCAGGCCGGCGATTTTTTTACATCCTGTGAGGATGCATATTGCCAGGAAAGCACAAACGGCATGGCCTGCTATTCTTGAACTTATGAGTTTCATACGAAATTCGCTTTTAAATTAGCCTGAATAAATTAATTTGAATAGGGCGGATTTTGCTCCAGCAACGGGTCTCTGGTCAATGCATCCCGGGAAATTGGCCAAAGGATTAAACGCGGATCTGCAAAACCGGTTTGTGCAACTCCCAGACTACTTTGTCTCTGGCGGATCAAAGGATCCATAACTTCCAACGCCCGGCCGGTTCTGACCAGATCAAACCAGCGCTTGCCTTCCGCAAAAAGTTCCAGCTGTCTTTCATCCAGAATAACTTTTTCCACATCCAGTTGCGTCGCATAGTCCGCTTCATTCAAAGCGGTATCCCTGGCTCTGGCACGGACCTGATTTAACAAGGTAAAGGCTCCGGGCTTGTCCCCGGTCCAGTTCAATGCTTCTGCACGAAGCAACAGGATATCAGCCCAGCGGTAGAGGGGCAATTTTGCTTCGTTTTGCGCCCTGCTTGGCGTCACCGGCTTTCCCGTAGTTACGTCGACGGGATAAAATTTCCAGATGGAGATAATTCTGGACAATGCATCCGCCACCGTCGTGTCGTAAGCGATACCCCGCCGGATATCCACTTTATTGTTCTCCCACTTCAACAAAACGGTGCTGTCAATATAATAATTGGAGGTTTGGTCCGACGCACCGATTTTACCTGCGATTCCATTACCGCCGTCTGTGAGAAAATCCCAGTCCAGTGACCAGATATTTTCCTTGGTAGTGGCCGTTATGAAAATATCTTTATAATTCGCAGTGGGTGCAAGGGAATACCTGTGTAGAGCAATCAGCTGGTCGGTGGCAGAAAGAGCATTCGTGTAATCCTTCTGCCACATATATACTTCGGTCAGGATAGATAATATACCGCCTTTGGTTAATTCAGCCGTGCTGATCGCATTCGGGTCCACCAGGGTAAGCGCTTTTTGCAGATCGGGGATAATCACGTTGTTAATAACGGAATCGGCAGGGCTCCTTGGCAAATTGGGGCTTTGGGCAACGTCTTCATAAGGTGTTACTCTTACCGGAACGGCTCCCCAGACCCGCACGGCATAAAAATACATATAGGCTCTTATCCCATAAGCTTCCGCGAGATAGTTGTTTCTCTGCAACTCGCTCAAATCTGCAATTCCGGGTAAATATTTAATAGCTGCGTTTGCCCGGGCAATCGTCATATACAAATTATTCCAGTTCGCAGCGCCGGTAGTAGCATTCAGTCCATTAAGCGTGATATTAATCTGGTTGTCCCCTGTACCGCCGTAGGTGAAGTTATCCGAGCGGGCATCACCCCATTCCGTAAAATTTCCGCTCAGGGTTTTTTGAATGCCGTCGTAAATAGCAGCATTGCCCAATTGCGCATGTTCCGCCGTTTTCCAGAATAATTCGCTTGAAAGATCCGATATGGGTTGCTGGTCCAACTGTTTATTACAGGCTATGAACAGGGAACAGGACAGCGCAAATACGATATATATTAGTCTTCTCATTGTAATTCATTTAAAAATTAATATTTATACCTCCGCCGATTTCTCTTTTCCTGGGATAGCGTCCGTTATCGAGACCGGGAGTAAGCGCACTTCCCAGATCTATTTCCGGATCATACCAGCTATATTTTGTCCAGGTGAGCAGATTATTTCCGTAAATGAAAACGGACAAGGTCCCCAGTTTTATTTTTGAGGCCAGGTTTGGAGGCAGTTCATAGGAGAGCCTGGCATTGCGCAGGCGGATAAAGGACGCATCCTCGAGATACAGACTGCTCCCGTCCCGGTTATTCCCAAGGGAAGTCTTTTTTGAAGAAGGATAAATGGTCACATCACCCTGATGCCACCAGGTCCCTTTAATGAAATCCGGCTCAGGTGTTACGTTGGTGGTTACGCCGGCATTGAGATCGGCCCTTGCCTGATTATAGATACTGCCACCCCAGCTTATATAAAAGCCAAAGGACAAAGTGAATTGTTTGTAATTAACCAGGTTACTTAAACCCGCTATCCATTTGGGCTGTGCATTTCCGAGAACGATTCTGTCTGCATCGTCAATTATCCCATCGTGATTGGTATCCTGCCAGATCATATCTCCTCCCTTCGAAACCAGGCCATTGGTCGTTAGTTGTTTTACATCACCGGTATAGGCTTTGCCATTCAGTGTGTATCCTGTAAATACATTATTATTATCAAAAACAGGTGTTAACTGCACCCAGTCCGGGGTCCAGGCATTGGATTGATCATAGGCATAAACACCCAGTGCTTCGTAACCATAAAAATCGCCCAGCCTTCCGCCTTCGGTCACTCTCCATACATTTGTTCCGGATGAGCTTGGTAATATAGTAGTGCCTCCATACAATTGTTTAACCGTATTATTATTGAAGGACATATTATAAGAAATATTCCAGCTGAGATTATGATTCCGTACAGGATAGCCGCCAACGACAAACTCGAGTCCCTTATTCTCAATGGAACCTACATTAACTTTTACGGTGCCATATCCGGTATTGGAAGACAGGGGAGCGCTGTATAGAAGATTTTTAGTGACCTTATCATAATAATCTGCCGTAAAATTCAACCTGCCATTCAGGAAGGTAAGGTCAACGCCGGCATCAAGCTGGTTTACGGACTCCCAGGCGAGGGTGGTATTTCCAAACGTACTGTTTGGCGCCACGCCGGAAACACCGTTGTAATAATTCGATCCGAAGGTATAGGTCTGAATGGCATTGTAAGGCCCGATATTGTCATTCCCGATTGCGCCATAGCTCACCCGGAATTTACCATCATCAAGAACATTTTTTGTCCAATCCATAAAACTTTCATCAGAGAAACGCCATCCTACGGAAGCGGATGGGAAGAACCCCCATTTATTGTCTTTACCAAAACGGGAGGAAGCATCTGCCCGGAAATTGCTGTTGAAAAGATATTTTCCCTTATAAGAATAGCTTAGTCTGGCGAAGCCTGAATTTTTAAAATATCTCGTTTCGTCGGTGACAGCCGGGTTTTTAATCTGTGTAGAATTTAAAGTAAGGACAGTTTCCGTTACCAGATTGGTTCCGGACTGCTCTGCCGTATGCTCAAAGCCAGATTCAGCACTAACACCCAATACAGCTGTTATCGTATGATCGCGCGCAATCGTTTTATTATAATTAAGAAATCCTTCCGCCTGCCAATAAGTATTCAGGTCCGTTTCATCATCCAGACTATTATTCAGCGGATTGGCACTGCTGACTAATTTGGGAGTAAACACCAGATTGTGCGTATAATTGAAACTCACGGTGGAGTTCACCGTAAATTTCAGGTCCGGCAGAAAGTTATAACTGATAAAATTATTAATGCTGGCATTATAAATGTCCCAGTTATTTTTATCTAAAAGCGCTTCCGCCACCGGGTTTCTTCTTCCGCCGATCAGTCCGGCCAATGTGCCGTCCTGAAAATACACCCTGAAATTGGGTGGACGCTGAATGGCCTGACCCAGGGTATTGCCTTCATTGATCCTGTTTTCTCTCTGATAAAGCGCCTGGATATGCGTGCCCAGTTCAAATTTCTCATTCGGTTTAAAGTCAACGTTGAACCGTGCCCGCGCAATATCGGCCCAGCTGTTTATGATGAGCCCTTTATCTTTAATCAATCCAAAGCTTCCGTAATAATTGATTCCTTTCGCGCCACCGCTGATACTGAGATCACCCTGGTTCCTCACGGCGGTCTGTGTCAAAAGATCCTGGTAATCGTTATCTGCATTATATCCCGGATTCAGCGAGTCTGCAGGTACCGGATTGGTGCCTGATGAACTCCTCTTCAAATCGTATAGCCTCCTGAGTGCGGCATTGGCCTGCGGAACCTTGCGGGAAAGGTTGCCAAAGCTGGTAAGGTATTGCAGACTAACCCTGGGCTTACCCGCTATGCCCTTTTTTGTTGTAATGATAATGACACCGTTTCCTCCGGCGGATCCATAAATTGCCGCGGAAGCCGCATCCCGCAAAACAGTCACGGATTCAATGTCGTTCGGGTTAATGCCGTCAATATCCACTCCCTGTGCACCATCAACGATATATAAGGGATCGGCTCCTCCTTCCAGCGTGCCGGTGCCTCTTATCCGGATGGAACTGGTGGCACCGGGACGGCCGGACTGTTGGGCTACCACTACTCCGGGCACCTGGCCCTGCAATGCATCAAGTACATTTATCGGCTGACGTTGCGCGATCTGTTTCGCGCTAACCGTGGAAATTGCCGCGGTAATGTCTTTATTTTTCTGACTCCCGTATCCGACAACGACAATTTCATTCAGATCGGAAGCATTGGTTCGAAGGGTTATGTTAAGCGATCTTTTTGCATTCACAGGCACTTCCTGCGTTGTATATCCAACGAAAGAAAAAACCAAAACCGATCCCTTTGGACCGGGGATCCGTAAATTGTAATGACCGAGGCTATCGGTAATGGTACCGCCCTGCGTGCCTTTCACATTTACGCTGGCCCCCTGAATAGCGTTGCCGTTTTCGTCGGTTACCGCTCCCCGGATATTGGTTGTTTGGGAAAACGCGGCGTTGCCGGTTGCAACAAACAGGATGAGCAGTAAAAAAGGCTTATATAAATGAGAGAAAGGAAGAATGGATTTTTCTTTCATACAGCAGTCGTTTTATTTTATTATTTAAAATGGATCTTTTTTATTTCCGCCCCGGTTGTATCAGGCTAAGAATATTTTCTACACTCCCAATCTATACCGGCAAGTAAGCAAGATTTTTTTTAGGCGCGGTTCCTGCTATTGGCCATGTTGTAAGCTATTTTAACATTTTGCGGAAAAGATCAGGCAATAGCAACGATTAGTGTCTGGGCATTTATTTCCACACAGCCGGTTTTAAAAAATACATGCAGGCGCATTACCCTATGATTTTCATATTCTTCAGAAATACCATCCCTGCATGGTTATTCTTCCGGAAACGATTGCGGAGATTTTTTTCCGAAGCGTTTTATTATCAACTAATTTGGCGTAGGCAATCCAAGTAAAAAGTAATCAGAACAACGCGCTTATCCGGTTTAATACAACTTAATGAGACCTCAATTGCTTAAGGTGATAAAAGAGCCCGGCCACTCGTTTAACGTACGCCAGGATCTGGTTCCTCACATCAACAACCGATGGCATTATCATGCTGAAGCAGAACTCATTCATTTTAAAAAAGGTGAAGGCACACAGTTTATTGGTGACAATATCAGAAGATTCAAACCAGGAGATGTTGTGCTTGTAGGAAGCAATCTTCCGCACTACTGGAGATTTGACGATGGATTTTTTGATGAAAATGAAAGGGAAACGGTAGACGTAAGGGTAGCGCATTTTGCGGAAAATTTCTGGGGCGAGAATTTTCTCTATTTACCCGAGAACAATAATCTGAAAACTGTTTTGGAAAGGGCAAAAAGAGGTCTGCAGATCGTTGGCAAACCAAGGCAGATTGTAGCTGAATTACTGGAACAGCTGATATCCTCCAATGGTTCGAAAAGGATTATTCTGCTGATGGAAGCCCTGTCTACGATTTCCGATTGCAAGCAACTATCATCGCTTTCCTCCATTGGTTATAAGCCTGACTTTGTTGAGATGGATAATGATCGCATCAATGCAATTTATCAATACTCCATTAAGAATTTTAAGGGAAGAATCCAATTGGAAGAAATTGCGGAAGTGGCCAATATCAGCCCGAATTCCTTCTGCCGTTATTTTAAATCCCGCACGAGAAAAACCTATTCCCAGTTTCTCATCGAGTTAAGGGTCGGCCATGCCTGCAAATTACTCATTGAAAACAACCAGTGTATTAAACGCTTGTGCTACGAAAGCGGATTTAATAATTTTACGAGCTTTCATAAGTATTTCAAAATGATCACGGGCAAAAGTCCGCTCACCTACCAGAAGGAATTCACGGCCTGATCATTGTCATTTCGATCCGCAAACCGCTATAGCTCTTCTTTAGCAAAATTCTCAACTGTCACATCCTTCACTCCTTTGACCTGCCTAAGGTTTATATTCTGCACGTGCTCCAGAACAAAAGTAGAAACCCCGGCAGCTTTTTGCGCCTGGATGTCATGGAGATCCGCACCCATTACATCATTGAATATAAACGGCGGGCGAAAATCATCGGCTATAAAACTGATTTGCACATCATGCATTTTCAAATCCTTTACATGCCGGAAGAAAAAGCCGTAAGCCGGCATTGTTCCCCAGCGAAACGGTTCCGGATAATCTTTTTCAAACTCAGGAACAATTCTTTTTGCGGAATCTTTTAAACCTCCGCCTCTATAATAAATCCGGATATTGCTCATTTGCAGATCTTCGATATCATGTCCCGGCAAGCCGCTGATAATTGCGCCCTCGCGGGGATCCACATTGTATGCCACGAGATTGCTGATGATAATTCTCCTGCACTGACCTACTGCAATGGTATCCGGACCACGCATCCTTGCGCCAAGTCGTATGAAAATGGGAGCATTTACAATATCACGCATCGTGATATTGCTGATGGTCACGTCTTCGAGCAGCCCCCCGTCCACGGTTTCCAATGCGAGGCCCCTGCAATAATCGAACACGCAATTCGAAATGGTTATGTTCCTGAATCCGCCATTGGATTCCGTGCCGAATTTTATTCTGCCGGTGGGGTTGCCATCGGAATACTTCTTATAGTTCCTTTTAAAGCTGCCATCCAACAATGTTCCTTCATCGTAACCGCTCACCTGGCAATTGGTAATGGTAACATTATCCGTTGCCCTTGCGTATCCCAGGGCGAAAGAACTTTTTAAACAGATGCCGTCATCAAAGGGAGAGTTTACCGAGCAATCGGAAACGCGGACGTTCTTACAGCAGTCGATGTCAAATCCATCCCGGTCCGTATCAATTTTCAGATTATGTATGCTGAGGTTGTCGACACCCGTGGCCAGCAATGCAAAATGCCCGCCGTGCAAAACAGAAAAATCCCGAAGGTTTACGTTATAGCAATTTTTCAATCCAATGGCTTTATTGCCGCCGCCTTTGGGCTGATGGGTGCTTCTTGTCAGCCCCTCGCCCCAGATCAGCCCTTGTCCCACGATAGAAATATCATGTAACCCGATTCCCCATATCAGGCTATTCTTCCAGTGATTGTGGCCAAAATCCTGGTAAGCATCATAAGGGCTGTTGGGCTCCGGATCATCATAGCCCAGGCCATTCTCTTCTTTGGCGCCGAGGATTATCGCGCCCTGATCTATAAATAAAGAAATATTGCTCTGTAAACGGATGCTGTAAGTCAGATACTTTCCCGAGGGAAAATAAACGGTGCCGCCGCCTGCAGCGGCTGCTGACGCGATGGCTTTGTTAATGGGATCAGTGTCCAGGGTGGTTCCATTACCCCTGGCGCCGAAATCCCGCACATTATAAAATATTTTCTGGGCCTGCACATTTCCAAAAGCTGCGAGCAGGCAGCTGATTACCAAAAGGCGGATTTTACAATTTAGTTCCATAAATCCTTTATGTTTTGCTGCTGAGAATCATTTTGAAAACTTCGCAATAAATCCACCGCCGGACACAAGATCCAGTGCAAGGCTGTCTTTTCCGGAATAGGTAGTTTGGTTCATGACGACCGCCGCCGGATTACTAACTTCATCTTTTGCCATAAGCGCCCTATATTTCCCTTTCAGAAAGTCCAGGGACAGCTTTATTTTCCTGGCTCTCACGCCATTCATCACTGCCAGAAACCAGGTTTCTCCCTTTCTCCTTGCATAAACAGCAAGTTCACCAATCTCGGAAGGAGGCAAAACAATTGTTTCATCCCAGGAAGCCGGTATGCTTTTAATGATTTCCACAGCGGGATTAGCCAGAAGGGTATCCGGATTTGCTGCATACGTGAGCATAGGAGCGCTCAATATGGCTGCGCTCGCAATCTGGTGCGCCCAGGTCGTATTTTTTCTTCTGTCGCCGAAATGAACGACGGTGTATTCAGCCGGGCCCGCGAGAAAGCGTGTAAATGGAATGGTCGTTTCGTGCGTAGCCCGGTCAAGCAGTTTACTCGCCTCCATTCCCTTCACGGCTTCTCTCGTCAGCTCATTGGGATAGGTTCTGGCCAAACCGGTCGGCTTGTTCGCTCCGTGAAAATCACACATCACATGATATTTTGCCGCTTCCTTCAGAATATTTGCATAGAGCACGATCACTTCTTTCGCTTCATGATCGAAGAAATCAATTTTTGCGCCCGCTACACCCAGCTGGCTGCATTTTCTGAAAAAGGAATCCCTGGCTGCAGGGTCCTGTAAACTTTTCGAATGTTTCCAAAGCCAGATGCTGACTCCTTTCTTCCGCGAATAATCAACCAACTCTTTGATCTGATCATCCGTCCATTTGGTCCAGAATCCTTCCAGGATATTGTGTTCAAAGCCTAATGCAGCGGCGCCGTCGGTAAAATGTTTCATCACTTCCAGTGTCCCGTCGCCGCCGCCATTCAGATATTTCCAGACAGCACGCCCGGGTTTTATCCATTCCGTATGCATTCCTTCAGGAAATAATGCAGGGTCGGGCGGCGGATTCAGGTCCGGCACGATATCACTGTTCACCATAGCATTCAGATCCTTCCCGATGATCACTACCCTCCAGGGCGTAGTGATCGTTCCGGTTACAACTGCCGGCTGCTTCAGTCGTAAAGTATCTGCGGCGCTGTACCGCAGCCGGTAAGGATACGATGTCGGTTGTGCATCTGCCAGCCGGAGCGCCATCCCGTTTCTACCATTGGCCTGCAGGGCCATGCCACTGTAATTTACCAGGGCGGCTTCGGTAATGGAGGCATATACGCCCTGCGGCAATTTAATTGTCGCAGGTGGCGCTACCCACTCCCCGGACTGCACGCTGTCTATTTGTTTTTTTACGTGTACCCCTTCATAATGCATGTACAGGTCGTGATACCAGATACTGCTCCCGGAAGGAATATTAAAAACAGTAGCTTCCTCAGGAATATTATCCGGCTTGTCCGGAACGATCACCTGCCGGAAAGCTGCCCCGCTGTTAAAGACCCGTATATCCACGGTAACCGAGTGGGCTTGTCCGCCGGTGTTAAGCAGGGTAATTCTGGCGCCGTTGCAATCATTTACCGCCACGGAGTGAACGCCCCGCCAGGGATAGGTTTCATTGATCCGGTAGCGTTCAGTTTTTCCAAGGCTGACAT
>Ga0207707_10000446_pt1 | contig 42961 bp, 38 predicted proteins | sample KBSC83BmetaG_FD_184336 | JGI IMG/M metagenome (GOLD analysis project Ga0207707, IMG submission 184336) | Corn rhizosphere microbial communities from Kellogg Biological Station, Michigan, USA - KBS C8-3B metaG (SPAdes) (version 2) | ecosystem: Host-associated > Plants > Roots > Rhizosphere ... | reverse complement strand
GGGGTCGGCGCAATGCGCCGACCCCTGTTTTTTTCACTGCCGCCTGACGACTGACCCTGCCGACTAGAGTGCCGGCTGCCCAGCGATCGCTATCCGTGCAAAGGCCGGAAGTAGCAACGCGAAACGCTCTAAATCGTCCTATTACAGGCACTTTCCGATTGCGTGCACGTGACCGACTTCGTCGCAACCCTGCGGGGCGCATTGGCCGGAACGTACGACCTCGAGCGAGAGCTCGGGGGCGGCGGCATGTCGCGAGTCTTCGTTGCCAACGAAGTGGCGCTCGGCCGCCAAGTGGTGATCAAGGTGCTGCCTGCCGATCTCATGATCGATCTGTCGGCCGAACGCTTCGCGCGCGAGATCCAACTCGCCGCGGCGCTGCAGCATCCGTGCATCGTACCCGTGTTGACGGCTGGCGTAGCCGGCGGCGTCCCGTACTACACGATGCCGTACGTCACCGGCAAAACGCTTCGGGACCGCCTGCGCGATCGACCGCAACTTCCCGTTCGCGAAGCGATGGATGTTCTACGCGATGTGTCTTCGGCCCTGGCGCACGCGCACGCGAACAACATCGTCCATCGTGACATCAAGCCGGAGAACATCCTCCTCTCCGGTGGCTACGCTCAAGTCACCGACTTCGGCATCGCGCGCGCGATCTCGGCGTCGCGCGCGGCGCCGGATCTCAACCGTGCGCTCCTCACGCAGGCCGGCCTCGTCATGGGCTCGCCGACGTATATGTCGCCCGAGCAAATCGCCGGCGACGACGGCATGGATCAGCGTGCGGACATTTACGCACTCGGCTGTCTCGCGTACGAGATGCTTGCTGGTGTGCCGCCGTTCGTGAACGCGACGGACCCGCATCTCGTTCTTCTCGCGCACGTGAGTGAGGTGCCGGCCGACATCCGAACGCATCGCCCGGACTTGCCGGACGACATCGCGGCGATCGTCATGAAATCGCTCGAGAAAGATCGCGCACTTCGTCCACAGACCGCCGAGGAGCTCGTCAAATTCTTCCGTGCGCCGCGCTCGGCGCCGGCAGCACGCGGTCAACGAAAGAGCGCGGCAGTCGTGGTGGTCGAGAAGATTCCGCGTTGGGCATGGTACATGACTTTCACCACGGCATTCGCGGCGGTCGCTGTGAGCGCCGCCGTTCTGTGGCCGCGCAAGCCAGTCGAGGAGTCGATCGCGGTTCTGCCGTTTGCGAATCTGAGCGGCGACACCACGCAGAACTTCTTTGGCGATGGCATCGCGAGCGATCTCACGAATGCGCTGGCCGAGATTCCAGGCCTTCGCGTTGCGTCGCGCACGTCGGCGTTTGCGTTCAAGGGAAAGTCTGTCGATCCGCGAGAAGTTGGACGTCAGCTCGACGTGACCGAGGTGCTCGAGGGCTCGGTGCGCCGCACCGGCGGCGGCCTTCGTATCAATGCGATGCTCGTGCGCACGCGCGATGGAAAGAGCCGGTGGACGAAAACCTTTGACCGGCCCGACTCCGCGCTCTTCACGCTTCAGGACGAGATCACGCGCTCGATCGCTCGAGCGCTGCACATGACGTTTCACCAACCCGCGCCCGTGCGCGCTGCGTCGAACGGTGATGCGTCATCGACGCATCAGCACTGAGGGATCTCGGTCGTAGGGCTACTTGTGTTCGGGAACGGCGCGTAGTGCGCGAATTCCATCGAGAACGCCGCGCGGCCCCGTCGCTCAGCCCCGACACGATTGTCTGACCGATCTCCTCGTCCGCGTGAACACGGAGCGCTGGATCTTCGTCGCCCAGCTTCGCCAGCGCGATCGATAGCTTGGCCTGATCCCTTCGTCTTCGGCTCGATCGCGACGTCGATGAGCGAATCCAGTTTGCGAATCACCCGATGCCGGCCCGCTGCTTCGCCTTCGCGATGACCGCGGCCATTGTGTCGCGGTGCTTCGTGAACGTGTCGTCGACCACCTGCAGCGTCGGAATCGCATTTGGAGAAAGCCCGAGCGTCTCCGTGTTGAAGCGTCCGAAGCCCGACTCGTGCACGCCGCTCGAGCCGCGACCTGGTGCGGGTGCACTCAAGTGCGAGAAGAAGCGGCTGTATTTCTGCCAGCGCGGACCACCGCCGGCGTGATAGACTGGCAGGAAACCGTGCAACGCATCGTACGGCATCTCACCGACCGCGAGCACGTTCGGATACTTCGATTTGAGATTCATCACGAGGCGGCGCGTGCCGTCGTGCATGTCGCCGTTCGTGCTGTTCACGTGGCCGCCGGCGATGTCCAGGAAGTATGCGTCGACCTTGTAGCGCTCGATCAGGTCGGCGATGCGACCCTCGAGGTGATTCCGCCACGAATCCACCCCAAGATTCATGTAGCCGAGCCAGCCGTCTTGATGGCGGTCGTTGTTCCAGTCGACCCAGTTCAGGTTATACTCGTCGCCGTCGATCTTGTGCGTGAGCGCATCGGCGATCGTGGGCCACATCGGCAGCTTCTTGTTCGCCGAGTTCATGCCGAACATGGGCATGATCTTGAAGCCCATCTTCTGTGCTTCGCTCACGAGCGTCGTGAATCCGGCGACGCCGCCCATGCGATCGTTCGCCCGATAAATCGGATAATCCCAGTAGTAGCGGCCGTCCCACGCCGAGATGAACGCAAGCACGCGATCGGCGGGAATCTGCGTCGACATCCAGCGCAGAATCTCCAGCATCTTCGCGTAATCGTTGAACATGTATCCCGTGTAGTGCTGGCCGTGCAGTGTCGTCACCAACGCGACGTTGCGCATCCAGCTCGGGACATCGGGCCTGGTTTCCCACACCGGCAGGCCAAACGACCGCTCAACGTGCGCCATGTGCGGACCCACGGCATCCTCGACCGACGTCACTCGGCCCAGCTTCCACGGCGGCGTCTCGATACGACGGTCATTGCGCCAGCCGTCGTGCTCGTAGATCGCCTCGACGCGATAGCTCGTCTCACCCGGCGCGAGATAGAAGCGCTTTGGTCGAACGCGTGTGTCTCTCGCTGAGACATAGAAGATGTCGGTTGGTGAGGCTTGCACCATGAGCAGCGGCGTCGTGATTCCCGCCGCCGAGCCAGGCCCGTGCAGATCGCCCGCGCCGAACGTGTAGCCGGCGAGCATCTCGCCGTCGTGCAAATCGGTGAAATTTCCCGCGCCGATCGATACCTGGCCGCGAGGCACGCCGCGGATGATCGTGGTGACGGTCTTCACCGGCCGCTCCATCTCGACCGTCGTGCTCCACTCGATCTCGTTGCCATTACGCTTGAGCACGGCGGTCAGGTGCCCCGGCGCCTTCTCCTGTCCGCCGGCCCAGACGAAGCCGTCACACGTCAGCCGCAAACCGTCTTCGGAGGTCTCGGCGCGCATTTTCGCGCGATCGAGCCCGTACGTGTTCTCGTCCGTGAACACGAGAAAGCCGAACCGATAGTCGCCGAAAACGACCGATGGTTCAGGAAAGTCATAGCTGAACCGCATGTACGAGCGGCCGCGCGGCGGAATGAAGATCTCGCTCGTCGACGTCAGGTCGACGATGTCTCCAGGCGCGGTGACGGTCCGCGTGAGGATCGAAAGGTCTGGCACGGCGAGAGCGCCCGCGCCGACCACGCCCATCGTTTTGACCCAGTCGCGGCGTGTGATGTCGGTCATCGGCAGTTGGTGAGGACATCGTCATTCTACCGCTCGCGGCGAGGCTTCGCACGCTCGTGACGTCTGCCGGGTTGACCGCGCGGCAACCTGCGCGACAGCTTCAGAACAACACCTCGTACTCGTTCAGGAGAAACCGCATGAAGTTCATGCTGCTCGTCTACAACGATCCCGCCTTGGTCGACGCGATGCCGGCGAGTCAGTTCGATTCGGAGATGCGCACGTGTCTCGATCACGCCGATGATCTGCAGTCCAGCGGCCATCTGCTGGAGTCGCAGCAGCTCGAGCCGGTGCGCACCGCGCGCTCTGTGCGTGTGCGCGGCGGCAAGCTGTCGGTCACCGATGGTCCGTTCGCGGAGACCAAAGAGATCCTCGGCGGCTTCAATATCATCGAGGCCGAGAACATGGATGAGGCGGTGCGGATCGCGTCGGAATTTCCGTGGATCAAGACCGGTTGTATCGAGGTACGGCCCGTCGTCGACATCGGCGCCGTCGCGGCACGCGTCGGCGCCGCGAGAGCGGTCGCGAGCTAACAGCCGCGCGGCGCGCAGCATCATTCGATGCCATCGTCCGTCGCGCACGCATCGGTGGCGGTATTGCTCGCGCCGCTGTTCGGACGTGACACGGTCGATCGTCGAACCACGATGACCGCTGCTGCGGCGGCGGCAATTCCCGACCTCGATGCGATTGGCCGCCCGTTCGGTCTCGGTGATGTCACGTGGCTCGGCGGACATCGAGCATTCACGCATTCAATCGTGTTCGCGCTCGTCGCAGGGATACTTGCCGCCGTGTGGTCTCGACGCGGCGCGTGGCGACACGCGCGTAAGATCGGCCTCTACGTTGGGCTCGTGGTGCTCTCGCACGGCGTGCTCGACGCGTTCACGACGTATGGCGAGGGCGTGTCGTTCCTCGCGCCGTTCTCGATGATTCGTTGGAAGTCGGCCTGGCAGCCGTTGTCGGGCCTTCTTCCCGAGGTGCTTCTACTGTGGTTGCCGGCGCTTCTCGTCTACCGAATGCGTCGGCGTGCGAGGCTTGCACTCGACCCGCGTCGTACGCATTCGACGTGAGTGTGGGATCATCGATTCTCGTTGGTCCCCTGCATGTGACCGTCGCCCACGCCGCCCGTCGTTCTCGCTCGTCGCCCGTCGCCGGCAGTCAATCGTCATCGCCCGACGCCCGTCATTTGCAGGAGAAGTAAGTGCGTCCGCCAGGCACCAAACTTTCGCCCGACCTCTGGCAGTCTCGCGGCTTCGCTGAACCCGAACCGCTCGAACAGCGCGATACTCGGAGCATTCTCGGCGTCGATGCTGGCGACGAACGCATGAAAACGCCGCGCCGCCGGCGCGTCGAAGAGTGCAGTCAGCAATTGCGCCGCGACTCCGCGGCGTCGTGCCGATTCAGCGACGTACACGCTCGCCTCGGCAGTGAATCGATATCCACTGGATGCGCGGTAGGGCGACAGCGATGCCCACCCGAGCAGCTCATCATCCGTAGCGACCAGCACTGGCATGTTGCCCGTGCGATGCTCGGCCAACCATGCCAGTCGCTCCTCCAGCGTCACCGCTTCTTCGGCGTACACGAACGGCGAGACCGCGATCTCGTGGTTCAGAATCGCAGTCATCGCGGGCAGATCATCTTCTTCGGCGCTTCGGATCCTGATTTGCCCCCGCCGCGCTTCCGAAGTCTCGCTGCGAACGTCATTGTGCTGCACAATGCTTCTCCTAGCTAAAACGGGTCGGCGCTTCCGCGCCGACCCGTTCGCATCATTTCGCCTGACGCCTGACGACTGACCCTGACGACTACCGACTCTCTCCTCCGCCCCACTGTGCTGTTCAAACCGGAAACAGCATCTCTCGGTACTTGGGCAGCGGCCAGCAGTCGTCCGCGACCGAAACCTCGAGCGCATCCGAGCAGCGCCGCACTTCCTGCATTGCGTCCGCTCCGCTGGAGGTGAGCAATTCGGCCTGCTTCACGAGCTCGTCGTGCATGCCTTCCGCCTTGTCGATTACTTTGCCCAGCGCGGTGCGATGCTTCTGCAAATCAGAGATCAACGCGCCGAGCTTGTTGGCCGCATCGATCTGCGGAATCGACTTGATGCCCGCCGACTTCGCCTGCGACGCCGACTCGGCAAGGTCGCCCGCGTAGCTGAACGCCGCCGGCAGCACGAGCGTGTCCACCATCTCACGCAGCGTGTGCATCTCGATGAGCATGTCCTTCACATAGCGCTCGAGCCGCACATGGTAGCGTGAGTCCAGTTCCTCATTCGACAGCACGTTCATGGACGCGAGGAGCTTGCGCGACTGCTTGGTGACCAGCTGCGCGAGCGCTTCCGGCGTGCGACGGAGATTCAGCAGTCCGCGCTTCGCCGCGTCTTTCACCCACTCGTCCGAGTAGTTGTTGCCCTCGAAACGAACGGATGCGGTGTCCTTGAAGATCGGACGAACGACCTTGAGCACCGCGTCGTCGACCTTCTTGGTCTTCTTCAGCTCAGCTTTCAACGCCACGGTGATTTCGCCGATCGCTTCCGCAACGGCGGCATTGAGCAGTACGATCGGAAATGCGATCGACTGGCTCGAGCCGACAGCGCGGAACTCGAACTTGTTGCCGGTGAACGCGAACGGCGACGTACGGTTGCGATCGGTGTTGTCCTTCTCGATTTCCGGCAACCGCGCGACGCCGAGCTTGATCATCTGCTGCTCGGCGCTGCCGATCGATTTTCCGTCAGCGATCGAGTCGATGACCTTCGTGAGCGTGTTGCCCATGAAGACGGAGATGATCGCCGGCGGCGCTTCGTTCGCGCCGAGGCGGTGCTCGTTGCCGCTCGTGCCGATGCCCGCACGGAGAAGACCCGCGTGCTTGTGCACCGCGCGCAGCACCGCCGCGAGGAACACGAGGAAGCGAATGTTCTGATGCGGCGTCATGCCCGGCTTGAGCAAGTTGTAACCGTCGATATCCGGGTTGTCCGCCGCGATCGACATCGACCAGTTGCAGTGCTTGCCCGAGCCGTTGATGCCGGCGAACGGCTTCTCGTGAAGCAGCGCCTGGAGGCCATGCCGCAACGCGACGCGCCGAAGCGTGGCCATTACCATCTGGTTGTGGTCGACGGCGACGTCCGTTTCCTCGAAGCGCGGCGCCATCTCGAACTGGCTCGGCGCGACTTCGTTGTGCCGCGTGATGATCGGAACGCCGAGCTTGTAGAGCTCGTGCTCCACCTCGGCGATGCAGGCCTGAATGCGCTCAGGAATTCCACCGAAGTAGTGGTCCTCGAGCTGCTGTCCGCGCGGCGGCGGCGCGCCCAACAGGGTGCGTCCCGCCATGACGAGGTCGGGCCGCAGCGCGAAGTGCGCGCGGTCGATGAGGAAATACTCCTGCTCCGGTCCAAGCGTGGTGTACACGCGATACACGCCCTGATCGCCGAGCAGCTCGAGCAGCTCGATCGCCTTGTCGGAGAGCGCGTCGGAGCTGCGCAGCAGCGGCGTCATTTCGTCGAGTGCCTCGCCGTTGTAGCCGACGAACACGCTCGGGATGCACAGCGTCTTCACGCCCGCCCATTCTGCGATGAACACCGGGCTCGCCGGATTCCACGCCGTGTAGCCGCGCGCTTCCCACGTCGCACGAAGGCCGCCGCTCGGGAAGCTCGACGCATCGGGCTCGCTCTGAATCAGCTGCGAGGCGCCGAACGCCTCCATCGGCTGTCCGTCGTCGAACGACAAGAACGCATCGTGCTTCTCGGCGGTGAGGCCGGTCTGCGGCTGGAACCAATGCGTGAAGTGCGTCGCGCCGTGCGTGACTGCCCATTCCTTGATCGCCTGCGCAACACGCGGCGCAACGTCGAGGTCGAGCTTTTTGCCATGTCGGACGGCGGCGAGAATCTTCGCGTACGTGTCGCGCGGCAGCTTGTCGCGCATTTGCCGAACGCCAAAGGTGTTGATCCCGAAATACTCCGACGTGCGCGTGCCGGCACCGCTGTCATTGGTGCCGCGAACTTCACGAGCAGTGATTTCCTGAATGACCGCTTTTCGCGGCGTGGACGAATTGGACGTGGAAGACGCAGGCATTCCTGGCGGCCTCGAGGTAAGGGTCTGGCTACGAAGTGCGAAATGTAACGCAGATTCTGCAAAAAATGCAAAATCGGAACGACATTTTGCAGAAAATCAAACTCAATCAAGTAAACTGTACGCCGCCACCTGCTCTGCGGGTCAAGATTCCAATCCTCAAAGCTCCAACTAGATGCCTGCTGTACGTCGGAAGCTCTGGGCGTATCTCCTTATCCCCCAATCGGTTCGTAGCAGCAATAGTCGCGTTGGCGACAGATGCGCCCGTCTCGGAACTCCATGAAAAGCGCAACCCGCGCCTTGAGCACGGCGCCCGGCGGCAGCTCGCCGAGCGGGATCGCAAGCTCCGCAGACCAGTCGAGCTCGATCGCAACCATGTCTCCGTTCCCGGTCGCGGATTTTATGTCATAGCATTGGCTGCGCATCGCGGTCTGGCCTCGCTTCGATGCGGCCCGCATCGCAGCGAGGTCGGACTTGCCGCCATTCGGAAAAAACCGATTCGGCATTTCCTCGTGAATCACGTCGGGCGTCAAAAAATCCACCAGCGCGTCGCCGGTTTGTCCGCTCTCGATCGCGCGCACCCACGCGATCGCGCGTTCGACGTTCCGGTCGTCCGTCTTCAGTATGACAGGTGCAGTCATCGGCGGTTCTCCTCGCCGGTCAGCCACCCACCGGCGTCATTTCGTCAATACGTCCGAGGTTCCTGAGTCGCGGCACACCGACCGCGATCGCCAACACGACGCCGAGCGACGCGAGTCCGCCGAAGATCACGGACGGCACCGTGCCCAACAATTTCGCCGCGACGCCGGACTCGAATGCGCCAAGCTCGTTCGATGATCCCACGAAGATCGAGTTCACCGATGACACTCGACCGAACATGTGCGACGGCGTCAGCACCTGCAGTAGCGTCGATCGCACGAGCACGCTGACGTTGTCGGCCATTCCACTCAACGCGAGCAACGCCGTGGACAGGACGAAACTGCGCGAAATGCCGAACCCGATGATGCACATCGCGAAGGTCGCAACGGCCCAGAGCAGCGTTCGTCCCGCCCGTTTGAACGGCGGGCGATGCGCGAGGTACACCGACGCGACCACCGCTCCCGCGGCCGGTGCCGCACGCAGAATTCCAAGGCCCTGCGGTCCGACGTGCAGAACCTGATCGGCGAACACCGGCAGCAACGCTTCCGCGCCGCCGAGCAGCACCGAGAAGAGATCGAGCGTCAGCGCGGAGAGCAGCACCGACTCTTTGAACACGAACTTGAGACCGGAGGCGAGACTCTCGCCGAGATTCTCTGCTCGAGCGACGATCGGTGACGGCACGTAGCGAATCCACCAGAACGTGGTCAGCGCAACGACCATCATGATCGCATCGGCGACGTACGCCACCCGTGCGGACGCGAATCCGTAGATCAAGCCGCCGAGCGCAGGTCCAACGACCGCGGCGAACTGCCACGTCGAGCTACGCCACGCCACCGCATTCGCGTACAGACTGCGATCGATCAGCTCGGCGCCCAGAGCCTGTCGCGACGGTTGCGCGAAGCTGCGCGCGATGCCGCTGACGAAGATCACGGCGTAGAAGGGAACTGCGCCATGCGTGTGCAGGAATCCCGGGATCAGATTGAAGATCAGCAGCGCGACGGAGCACGCGAACAACAGCGTGATCGAAGCCAGCGCGACGCGCCGGCGGTTCGCGACGTCAGCGACGTGGCCGGCGTAGAGCGAGAAGCCGAGGAAGGGAAAGGCTTCGGCCAGACCCATGAGGCCCAGCGACAGCGGATCGCGCGTGATGTCGTAGATCTGCCACGCGACCACCACGGCCTGGATCTGCGTGGAGATGGTCATCGTCAGCAGCGAGACGATGAACCACCGATAGTTCTTGACTCGGAGTGCGGCGTACGGGTCGTGGGCCACGGCACTCGAAACTTAAACCGCCGGTCACACCGACGATGCTCGTCGACGTGACCGGCGGCGCTGCTCCCATTCCGAATCGCTGGGTTATTTCGCGGCCATGCTCGTCTGGAGCTCCTGCGCCTGCGCGAGGTGTGCAGCGACGGCCGGACGCAAGCTCGTCAACAGGTTCTTCATCTCGCGGCTGTGCGCGCTCGGCAGCAGCGAGTTGTCGATCGAGGCGAGGAGCTTGGTGTGATAGGTGACTTCATTCATCAGGTAGGCGGCGTCGAACGCGCGGCCGTCGAGCTGCCGAAGCACGTCGCGTCGCGTCGCCGACTCGTCGCGGAATGCGAGGCTCGCGTCGTTGTCTTCGGGATCGAGCTTCATCCGCACGAGGGCTTCGTTCACCATGCGATTCACGCTCGCCTGGTCGTTCACCATCTGCGCGGCGTAGTCTTTGGTGCCTGCGGTCTGAGCGCGATTGGGTGCGAGCCGCGCGTAGCTGATGTCCGTGTTGCTGGCGGCAAGCAGGATCGCGGCGATGTTGGCATCGCTCGGTCCCTTCACCGGGCGAACCTTCTCTGCCTTCTCTGCCTTGGCTGGCTTCGCGGGAGCCGTCTTGACCTGCGCGACTGGAGTCGGAGCTGGAGCGCTGCTAGGCGCGGAGTGGCGATGAAACGGAAGATGGGAGCAGGCACCCGCGGCGAGCAGCGAAGCCCCGAGCAGCCCTCGGGTCATCTGTTTGTAAGACATGACGTCACCCCGAAGCGAAAATAGTGGCCGAAGTTGGCTCTGCGAATTCACATAGGCGACGAGTGGCCACGGCAGCGGGAAACGCCGAAAACGTGGCGTAAGTCACGCACACAACCGTAAATTTTGGCCGATGAATCCACCGGGTGATTCGGGGCCGTACCCCTCCACAGCGGACCAGGGATCGGGCTTGACGCTGAACGCGTCGGCCGCCCCGATCGCCGCTCCGGGGGCTGTTCCACCGGCTGCCCCGCAGACGCCCGGAGGGTCGGATTTGGATTCCAAGCTCGTGGTCCGCATGCAGGCGGGCGATCAAGCCGCGTTGGGCCAGTTTTACGATCGCTGGTATCCCGTCGTTAGTGGGTTGGCCGCTCGGATGTTGAAGTCGGCGGACGCGGTGGAAGACGTCGTGGAAGAGACCTTTTGGCAGGCCTGGCGACAGTGTCACCGGCACGCGCCCGAACGCGGATCGGTGCAGACATGGCTGCTGACCATCGCCCGAACCCGTGCACTCGACCGACTGCGGGCCGCGCGGCGGCTGCGTGAGGACTCGATCGATGACACGGTCACCGCAACAGGTGACGCTGCCACACCGCCGGCCGTGGTATCGGCAAGCGATCCGTCGCTCGACGCAGAGCACGCGGAGCGACGGCAATTGGTGGTCGCGGCGCTCGCCGAGATGCCGCACGACCAACGTGAAGCGTTGGAGTTGGGATACTTCGGCGGATTGAGTCAGTCCGAGATCGCCGAACGAACGGGACAACCATTGGGAACGATCAAGACGAGGATGCGGCTGGCGCTGCTCAAGCTGCGCGACCGCCTGTCGGTGCTGAAGGAGGATGCGCGATGAAGCCGTCGCTCAGTCACGAGGAAGCGTTCGCCGAGCTCGACGCCGTGGCGTTCGATCTGCTCGACACCGTGGAGCGCGACGCCATCATGGCGCACGTCGCGACGTGCACGGTGTGCCGCGCGGAGTTGGATGCGCTCCAGGAAACCGCCGCGGACATCGCCTTCGCGACACCGTCCACGCAGCATGCCGCCGTCGCGAGCCGGGAGCGCGTTCGCGAACGACTGCTGGCCCGCGCTGGCGCGAACGGCGGCAACGGACATCGGAAGCCGAAGGCAACGCCGCTCGTCTTTCCCCGCGTGCCGACGGCTCCGAGCGGAGTGCCGGCCGCGCCTGAACCTCGTTCAAAGGAGTGGCTCCCGATCGCAGCCGCGGCGCTCTTCGTCGTGAGCCTCGGGCTATTGGCAGTGTCGTACATGAACCAGCGAGGCGCCAACGCGATTCGGTCGCAGCTCGCCACAGCCGCGGCGACACGTCGCAGGGCTGATTCGTTGGAGACGCAACTGGCCGCTCGCGACAGCCTGTTGGCCGGAATCGTCGGACGTGAAGTGACGATGATGACGCTCACGTCGCAGGCGGCGAAGGATCCCTATGCTCGCATGTTCTGGGATCGCGCGCGGCGCAGCTGGACGATGATCGCGCACAACATGCCGCCGCTGGGCGCGAACAGGACGTATCAGCTGTGGCTGATCACGCCGAAAGCGAAGATCAGCGCCGGCACGTTTACGGTGCGCAATGGCGACGCCATGGTTCGCGCAACGTATGATCTGACGGATCCGCTCAGCGCGATCGCGGTCACCGAGGAGCCCGCGGGCGGCGTTCCGCAGCCGACCGGATCAGTGGTGATCGCCGCTCAAACCCGGTAGCCGCTACTCGAAGCGAAGCGACTCTGCGGGATCGACGCGCAGCGCGCGACGAGCTGCGAAGTACGCGGAGAGTGCGATGACGATGGCGAGCATGACCGCGACCGCGGCGATGACTTCGATGTCGAACGAACGCACGCCGTAGATCAGCGACTCGAGCGCCCGCTCGGCGATCAGCGTGACGACGAGTCCCGCAACGAGTCCGATCGCCGCTGGGCGCGCGCCGCCTTCGGCAACGGTCATCAGCACCTGCACAGGCGTTGCGCCAAGCGCCATGCGAACGCCGATCTCGCGCCGCCGCGTTCCGATCATGTGCGCGACGATCGCGAAGATGCCGGTCGCGGCGAGAATGAGCGCGACGATCGCAAACCCGGACAGAATCTTCGTTTGATAGGTGAGTCGCGCCCACGACGCGCTTATCACCTCATCCATCGTGCGCACCTCGAACATCGCCAGCGAGCGATCGACGGACTGAATCGCGCGACGGACCTCCGGTACAATCAACGCCGGGTCCAGTCTCGTTCGCACGAGCACCGTTCGAGACGCGTAAGTGAATTGCGTGAAGGGTGTGTAGAAGTCCGGTTGGAACGGGTGCTCGTCCAGCGCCTGATACGCGACGTCGCCGACGATCCCAACGATTTCGGCGCTCGAGTCAGGGCGGTCGAAGTTGCTGCCACCGCCGAACCAGACGCGCTTGCCGATCGGATCCTCGTTCGGCCAGAAGCGCGTGGCGGCCGTCTGATTGATGATCGCGACGCGCGGCGAGCCCGCACGATCCCGTTCGTCGAACACTCGGCCACGCAACAGCGGCACGCGAAGTGTGCTGAAGTGATGAGGACCCACGTAGTGTCGAAGCACGCCGGGCGCTTCGTTCCGGGGCGGCTCCGGGCGGCCCATCACGTAGAGCGTGCTGTTGGCGCAGCCCGTCCCGACCGGCGCACAACCGTCGACGGATGCGGCGTCCACACCCGGGATTCGCTCGATCGCGTCGAGCACGCGCGACAGAAGCGCCGGCGCTTTCGCCGGCGGATACGCGACCTCCGACGGCCGAACGAGAAACGTCAGCAGATGCGAACGATCGAATCCGACGTCGGTCGTCGCGAGATGTCGCCAGCTCCCGGCAAGCAGTGCGCCGCCGGCCAGCAGCATGACCGCGAGTCCCGTCTCCACGCCAACGATCGCGCGTCGGAGCGTATTGCGCGACGCACCTGTGGCGCCGCCGCCTCCGGACCGGAGCGCGCTGGTCAGGTCGAGTCGCGTCGCCTGCAACGCCGGAACGAGGCCAAAAAGGATCGTCGTCAGCGTGCACGCCGCGGTCGAGAAGAACACGACGCGAAGATCGATGCGTGGCGATGAGAATTCACTCAACGCGCCGTAGAAATTCCGTCCGCGCCACATCGCCGACGGCAGTCCAGCATTCGCGGTGAGTGGAATTGCGATCGCGATGCCTGCCACACCGCCCACGATGGCCAAGATCGTCGCTTCAGCAAGAAGCTGCCGCACGACGCGTCCGCGCGTCGCCCCCGTCGCGATACGAATGCCGATCTCGCGGATCCGCGTCGCGGCGCGGCCGAGCAGAAGGCCCGCGACATTCGCGCACGACAGGAGCAGCAGACACGCGACCGCGGCCAGGAGCAGCAGCATTGGCCGGCGCGTCGACGGATCGATGCGGGCCTCGTTCAGCGAAATGGCAGTCGCCGCGATTTCATTTTCGGGCGCGTTGTCAAACGTCGGAGCACCGCGCTGAATCGCTCGTCCGAAACCTGCGAGCTCGGCGCGCGCTCCCTCGATCGTTACGCCGTCGCGGAGGCGCGCGATGACGCTGATGAAGTTCTGATTCGTGGTGAGATAGTCGCGATAGGTCGCGCGAGGCGGCAGTGAGACTGGCGCCCACGCCTGCGCACGTCCGGACAATCCGACGAAACCTGGCGGCATCACGCCGACGACAGTGAGCACGACGTTGTTCACACTCAGGGTTCGACCGATCACCGATCGCTCGCCACCGAAGCGGCGTTGCCACAGATCATAGCCGAGCACGACGACTGGCGCGCCATCTGGCTGATCTTCACTCGCCTCGAATGCTCGGCCGACGACAGGGCGCATTCGCAATGCCGGAAAATACTCGTGCGAGACGATCTCGACGTTCAGGGGCTCGGGCTCGTCGCCGGTGATCGCGAGAACGCTCGTCGTGAAGGTCGCCACGTGCTCGAACGAAGTAGACAATCGTCGAAGCAGCAGCGTGCTGCGCCACGACCAACGCTGGCGTTCAACCGGCCGGTTCGGTTCGTGTCGCGTGAGATACGGCGCGACGAGTGCTTCTGCATGTTCGAATGGTGGCGGGCGAAACAACGCGGCGTCGACGATGCTGTAGACCGCGGTCGTTGCCGCGATGCCGAGTGCGATCGACAAGACCGCGGCGACGCTCACCACTGGCGTGCGTCGAAGACTCCGCACGCCGAAGCGAAGATCGCGCACCAACTCGCCGATCACGGCTGCGTGGGCCGAAGCCGGACGGTTCCCTTGAATGTGCGAACGGTCATCTGCGCGTCGCCGCGGCCGAGCGTGAGATGCATCGAGTGCGCGCCGCCGGCGGCTGGGCGTGCCTGAGCGATCCCGTTCTCCACGGTTCCCGTGACGCTCGAGAGGTCGAGCGCGGCGGATGCTTCGCGCGGCAGCGCCATGTCCACCGCGCCCGAGTGATTCGAGAAGTCGAATATCGAACCGGCCGCGGGCGTCGACGCGTAGCGGATGTCACCGTTGACCGACGAGAATCGGCCGCGCATGACCGTCGGTGTCGCGACATCGAGCTCGCCGTCGACCGTGGATGCGTCGACGTCCTGCACAGCGCCTCGAACGAGGAGACGGCCGCCTCCCCCGGTTTGGGCTCGCACCCAGGACGCGCTGGCGTTGACGTCGATGTTGCCGCTGACGGACGCCACCTCCAGCGTTCCGGTCAGTCCTCGGAGCAGAATCGAGCCCGAAGCCGTCGAAAAATTGCCGCTCACATCGCTCGCATCGATCGCGGCCGATATGGAATGCACCGTGACCTGGCTCTGCTTTGGCAAATAGACGACGAAGTGAAATGGCCGGCTGTCCTCCGCTGTGTGCTCCGAATCGACGCCGAAGCGATACTGGTCGATGCCAGTCTTGACGCCGCCGCCGCCGGGATCGTGTGCGAAGAAGAAGTCGCGCGGACGTGACTGGCTCATGATGACGAGCGAATCGCGATCCCACCCGACCAGCCGGATCGATCCGGCAATGCCGTAGATCCTGAGCGGCGTCGTCGGCGAAACACGTCGTGCCTCGAGTACAATGTCGCGTGAGTCACGCGACGCCTGCTTCTGCGCCGTCGCGCTGCTCGACACCGCACCGATCGCCGCTGCCACCAAAAGTCGTTTCATGGTCACCCCGCGTTTCCAACGCGCTTCAACAGGTCGACTTTCTGCTTGTACGACGATGCGAGCAGCGCCCGCAGCGCGATGTTGTTGGGATCGCGCTCGATCGCTCGCTTGAGCTCCGCGATCGCGTCGTCGATCACACGAAGATCGTGGTCGATCGAGGACGCCGTCTGCGGACGCATCAGCGCGCGGCGCAGCTCCAACTGGTTGAGAAGAAACCGCGCTTCTTCCTCGTAAACGTGCGTCGACTCCGCGACGGCGTGCATCGTCACGTCAGCAGGCGCCGGCTTGTCGAACGTCGTCGATGAGGTTCCACGTCGAACCAGCATGCCCGTCGCGATCACGACCGCCGCGGCAACGCCGGCCACAGTCCAGAGGAATCGAGGCGGCCGGCCGCTCTCCCCCGACATCGGCGCGTGGAGCGGCGCCACCTTTTCCTGTTCGATGCGTGCACGGATCGACGGCCATAGATCGCCGCCGGAGTCTGCCGCCGCGGGTGTCTCGCGAATGCGTGTCATGAGCGTTCTGATTCGAGCGACGTCCGACGCGCACGCAGTGCATGCGCCAAGATGCTCGGCGACCGTTGGCTCGAGCTCGGGTGCAAGCGAGCCGTCCGCGACACCGTGTCGTTCGGCCTCGGTGAGATGGCGTGGTGCGGTCATTGATCGAGCAACCTCATGAGCGCGCGGCGCGCGCGCCAAAGCTGCGCGCGCGCGGTGCCGGCGGCGATGCCGGTCATCTGCGCAATCTCGTCGTGGGAATAACCGTGAATATCGTGCAGAACGAACACGGATCTCGCGCCGGTGGGGAGCTGCGTGAGCGCGCGATCGAGATCCATGGAGGCGTCCAATTGATTCTCGCTCGAGCGCGCGGGGAGCACATCAGTATCAGAGTCGTCGATGAAGCGCAGCGTCTCTCGCTTCGATGTGCGGAGCTGCTCGAGAACGACGTTCACCGCGAGACGGTGGATCCACGTTCCGAGCGCACTGTGTCCCTGGAAGGTCGGAAGCCGCTGCCATGCGCGGACGAAGACGTCTTGCACGAGATCGCGGGCGTCGCGCTCGTCACCAATCATTCGCCGGCACAGCGCGAAAACGGCGGGAACGTGCGCGCGGTAGAGCGACTCGAACGCGTCCAGATCGCCCTGTTGGGCGCGACGCACCAGGTCATCGATGCCTTCCGAACTGGAAGGCACGATCGGCGGGACGGAGGATCGGGACCGTGCGCGCATATCCATTGGATGATCCAGGAGCATCCCAGCGCTTACACGGTGCAAACTCTACAACGCGGCGCGGAGCACCGTCAGGCCACAGTGCTCCGCGTCGGACGGTCAGTGCCGGGCGAAACCGCCCGGTCGCGTTATCTCGACTTGCGTCGCGAGGATGACCGCTTGCTCGTGCGCTTTCTCGGCACCTTCGCGCCTTTCTTTCGCGCTTCGGACAGCCCGATGGCAATCGCCTGCTTTCGGCTCGTGACTTTGCCGCCCTTGCCGCCTTTACCACTGCGCAGCGTGCCCTTTTTCCGGCGATGCATTGCGCTTTTCACACTCTTCTGGGCTTTCTTTCCGTACTTTCGCGAGCTCGATCGCTTCGTGGCCGCCATGCTCTGCTCCTCTGTTCGACTCAGGACTCCAACGCTACGGCCCCGGCGCGTTTCAAGACGCGTTCCAACCAGGTGATTTTGACGATGGCGCAGCCCCTTCGGCGGCGGGTCGTTCGTCGACGAGAAGCTGCGGTGCGTTGCGCCTCGCATAAAGCTGCGCGGCCTCGAGCACGGCCATACAGAATCCCGCCCACGCGATTCCGATGAGCAATCCAGCAAGGATATCCGACGGATAGTGCACGCCGAGATACACTCGGCTGATCGAGATCATCACGATGATGATGGCGGCGAGCACGAACGTGAGGATGCGCGCGTGCACGTTGCGCTGAAGTCGAGCGGCGAGATAGGCGACGGTGCCGTACACGATCACGCTGCTCATCGCGTGGCCGGAAGGAAACGAGGAGCTGACGGCGTGCGTGCCCCACTCGAAGACCTGTGGCCGCGGACGATTGAATCCGATCTTGAGCAGGTTGTCGAGCACCATTCCGCCCAACGTGGCCACGATCAGCAGCACCGCCGAGTGGCGATGATGGTTGAGCCACAGGAACATGCCCGCGATGAGCACGATCATCCCAACGACGGTGCCGGTGCCAAGCGCGGTCACCTCGAGCATCGCCGCTTCCACGCTCGGCACCTGGTGTGCGCCCATCCAGTGCATGATCGCGTTGTCGAACGGCTGCGTGCTGCCTTTACGCACGTGTTCGGCAACCTCGGAGAACGCCCAGGTGAACACGATGGCGATGGCGGTACCCGATAGCAGGAAGATCCCGAACACCGTGTACGCATTTTCGGCCCGGCGTGCAATGAAGCGGAGCGCGCTGAAAATGACGTCCCAGACGAGCCGGAGCTTGCCGCGCGTCGGAGAGGCCATCCGGTGCCGTCGGTCTGGCTCGGGGGTGGTCACAAGGCCCAAGGTCATTCAAGACGCGCGCCCCCGGCGCTGAGCACGGTCCGGCCCCAGGCCAACTCGGCTTGAGGAAGGCAGATAGCGCGGATAACTTGCACGGTCTGTCGGCGCGGTAGCCAAGTGGTAAGGCAGCGGTCTGCAAAACCGCTATTCGCCGGTTCGATTCCGGCCCGCGCCTCTCCAACCCGAATTACCCGAGCGCGTTACAACGCGCGATTCGCTTGGCGCGTATGTCAAATGAAGTCACGTGGCGGCGCTCCCCGTCCGGGGGCGCCGCTTTGCTTCGTCTAAACGGACTACGTCACCAAGCCGTACCTTTCGCTGAGTCCCCGCGAACGGTCGCGGGCCGACTTGGACGCCACACTCTCCACCATCCATGTTCCCACGTCGTCTCTCGCTGTTCTTGACTGCCACGGCGCTCGTTGCCTGTCAGAAAGAACGGAAGACCGCCGCGCCACTTCCTACCGCCGAGGTCACTCGCGGTGATATCGCCGTGCGGGTTCAAGCGACCGGAGCCGTGACTCCGATCAATCCAGTCGACATCAAGTCGAAAGCGGCCGGGACCGTGATTCAGGAACCCGTCGAGGTCGGCAGCGTCGTCAAACAGGGCGACCTTCTCGCGCAGATCGATCCGCGCGACGTGAAGGCGCAGTTCGATCAAGCGGTTGCCGACGACGTCGTGTCGTCCGCGTCGCTCCAGCAGGCGCTGCGAGATCGTATTCGGAAGGACACGCTGTTCCTGCACAAGGTGATCACTGTTGCGGCGCACGACAGCAGCACTTCGCAGTACGCCTCCGCGGTGTCGGACATGGTGAGCAAGCGCGCCGCGCTCGATCTCAAGCGACAGGCGCTCGAGGACGCGACGGTCCGCGCACCGATCGCTGGAACCGTCGTCTCGCGTCCAACGTCGGTCGGCCAGATCATCACTTCGACGACGACGTCGCCAAACGGCGGTACGACGCTCATGACGGTGGCCGATCTTGGTCGCGTCCGCATGCTCGTCACGATCGACGAAGTGGAAATGGGCAACATTCGCGTTGGGCTGCCTGCGACAGTCGCAGTCGACGCGTTTCCGAATCGCACCTTCGACGGTGTGTTGGAAAAGATCGAGCCGCAGGCGGTGGTCACGCAGGGCGTGACGTTCTTCCCAGTCGAAGTGACCATCAGCAACAAGGAAGGGCTGCTCCTGCCCGGCATGAACGGCGAAGTGACCATCCGCGCCGCGGACCTCAAGAACGTGCTCCAGGTTCCGATCGACGCCATTCGCGCGACGAATGAGTTGGCGCCGGTCGCGCGCATGTTCAGCATTCCGGTCGACACGCTCATGAGCTCGCTGCGGCGAGATCTCGTGAACACGGAAGGAAAGACGGGGATTCCGGGGCGATATGCTGTCGTCGCCAAAGCTGACGGCACGTATGAGATGCGTCTTGTGCGCGTCGGGCCCAGCGACCTCAAGGTCGTGCAGGTTACGGATGGTCTCGCGCCAGGCGACAAGGTCGTCTCGCTCGGAGCGATCCTCGCCGAGAAGCCAGACATCGCGCCGAAGCTGGCGATCGCCGACGACATGAAGCGCGGCGCGGTTGCCTCGCGCGCGACGGAAGGTGGACAGCTCGCAACGCCGGCTGGTTCGCCTGCCAAGACGACCGCAAAACCTCCGCAGCAGGCTAAAACGACGAAACCGTGAATTGGAAGGAGCTGGGAACCGCGACGTTGGCCCTGGCGGCGGTCAGTTGCGCTCATTCACCGCCATCGATCAACGGAGTTGCACCTACACCCGCGGCTCCGAGCACGTTGTGGAATCCGCCAGCCGCGGTCACGGAGGCGGGGATTCACGATACGGCAGGCCTCACGAGCTCCAAGGGGCCGACCAAGCAGCTCACGCTGGGCGAGGTCGTCGACGTCGCGCTGCGCAACAGTCCGGCGACCAAGGTCTCGTGGACGCAGGCGCGCGCGGCGGCTGACGTGTACGGCTCGACCCAAGGCCGGCTGTATCCGAGCGTCATCGCCGGTGTTGGAGCGAATCAACAGCTGACCGCACCGACACCGGGCCGCGCCTCCGTGGAGCGTTCACAGTACGGCCCGACGATCTCGCTCGCCTACACCGTGCTCGACTTCGGCGGGAGAACGGGAAGCATCGACGTCGCGCGGCAGACTGCCACCGCCGCGAACCTGACGCACAACGCCACCGTCGAAAACACGATTCTTCAGGTCGAGACGGCGGCGTTCGGGTATTTGAGCACGCGTGCGCAGCGTGACGCGGCGAAGGCTGCACTCGACGAAGCGAGCGCGGCGCTCGATGCGGCCAATGAGCGACATCGCGTTGGCTTGGCGACGATCGCCGACGTCCTCCAAGCGAAAACGGCGCAGTCGCAGGCCCAACTGTCCCTTGAAACGCTCGATGGCCAACTCCTCGTGACGCGCGGAACGCTCGCGGTTGCGATGGGCTTGTCGGCGAACGCGCCGATCGACATCCCAGACGTTCCTGCAGCCGACTCGGTGCACTTCGTATCCGAATCGGTCGACACGTTGATCGCGTTGGCCGTGCAAAATCGGCCCGAGCTCGCGACGTCGCGTGCGCAAGCGGCGGCTGCACAGTCACAGATCAAGGTTGTGAAGGCCGCCGCTCTGCCCGCTCTCGCCTTGACTGCGACCGGTGCGACGAACGGCTCGAGCGCGCCCGGATTCTCTGGTCCGGTGTATCAGCTGGGTATCGGGATTCAGGTCCCGGTCTTTACAGGCTTTTCGACGCAGTTCGACACGCGCGCCGCTCAGGAGCAGTATCAATCAGCGTTGGCGCGTACCGAAGCGACGAAGCAGCAGATCATTCAACAAGTTTTCACGGCGTATTACACGCTCCGGACGTCGACGCAGCGCGTCCGGACGACTCGCGATCTCTTGGCCAGTGCCGAGCAGTCGGAGGTCGTCGCGCGTGAGCGGTACAAGGAAGGCGTTGGCAGCATCGTAGATCTCTTGATCGCGCAGTCGGCACTGGCGGGCGCTCGTGCCGAGGCGGTGGACGCACGCTGGACGTGGCGATCCTCGCTCGCGCAGTTGGCCCACGATGTCGGAGTTCTGAACGCGCGCGGCGACACGTCGTTTTCGTCACTGACGCCCGCGCCAGATGTACGGCCTGATCGATGAACATTCGCATATTTCACACTGCCGTTATTGGTTCCCTCATGGCGTTCGCGGCGTGCTCGAAGCCGCCTGCGCCGCAGCCGACCGTCGTGCCCGTCAAGCTCGCGCCGGCCACTAAGATTTCTGCACCTCTCACGATCGAGGCGAATGGCGTCGTCGAGCCGTTGCAGACCGTGACCGTCGCGGCGCAGGTCGGTGGAACCATCGATACCGTCGAGTTCCGCGAGGGCGAGGACGTCACCGCGGGCCAGGTGCTCTTCCGCTTGGATCCCCGGCCGTTCGAGGCCGCGCTCCGTCAAGCAGAAGCAACCCTCGCCAGGGACGAAGCGCAGGCGGACAACGCCAAGCGCGACGCTGACCGGTACAAGACGCTCGTCGAGAAGGACTATGTAACGAAGTCGCAGGCAGACCAGGCGGCTTCGGCGGCCACGTCTGCGGCGGCGACGGTGCTCGCCAGCAAAGCCGCCGTCGACAACGCACGGCTGAACCTCAACTACACCACCGTTAGAGCGCCAATTTCCGGGCGAACGGGGCGTCTACTCATTCGCCGCGGGAATCTCGTCCGGCCCAATTCGGACGCGCTCGTCGTGATCAATCAACTCCGGCCCATCCTGGTGCGTTTCCCGGTCGTGCAGCATGATTTCCCATCGCTACAGCGCCGGTACGCCAAGGGGAACGTCCCCGTGCGCGTCGTAACGGCTGACAGCGGGCGAGTCGACGAAGCGGGAATGCTCGGCTTCTTGGACAACAACGTCGATTCACTGACCGGCACCGTGACGGCGAAAGCACGGTTCGCGAATCAAGCGAACGGCCTGTGGCCGGGTGAGTACGTCCGCGTGAGCGTCGAGCTCAGCGTGGAATCGAATGCGCTGGCCGTGCCAACGCGCGCGGTGCTCGCAGGGCAGGAAGGCAGCTATGTATTCGTCGTCGGAAACGATCACGTCGCCAAGATACGGCCGATCTCGGTCGGCCGGCCGATCGGCGACTTCACTACGATCGACAAGGGCGTCGCGATCGGCGAGCAAGTCGTCATCGATGGGCAGTCTCGACTGACACCCAACGCGCGAGTCGACGTGAAGTAAAGGAAGTCAGGTGGATCGATGAATTTTTCGGAACTGTTCATTCGTCGGCCCGTCACGACGGTGCTCGTGATGCTGGGGATTCTTTTCTTCGGCATTACCGCGTACAAGCGCTTGCCGGTGAGCGATCTCCCAACCGTCGACTACCCGACGCTCACCGTAAACGCCAGCCTGCCCGGCGCGAGTCCCGAAACGATGGCCTCGGCCGTTGCGACGCCTCTCGAGAAACAGTTCTCGACCATCGCCGGCATCGACAACATGACGTCGACGTCGAGCCTGGGCGCCGCGAACATCACCATCCAGTTCTCGCTCGATCGGAACATCGACGCCGCCGCGCAGGACGTGCAGGCGATGATCGCCAAGACGCTGAAGAACCTGCCGCCGGGCATCATTCCGCCGTCGTATCAGAAGTCGAATCCGGCCGACCAGCCGATCGTCTTCTACGGATTCACGTCGAACCTGATGCCGATCTCGAAGCTCGACGAATACGCCGAGACCTTCATGGCACAGCGTATCTCGATGATCCCGGGTGTGGCGCAGGTGAACGTGTACGGCTCGGCGAAGTACGCGGTGCGCATTCAGCTCGATCCGAACATGCTGGCGAGCCGGCAGATCGGCATCGACGAAGTCGCCGACGCGGTGAACAGTCAGAACGTCAACATGCCGACGGGCGTGCTCAACGGCCCGACCAAGACGTACACCGTGCAGGCGAACGGGCAGCTCGACAACGCGGCGTCGTTCCGCCGAATGATCGTGACGTACCGGAACGGCGCGCCGGTGCACCTCGGCGACATCGGCCAGGTGCTCGACGACATTCAGAACAACAAGTCGATCGCCTGGTTCGCGCAGAAGAACGACTACTCGCGCGGTGTCATCCTCGCGATCCAACGCCAGCCGGGCACCAACACCGTTGCGGTCGCCGACGCGGTGAAAGCCGAGATGGCGAAGCTGCAGAAGCAGATCCCCGCCAGCGTCAATATGACGCTGATGTACGATCGCGCGGCGACGATCCGCGAGTCGGTCGCGGACGTGAAGTTCACGCTGGTGCTGACGCTGTTCCTCGTCATCGCCGTGATCTTCGTGTTCCTCCGCAACGTCTCCGCGACGTTGATTCCGAGCCTCGCGCTGCCGATCTCCGTGATCGGCACGTTCGCGGTGATGTATCTGCTGGACTACAGTCTCGACAATCTGTCGCTGATGGCGCTCACGCTCGCCGTCGGCTTCGTGGTCGACGACGCGATCGTCATGCTCGAGAACATCGTCCGACACATGGAGATGGGAAAACCGCCGATGAAAGCGGCGGTCGATGGCGCGGCCGAGGTCGGCTTCACGATTCTGTCGATGACGATCTCGCTGACCGCCGTCTTCATCCCGATTCTGTTCCTCGGCGGAATCGTCGGTCGCTTGTTCCACGAGTTCGCGGTGACTATTGCGGTCTCGATTCTCGTGTCGGGCTTCGTGTCGCTGACGCTGACGCCGATGCTGTCGAGCCGGTTTCTGCGGCCGCACGAGCACGGCGAGACACACGGCCGCGCGTATCAGACCACCGAAGCCGGCTACGACTGGCTGCTCGCGCGATACAAAGGAAGTCTCGAGTGGGTAATGAACCATCGACCGCTGACGATGGTTTTCTCCCTTGGAATTCTCGCGGGCACCGTCGTGTTGTTCGTGCTCATTCCGAAAGGCTTCATTCCGAGCCAGGACAACGGCCAGCTCTTCGTGACGACGGAAACCGCGCAGGGCACGTCGTTCGACGACATGGTCGCGCACCAGAAGCAGGTGAACGCGATTCTCGCCGCGGACACGAACATCGCCGGTTTCTACTCGGCGATCGGCGGAAGCTCGACCGTGTCTGGAACGAACCAGGGGCGTTTGCTCATCGGGCTCAGGCCGCGCGACGAACGCGTGAACGTCGACGAGATGATCAAGGAGCTTCGGCCCAAGCTCGCGAAGATCCCGGGCATCGTGGTCTACATGCAGAACCCGCCGCCGATCCAGATCGGTGGCCGTGTGTCGAAGAGCCTGTATCAGTTCACGATGCAGAGCTCCGACATCGCGACGCTGTATCCCGCCGCTGACCAACTCGTGTCCGAGGCGCGAAAATCACCGTTGCTGCAGGACGTGACCACGGATCTGATGCTCGGCAATCCGCAGGCGAGCGTCCAGATCGATCGCGAGCGCGCCGCGTCGCTCGGCGTTTCAGCGGGCCAGATCGAGGAAGCGCTGTACGACGCCTACGGCTCGCGCCAGGTCTCCACGATCTACACGCCCAACGACGAGTATTGGGTCGTGATGGAGCTTCTGCCGCAGTATCAGCTGGATCTGTCGGCGATGGGCATGTTGTACATCCGCTCGAAGACGGGCGCACTCGTCCCGCTCAACGCGGTTGCACACATCACGCAGACCGCCGGCGCGCTCAGCGTCAATCACTCGGGACAGTTGCCGTCGGTGACGCTGTCGTTCAACCTGCGCCCGGGCGTCGCGCTCGGACAGGCCACCGACGAAGTGCAGAAGATCGCGAACAAGACGCTTCCATCGTCGATCACCACCGGCTTCTCAGGCACCGCGCAGGCGTTCCAGTCGACGCAGGCCGGCATGCTTGCCCTGCTCGGCATCGCGATCTTCGTGATCTACGTCGTGCTGGGCGTGCTGTACGAGAGCTTCATCCACCCGGTCACGATCCTTTCCGGCCTGCCGTTCGCCGCATTCGGCGCGCTGCTCACGCTGCTGATCTTCAAGATCGACCTCAGCGTGTACGCGTTCGTCGGCATCATTCTGCTCGTCGGCCTCGTGAAGAAGAACGCGATCATGATGATCGACTTCGCTCTCGAGGCCGAGCGGTCGGAGGGACGCGCGCCCGCCGATGCGATCGTGCACGCGTGCTTGATTCGCTTCCGTCCGATCATGATGACCACGATGGCCGCGCTGATGGGCACGCTTCCCATCGCACTCTCTACGGGCGCCGGTTCTGAGTCTCGGCGTCCGCTGGGCGTCGCGGTCGTGGGCGGCCTCGCGTTCTCGCAGCTGATCACGCTCTACGTAACGCCGGTGGTCTACACGTACATGGACACGTTCAGCCATCGGGTTGGCTCGTGGATCGCGGCGCGCGGCAAGCGTCGTACGAGCGAGCCCGCACACGCACCGACAGGTGCGGTTGCGATTGATACGAGGATCGTCGCGAAGTCGAGCGGGGACGCCGCTGACTAGCGGGAAGCGGGAAGAGGGAAGCGGGAAGAGGGGGGACGGGGTACAGCGGGACGAGGGACCGTCGTCACGACGTCGCCCTTCCCCCGTACCGCATCCCCCCTCTTCCCGCTTCCCCCTTCCCTCTTCCCGTAGCTTCGATCATGACCAACTGGGCTCCGATCCTCGCCGGCTTCGCCATCATCGTGGCGGCGGTCGCGATCGTGCGGCTCGCGCCGAACTCGACGTGGGGTCAGGAGCTGCGCCGATCGTACGGCATTCGGCCGAGTGGCGAGCGCGGACAGCGCACGCGGCGTGACCATGTTCGGAGCGCCGGGCTCGCCGCGGTCACGGGCGTTGGACTGTTCGTCACGAGCGTGGTGGCTGACTCGTTCATCGATCGAGCGCCCGACAATCCGAGCGCTGGTGTCATCGCGCTCGCGTACTCGTTGATCGCGTCGATCCTGACGTTGATGGCCGCCGTATCGGCAATCCGATCCCTCTGGAAAGCGTCGGCGTGGCGCATGGAACTGCCCGACACACCGGAGCATCGCCGCGGGCTAGCCGACGCGATCGATCATCTACTCGACGGCGGCCTCTCGACTGACGAGCGGCGCGACTATCTGGAAGTCGTATACCTCCAGCCGCAGCTCGAGCAGATTCGTCGTGCGACCCTTCGGCTGTCACGGCAGAACGCGACGGGCATGCCTGACGATTATCGAGTCCAGATCAAGCAGTGGACTGCTGGAATTCGCGCGTCGGCCGGGCGCAGCGAATGAGCCGGGAATAAACGGAGGAGCGGCGAAGTCTCTATTCCCAGGGCTTTCACTACCCTGTGCGTACTCAATGGGGCAGCGCGACGTAGAACGGTTCGAACGGGTCGTCCTTCCGCATCTCGATGATGCGTACACGCTCGCGCGCTATCTCCTGCGCGACGAGCATGATGCGCAGGACGCCGTTCACGACGCGGTGCTGCGTGCGCTGCGTCATTTCGAGGGCTATCGCGAAGGCGACGCTCGCGCCTGGCTGCTCGCGATCGTCCGCAATTGTTGTCTCACGTGGCTCAAGCGCGACCGCGCACGTCGGTCGGTCATCCCGTTTCTCGACGTCGCGTCGGCGGAGCCTGTAGAACCACGAGCGACTGACGCGCTCGCGATCGAGCGATCGGATCGCGCGGCGCTCGAGCGCGTCGTCGCGGCGCTTCCGCCGGAGTTTCGAGAGGTGATCGTGCTGCGGGAGATCGAAGAGCTATCGTACAAAGAAATCAGCGATGTCGTCGGCGCGCCGATCGGCACAGTGATGTCGCGGCTGGCCAGGGCGCGCAAACGACTCGCCGACGCGTTGCGCATCGGTGCCAAGGAGGCAGGCTGACATGCGCTGCGCCGAATGTCGTGAATCATTGAGCGCGCTGATCGACGGCGAGCTGGACCCCTCCGCCGCCGCTGACGTGCGCGCCCATTTTGCCGACTGCGCCGACTGCCGCCGGGAACACGATGTTCTGGTGGACACGTCGCGACTGCTCAAGGAAGGACTCGTGCGTCACACCGCACCCGATGTACTCAAGGCGCGCCTGCGAAGCTCGCTCGCGCAATCGCGGCCCTTTGTCGAACCGTTGGAGCGACGAACGCGCTCGTGGATCACGCTCGCCGCCGCCGGCGTCGCGATCGCAATCTTCAGCAGCGGAATCACACTCGGCGTTGCTCGACAGGCGGCACGCCCGTCGGCGGGGGACGAAGTCCTCTCCAGCCATCTGCGGTCGCTCATGCCGGGCCATTTGACCGACGTGGCGTCGACGAACCAACACAACGTGAAGCCATGGTTCAACGGGCGCGTCGATTTCTCACCATCAGTGCCGAATCTCGATTCGCTGGGATTCCCGCTGCTCGGCGGACGCCTCGATTACGTGAACAACCGGCCCGTGGCCGTTGTGGTGTACGGACGGCGCGAGCACAAGATCAGCGTTTACTCATGGCCGAGTGCTGGTGGTATCGGCACTCCGGTATCGCCGGCGTCGAGCGATGTTCGTGGGTACCACATGCTCACGTGGACCGCCGACGGGCTTACCTACTGGGCAGTGTCGGATCTGAATCGCGACGAGTTGCGCGATTTCGTCCGAGAATTCACAGCGACGCACTAGCCGGAAGGGAAGAAGTGGACGGCGTGCGGAGGAGGGAGCGAGTCTTCGGGTTGCGAGTGCGGAGATGATGACGTTCTCCGCACTCGACACCCAACCCTCGCTCCCTCCCCCGCATCCAGCTCTCTTCTCGTCTCCCTAGGCTGTCACCACGACCTTCCCCTGCATCTTCGGATGCAGCGAGCAGAAGTAGTCGTACGTGCCCGGCTTCGACAGTATCGCGGTGTAACGCTGATCGCTGTCGAGAATCGGCGACGACTTGAACGCGCCTCGCGTGCTCACGATCAGATGCGGCACGTCGTCGCTGTTGATCCACGTCACCTTGCTGCCGGCTTTCACGGTGAGTGTCTGCGGCGTGAAGTTGAAGTTGTCGATGCCGATCTCGGTCGCGCCGAGGACCACATTCTTTCGCTTCGCCTGCCGTTGCATCATCGCCTCATGCGACGCTTCCTCGAACGCCGGTGGCTGGCCCGAGAAGGTAGAATCGACGATCGCAAGCGACGAGCGACCCGGCACGAACGTGACGTTGGCGATTCCGAGCACGCTTTTGAGACGCTCGGGTTCCACCTTGAGTGGACCGGGCGACGGCGCAGTTCCGGGCGTCGGCTGCGGAAATGCCGTCGACATCGCGGTGTGAAACGAGATGTGCCCTTCGACCTTCTGCATGATCTGGTGAATATGGCCGTTCAGCACCGTCACGGATCCGAAGCGCTTCACGAGCGCGAGCGCCTGCTCCGAGTCGTCGGTGCCCCAACCCCACTCGGGATAAACAGTCCACAACGGCACGTGCGCGAACAACACGATCGGGGTGCTGCTCGCCAAACCGGCGACGTCTTTCTTCAGCCACGCGATCTGCTCCGCGCCCAGGCTGCCGAGTCCACCGGCTTTGAGGTTGAGCACATTCACCAGGCCGACGAAATGCACGCCATTGTGGTCGAAGCTGTGCCATCCGCCGCCGGACGAACCCTTGCCGTATCGTTTGAGGTATGATGCGCCGTTGTCCGTTGCGACGTCGTGCTCACCCGGCACATAGAAGATGCGATCGGTGCGCACGCTCTTGAGCACTTCGTTGGCGGTATCGAATTCCTCTGCCTTCGCGAGCTGTGTGATGTCGCCCGTATGGATCACGAACGCAGGGTTCTGCGGCAGTGCGTTGAGTTTCCCGACGGCTTCCTGGAGCGTCGCGGTCACATCCTTGTTCGCTTCCTTGTTGAAGCCGATGTGACTGTCGCTGATCTGAGCGAAGAAAATGCTCTTTCGCTGATCCGCCGTGAGCGATGGCAGTCGCGAGAGCGGAATCGATGTGGGAATTCCGCCGGCAAGGCTCCATACCACGCCGGTGCCCGCCCACGCCATGCAGCGCAAAAAGCCGCGGCGATCGATGCCGTCGTCGCCAGAATTGTCCGAGATGAAGTTGGACCCTGTCGGGCGCGTGTTGCCCTCGGAGTCGAAACGAGCGCTATCGCGCCCGGAGTGTTTGGTCATGAGAGGTCTCCTGTGTTGCAAGAGGAGACTCGATGGCCGCCACGTTTATTCCCGCGAGTTTATTCCGCGCGCAGCGCGATCATCGGATCCGACGCACCAGCGCGGCGAGCGGGACCGTAGCTCGCGATGAGCGCCGCAACGAGCAATGCGCCCGCGGCAACGACGTACACGGCCGGCTCCGCCGCGCGCACGCCGAAGAGCAGATGCTCCAACGCGTGCGCGACGAACACGCTGACCGTGAGACCGATCAAGCCGCCGGCCACGGCAACGCCGAACGCCTGCCGCATCACGTAGGCGAGCAGTCCACTCGGTTCCGCGCCGAGCGCCATACGAAGGCCGAGCTCCTTCGTCCGCTGTGAGACGAAGAAGCTCATGATCGCATAGATGCCGATCGTTGCAAGTGCGAGCGCGACGACCGCGAGCGCCGCCAACAGCGTGCCGAGCACCTGCTTCGACGAGATCGAGTCGTCGATCGCTTGCTGCAACGGCTGCACGCGCGAGATGGGCAGCGCGATGGGATCGATGTCGCGAGCGACGCGGCGAACATCCGCCGCCGCGAGCAACGCATTGCTCTTCATGCGGACAATCACGTCCATGTCGGACCACGGGTCCTGCGCGTACGGACGGTAGAACTGCGGTTCCGGATCGTCGATCACTCGGCCCTGTTTGACATCGCCGACGATCCCGATGATCGTCTCCATTCCACCGCTGCCAGTACTGATCAGATGGCCAAGCGCATCGCCCGCCGGCCAGAACCGCTTCGCGAACGTCTGACTGATGATCACGACCTTCGGCGCGTCCGCACCGTCGGCATTCGTGAAGTCGCGGCCGGCGAGGAGAGGAATCTGAATGGTCTTGAAGAATCCGGGGAGCACGATGTTGCCGGTTACAATCAAGCGCTCCGTTGGCGGCAGCGGATGATCGGCGATCACAGTGCCAAACTGCGAGCAGCAACTCGCGCCGGGTGCGTAGGTCGTCGCGCTCGTCGTCGCGACATCGGGAAGCGCCGCGATGCGATTCGTCAGCATGGTCAGTACCCGCACGCGTTCACCGCGCGATGCATAGCGCTGGCCTTGCATGTTCAATCGGAAGGTCGTCACTCGCGCCGTCTCGAAGCCGAGCGGCACGTCGTGCAGTCGCATCACGCTTTGAACAGCGAGCTCCGCTCCGACGACGAGCACGATCGAGAGCGCAAGTTCGATAGCGACGAAGGCACGTTGCAAGCGACCGCGATCGATCCCGAGGATGCCGCCCATTCCGTGCAACGCACCGGCGGGATCGATGCGCGTCAATCGAATCGCCGGAGCAAGCCCGAACCCGATTGCCGCGACGACCGACATGCCCGCGGCAAATGCGAGCGCGCGTACATCGATGTCGAACGTCATCCACGATGGAACGTTCGGAGCGACGGCTTTCGCCACGAGTGTTCGCGCGGCGAAGGCGATCGCGACACCGGCTACGCCGCCCACCAGCGAGAGTAGGACGCTTTCCGTGAGCAGCTGATTGAAGATTCGCCATTTCGCCGCACCGATCGCGGTTCGTACGGCGATCTCCGGCGCGCGCGATGATGCGCGGGCCAACTGCAGGGCCGCGACGTTGGCGCACGCGACGATGAGGATGAGCAGCGTCCCGAGCCCAAGTGCGAGCAGCCCGGATCGCGCGGGTCCAACGAAAACTTCGCGCAGCGGCGTCACGAACGGTGTGATGTTCGCGTCGCTCTCCGCGTGTTCGCGTCGCAGCTCGGCGCCAATCGCCGACATCTCGCGGTCGGCTGCCTCGATGGAGACGTTCGGCTTGAGCTGTGCAAGCACGACGAGGTATCGGCTGCCACGTCCCTCGCTGAGCGGATCGCGCCCAAGTGGAAGGAAGATGTCGGCCCCCGCGGGATACGCCCAGCGATCTGGAATCACACCGACGATCGTGCGCAGCGCGCCGGCGATGCGCAAACGCCGGCCAATGACAGAATCCATTCCGCCAAGACGTCGCTCGGCGAACCGCCTGGTGACAACCGCGACCGGTTCAGCGCTCGGCTGATCTTCGCCGTCCCGAAACAGGCGACCCTGCTCGGCGGTGACGCCGAGTGTTTGAAAGAGACTCGCCGTCACGCTGGCGCCGCCGGCGCGAAATGGTTCTCCCGACGAGACGGTCATTGCCTGCTGCCACACGGCGGCGACATCAGTGAACGAACGCTGTCGCGAGCGCCAGTCGGCGAAATCGGGCAGTGAGGTGGCGGTCATGCCGGTGCGGCGCTCAGTGCCGTGCGCGCTGCCGATCTGCACGAGCCGATCTCCGTGCGGATAGGGCAGCGGTCGGAGGAGCAGTGCGTTTCCAATCGTGAACATCGCCGTCGTTGCGCCGATGCCGAGCGCGATGCACGCTGCCGCGACCAGGGAGGGCAACGCTTGTCGGCGCAGCACGCGAAGGCCGAAGAGGACATCGCGCTGCAGCACGGAGCCAAGCTCGGCGCGGCCCTCGGCGCGCGCGTGCTTTTCCTGAATATCGACACACGAATCGAGCGCGCGATCGACGTTGCCGAAGCGCTCGGCCGCACGCCGGCGCGCTTCGTCTTCCGACATGCCGCGGGCGACGTACTCGGCGACGCGCATCTCGACGTGGAAGCGAATCTCGTCGTTGACGTCGTCGCGCACGTTCGAGCCCCAGAACCGGAGATAGCGGCGCCACGCCGGGAGTCGGCGCATCAGCTCGCCGCCTCCGGTTTCGGCGGTGCCTCGAGAGCGGCGAAAACCGCGTGGGCGAAGCGCGTGAAGGTGGCCGTTTCTTCGCGAAGCTGAGCCCGCCCTTTCATGGTGAGCGTGTAGAACTTGGCCCGGCGATTGTTGTCGGACGTACCCCAAGTGGCGTCGATCCAGCCGCGGGTCTCGAGGCGGTGCAGGGCGGGGTAGAGCGACCCTTCTTCGATCCGGAGCACGTCGCTCGTTGCCTGTTCGATCCAACGAGCGACACCGTAGCCGTGGGTCGGCCCCCAGCTGACGGCTTTGAGGATCAGCAGGTCGAGTGTGCCGCGGAGGACTTCGACGGACTGAGTCATCGCTCCCATAGGGATTCTATGAGAATGCCAAGATGGGGGCGCTCCCTAGAAAGTCAATGGGGAGCTCAGGGCTGAGGCCGGTTCTGGTTCGCGTGTTCGTTCATTGGAGGCCATGTGTTCGTCACGGATTGGGAACGGAACGAAACCACTCATGTGACAGTCCATTAAGAAGCGAAAACCGCGTCAACCAAAAGCAGTACAATCCGTTTCACTACTAGTGGATAGCTCGTCGCCGCGCCGGGGCTTAACCTTGCTTCGACAGGGTGCGTCTCCCAGCTAACTGTCGGCGTGAAAACTGTTTCCATGCGTGCGGTGTCCAACGGACCGTACCGTCACGCTTCACTCCTCCCGAATCGGATCATGCTTCGTTCACGTGCGCGTGGCCGCCACGGTTTCCGCCATCCCCTTGGATCTCGCCGAGCCGGTTTTACGCTCATCGAGATCTTGGTCGTGATCGTTGTGATCGCGATCCTCGCGACGCTCGTTGCGCCCAACATCTTCCAACATGTCGGCGCGGCGAAGGATGCGACCGCCAAATCGCAAATCGAGATGCTCGGTGCCGCGCTCGATGCCTATCGGCTCGACAACGGCAGATATCCGAGCACCGAGCAAGGTCTCAACGCGCTGTGGGAGAAGCCGACGGTCGATCCTCCGACCAACTGGCGCGCTCCGTATCTGCGCAAGCCGGTTCCGCTCGATCCGTGGGGCCGGCCGTACGTGTACCTATTCCCCGGGCAAGTCAACACGGAAGGCTACGACCTCCTCTCCTATGGCGCCGATGGAAAGCCCGGCGGCACGGGTGAGGATTCGGATATTCTGAGCTGGAAATGACGCGCTGAGCTGGGATTAGCGAACCATCATGCCGACCTACGCCTACCAGGCTGTCGACACATCGGGAAAGCGACTGCGAGGGAACGCGCAGGCGGTGAGCTCGGGTGCGCTGACGCGCACGCTCGAGGAGCGCGGCCTGTTCGTGCTCGATGTTGCGGAGTCGGCTGAGGGGGGCGGTGGTCGGCGTGGATTCAGGTTCGGCCGACGGCGTGAGGTGCTCGAGGTGACGCGCGCGATGGCCGCGCTGCTGCCCGTCGGCATGCCGCTCGCGCAGGCGCTCAACGCCGCAAGCGGCGTTGCATCCGGCGATGTGCGCGCGGCGCTCCAGGAAGTTCGCGGACGCGTCGAACGGGGCGAGACGCTGTCCTCGGCGCTCGCACAGCACGGCAAGCTTTTTTCGCCACTCTACGTTGGCCTCGTGCGCGCCGGCGAGCGGAGCGGTGATCTCGATAGTGCGTTCCGTCGTCTCGCGGATCAGCTGGAACGCGACGAGCAGTTGCGCGGCAAAGTGCTATCGGCGTCGATTTATCCGCTGCTCCTCGCGGGCGCTGGGTCGATCGCGGTCACCGTGCTGCTCTTTTTCGTGCTGCCGCGCTTCGTGACTCTTCTCGAGGGAAGCGGCGCGAAGCTGCCGAAGTCCACGTCGACGCTGCTCGCGATTTCGTCGGTGCTGCACCGCGCGTGGCCGGTGCTGTTGCTCATTCCGTTGGTGATCGCCGCGTTCGGAGCGTGGGTCGCGAACACCGATGAAGGCAAGCGTGTCTGGTCGGGCGTGCTGCTCGCGATACCCGGTGTCAGCACGCTGCGCCGTTTCGCGCTCGCTGGACGATTCGCGCGCCTTGTTGGCGTCCTGCTCGGCGGCGGCGCGCCGCTCCTGTCGGCGCTCGACGACACGATCGAGTCGATCGGCGACCCGATCGCTCGCGACGATGCTGGTCGCATTCGCACGCGCGTGCGCGAAGGAACGTCGCTCCGCGGCGCGGTTGGTGAGAGCACCCTGTTTCCGCCAATGCTCGCGCAGTTGATCGGCGTCGGCGAAGATGCGGGACAGCTCCAAGTCTTTCTGATGAAGGCCGCGGACATCTTCGAGGAGCGCACCGAGCGCGCGACGCAGCGTCTCGCGACACTGGCCGAGCCGGCAATGATCGTGGTGTTCGGTGCGATCGTCGCATTCGTCGCGCTGTCGCTGCTGCAAGCGATCTACGGCATCAACGCGAATTCGTTCAAATGACGCGGGCGCGCAGAGGCTTCACGCTCTGGGAGCTCACGATGGTGCTCCTCGTGCTCGCGATCGCGGCAACGCTCACCGCGCCTGCATTCGCGCGCCTCGGCACCGAGCAGCCCTCGAAGGGCGCCGACCAGATCCTTGGACTCTTGCACGATGCGCGAAAGGCCGCGCTGGACTACAACGCGACGGTCACGCTTCGCCTCGACCCGAAGACACACAAGTATCAACTCGACACGGCGACCGTCATCGGCAAAGGCACTCTTGCGGCCGGCATCCTCGACATGGGGACGACCGAAACGCTCGTCAGCGATCAACCGCGGCTCGTGTACGTCTTTCGTCCGAGCGGCGCCGCGTACGCGGACACCGTGGTCGTTCAAAGTGCCGAATCGCCGCTCGTCGTACGCGTCGATCCCTGGACAGGAGTGGCCCGTGCGGATGCGAAGTAGTCGTCTGCGCGCTCGAGCCGGCATCTCTCTGCTCGAAGCGGTGGCCGCCGTCGCCATCGTCGGCTTGACCGCGGTCAGCGCGCTCGAGTCGGTCGGCGGCAACATGCGCACCGCCGAGAAAGCAAAGCGCGCGACGGAAGCGGAAGCGCTGGCGACCTCGCGGCTGGACTTCATGGATCTGCTCAACGACCGAGAGCTGCAGGCGCTGCCGGATACGGTGGAGACTGGAAAGTTTCCGCCGCCGCTCGACGAGTATTCTTGGAAGACGACCTGCACGCCGTTATCAGAGCAGGCCGGCGTGTACGACATCGGCATTACCGTTCATTGGTCCACCGGCTCGTACAGCGTGCACACGTACGCGTACCGGCGTCCGCCGCTCGTGACGCGCCGATGAGGCCGCGCGCTCGGGCCGGAATGACGCTCATGGAGCTCGTGATCGGACTTGCGATCACGGGCATGATGGCGGCTGCCGGCGCGAGCGCGTTCGCGTCGATCATCGACCATAGAAAAACGATTCGCGAATCGTCGGCGGCGACGGAGCGAGGCTCCGCGCTGCGCGAGACGATTCGTTCGTGGATCATCGCCGGCACGATTCAGATTCAGATTGGCGGTGGACCGCGCGGGCTGACACGCGGCGTCGGCACGACGTCGCCGTCGCGTGGCGCATCGAGCACGGCTGCGGTCTCGGCCGCGCAGGCCATCGGCGACGAGATCACGTTCACCACGCAGGCAGTGAACCCGTCGATGTTGGCGAATACACGCATGCGCCTCTACATCGACGGCGATGCGAATACGCCCGAGCACGGGCTCTGTATCGAGTATCAGCCGAACGCGCAGCAGCCGATCGTTCGCAAGATGCTCGATTCGACAGTGGACACGCTCCACGTCGAATATCTCGACGGGATCACCCATCGCTGGTTCGCGTCGTCGCAGGCGGCGACGCTGTCGAGCATCCTCGCGGTTCGCTTGTGGATGCACGCGGACACCGCGGCGCATGCGTCGCCGCTGCTCGCCGTGCCGATGATCTTCACGAGCGGATTCCCCAACGCGAACAATACGGGCCGATGAAAAAGCGACGCTCCGCTTCGCATCAGCCCAAGGGCTCCGCTTCGCATCAGCGCAGGCAAGGCATGGCCCTGCTCGCCGCGCTCTGGCTCGTCGTCGCGATTGCGACGGTCGCGCTGCAGTTCAGCATCGAAGCGCACCAGCGACGTCAGTTCGGCCTCCTCGTGTCTGAACGTGGCCAACAGCGTGCGCTTGCACTCGGCGCCTTCGCGCTCACGCGCGCGAAGCTGGAGCAGGCGCTTCGCGCTGGACCACAAAACGTCAACAGCAGCGTCGGAATGCTTCGGGCTTCGGATCCGTGGCTCGACATCGACTCGCTGTACACTGGAACCGTCTACGTCGACAGCATCCCGGTCCAGGTCGAAGCGCACGACCTCGGCGAAAAGCTGAACATCAATCAGCTCAGCGAAACCGATATTCAGACGTTCTTCAACTTCTTGCTGAAGGACATGAGCACGGCGACGCACCTGGCGCAGTCGATCATGGACTGGCGCGACGCGGACAGCATTCCACGGCCAAGCGGCGCCGAGCGCGACGCGTACATCAAGGCGGAGAAGCTCGCGCTGCCGACGAACGCCCCGTTCCGTGACGTCGAAGATCTCCGTGATGTCATGGGAATGACCGAGGACATCTATCAACAGGCAGCGCCGTATCTCACCACTCGCGGCACTGGCCTCGTCAACGTCAACACTGCACCGGTTCCGGTGCTGCGCGCATTGCCCGGAATGACCGATCAAACGCTCAACCTGATTCTGCAGATGCGGTCGCAGGGGCGCCGAATCAATGCGCTCAGCGACATCTTCCTGATCGAGAGTCGGGGGCGTGTCGTTGCCGGGCGCAGTGGCGGCAATCCGCAACAGGGTCTGCAGAACACGCTGAACGCGCGCGCGACGACGCAGACCACCGAGGTCGAGCTGGTGTTCACGGCCCGGGTCGGCCCTCAGGCGCCTCCGACCAAACTCACGGCGATACTCGGACGCACCGGCACCAACACCGCGATTCGGTACCAGCAATGGTGAGCCCCACTCGCGCAGACCAGACGTCGAAGAAGCGAGTGCAGACCGGTATCGCGCTCTCGCCCACCGCGCTGTGCGCGGCGGACATTCGTCTGCGCAATTCCGCGGATCGCACGTGGCAAGCGACGCTCGAGGCGCCGCCGCAGGAGAATGGCCACTGGCCGTCGCTGACGTCGGCGCTCGCCGACCTGGCGCGCACACTCGGTGTAACGCAGGGAGCATTGGCGATCTCGTTGATGCCTCCGTTCACCGAGGTTCGCCGCCTGGAATTGCCTCCGCTCAAGCCGGATGAGCTTCAGCGCGTGCTGGCGCGAAATGCGTCGCGCTATTTTGTGTCGGGAAAAACACCGCAGATCGTCGGCGCATCCGAGACGGGCAAACGCGTGCGCGGCGCAGCGACCTCGGTCGTCGCGGCAGCGACATCCGCTCGGTTGATCGGTGCGATCCGCGCGGCCGCTGAACAGACTGGATGGACGATCGATGTGATGGCGCCGGCGGAATCGGCCTGGGCGGCGGCAGCGCTCGCGCTCTGGCCGGCATTCGCGCGTCAGTCCTCGTTCGCGCTCGTCGCGCACGATGATCGAACCGATCTCCTGTCCATCATCGATGGACGTCTGGTCAACGTTCGACGCTTCCGTTCCGGAGCCGCCGACGCGCCGATGATCGCCGACACGGTGGGTCCGGCGGCGCATATCGGAGTGCTCGGGTCACCGCGGCCGCGCCGAGAGCTTGCGGCTGCATTGAGCGGCCTCGGCGTCAACGCGTTGTCGCCGACAGGCGAATGGACGGCGACGGCGGAACGACCAGACCAAACGGCCGCGCAGTTTGCCGGGCGCGACATCGGCCCCACGCTGCGCAGCGAAGAAACGTTGCGCGTCGAAGCGTCGCAGGCGCGACGCCTCACCTGGATGATGACCGGTGCGGCCGCGGTGTTGTTCGCGATCTCCGGAGGCATCGAGCTCTGGGGACTGCACCACCAGCTCGCCCGCGTCCGCGCGGAGCGCGATCGTATTCGGCCGGAAATTGCGTCGACAATGGTTGGACGCACGACGGTCGAAGCGACGTATCAGCAGCTCGCGATGCTGAATTCGATCGAACGCTCGGCGCCGCAATGGTCGTCGATCATCGCCTCGCTCACCGACGCACTCCCGGATGATGCGCACCTCATGGCGCTCAGGACGCGCGATGACTCCGTCATCGTCGATGGCGTCGCCGATCACGCGGCTCGCGTGTTCAATGCGCTCGAGAAGGCGGATCAGTTGACCGGTGTGAAATCGGCGGCTGCCGTGCGTCGCGAGATCCAGGAAGGCGGAAGTGACGCGCTCGAGCATTTCGTCATCGCCGCGCGCGTGACGCATACGGGGACTCCGACGACCACACCCGCGGGCAATCCCACGCCGAGGACCGACCGATGAAGTGGTCCTCGATGAGTGCGCGCGATCGTCGGGCCGTGACGTTGGGCGGCGCCATTCTCGTGCCGGCGCTGCTCTTCATCTGGGGCGTGCGTCCCTATCAGGCAGCGCTGTCCGACGCGCGGGACCAGTTGGCAACCGAGCGTGCGACGCTCGCTCGTGAGCGTGCGGCGATTCTCACGGCGCGTCGAAATCCGCAGATGCAACACGTCGCTGATTCGGCCATGCGCATCATGCGCCCGCGATTGTTCGAGGGTAAGGACGACGTCATGGCGAGCGCGGAGCTGGCGTCGTACCTGGGCGACGTCGCGCAGAAGTCGCGCGTGTGGCTGCAGGATGCCAGTACGCGGCCGGCAACTGCGGGCGCGCAGAACGCCGGTGTGCGAACCCTTCATGTGGAGATTCGAGGAGAATCGGATCTCAACGGAACGCTCAAGTTCCTGCAGGCGCTCGAGCGGGGCGACAAGCTCATTCGCATCGATCGGCTCGACATCTCACGCATTCCGCGCGACGACAAATCGGCTGAGACACTCGCGATTGCAGCGACCATCGCTGGTTTCGCCGTCAACGACGCGATCTCCACGGCGTCGAAGGGCGAGCAGCGCGCGGGAGATGTGGCTGCACCCACGACGAGGTCGTTGCCATGAGCGCGCGCTTGACGAAGCATCCGGGACTACGCGTCGCGAGCGGGGTGCTCGCCGTGTCCATCATGACGACCGTCTGGACTCTGGTGAACGCGCTTCGCGTGGAAGCCGTTCCTGACGTGCCGCCCTCGAACGTCGCAAGTCTCCAGGGAACGCACGGTCCGAAGCGAACGCGCACCGACATCTCGAACGTCGTGGAGAACGATCTGTTCTCCGCCGATCGCAGCGCGCCCGACACGCCGTATCGGATGCCTGGCGATCCCGATCCGAACGACAAGCCCGCCGCCCTGCCCGAGAAGCCGCTGCTGCTCGGGACAGGGGTCGCAACAGATCATCGTAACTTCGCAACGGTGCAGCTCGGCGCTGACCGTCCCACCCTCGTGCGCGTAGGCGACAAGATTGGCCTATGGGTCGTGCGGGCCATCGAGCGAAACAAGATCACGCTCGTCACCGCCACCGGTGCCAAGGTCGACATCAGTGTGCCCAGGCCAGGAACCTGAGATATGAATATTCTCAATCGAGTGTTGATCGTCGGAGCGGCGGCTGTCGCGGCGGCCGAGCCGGCTGCCGCGCAGCGAGGCGGCGCCGGTCGCCCGCCAGCAGGACAGCGCGGCGCCGCACCGAAGCCCGACACCACGAAGAAGATCGTGCCCGGCGTTGGGCTCGACTTTCAGGAGCAGGAGCTGAAGGTCGTGCTCGACGCCATGGCCGCTGCCGGTGAGCTCAACGTCTCACTGACCGACATCCCGCAAAAGCGCGTGAGTCTGCACATGGGGCGACCGGTCAACCGCGAGGACATGGCGGACATCATCAAGTCGTACGCTGAATCGCAGGGCCTCAAAGTCACGACGACGCCGGGGCTGATGCAGATCGTGGGACCCACGCCGGAACCAGCCAATCGGCAGCAGCAAAATCAAAACTCGTTTGCACAGCAGTTGCTCGCACAGCAGCAACAGCAGCAGGTTGGCCTCTACACCGTTCGTCTCAAGCACGCGAGCGCTGTGCAGCTCGCGCCCGTGCTCATGAATCTGTTTTCGGGCTTCACAGGCGGCGTTCGCGGCGTCGGCGGCACGACGGTCATCCCGAACGGCAACGGTGGATTCAACATCATCGGCGGCGGCGGCCTGAACACGCCAACGCCACCGAACAACATCACCACGGTTCCCGCGCCATTCCAGGGTGGTGGTGGTAATCCTGGCCGTGGTGGTCGCGGCGGCAATAACCCGAACTTCCAGGCGCTGAACAACCTGGCGAACGCGTTCCAGCAGGTGACCGGTTCGCTCTCGAGCCAGTCGGGCGACATTCGCATCATTGCGGAGGAGTCGAGCAACTCGCTGTTGGTGCGCGCGACTCAGTCGGATTTCGCGCTCGTTCAGCAAGTCATCCAGGGCGTGGATCTCCGTCCGCTCCAGGTCCTGATCGAAGTGACCATCGCCGAGGTTCAGCGCAATCACGATCTCGATTTCGGCGTGTCCGGCACGATTCACAAGACGCCGGGGAACAAGGGCTTCGATTCGCTGTCGGTCCAGAACGTAGCGAATAGTCGTGATTTCATCTTCCAGCTCACCGGCGGGCATGGCTCCGTGAAGTACGATGTGGCCGTCGCGGCGCTCGAAGAGCGCGGCGATGTGCGCGTGCTTTCCCTGCCAGTGATCATCGCGCAGAACAACCGCCAGGCGGTGCTGAACGTCGGCTCGTCGCGTCCGTTCGTGCAGATCTCGCAGACGGTGCCGAACGACCCGACCGGCCGTGTGCAGACCGTGCAGTACATCGACGTCGCGACGACCCTGACCATCACTCCGACGATCAATCCCGACGGCTACGTCAACCTGCAGGTGTCGCAGACGGACAACAGCGCGAGCACGCAAGTCCAGTTCGATGCCCCGATCATCAATAAACGCGAGGCGACGACGCAGGTCTTCGTTCGCGACGGGCAGACCACCGTGATCGGCGGGCTCGCGGACAACCAGAAGACGCATTCGGTCTCCGGCATTCCGTTCCTGAGCCGAATTCCGATCATCGGATCATTCTTGTTCGGCCAGACGATTCACAACGACGACACGAGCGAGCTGTTTCTGTTCCTCACGCCGCACATCATCTCGAGCGACGAGGACATCGACAAGTATCGCGACGCCGTGAAAGAGGGCAGTGACCTGCTCAAGCACGTCGACATCGGACCGCACATCGTTCCGGCGGCGGACACGCTCAAGGTGAAGATGGATTCGGCGAAGCCGCCGTCTGATTCGGCGCGTCGTGCCGACTCACTCCGCACGCTGCGCCGCCGTCCGCCCGGCAACCAGAACGACACGGTGCCGCCGGTCAAGCTGACGCCGATCGATACGCCGCGCGTGAAACCAACATGGCGATAAGCGACCGGCCGGAAGCGACGCACTCTGCGAGTGAGCTGCTCGAGGTCGAGCGGCTCACCACGGCGCTTTCGGCCGATTGGCTGGAGCAGTACGGCGTTCTGCCGCTGAAGCTCGAGGGGGACGTGCTATCGATCGGCACGTGGCTCGATCGCGTCGAGCCGCTCGCGCTCGACGATCTGCGTCTCTTGTTCGGTGCCGGCATCTCGCTCCAGCGGTTTGCGGAGCATGATCTCCGCACGGCAATCCGTCGGGTGTACGCGCCGGAGGCGGCGACCGCCGAAGGAATGATCGCTGGCATGGCCAGCGAAGTGCGCACGATCGATGTCGATGAAATTCCGCTCGACGATCTGTTGCACCTCGCCAACGAGGCGCCGGTCGTTCGTCTCGTGAACCTGCTATTGATCGAAGCGCTCGACTCGCGCGCGTCGGATGTGCACCTCGAGGGCTATCAGGATGGCCTCCGCGTTCGGTATCGCGTCGACGGCGTGTTGCAGAATGCGCCGTCTCCGCCAGTGCATCTCACGGCGGCGATCATCAGCCGCCTGAAGATCATGGCCGAGCTGGACATCGCCGAGCGTCGTTTGCCGCAGGACGGGCGCATTCGGCTGCGGCTTCAGAATCGGCAAGTCGACGTCCGCGTGTCGACGGTTCCGACGCTGCGCGGCGAAAGCGTCGTCCTTCGACTGCTCGACAAGGAGCGCGGCCGCATCTCGCTGCCGGAGCTCGGCATGGCGCCGGACACGCTCGAGCTGTTCAGCGAAGTCGTGTCGAGGCCGCACGGCATCGTCCTGGTCACCGGCCCGACGGGCTCCGGAAAGACGACGACGCTCTACGCCGCCGTCGAGATGATCCGCACCGGTCGTGAGAAAATCCTCACGGTGGAAGACCCGGTCGAGTACGAGCTCGGTGGCGTGCCGCAGGTGCCGGTGAACGAGAAGGTCGGAATGACGTTCGCGGGCGCACTCCGCGCGCTGCTTCGCCAGGACCCGGACATCATTCTCCTCGGCGAAATTCGCGATGCGGAAACGGCGCAGATTGCGACGCAGGCGTCGCTCACCGGCCACCTCGTGCTCTCGACGCTGCACACGAACGACGCACCGACAGCGCTCACGCGCCTTCTCGATCTCGATGTGGCGGCGTACCTCGTCGCGAGCACGGTCGACGCGGTGCTCGCGCAGCGCCTCGTTCGCGTCATCTGCACGCACTGCAAAACGGAAACGCGCCCCGACAAGTCCGTAGCTCGACGCATCGACGTGGAGGCGAACGGACTTCAGCGGCTGTGGAAGGGCGCCGGCTGCGACGAGTGCCGAGGGACCGGCTATCGCGGACGAACTGGCGTCTACGAGCTGCTGGTCATGGACAACGACCTGCGTCTCGAGGTGCAGCGCCGGCGCGGCTCCGAGGAATTGCGCTCGATGGCGATCGGGAAGGGAATGCGTACCCTACTCGACGATGGCGTTCGTGCCGCGCGCGAGGGTCTTACGACTATCGATGAGGTTTTGCGCGTCGCGCGCGCCTGAGAATCCGGACAAGGCGGTTGGATCACCGACAGACACGGCACAGACGGACGGGCACGGACACTCCGTCACTACGATGCCTTTGCGACATCGCTCGGGACGCCACGATGAACGGCTGTCATCCCGAGCGCAGCGAGGGATCTGCACCTCACGACGTCAGTGCAGATCCCTCGCTTCGCTCGGGATGACAACTGGATGTCAGAGCCATGTCAGAGGCCCCTGACGAGCCGCTGACGGCTATTGTATCGGCCGCGCGACCGCGGACAGATTTTGTCATGGCGCCCCCACCACGGCCACTTGGCCGGCCCCGCTCGACCGCGATGGTGCTCGCGGGGCTTCTGGTCTGCACGCTCGTGCTCGCTACGCTGCTGGCGTACGAGGCGCAGCTTGCGGCTCGCTCGCATCGCGCGACCGCCGAGCGTGTG
>Ga0207707_10000445_pt1 | contig 42982 bp, 41 predicted proteins | sample KBSC83BmetaG_FD_184336 | JGI IMG/M metagenome (GOLD analysis project Ga0207707, IMG submission 184336) | Corn rhizosphere microbial communities from Kellogg Biological Station, Michigan, USA - KBS C8-3B metaG (SPAdes) (version 2) | ecosystem: Host-associated > Plants > Roots > Rhizosphere ... | reverse complement strand
GGCAGCTCATGCGCGGCACGATCACGGTGCCGCTCGGCCGAAATTCCTGCACGTAATGGGCGTTGCAGACGCGCACCGCGTCCGGGCCCGGGAAATAGTGAGGATAGACGCCCTGCTCCTGATAGTAGGGCGTGACGCGAAGCCGGGTCGGCGGACGGTAAGCCCGGCGCGGAGGGCGCGTATCCTGCGGCGCGGCCTGCGCCAGCATGGTTCCGGATGACGATTGCGCGACGGCAGATTCTGACGGCCACGCGACAGCGCCCGCGAGAGCCACCACAAATGCCGCCATGCCGATCCGCTTCATCACGCCCACCCGGACTTGTTATGCGCCCGTTTTGTAACATCCACGCTTCCGCACAGCTAGCCCCGTCATAAAACCGGGATGCGGTGTGGCGAAACTCGCGTTAAAAGCCTTGAATGTGGACCGAGCTGAAAGCCCCTTCGCTGGCGGAGATGGAAGCGATGGCGCACGAGATCTTCGAGCGCCTGCCGGCGCGTTTTCGCGGGCTGTGCGAGGGCGTGGTCATCCGCGTCGATGATTTTCCGACCGACGAGGTGCTCGACGAGATGGAGGCCGAGAGCGAATTCGACCTGCTCGGCCTGTTTCAGGGCACCGGCCTGCCCTTTCAGAGCCATGGCGACGTCGCCCGCCTGCCCAATATGGTCTGGCTCTACCGCCGCCCGATCCTGGACTACTGGGCCGAGCATGAGGAGGCACTGGGCGACATCGTGCGCCATGTGCTGATCCATGAGATCGGGCACCATTTCGGGCTTTCCGACGACGATATGACCGACATCGAGGCCGGCGCGGATTGAGCGCGGCCGGGCACGCAGCCGCCGCAGGGCCGCTACCTGCTTTTTGGTATTGGAGCGGGACCCCGTTCGCGATAAACCAGCGCTCCTTGAGGCCCCTAACCGGAAGCTTGACCGATGGAAAAGTTCACTACGCTGGAAGGCGTCGCGGCGCCGTTGAAGATCATCAATGTCGACACCGACATGATCATTCCCAAGCAGTACCTCAAGACCATCAAGCGCACCGGCCTCGGCAAGGGGCTCTTCTCCGAGCAGCGCTACAAGGATGACGGCAGCGAGAATGAGGACTTCATCCTCAACAAGCCGGCCTATCGCAAGTCGAAGGTGCTGGTCGCTGGCGACAATTTCGGCTGCGGCTCGAGCCGCGAGCACGCGCCATGGGCGCTGCTCGATTTCGGCATCCGCTGCGTGATCTCGACCTCGTTCGGCGACATCTTCTACAACAACTGCTTCAAGAACGGCATCCTGCCCATCCGCGTCAGCCAGGAGGATCTCGACAAGCTGTTCGACGACGCCGAGCGCGGCGCGAATGCGACGCTGACCATCGATCTCGCCAACCAGGAGATCCGCGGGCCCGACGGCGGCAAGGTGAAGTTCGAGATCGATCCGTTCCGCAAGCATTGCCTGATGAACGGCCTCGACGACATCGGGCTGACCATGGAGAAGAAGTCGTCGATCGACAGCTACGAGGCGAAGCTCAAGGAGCGCGCCTGGGCCTGATGCTCCCCGGATTTGATTGTGTTACGAGAGCCCCGATGAAATCGGGGCTCTTTCATTGTGGACGTGACGCGAATGCGGCCTGACGTCGTCACCTTCTGGCACGGTCCGCTGGACAGGCTCCGGCAAACCTGCCTGCGGTCGCAGGTTGCGGCCGGCCACAAGGTCGTCGTCTACAGCTTCGACCCTATTCCCGGATTGCCCGACAGTGTCGCGAACGCGGAAGCGGAGGCGATCCTGCCGCATGCGTTTTCCGAAAGGCTGCGGCCGCCGCAGCCGGACGGAAGCTGGCGCGACTGGACCACGCTGCAGTTCAGCGATTTCTTCCGCATGCGGCTGATGGCCGAGCGCGCCGGGCTGTGGCTCGACGCCGACGTGCTCCTGCTCAAGCCGGTTGAGATCGATCCCGCCAAACCGTTCTTCGCCTGGGAGCGGCCACGCCAGCTCGGCAACTCCGTGCTCTATCTGCCGCCCAATGATCCCATCGTGACCGCTTTCGCGAGCCTGATGGAGCAGGACGAACTGACGCCGGACTGGCTGTCGCTGCGCCATCGCCTGACCTTCGCGCTGCGGCGCCTGCGCGGCAGCTCGAACCGCCTTTCCGACCTCCGCGTCGCGATCTTCGGGCCGGCGGCGCTGACCGCGCTCGCGCGCTGCGAGGGCGAATTGCAGCACGCGCTGCCGAAGCAGTCATTCTATGCGGTGCACGCCGACCCGAAATTGTTCTTCGAGCCCGCGGACTTCTCGAAATATCTTGATGACCCAGGGATCATCGGCCTGCACATTTCGCCGAAAGGCCGCGGCAACACGACACCCGTTCCCGGCAGCCTGTATGCGTGGGCCGCGGAAAAATTTAGGTCTTAACCCGGGCGCGCTCGCACCCTCTCCGCTAATTCCCCATCTTCTCGATCGCATCCGCGATCGCGATCGTGCGCTTCGCCATCTCGGCATGCAGCCGCTCGACCATCCGCCCGTCGAGCTGGATCGCGCCGCGCGAGGCATTCTCCGGCAATTCGAAGGCCGCGATGATCTTGCGCGCCTCGGCGACCTCCTCCGCCGGCGGCGTGAAGACCGCATTGCAGGCACCGATGTGGCTCGGATGGATCAGCGTCTTGCCGTCAAAGCCGAGGTCCCGGCCTTGCGCGCATTCGGCGGCGAAGCCGTCGAGATTGCCGATGTCGCTGTAGGGGCCGTCGAGCATTTCGAGGCCATGCGCATGCGCCGCCAGCACGCAATGCGTCATCATCGGGATCATGGCCGCGCGGCCCGGCAGCATCCTGATCCGCGTCTCGCGCGCGATGTCGTTCGGCCCGAACACGAAGCCCGCGAGCCGCGTCTTCGGATCGCGCGAGGCCGCGGCCAGCCTGTCGGCGTCGAGCACCGCACGCGCGGTCTCGATCATGGCCCAGACCTTGACCGAGGCGGGCGCGCCGACCGCACTCAGGCGCGCGCCGACCTTGCCCAGATCCTCGACGGTCGAAACCTTCGGCACCAGAATGCCGTCCGGCACGACCGCGCCCGCCATGGCGACGTCGTCGCTCCACCAGGAGGTATCGAGACTGTTGGTGCGGATCAGCACCTCGCGCTTGCCAAAGCCTTCGCCCCGACGGCCTTTGCGATCTGCTCGCGGGCCCCTGACTTGGCGTCGGGGGCAACCGAGTCCTCCAGATCAAGGATCAGGCAATCCGCCGCCAGGTTACGCGCCTTCTCCAGCGCCCGTGCGTTCGATCCCGGCATGAACAGCAGGCTGCGGCGCGGACGGATCATGGACGGTTCCCCTCAGGCTCTTGGACGCGATTGGACCGACGCGATAACATTTCAGCCGTACCGCCGGAAGTCTTGTTCCCGGCACCGGCATGTGGTTAGGCAAGAGCCATGATCACCTTCCCGCAACATCTGCTCGACGGCTACCGGACCTTCACCAGCCAGCGGCTGCCGACCGAGCAGAGCCGCTATCGCGACCTGTCGGTGCGCGGGCAATCGCCGGAAGTGATGGTGATCGGCTGCTGCGATTCCCGCGTCTCGCCGGAAGTGATCTTCGATGCCGGCCCCGGCGAACTGTTCGTGATGCGCAACATCGCCAATTTGGTTCCGACCTATCAGCCCGACAGCGCCGCCCATGGCGTCTCGGCCGCGCTCGAATTTGGGGTTTCGGTCCTGCGGGTAAAACACCTCGTGATCCTCGGCCACGCCCAATGCGGCGGCATCCGCGCCTTCATCGACAAGATCGAGCCGCTGTCGCCGGGCGACTTCATCGGCAAATGGATGGCGATGTTCATCAAGCCGGGTGAAATCGTCGAGCAGCGGTCGCACGAGACGATGCAGGATTTCACGGTCCGGATCGAGAAGGCCGCCGTGTTCCGCTCGCTCGAGAACCTGATGACCTTCCCCTTCGTCCGCAACCGGGTCGAGGCCGGCGAGTTGCAGCTTCACGGCGCCTATTTCGGCGTCGCCGAGGGCACGCTGTTCGTGCTGGACAAGGCGACAAAGGAATTCAAGAGCGCGCGGCAGATCGCAGTCAGCGAATAGTGAGTGGCGAATAGCGAATGGAAGGGAGCCCTATTCGCCATTCGCAACTCCCCACTCGCCCTTTCGCTTTTCGCCCTCGTCCGCCATCCAGCGGTCCTGCGCTATTCCCTTCAGGCCGCCTTTTTCTTGGCGCTGAGCAGCTTGCGGTTGATCAGGACTTCCGCGATCTGGATCGCGTTCAGCGCCGCACCCTTGCGCAGATTGTCGGACACGCACCAGAACGCGAGACCGTTCTCCACCGTCGCGTCCTCGCGGATGCGGCTGATGTAGGTCGCGTCCTCGCCGGCGGCTTCATACGGCGTGGCGTAGCCGCCCGGCTCTTGCTTGTCGATGACGAGACAGCCCGGCGCCTTGCGCAGGATGTCGCGTGCTTCATCCGCCGTGATCGCCTTCTCGAACTCGACATTGACGGCTTCCGAATGGCCGACGAACACCGGCACGCGCACGCAGGTGGCGGACAGCTTGATCTTGGGATCAAGAATCTTCTTGGTCTCCATCATCATCTTCCACTCTTCCTTGGTGTAGCCGTCCTCCATGAACACATCGATTTGGGGAATGACGTTGAAGGCGATACGCTTGGGGAATTTTTTGGTGACCAGCTCGTCATTGGTGTAGACAGCCTTGGTCTGCGAGAACAGCTCGTCCATCGCATCCTTGCCCGCGCCCGACACCGACTGATAGGTCGAGACCACGACGCGCTTGATGACGGCCCTGTCGTGCAGCGGCTTCAGCGCCACCACGAGCTGCGCGGTCGAGCAGTTCGGGTTGGCGATGATGTTCTTCCTGGTGAAGCCCGCGGCCGCATCCGCGTTCACTTCCGGCACGACCAGCGGCACGTCCGGATCCATGCGCCAGGCCGATGAATTGTCGATCACCACCGCGCCCGCCGCGCCGATCTTCGGCGACCATTCCTTCGACACCGCGCCGCCTGCCGACATCAGGCAGATATCGACATCGGAGAAGTCGTAATGTTCGAGCGCTTTGACCTTCAGGGTCCGGTCGCCATAGGAGACTTCGACCCCCATGCTGCGGCGTGACGCCAGCGCCACGACCTCGTCGGCAGGGAATTTGCGCTCGTCCAGGATGTTGAGCATTTCCCGCCCGACATTGCCGGTCGCGCCGACCACTGCGACTTTGTAACCCATCGTTCACTCTCCGAAGAAAAATGCCGCCCTCGCTCGCCAGCGGAAAGGGAAGCGGCAGCGCTTCTATGCGAGAAACACCGTCAACACAACGTTACCATGGTTCAGCGGGCGTTCGATGCAGTCCTTCTCCGCCGAAGATCCGTCCTGTTCTCGCTATTCCGGCCCAATCCGCCCCGCGTTGACCAGCTTCGCCGACGAAGTCTGCGCCACGGTGGCGCGGTTGTTCGCCTATGTGGGGGTTCTGGCGCTGTTTGGCATCCTTGGCATACGCGCCTGGGACCAGTTGCAGGTCGAACTGGCTGCGGAGCCTGCCGCCGAGGCCGGCTGGAGCGCCGCCGACCGTTCTCCTCCCGCCTTCGCCCTGAGCCGGCACGGCGCATCAGATAATTCCGAAAAATCAGATAGTTACATCGTCTTCCGGCATCCACTGGGCGGCCGTCGCGACGTCATGCGCTGGCCGGCGCCCGATCAGAAGACGGTTGCGGAACTCGAAATCTACCGCCCCGGCGCCGAATACGGCCCGGCCGCGATGGCTCGCGGCGAACTGGCCGCACGGATGCTGGGACCGGGCGCCGAGGTTGAGGCCGCCGGCGTGATCGAGAGCAAGTTCGGCAGCATTGCGCTCCTGCGCCGGGCCGGAGCCAAGGAAGGCGCGGGTTCCTGCCTCGGCTTCTTCCAGCGGATCGACCATCCGGCCCTGCAGCTTTCCGGCTGGTCCTGCCAAGGTGATAGCCTGCCGGCCCGCCGCGCCGCCATCAATTGCATGTTGAACCGGCTGATGCTGCTCTCAACCGGAAACGAGCCGAAACTCGCCGAATTATTCGCCCAGGCCGAGCTCAGGCGCGGACATTGTACCTCGGCCGCGGCCTCGACCGACTGGATCACCGACGCGGGAAATCCGCATTTGCGCGGGACGTTCTGATCGACCCTGACCTCAACTCTCCCCGCTGCAGGCGGAGGGAGTGTGGTCCGGGCCAAGACGCTCAAGGCGCTGGTTTAAGGCTCTGGTTTTCATGCAACTTTTTTGTCGCAGCCAGAGTTTATCTGGGCCGGTGTGGCCGGATTGACCTTGTGGCGCCACAACCGTCGCCGATAAAATGCTACCAAATCGAAGAATGGCGTGCCGCCGCCCCCTACGACGGCCAGAGGACGTGATGACAAAAGGACTTACTGCCGTGAACAAGCTTGCGCTGCTGGTGGCGGCAGGCGCCATGATGGCCTTCAGTTTCGCCAGTGTGGCGAGCGCGCAGTCCGGCCCGCAATATGACCGCCGCGGCCGGCCGGCTTACGGCAATGGTGGACCGAACGTGGTCTACCAGCAGGGCCGCACCAAGATCTACGTCACCAAGCGTTCCTGGCTCGATGGCGGCACCGAGGTGCTGCCGGGCGACCGCAAATTCACCGATTACGCCTATCCGCCGACCGCCTCGTTCGCGACGCGGAACAACAACCGCCCGCTGGAGCGCCAGCCGCTCAACCCGGCCTCGGATCTCGGCGGCGAGCCGACGCGCTTCCCGCTGTATTGAGCGAAGCCGCAACCCGATTGACGTCGTGCTGGCCGGGCATGCTGCCCGGCCATTTGTTCTTTTAGGCCGTAGCCTACGGCTGCCGATTACGCGTGCAGCTTCTGCATCTCGGCCAGAACCGCCTCGCCCATCTGCGTGGTTGACGCCGCTTTCGATCCCTCCGACTTGATATCCGCCGTGCGCAGGCCGCTCGCGAGCACGGCCGCGATCGCGGCATCGAGCTTGTCGGCGAGTGCGCCCATGTCGAAGGAATAGCGCAGCGCCATGCCGAACGAGGCGAGCATCGCGATCGGGTTCGCGAGGCCCTTCCCCGCGATATCAGGCGCTGATCCGTGCACCGGCTCATACAGCGCGCGGCGTTTTTTGGTCTTGGCGTCGACCTCGCCGAGCGAAGCCGACGGCAGCATGCCGAGCGAGCCGGTCAGCATCGCCGCGATGTCCGAGAGCATGTCGCCGAACAGATTGTCGGTGACGATGACGTCGAACTGCTTTGGCGCCTTCACCAGCATCATGCCGCCGGAATCGGCGAGTTGATGCTCCAGCGTCACATCCTTGTATTCGCGGGCGTGGACCTGCGTCATCACCTCGTTCCAGAGCACACCCGACTTCATGACGTTGCGTTTCTCCATCGAGGTCACCTTGTTGCGGCGCTTGCGCGCGAGATCGAAGGCGACGCGGCCGATACGCTCGATCTCGTAGGTGTCGTAGACCTGGGTATCGATGGCGCGCTTCTGGCCGTTGCCGAGATCGGTGATGGTTTTCGGCTCGCCGAAATAGACGCCGCCGGTGAGCTCGCGCACGATCATGATGTCGAGGCCCTCGACGGCCTCGCGCTTCAGGCTCGAGGCATCCGCGAGCGCCGGGTAGCACATCGCGGGGCGCAGATTGGCGAACAGGCCGAGGTCCTTGCGGAGCCGCAACAGGCCGGCTTCAGGACGCGCCTCGTAGGGCACGCTGTCCCATTTCGGTCCGCCGACCGCGCCAAAAATGATGGCGTCGGCGGCCTTCGCTTTCGCCATGGTGTCCTCGGAAATCGAGACCTTGTGCGCGTCATAGGCCGAGCCACCGACGAGCCCCTGCTCGGTCTCGAACTTCGCGATGCCTTTTGAATTGAGCCAGTCGATCAGGCGTTTCACCTCGGCCATCACTTCGGGGCCGATGCCGTCGCCGGGGAGAAGCAGCAGTTTGTGGGTCGCCATGGTCGTTTCCTCAACTGTCGTCATTGCCGGGCGAAAGCGCGAAGCGCGTCCTGGCGCAAATTGACCCGGCAATCCATCGCCTTCGATTCATTTCCGATGGATGCCCGGGTCGAGCCCGGGCATGACGAGGGGTGAATCCAAGCGGAGTGCTAATGCGGTGAATGCGTATTGGCAAGCAGGCTCGCCCGCATTTTGCTCGTCCGGTTATTGCGCCCACCGCAAGACAGCGTTGCTGCGCTCGCCCTGTGCAAGCACAGGCGGGCCTGCCACAATGCACATCTGCCGGAGTTATTTGTGAGAGCCCCCACTCCTCCCCCGACCTATGCGCATCCCGCGCGGCTGATCCTCATCCTGTCGCTGGCGCCGACCATCGGGCTCGGCATCGGCCGCTTTGCGTATGCGCTGGTGCTGCCGGACATGCGGGATTCGCTGCACTGGTCGTATTCGGCCGCCGGCTTCATGAACACCATCAACGCGGTCGGCTATCTCGCCGGCGCGCTGGTGGCCTCGCGGCTGATCAAGCGTTTTGGTCTTTCCGCCAGCGTCATCTGGGGAACGGTGGCGTGCGTCGTCTCGCTCGCGCTCTGCGCCATCACGGGCAATTTCATCGTGCTCAGTTTCGCACGCCTGCTCGGCGGTTTCGCCGCGGCGGCCGGCTTTGTCGGCGGCGGCGCGCTGGCGGCGACGATCGCGCAGTCGCGCCCCGAGCGGGCGAATTTTCTGCTGAGCCTGTTCTATGCCGGGCCCGGCGTCGGCATCCTGGCCTCCGGGCTCATTGCTCCTTTCGTACTTCAAGCGTTCGGCGCAGGCTCGTGGTGGATCGTGTGGTGGGCGCTGACGCTGCTCTCGGTCGTGATGATCGTGCCGCTGATGCTGGTGCCGTTGAGCGGCGACGCCGCGATGGATCACAACGCGCGCATCGGCTTTTCCGTGCGTCCCGTGCTGATCTATCTCACCGCCTATTTCCTGTTCGGCGCCGGTTACATCTCCTACATGACCTTCATGATCGCCTATGTCCGCGACGGCGGCGGCGGCGCGGCCGCACAGAGCGTTTTCTGGAGCCTGATCGGCGTCAGCGCCTTTGTCACGCCCTGGGTCTGGCGGCGGGTATTGGCGCTCGACCGCGGCGGGCTCGCCACCACCATCATCCTCGGCATGAACGCGATCGGCGCGGGCCTGCCGATCTTCGGCCATTCGCCGCTGCTGCTCGCGATCTCGGCGCTGGTGTTCGGCATCGCCTTCTTCGCCGTGGTCGGATCGACCACGGCCTTCGTGCGCTTCAACTATCCGGTCGAAGACTGGCCTGCCGGCATCGCCGTCATGACCATCGCATTCGGCATCGGCCAGACGCTGGGCCCGATTGCCGTCGGCGCCATCACCGACGCGCTTGGGAGCCTTTCATATGCGCTGAATGTTTCCGCCGCGCTGCTGGCGCTCGGCGCGGTGCTGGCAGCGTTCCAGAGGAAGCTGCGTAGCTGAGACCCCGGTGTCGTCCCGGCGAAAGCCGGGATCCATAACCAGCGGCTCTGGTTTGGCGAATATCGCAGTCACATCCATCGTGGCGATCCCACAACTCACGCGGTATCCGTCCCGGGTCGCCGTGACGAGCATCCGCATTCCCGCGGCATGATTTGCCCGGGTTCTGCAATGCGTGCTCCCTCGAGAAAGGGCGCAGGGAACGCCGGATGCCGTTGCACCCGCAGCCTCGTGTGCAGAAAGTGCGCAAAAAGAACGCACACGAGTGATCCACAGGTACAACCGGACACATCCGGCATTCCCCGCGCGATGTTGGACGACTTATTCCGTGCTCTCCTCGGCGTACCGGGCTCTGTAGTCACCGTCGCCCCGGGTTCTTGAGCCCCAGGGGTTGACACCGGCATCGGGGTGTCGGGACCACACGGCTTCGTCGAACGCATCGCGCGCGCTTCGTCGTTGCGCGCCGACCGCGTCCACCGCAACCCGCCTCACGTTTCGTGACGATTGGCCGTAACGTCCCTCATCTCGAGGCGGGCTGTCGCGTATATGACATAAGTTTCTGATTTTCAGCAAGAGCGGAAAGCCGCGACAAAGTAACACGACGGGCTATTTTCGCATGGCCGCGATGTGCGAATTGCCCGTCGTGTCGATTTTGCGACAGTCCGTTTTGGGGTGGGTTGGTCAGACGACGGCGTAACCCGCCACTGCTGTCAAAATGACGTTGCGACCGGTGGCGGGGTTACGCTGTGCTGGGTACTCTTAAAGGCGCGGCCGTCGCCTTTGACGTCTAAGCAGAACCTTTCTGCTCAGCCAGAGTATTGCGGCTTTTGACCCGGAGCGGACTTCGAACCCAGGATGCTCTTCTGCCGCATCTCAACGCGCGCTTCTAGTGATGAAGGCAAGAACAGCCTCGTCATAAGCCTGAGGGTTCTCAGACGGGACTGTGTGAGATGCGCCCGGAATAAAGACCCGGGTTCGGTTCGGGAGACATCGTTCCAATTCGTCCGCGATGCGGTGGAAGAATTCCGGACTACGCTCGCCGTTCGTCACCAGTGTGGGTGACGAAATGCGACGCGCCATGTCGCAGGTAAACGCCGGGCGGCGGGTTGATTTCGCGTCCGCGACGTGTGGGGGCGCGTTGTCCCGCATCATCTTGCGCTCGTCATCTGATCGTCGGTCGTAGGTGCCCGGTCCGCCCACCGCGTCGGCGAAGAGACGGAGCCCCGCGTCAATGTCGCCCTGCCTGAGCGCCGCCTGAGACGGGGCAAATCGAACGCCCCATGCTTTGAGAATGTCGGCACCCGCGGGCGTTCCGACGATCAGCGCTGAGGCGGGTGGTTCGTTGATCACCAGCGTTCGCACCATCTCGGGATGATTTGACGCGAAGAACAGAGCGGCGTGCGCGCCGGAGGAGTGCGCGACGATGTGGGCTTGATTCACGCCTAGGGCAGTCAGAAAGGCGGCCAAGTCCTCACCATGCGCATCTGCCGCGCCGTCGGGCAGCCCGTCATTGCTCGTTGAATTGGGGAAGTGGTTGCGCCTGCTGTAGGCGATGACGCGGTATCCTTTCGAGAATACCGGAAGATGCTGCTCCCACAGACGATAATCTTGAAACCCTCCGTGGACGAGAACGATGACGTCACCTTGCCCGGCTTCGACGTAGGCCAGTTTGTCATCGCCCACACTTACCTGCTTCATGTCATCTCCGAAGGCGCTTGACGAGGCCAAAAGCAAGAGCACGAAACAACCGATGAAGGCGTTAATTCCGAGCCGCATGGTTAGAGGCTCCTCTAACAAAAGTGGTTCTGTATGCGTTTACTAGTACACTACATATAGCGCACTACCTCGTCAACTTCTAATTCGACCAGTTAGCGAAGCGTAGCCCATCTCTTCTGTCGCCGCGGATACAGATGTGGGAGGTTACGCCTTCCGCTAATCCTACTGCGTAATAAGTGGCTCTATCCCGTCATTCTGACCGTCATTGCGAGGAGCGAAGCGACGAAGCAATCCATCTGTCCCCGCGCTGAGGCGTGGATTGCTTCGCTTCGCTCGCAATGACGATGCGAGATGTTTGACGCAGTAAAACTAACCCACCCTACGCACGACATCAGCTCCCGCTGAACGAATTGTAGCCCTGGTCCTCCCAGTAGCCGCCCTTGTAGTCGTTGGTGACCTCCATCGAGATCACGTATTTCGGATTCTTGAATCCGAGCTTGGTCGGCACGCGGATCTTCATGGGATAGCCGTAGGCGCGCGGCAATATCTCGTCCGCGAACTTGAACGTCATCTGCGTCTGCGGATGCAGCGCGGTACGCATGTCGAGCGGCGAGTTGTAGCCGTCCTTGTCGGCGCACTGGAACCAGACATATTTCGCTTTAGTGTCAGCGCCGATCAGCTTCAGGAAATCGCGCAATGGCGTGCCGGTCCAGCTACCGATCGCGCTCCAGCCCTCGACGCAGATATGGCGCGTGACCTGTTTGACCTGCGGCAGCTTGTACAATTCGTCCAGCGTCCAGGATTTCTTGTTGTCGACGAGCCCGCGCACTTCGAGCTTCCAGTCCTTTCCCTCGATTTCCGGCGCGTCGTCGAGATCGTAGTAGCCGTTGAACGGGAACGGCCTGGTGATCATGCTCTCGGGAAAGGTCGGCGCGAGCGCGTCGGGATTGAACATCCACGCCTGTACGGCGTCGTTGAACTTGGAGATTTGCGTCAATAGCTGATCGGCAGAATCGCTGTCGACGACGTTGCAGCCGGTCAACAGCGTCAGCGCGCCGAGGCTGGCCCCGCCGGAGATGAAGCGACGGCGCGTCAAATCCGGCATCAACCTCGCGGCATCTTTGACCAGGAGCTCCTTGTCGACACCAGGGATCAAAAGCTTCCGCATGCGGCCCATGACAAATCTCCTCAATTCCCTTTGGGCATGATCTTGTCCGAAAACCGGTTTCCACTTTTCGGGATCATGCCCTAGCGCCCGATGATCATCGCGCGCAGGCTTTTCGGCACCAGGATCGCCAACACGACATGGACGATCAGGAACAGGCAGATCAGCGACATGCAGATGAAATGCACGTAGCGCGCAACATCGTAGCCACCGAACAGCGCGGTCAGGTACTGGAGTTGCACCGGCTTCCAGATCGACAGGCCGGACAGCACGATCACGATGCCGACCGCGATGATCCCGGCATAGAGCAGCTTCTGCACATAATTGTATCTGGAGAGATCGTCGTGGCTGAGCTTGAAGGTCAGCGCCGCCTTGACGTCGGAAACCACGCCGCCGGGCGTGATCGGCAGCAATTTCTTCTGGAAACGACCGGTAGCGAAACCCACCACGAGATAGATCAGGCCGTTAACCATCAAGAGCCACATCGCGGCGAAGTGCCACAGCAACGCGCCGGCGAGCCAGCCACCCAGCGTGATGCTACGCGGAAAGGTGAAACCGAACAGCGGCGAGGCGTTGTAGATCTGCCAGCCCGACATAATCATCAGGATCATGGCGACGGCGTTGGTCCAGTGCATGGCGCGCACCCAGGCCGGCTGGATCGCTTTCGCCGGTGCCTGCGTCGCGTGGCTGTCGGTGGCGGCAAGGCTGGACATGGCGGTTCCCTGGTGAAATCGTTGACGTCTAATATACGCCGAAAGCGCCGGTTTCGTTACTGCCTGCACGCTATCGGGTCGATACCTCCAGCCTATGGCATTCACAAAAAAGCGAGCCGGGTTTTCCCCGGCTCGCCCGTCGCGCATCCCAGGAGGATCGTTGGGAGATCCGGATACGCGGACCTTACGAGGCCGGCAGCAGAACGGTGTCGACCACGTGGATCACGCCGTTCGACTGGTGGACGTTGGAGATCGACACCATCGACTGGTCGCCCTTGGCGTCGATGATCCAGATCTTGCCGTCGGCCTTCTTCACGGTGAGTTCCTCGCCCTCGACGGTCTTGAGCTTCTTGCCGTCGGTCAGGTCGGAGGCGGCAAGATTGCCCGCCACCACATGATAGGTGAGGATCTTGGTCAGGGTCGCCTTGTTCTCGGGCTTGACCAGATTGTCGACCGTGCCGGCCGGCAGCTTCCCGAACGCGGCATTGGTCGGCGCGAACACCGTGAACGGACCCTTGCCTTCGAGGGTCGGGACCAGGCCGGCAGCCTTCACCGCCGCAACCAGCGTGGTGTGGTCCTTCGAGTTGACGGCGTTCTGGACGATGTTCTTCGAGGGGTACATGGCGGCGCCGCCGACCATCACGGTCTTCTCCTCGGCGCGCGCGGGCGCGACGAAGGTCGAGGTGAGGGCGAGCGCGCTGAAGGCAACGGCGGACAGAAGTGCAATACGCTTGGACATGGAGTTCTCCCGAATTTGACGTGATCGGCGGGTTTCGCCGGAGATGATTGGGTCAACGACCGCGCTGCTTGATCCTGGATGTCAGCGCCGTCGTTGTCCGAGCTACGGGAAGTTTTCGCAGCGGTTTCCGAAAATAACTCTTTGTGATGCCTGAAACCGAACGCCACGCATTGCGTATCCGAGCGCTCCTCGCGCGCCGAATCCAATTTCCGCTCGACGGAACGGGTGTTTGCGTTGCCGCGAGCAATTCGCTTGCTGCAACCTCATGTTTGGTTCAGCCTGACGCAACCGGCGCAGCCTCTCAACGACGCCGGCGACATCAGCGCTGCCGACAATGACGCGGCGCGCCGGGAGGGCGATCATGAGCAGCATCACGGCGGATGGGTTATCCGCGCCTGCGGTTGGTCCCGCAGGTGGCGAGATTGGACCGCTCGAGCAAAAGCATCTGCAATACGCCAATTACCGCGCCGTCGCCGGTGGCACGGAAGTCTCGAAAACGCACTGGCACATCGCGCTCGCCAATGCGCTCGGCTGGGGCTTTGATGGCATGGACGGCGTGATCTTCGCGCTGATCTCGCCGATGGTGATCAAGGAATTTTCGCTGACCGTGCCGGAATATCGCTCCGGACTGCAGATCGCGCTCTTCATCGGCATCGCCGGGCTTTATTTCTGGCCGTGGCTGTCGGACCGGCTCGGCCGGCGCACGCTGCTCGCCGTCAACATCGCGCTGTTCTCGCTGTTGATGCCGGTCGCGGCGCTGTCGCCGACCTTCACGATCTTCGTCATCGCCCGCTCGGCGCTCGGCTTCGCGCTCAACGGCGAATGGTCGCTCGGCTCGATGCTGGTGGCCGAGACCTGGCCAGCGCGGCTGCGCGGCCGGGTGATCAGCATCACGCGATCGACCTGGTGCCTGGGCGCTTCGCTCGCGGGCGGCATCACCGGGCTTGTCGCCGCCGATTTCGGCTGGCGCGTCGCGGTCATGGTTCCCGGCGTGATCGCACTGCTTGCGATCTATGTCCGCGCCACCTGTCCGGAATCGCCCTATTGGGTGCGCGCGCAGGACCGCAAGCGGCGCATCTCCGAAACCCTGGCGCGCGGCGGGACCGTCAGCGACGACGACAGCGCCTGGTTCGGCAAGGCGAAGTCGGTCGGCATCCGTCAGGTATTTTTGCCAGATGTGTTGCCCGCCACGCTGGTCGCGCTGTTCGTGGCCTGCTGCTCTACCTGCATCTTCGGCACGGTCGGCGGCTGGATGCCGCTTTATCTCGCGACCGAGAAGCACTGGTCGACCACGGAATACAGCCTGTTCTACGTATTCTGGGGCATTTCAGGCTTCCTCGGCCTTTGCGTGGCCGGCTGGCTCGCCGACCGCATCGGCCGCCGGCTCGCCTTCGTGGTGACGCTGATCGAGGGCGCGATCTTCATGACGCTGTGGGTCTATTCCGAAAACCACCTGCTGCTGTGGATCTTCGGGCTGGCCTGGAGCTTCGGCTTCCTCGGCTTCTGGGGACCGAGCACGACGCTCACGGCCGAAGTGTTTCCGACGCGAATCCGCGGCGCGGCCAATGGCGTGGTCTGGGCCATCGCCTATTTCGTCGGCTTCGTGCTGTTTCCCTTCGTCACCGTCGCACTGCAGCAGCACACCGGCTCATTCGCGCTGTCATTCCTCTGCATCCCCGTGCTGATGATCGCGATGGCGATCGGCGTCACGCTGATGGTGCCCGAGCATTCGGGGAAGGAATTGAACGAGATTATCGTGTGAGCAGGCGAGCGAATGCGAAACGCACCGCAAACTCGTCATTGCGAGCGAAGCGAAGCAATCCATCTCTGAGCTTGCTGAGGCATGGATTGCTTCGTCGCTTGCGCTCCTCGCAAAGACGAGTTTGCGGCGCGTCTGCCTAATCCCTATTCGCCGGCGTCTGGATGAAGCCGCGATTATGCGTCGGGCTGATCAGGATTTCGTTCATGCAGACGCGCGGCGGCATGCCGGCGACAAAGGCGATGGTGCGGCCGAGGTCTTCCGGCTGCAGCATTTTGGCCTGCTCCTCTTCGCTCGGCACCACCGGGCGCAGTTTCAGGATCGGGGTCGCCACCTCACCCGGCGACAGGCAGCAGGCGCGCAGGCCGTTGACGCATTCATCCATGTTGAAGGAATGGGTCAGCGCCAGCACCGCATGCTTGGTCGTGGTGTAGGCGGGGCCCGGCATTTTCGAGACGTGCCGGCCGGCCCATGAGGCGACATTGATGATGCAGCCGTCTTTCTGCCTGCGCATCGCCGGCAGCACCGCGCGCATGCAGTAGAGCACGCCGTTCAGGTTGATATCGACGAGCTGGTTCCAGCCATCGAGCTCCATGTCGGCCCAGCGCCGCTTCGGAACATTGACGCCGGCGCTGTTGACCAGGAGATCGATGCGGCCGTGTTTGGCGAGGATCTGGTCGGCGACCTCCTGGACATCGGCGGCCTTGCTGACATCGAGCGGAATCGCTTCCGCTTCGCCGCCGGCCTTCCTGATGCTCGCGACCACTGCGTCGAGCGCATCTTGGCGGCGGCCGGACACCACCACCGTCCAGCCGTCCTCGGCCAGCGACATCGCTCCAGCTTCGCCGATGCCCGTTCCGCCCCCGGTCACCCAGGCCACGCGTTTTCTTTCCCTTGCCATGCCAACTGTCTCCGTTGCTTTTTTGGGGGCGTTTTTGCTAATCCAGCCCCAACTTCCGGTCAGCGCCCCCTTTCAGGGAATTGTTGCATGAACACCACCGCCAACGCCAACCTGTTTTCACGCCTGTTCGATGGGCTCGACGATCCCAAACGGCTTGCGATCGAAACCCATGACGGCGAACGCATCACCTACGGCGATCTGATCGCGCGCGCAGGAATAACCGCCAACGTGCTGGTCGAGCGTGGCGTCAAGCCGGGTGACCGCGTGGCGGCACAGACCGAGAAGTCGGTCGCGGGGCTCGTACTTTATCTTGCCACCGTGCGCGCGGGCGCGGTCTATCTGCCGCTCAACACGGCCTATACGCTGAACGAGCTGGACTACTTCATCACCGACGCCGAGCCCTCGCTGGTGGTGTGCGATCCTTCCAAGGCGGAAGGGATCAAGGCGATCGCGGCCAAGGTAAAGGCCGCGGTCGAGACGCTGGATTCGCACGGCAGGGGGTCGCTGACGGACGCGGCCGCCAGGGCGAAACCGGAATTCACGACGATTGCGCGCGGCAATGATGATCTCGCGGCGATCCTCTACACCTCGGGCACCACCGGCCGCTCCAAGGGCGCGATGCTGTCCCACGACAATCTCGCCTCGAACTCGCTCTCCCTCGTCGATTACTGGCGCTTCACCGACAAGGACGTGCTGATCCACGCGCTGCCGATCTACCACACCCACGGCCTGTTCGTGGCGAGCAACGTCACGCTGTTCGCGCGCGCCTCCATGATCTTCCTTCCGAAATTCGACCCCGAGACGATCATCAAGCTGATGGCGCGCGCCACCGTGCTGATGGGCGTCCCGACGTTCTATACCCGGCTCCTGCAAAATCCCGCGCTGAACAAGGAGACGACTGGGCACATACGGCTGTTCATCTCGGGCTCGGCGCCGCTGCTGGCCGACACCCATCGCGAATGGGCCGCGCGCACCGGCCACGCTGTGCTGGAGCGCTACGGCATGACCGAGACCAACATGAACACGTCCAATCCCTATGACGGGGAGCGCGTGCCCGGCGCCGTCGGCCACGCGCTGCCCGGCGTCTCGTTACGCGTCACCGATCCCGAAACCGGCAAGCCGCTCGCGCCCGACACTATCGGCATGATCGAGGTCAAGGGCCCGAACGTGTTCAGGGGCTATTGGCGGATGCCGGAAAAGACCAAATCCGAATTCCGCGACGACGGCTTCTTCATCACCGGCGATCTCGGCAAGATCGACGACAAGGGCTATGTCCACATCCTCGGCCGCGGCAAGGATCTCGTGATCTCCGGCGGCTTCAACGTCTACCCCAAGGAAATCGAGAGCGAGATCGACGCCATGCCGGGCGTGGTCGAGTCCGCCGTCATCGGCGTGCCGCATGCCGATTTCGGCGAGGGCGTCACGGCCGTGCTGGTCTGCAACAAGGGCGCCGATGTCAGCGAAGCTTCCGTCCTGAAGGCGCTCGACGGGAGGCTCGCAAAATTCAAGATGCCCAAGCGCGTCTTCGTCGTCGACGAGCTGCCGCGCAACACCATGGGCAAGGTGCAGAAGAACGTGCTGCGGGATACGTATAAGGATATTTACACAAAGTCATAGGGGCGGCGCGGCGGAGGACTACTGTCCGCTGATCAGGCTGATCACAAATCGCCCGCCGACGATGAAGAGATAAAGCCCGAACGCGACTTCCAGTGTCCGCTTCGACATTGCGTGGGCAACCCTGACCCCGAGCGGCGCGGTCAACAGGCTGGTCGGCATGGCGAGCACCGCACCGATCAGCGAGACATAGCCGAAGGACAGCGGTATTTGCAGTGCGGCGACATCGGGGAACCGTGCCGCCGCCGGCCAGCCGGCATAAACATAGCCGAGCGCGCCGGGGATCGAGATCAGGACGGCGAGCGCGGACGATGTCGCCACCGCCTGGTGGATCGGCCGGCCGTAGAAGGTCATCAGGAGGTTCGAGAACAGCCCGCCGCCGACGCCCATCAGGGTCGCGAGGATGCCGATGAAGAAGCCGTAGATCCTCATCGCGAGGCCCTTCGGCATGTCGTCGCCGAGCTTCCAGTTGTCGCGCGCGAACCAGAGCCGCAGTGTCGCCGACCAGGCGACGACGACGAAGACATATTTGAACAGCTGCTCCGGCGCATAGCGCGCGGTGACGCTGCCGGCGAGCACGCCGATCAGGATCGGCAGCCACCAGAGCTTCAGGACCGCCATGTCCACGGCGCCCCGGAGGTATTGTGCGCGGAACGCCGAGATCGAGGTCGGGATGATCACCGCGAGCGAGGTGCCGATGCAGAGCGGCATCCGGACCTCGAGCGGGACGCCGGCCAGCCGAAAACATTCGTAAAAGACCGGGACCAGGACGGCGCCGCCGCCGATCCCGAACAGGCCGGCCAGAAATCCCGACAGCGCGCCGGTTGCGATCAGCAAAAGACCAAGTTCAGCCAGCTCCTTCACGTCGAGCCCGGCAATTGTCATGACTGTTTCCCCGGCCGTTTCCTGATCCCGAACAAACCGTTCTTGAATCGTGCTTCAGGTATACCAGCGAGCAACACCATCCCGGCCGTGTCAACGACTGCAATTGCAGGCCTCCCGTGTAGGTGTGAATACCGGTTCGGAAATGGCTGATATTCTTCATTGCACTGGATGATTCGACTCCGTAAATAAGGCTCAATCTCCGCGATCCCCGACGGACCCCCGGATTTTTAGGAATCCTGCCGTCCGCAACACGAAGCCGCCAATGACTGCCAGGATCGAACGCCCCCTTTCGCCACACCTGCAGACCTACCGCTGGACGCTGACGATGATGCTTTCCATCGTCCATCGCGGCACCGGACTGGCGCTGTATTTCGGCACCCTGCTCCTGGCCTGGTGGCTGATCGCGGCGGCCTCTGGCCCCGCGGCTTACGCCAATGTGCAGGCCTTCACCTCGAGCTTCATCGGCCGGCTGATCGTGTTCGGCTACACCTGGGCGCTGATGCACCACCTGCTCAGCGGCATCCGTCATTTCGCCTGGGACCTTGGTTATGGTTTCAAGGCCAATGAGCGGGAAGCGCTGGCCTGGGGCGCGCTGATCGGCGGGATATCGCTGACGGTGCTGGTGTGGATCGTCGCCTATTTCATCGGAGGCGCGCGATGAGCACGGAAGGCACCCACGGCGGGCCCTCGATGCGCACCCCGCTCGGCCGCGTCCGCAACCTCGGCGCCTCGCATTCCGGCACCACGGATTTCTGGCGCCAGCGCCTGACCGCGGTCGCAATGACGCTGCTGATCGTCCCGATGCTGGTGATCATCATGATGCTGATCGGCCGCAACCAGGCCGGCGCGGCACAGATCATCGGCTCGATGCCGATCGCTGTGATCCTGATCCTGTTCATCGTGGCCTCGACCTGGCACATGAAGATCGGCATGCAGGTCGTGATCGAGGACTATGTGCATAATGAGAAGCTGAAGCTCGCTTCCGTCATTGCCAACAATTTCTTCTCCTTTGCGGTGGCGCTGGCCTCGATCTACGCCATATTCAAACTGTCATCGGGAGTATGACCCATGTCTGGTGAAGAACATGGCCAGTGACGCCAACGGCAAGAGCAACGGCAGCGGTCCCGCCACCAACGGCAAGACCTATCCCATCGAGGACCACACCTACGACGTCGTCGTGGTCGGCGCCGGCGGCGCGGGCCTGCGTGCGGTGGTCGGCTGCTCGGAGGCGGGGCTGCGCACCGCCTGCATCACCAAGGTGTTTCCGACGCGCTCCCACACCGTGGCGGCGCAGGGCGGCATTTCGGCTTCCCTCGGCAACATGCATCCCGACGACTGGCGCTGGCACATGTACGACACCGTCAAGGGGTCGGACTGGCTTGGCGATCAGGATTCGATCGAATATATGGTGCGCCAGGCACCCGAAGCCGTCTACGAGCTGGAACATTGGGGCGTGCCGTTCTCCCGCACCGCCGACGGCAGGATCTATCAACGGCCGTTCGGCGGCATGACGGTGGATTACGGCAAGGGCCAGGCGCAGCGCACCTGCGCGGCCGCCGATCGCACCGGCCATGCCATGCTGCACACCATGTACGGCCAATCGCTGCGGCACGCCGCCGAGTTCTTCATCGAGTTCTTCGCCATCGATCTGATCATGGACGACCAGGGCACCTGCCGCGGCGTGATCGCGCTGAATCTCGATGACGGCACGCTGCATCGCTTCCGCGCCCAGACCACGATCCTTGCCACCGGCGGCTACGGGCGCATCTATCATTCCTGCACCGGTGCCCATACGCAAACCGGCGACGGCAGCGCGATGGCGCTGCGCGCTGGCCTGCCGCTGCAGGATATGGAATTCGTCCAGTTTCACCCGACCGGAATCTACGGCGCGGGTTGCCTCGTCACCGAAGGCGCGCGCGGCGAAGGCGGCTATCTCGTCAATGCCGAAGGCGAGCGCTTCATGGAGCGCTATGCGCCGTCGGCCAAGGATCTCGCCTCACGCGATGTGGTGTCGCGCGCGATGACCATCGAAATCCGCGAGGGCCGCGGCGTCGGCAAGAAGAAAGACCACATCTTCCTGCACCTCGACCATCTCGACCCGAAGGTGCTGGCCGAGCGGCTGCCCGGCATTTCCGAATCGGCCAGGATATTCGCCAATGTCGACGTGACGCGCGAGCCGATCCCGATCGTGCCGACGGCGCACTACAATATGGGTGGCATCCCCACCAATTTCCACGGCGAAGCGCTGACCAAGAAGAACGGCGACCACAACTCCGTCGTCCCCGGCCTGATGGCGGTGGGCGAGGCGGCCTGCGTCTCCGTGCATGGCGCCAACCGGCTCGGTTCCAATTCGCTGATCGACCTCGTGGTGTTCGGCCGCGCCGCGGCACTGAGGCTCGCTGAAAAGCTGACACCGAACGGCAAGCAACCTGATCTCCCCGCGGACTCGGCCGAACGGGCGCTCGGTCGGCTCGATCGCTACCGCAACGCCGCTGGCGGCACGCCGACCGCGAAGCTGCGCGACGGCATGCAACTCGTGATGCAGAACAATTGCGCGGTGTTCCGCACCGGCGAAGTGTTGCAGGAAGGGCATAACCTGATCCACAAGGTATACGGCGGCATCGGCGACATTTCGGTGTCCGACCGCTCGATGATCTGGAATTCCGACCTGATCGAGACGCTGGAATTCGACAATTTGATCGCGCAAGCCGTCGTGACGATGGACTCGGCAGTCAACCGCACGGAGAGCCGCGGCGCGCATGCGCGCGAGGATTTTCCGGACCGCGACGACAAGAACTGGATGAAGCATACGCTGGCATGGATGGATGAGGCCGGCAACACGTCGATCGATTATCGTCCGGTGCACGACTACACCATGACCAACGACGTGCAGTACATCCCGCCGAAGGCGCGCGTGTATTGAGTATACTCGTCATGCGCGGGCTTGACCCGCGCATCCATCTTCCGAAAAGGATGGATTGCCGGGTCAAGCCCGGCAATGACAAGGAGAACCTTAAGGAACAAGTCTTATGGTTGAATTCGCACTTCCGAAGAATTCGAGGATATCCGGCGGCAAGGTCTGGCCGAAGCCGCAAGGCGCCACCGAGACCCGCGAATTCAGGGTCTATCGCTGGAATCCGGACGACGGCAAAAACCCGAGCGTCGACACCTATTACATCGACACGCACGACTGCGGCCCGATGGTGCTGGACGGGCTGATCTGGATCAAGAACCACATCGATCCGACCCTGACCTTCCGCCGCTCCTGCCGCGAGGGCGTCTGCGGCTCCTGCGCGATGAACATCGACGGCCAGAACACGCTCGCCTGCACGAAATCGATGCATGACGTGGCCGCCGGCGGCGCGGTGAAGGTCAACCCGCTGCCGCACCAGCCCGTCGTGAAGGACCTCGTTCCCGACCTCACCAATTTCTATGCGCAATATGCGTCCATCGAGCCGTGGCTGAAGACGACCTCGCCGACGCCGCAGAAGGAATGGAAGCAGAGCCATGAGGATCGCGAGAAGCTCGACGGCCTCTACGAGTGCATCCTCTGCGCCTGCTGCTCGACCTCCTGCCCGAGCTATTGGTGGAACAGCGAGCGCTTCCTCGGTCCCGCCGCGCTGCTGCAGGCGACGCGCTGGGTCACCGACAGCCGCGACGAAGCCACCGGCGAGCGGCTCGACAATCTCGAGGATCCGTTCCGGCTCTATCGCTGTCACACCATCATGAACTGCGCCAAGGCCTGCCCGAAGGGCCTCAATCCGTCGGAAGCGATCGCCACGCTCAAGATGAAGCTGGTCGAACGGCAGATGTGAGCCGCGATGGCCGACGCGCCGATCATCCTGCATCACTTCGACGAATCGCCCTTCTCGGAAAAGATCCGGCTGATCTTCGGCCTGAAAAATATTCCGTGGACCTCGGTGCTGATCACGCGGATCATGCCGCGTCCCGATCTGATGCCGATGACCGGCGGCTATCGCCGCACGCCCGTGATGCAGATCGGCGCCGACATCTATTGCGACACCCAATGCATCATGCGCGAGCTGGAGCGACGCTTTCCGGAACCGGACCTGCTGCCCACGGGCTATGAGGGGCTTGCCTGGGGCAGCGCGATGTGGACCGACCGCCCGTTCTTCCAGAACACGGTCAATCTCGTCTTCGGCACGCTCGCCGACAAGGTGCCGGCTTCGTTCATCGCCGATCGCGAAAAACTGCGCGGCGCGAAATTCGACGTCGCCGCGATGAAGGCGGCGATCCCGCAGATGCGCGACCAGTTTCGCGCGCATCTCGCGTGGATCGACGTGCAACTCGGCGACGAGCGGACCTGGCTCGCCGGCGAGAGCCCGAGCCTCGTCGACATCAACGTCTATATGAACGTCTGGTACGCACGCACCAGCCTCGCCAGTGCCGACGAGTTGCTCGGCGAGTTCGATCATGCCCGCGCCTGGGCCGGACGGCTGCGTGCACTGGGCCATGGCCGGCGCACCGAAATGTCCACGGCGGAAGCGCTTGCGATCGCAGCCGAAGCGACGCCGCAAACCGCCGAGCAGCACGATCCCAACGATCCGAACGGCCGCAAGGTAGGCGACAGGGTCGAGGTCGCGCCCGACGATTACGGCAAGATCCGCGTGGCCGGCGAGATCGTCGCGCTTTCGCCCCAGCACATCGCCATCCGCCGGCACGATCCGCAGGCCGGCGAGGTCGTCGTGCATTTCCCACGCGCCGGATTTCATATATTTGCGGCTTGATCGGCCGTTCCCTCAAGGGAACCTTCTGATTTCCCTGGCGTTGTCGCGCCATGCCCGAAAGTGCCACCAAGCCGAAATCGCGCGACAGATCCAAACCGAACGACGATGAAAGGTCGCGTGAGGAGAAGGCGCCGATTGTCGAGGTCGTCGCTGAAGATGGCGACCACGTCGAGCCGCCGCCGCCCGAGCTGGTGGAGCCCGACCCTGAGCTTTCGCCGGAGGAAGCCGAGCAGGTCCGCAAGGAATATCTGCTCACGCGGTTCTGGATCAGCGCCCGCGGCTATTGGGGGCGCCAGGGCGACCGGCTGGCCTGGCCGTTTTCGATCGGGCTATTGCTCCTGATCGTCGGCACCGTCGGATTCCAGTACGGCATCAACGTCTGGAATCGCGCGATCTTCGACGCCATCGAGAAGCGCGATTCGGCGACCTTGTTTCACTTGACCGCGATCTTCTTCCCGCTGGCGATCGGCAGCGTCGTGCTCGGCGTGGCACAGGTGTTCGCGCGCATGAGCATCCAGCGCCGCTGGCGCACCTGGCTCACGACATCGGTGATCTCGCGCTGGCTCGCCAGTGGCCGCTACTACCAGCTCAACCTCGTCGGCGGCGACCACAGGAATCCGGAATACCGCATCGCCGAGGACCTGCGGATCGCGACCGACTCGCCCGTCGACTTCATCGCGGGCGTGACCTCGGCATTCCTGTCGGCCTCGACCTTCATCGTCGTACTCTGGACCATCGGCGGCGCGCTGACGGTGACCATCGGCGGATCGTCGCTGACCATTCCCGGCTTCCTCGTGATCGCCGCGATCCTCTATGCCGCGATCGCTTCGGGCTCGATCATGGTGATCGGCCGCCGCTTCGTGCAGATTTCCGAGGACAAGAACCAGGCCGAGGCCGAATTCCGCTACACGCTGACGCGCGTCCGCGAGAACGGCGAGAGCATCGCGCTGCTCGGTGGCGAGGAGGAAGAGCGCGACGGCATCGACAAGACCTTTGCCAACGTTCTGCGGCAATGGGCGCGGCTGGCGGGTCAGCATATGCGCACCACGCTGGTGTCGCAGGGATCGAGCCTCATTGCGCCGGTCGTTCCTCTCCTGCTCTGCGCGCCAAAATTCCTCGATGGCAGCATGACGCTCGGGCAGGTGATGCAGGCGGCATCCGCGTTCACCATCGTGCAGACCGCGTTCGGCTGGCTGGTCGACAATTACCCGAGGCTCGCCGACTGGAACGCCTGCGCGCGACGCATCGCTTCGCTGATGATGTCGCTGGACGGGCTGGAACGCGCCGAACAGGCCGGCGGCCTGGGCCGCATCGGGCGCGGCGAGACCGAAGGCGAGGCCATGCTCAGCCTCAACGATCTTTCGGTGTCGCTCGACGACGGCACCGCGGTGGTCGACGAGACCGAAGTCGTGATCGAGCCGGGCGAGCGTTTGCTGGTGGCGGGCGAATCCGGTTCGGGCAAGAGCACGCTGGTGCGCGCCATCGCCGGGCTGTGGCCGTGGGGCGGCGGCAGCGTCAATTTTCATCCCGACCGGCGGCTGTTCATGCTGCCGCAACGGCCTTACGTGCCGTCGGGCACGCTGCGCCGCGCGGTCGCCTACCCCGGCTCCGCCGATAGCTGGACGGTCGAACAGATCGGCGACGCCTTGCACAAGGTCGGGCTCGACCACCTGAAGGAAAAGATCGAGGAGGACGCGCCGTGGGACCAGACCTTGTCCGGCGGCGAGAAGCAGCGGCTCGCCTTCGCGCGCCTCTTGCTGCACAACCCCGACATCGTCGTGCTGGATGAAGCCACTTCCGCGCTCGACGAGAAGAGCCAGGACAAGATGATGGACATAGTGATGAAGGAGTTGCCCAAGGCCACCATCGTCAGCGTGGCGCATCGGGCGGAGCTCGAAGCCTATCACAGCCGCAAGATCACGCTGGAGCGCCGCAAGGGCGGCGCGAAGCTCGTCAGCGACATCGACCTGATCCCGCGCAAGGGCAAACGGCGGCTGCTCGGCCGCTTCCTGCGTCATCGCAAGCCGGTGTCGAACAGGCCGCAGAAGGCCGCCTGATTTCGTTGGAGTAGCGCGCAAAACCGGCTATGCATGCGCCGCTTTCGTCCACGTCAGGCCTGAGGATTCCCGGTGTGACTCCCGACAACGATCCATCGCCCGCGCCATTCGGCGCGTTTGCGCCGAATGCGGCGCAGGCTGCGGTCATTCGTCTGGCGCATCGTTCGCGGCTGAAGCGCGGCGCGTTCCGGCCAATGCTGTCACGGCTGGTGAACCTCCTGCGCGCCGGCCCCGTCGACGTGAATTATCAGGGTGCGTCGTTCCGCTTCTACCATCAGGCCAGCGCCACCGAGCGCGGCGCGCTGTTCAATCCCGACTACAATCTGGAGGAGCTGGATTTCCTGCGCGCGAACACGCCCATAGGCGGCGTCTTCGTCGATGTCGGCGCCAATGTCGGCACCTACGCCATGGTGCTGGCACGCTACGTCGGAAAAAATGGCAAGGTGATCGCAGTCGAACCGCACCCGATCACGCATGCGCGGCTCGCGTTCAACAACGCTGCCTCGCGCTATACCCAGACGCGGCTGGTCGCCGCGGCCGTAAGTGATTCCGACGGCGAACTGATGATCGAGACCGACGGCGGCAATCTCGGCGCCAGCCACATCGTCACGGGCACGGCGGGAGCCGGGGCCATCAAGGTGCCGGCGCTGCGGCTGCAACGCATCCTCGATGAAGCCGGAGTCACCAGGATCGATGCGTTCAAGATCGACATCGAGGGTTTTGAGGACCGCACGCTCGTTCCCTTCTTCAAGGAAGCGCCGCAAACGCAGTGGCCCCGCGCGGTGGTGATCGAGCATCTGTCGCGCGACGAATGGCGGCAGGACTGCATCGCCGACATGGTTTCGCGCGGCTATCGCGAAGCGGGCCGGACCCGCAGCAACACATTTCTGCTGCGAAGCTGAATTTCGTTCCGGAACATCGTGGCACCTGCGCCGTTATCGCACTCACCCATCGGAGATGCGATGCCGACGCCGATCGAGCCTCCCGAGATTCCGCCGGCGACGCCGGGCACCCCGACCGAACCGCCGCGTGAGGATCCGCCCGGAAATCCGCGACCCGACATCCCGCCGCCGATCCACGAGCCGGACGCACCGCCGCAGCCGCAAGAATTGCCGGGAAAGACGCCGGACGAGTTGCCCGTGCGTGGACCGAACGGACCTGCCACCCCGAACCCTGTGACCGATCGCGCGGCGACAGCCTGAATGCGCGGCTCTAAACGGGCGCCTGAATGCGTCGTGAATAATGGCGTTTTCAGGCGCTATCTCATGACAAATAAATCCGAATCAGCGTTTGAACGCCGCCACAATCCGGCCTAACGCTTGGTTGTTGATCGTCAGACTTCAGAACCTTCCGGGATCCAGATCATCATGACCAAACTCCGTCTCGTGCTGCTTGCCACGACCGCTCTCACAGCGATGCATTTCGCAAGCTCCGTATCGCACGCGCAGGGCGCGCCGACAGTGGTGGCGCAGGCCAGGGAAGAAGTTGGTCCTGACGGCAAGCCGAAGCAGCCACCGAAGGCCGCGCCGCCGCCCGCGAGGCCCGCGACTCCGCCGCCTCCGCCTCCCGCGGCCAGGCCCGCTGCTCCGCCGCCACCGCCTCCGCCCCGGCCGGCAGCGCCACCCCCGCCGCCACCGCCGCATGCTGCGCCCCCACAGCCGCCGCACGCTCCGCCGCCACCGCCACCTCCCGCGGCCAAGCCGGCGGCCCCACCACCGCCGCCGCCTCCGGCAGCACGACCCGCGACACCTCCGCCACCCCCGCCGCCTCCGTCGGCGGCGAAGCCCGCGACGCCACCACCGCCTCCTCCGGCGGCAGCGCCCGCGCGCCCCGCGACGCCGCCGGCGGCTGCGCCTCAAACCCCGACGCCTCCCGCGGGCGGCACGCCGCGAGAGGAGCACCGCGAGCGCGAGGGACGTCCGGGCGCACCGTCCCCGGGCGGCCCGCAGCACGGCGGTCCGCCTCCAGGCGCAACACCGCCGGCCGGCGCTCCGCCACCGGCAGGGACGCCCAACGCCGCGCCGGTCACGCAACCCCCGGGCCGCACGCAGCAGACTCCCCCTGCGACCCCGAATCAGGCCGCACCGGCGCCGCAGACCCAGCCGCCCACAGCTCCGCCGCCGGCAGCAGGCGGCACGCCAACCGGACGGCCCGGCGGCCCGCCGGCCGCAGGCGCGACTCCGCCCACGGCGCCGAACGCCGCGGCACCGGGCGCCGTCCCCGCTGCGCCGAATGCCGCCGTGCCGCCCGGCCGCGCCCAAAACGCGCCGCCCACGGTCGCGCCGGCCTTCCAGCGCGCACCGACGGTTACCGCGCCGCTTCCCGCCGTTCCTCCGCCCGCGGCCGCCGCGCTCACACCGATCGCACGGGGCGCCCCCGAACAGGGACCGCGTCGCCTCGACGACTTCCGTGGTCAGCGCCGCGAGGTCCAGGAAGGCGGCCGCACCGTCATCACGGAGCCCGGCCGCATCATCATTCGCGATCCCGGCGGACAGCAATATGTCCGTCACAGCGAGCTGGACCGCTTCCGCTACGGCGCGCGTGACATCCAGACCCAGACCGTCGGTGGCGAGACCCGCACCGTCGTGATCAGGCCGGACGGCTCGGAGGTGATCACCGTGATCGGGCGCGACGGCCAGTTGCTGCGCCGTATCCGCCGCGACCGAGGCGGCCGCGAGATCATCATCATCGACAACAGCTATCGCGATCCACGCGCGACCGGCGGGTTCTTTGTTGCCCTGCCTCCGCCGATGATCCGCATTCCCTACAATCGCTACATCGTCGACGCCGAGGACGCGCCGCCGGATCTGATCTACGAGACCATGATGGCGCCACCGGTGGAGCGGATCGACCGGCGTTACACGCTGGACGAAATCCGTTACAGCCCGAGCGTGCGCCAGCGGATGCCGAGCATCGACGTCAACACCATCAACTTCGAAACCGGATCGTGGGAAATCCCGCCAGATCAGGCGGCGAAGCTGCAGGTGATCGCCGATGGCCTCAACCGCGCGATCCAGGAAAATCCGCGCGTGGTGTTCCTGATCGAAGGCCACACCGATGCGGTCGGCAACGACGTCGACAATCTCTCGCTGTCGGATCGCCGCGCCGAATCGGCGGCCACCTTGCTGACGCAGCAATTCAACGTGCCGGCGGAAAACCTGACGTCGCAAGGCTACGGCGAGCAGTACCTGAAGGAGCAGACCGACGGGCCGAGCGCTATCAACCGGCGCGTCACCATCCGCAACATCACGCCGCTGCTCAATGGCGGACAGGCGGCGCTGCCGCCACCCCCGCCCGGCACCGCGCCGCCGCGGTAAGGCGAGACGAAGCACGAATGCAAATGGCCGGGAGCGATCCCGGCCATTTTTGTTTTCGCCGTCATTGCGAGCGAAGCGAAGCAATCCATGCCGCCACGAGCCGATAAATGGATTGCTTCGTCGCTATCGCTCCTCGCAATGACAACGTGAGATGCTTTTCGCCTTAACTCGCGCGCCGCTCAGCCCTTGTCGCTTTCGAGCTTGAAGATCTCGGCGCCTTCCCCGATCGACAGCAAGCCTTCCTCTGCATAGAGATCGAGCTTGGCGCGTGTGTCGGCGATGTCGAGGTTGCGCATGGTCAGCTGGCCGATACGGTCGGCCGGCGTGAACGCCGCATCCTCCACCTTCTCCATGCTCAGCCGCTCCGGCGCATAGGTCAGGTTGGGGCTTTCGGTGTTCAGGATCGAGTAATCGTTGCCGCGGCGCAGCCCGAAGGTCACCTCACCGGTGACGGCGCGCGCCACCCAGCGCTGGGCGGTTTCGCGCAGCATGAGCGCCTGGGAATCGAACCACCGCCCCTGGTAGAGCAGCCGGCCAAGGCGCATGCCGCTGATCCGGTATTGCTCGATCGTGTCCTCGTTGTGGATGCCCGTGACCAGGCGCTCGTAGGCGATGTGCAGCAGCGCCATGCCGGGAGCCTCGTAGATGCCGCGGCTCTTGGCCTCGATGATCCGGTTCTCGATCTGGTCGCTCATGCCAAGGCCATGCCGGCCGCCGATGGCGTTGGCCTCGAGGAACAGTGCGACGGGGTCAGTGAACGTCCGGCCGTTCAGCGCGACGGGCTGGCCCTCGACGAACCGCACGGTGACCTCTTCGGCCTTGACGACACATTCGTCGCGCCAGAACGGCACGCCCATGATCGGGTTGACGATCTTGATGCCCGAGTCCAGGCGCTCGAGGTCCTTGGCCTCGTGGGTTGCACCGAGGATATTGCTGTCGGTCGAATAGGCCTTTTCGGCGCTCATCTTGTAGGCGAATCCGCTGGCGGTCATGAACGCCGACATTTCCGCCCGGCCACCCAGCTCGTCGATGAATTGCTGGTCGAGCCAGGGCTTGTAGATCCGCAAGTTCGGGTTGGTCAGCAGGCCGTAGCGATAGAAGCGCTCGATGTCGTTGCCCTTGTAGGTGGAGCCGTCGCCCCAGATGTTGACCCCATCCTCCTTCATGGCCGACACCAGCATCGTACCGGTCACGGCACGGCCGAGCGGCGTGGTGTTGAAGTAGGCGATGCCGCCGGTCGAGACGTGGAAGGCACCCGACTGGATGGCGGCAATGCCCTCGTGGACCAATTGCGAGCGGCAATCCACGAGCCGGGCTTTCTCGGCGCCGAACTCGAGCGCCTTGCGCGGAATCTCGTTGTAATCCGCCTCGTCCGGCTGGCCGAGATTGGCGGTATAGGCAAAGACGCGCGCGCCCTTCTGCTTCATCCACAGCAGCGCTGCGCTGGTGTCGAGACCGCCGGAAAAGGCGATGCCGACTTTTTCGCCCTTGGGCAGGCCTTTCAGGATCGTGCTCATCAAGCTTCCAATCGGTCGAAATTTCCAATGCCATTTTGCGGCTTGGCTGCGCGAATATCAGGTTTCGCGAGCCCGGGCACGCGTTTAAATGGCGGCGTCCGGGACCGGACTACCCCGCCCGGCGCCAGCGCTGGCGCAGCCGGTAGAGCGGCCAGGCGAGCCGCGTCAGCGCGGCATCGATGGCCTCATCCGAAAGCCGGGTCTTCGGCCAGCGGTAAAGCAAGCCGTGCATCAGCCAGACCACCAGGAAGGTAACGATCCCCGCGGCGGCGATGTCGGTGAAGAAGTGCCCGCCGAAAGCCATGCGCAGCACGCCGGTCGTCACGCCAAACGCCGTTGCCGCGACATAGGCGAGCGGGCGAAAAGCCGGTGGCGTCAGCGCGGCCGGCGCATAGGTCCAGAATGCGGTCGCGCCTTCGCCCGAGAAGAACGAGCAATTCCACGCACAGCCGCCGCGCGGGTCCCACCACGGCACGAAATCGAGCCGCTCGAACTGGCCCGTGTTGAATTGCGTCACGACGACGGGACGCGGCCGGCCCCAATGACTTTTGAAAGCGAGATTGGAAAGTATGCCCGAGGACAGCGCAAGCGTCGCGACCAGGAAGATGATGGCCCGCCCCGACACCAGCAACGGCAGGTCCGGCCGCCAGAGCTTTATTGCCAGCGCGCCGAGCGCGGGGATCACCATCGCCCAGGTGATCCACATGGCGGCATCGCGCGCGAACGCCGCCCAGGCGCTTGCCTTCAGCGGAAATGATTTCGTCGGCGCATCATAGAACAGCGCCGCGAGTTTGAGGTCGAGTTCGGGATAGGCCCCGAACAAGACGCCGATGACGAGCGCGAGCGACAGCGCGATGAAGAGGCCGGTCCGGTTCATGGCGCGCGGTTTAGCCGAGCGGACGAGGCATTAAAACCCCTGCCGTCATGACGCAGCCTACAACGGCGGCGGGCGCGAGCCCGAGGGCAGCGGAGGCGGCGGCCGGCTCGGCGGCTCGCGCCAGGAGCCCGCCGTGCGGCCCGCAATCACCCAGTACATGAGGCCAGCGACGATGCCCGCGCCGGTCATGATTTCCATGTGCCGCCGTACGATACCGTCGAAACGCCAGCTCTCGGTGTCGAATGGCACGAGGCTGAGATAGCAAGCGGCTCCCACCAGCGCGCCGCCGATGGCGTAAGCGAGTACGCTGCGGATCGAAAAAGCTTCGGTTACCAGCGCGATGATCGCCGCCGGCAACAGCGCAAAGCCGGAAATGAAGATGAAGCCGAACGCGATCAGGACCTGGAACACGCTCTGGTCGAGCGGGCCGGTGCCAATATCGCTGAATTCGGGAAACAGGACCGCGGCCACCACGACCATCCCCGCCACCAGGCAGGCGGCGAGGAAACCGAAGGCGATCACGAAGAGGCGGCCGATCAATGCCATCTCAATCCGTCATCGCCATGGCGCGCAGCGCCTGCCGCTCGCGCGCCGACAATTTCTCGGTCTCCGATTTCAACTGCCCGCACGCGGCGAGGATGTCTCGGCCGCGCGGCGTGCGCACCGGCGAGGAGTAGCCGGCATTGAAGATGTATTCGGAGAATTTCTCGATCTGCTCCCAGTCCGAGCACTCGTAAGCCGTACCCGGCCACGGATTGAACGGGATGAGATTGATCTTCGCCGGGATACCCTTGAGCAGCTTCACCAGCAGCCTGGCGTCGTCGAGCGAATCGTTGACGCCCTTGAGCATCACATATTCGAAGGTGATGCGCCGCGCATTCGACGCGCCGGGATAGTCGCGGCACGCCCGCAGCAATTCCGCAATCGGATATTTGCGGTTGAGCGGCACCAGCTCGTTGCGCAGCCCGTCGCGCACCGCATGCAGCGAGATCGCGAGCATCACGCCGATCTCTTCGCCGGTGCGAATGATGTTGGGGACCACGCCCGACGTCGACAGCGTGATGCGGCGGCGGGAGATGCCGATGCCCTCGTTGTCGGAGACGATCAGCAGCGCATCGCGCACGGCGTCGAAATTGTAGAGCGGCTCGCCCATACCCATCATCACGACGTTGGTGACGAGCCGCGTGCCGTTCTCGCGGTCGGCCCAGTCGTTCAGCCGGTCGCGCGCCACCATCACCTGCCCCGCGATCTCGCCCGCGGTCAGGTTGCGCACCAGCCGCTGCGTGCCGGTGTGGCAGAAGGAGCAATTGAGGGTGCAGCCGACCTGCGAGGAGACGCAAAGCGTGCCGCGGTCGGTCTCGGGAATATAGACGCATTCGACTTCATGCGGCCGCTCGACCTGATCGCCGCTCGGCAGCCGCAACAGCCATTTGCGGGTGCCGTCGTTGGAAATCTGCTCGGCGACGACCTCGGGCCGGTCGACGGTAAAATGTTTGGCGAGTTTCGCGCGCGTGTCCTTTGACACGCTGGTCATCTCGTCGAAGCTTTTGGCGCCTCGGAAATAGATCCAGTGCCAGAGTTGCTGCACCCGCATCTTGCGCTGCGCCGGTGCAACGCCGATCTCGCCGAGCCGGTCAGACAGCTCCGTGCGCGACAAGCCGATCAGCGACGGCCTGGCCGGCGGCACATAGGATTCGAGCGGCGCCTTTTCCACGAGCCCATTGGCGCTCGAGTGAACTTCGGCTGCGTGGGTAACGGTGTCGGTCATGGTCCATCAGATAAGCCTTCCAGCGCGGGCTGGAAAGCCGTGAAATCCGTCTGTTTCGAGCAAAATGCGGTTTGCCGCCCGCAGTCTTGACGCCTGCAGTCCTAGCGCTTGCAGTCCTGCGCGATCCGGTCGAGCGCCTGGGACAGTCCCTTCATCGAGAAGGTGTCGGTTGTCTCCGTGCCCTTGGCCGAGACGCCCTTTACCACGGCGTCGGCCGAACGGCGCATGGCCTGGACCATCTGGTCCTCTTCGGCGGCATTCTTGATCCAGAGCCCATCGCCCTGGGTGTACATCGAATAGGCTGCGCCGCCGACTTCCAGCGTCGATTCCGAGCCCGGCTTCAGCGCATAGCCTATCATGATCGAGACTTCGTTGACGACCTTCTCGGACGGCCGCGTGGAAACGAACGCGTAAGCGGGATCGCGCGGGCGATTCGGCGGATTGGTCTTCGAGGCGGTTGGCTTCGCCAGCGCAAAACAGACGCGCTTGCCGTTCGGCGTCGCGGCATAGGCACCCCAGGTGCCGAACTGTCCGATCAGGGTAGGCTCGGTCCCGCCCGTCATCGATGGCGGGGGCTTCGCCACATCCGGCTTGGCGGCGGCAGGTTTTGCGGCGACATTTTTGGCGGCCTTCGGCGGCGTGTTCGGCGGCGGTGTGTTCTGCGCCTGCGCGAAGCTTTCCGCTCCGCACAGCAACACACTCGCCATCATCAATGGTGCCAACAGCCGCCGAAAAACCATGATGCGGTCTGGTTCCCTTATCATTGTGACTGGAAGATGGCCCGGCATCGGATGGTCCCGAGCCATAGCCGGGAAACGCTGATTTGGGAAGGCAAGCCGCGACCGCTCGCCACTCAGTTTTTGCTCCGCACCGCGCGTTGCTGTTCCCACTGCGCGTCGGTCCATTGCAGCAAATCTTCGGCCCCCGACGAACGCAAATGCGCGCCGCCATCCTGGACCACCATCTCGCCATTGATGTAGCCGGCCTCATCCGAAATCAGGAAGCTCGCGAGGTTCGCAAGCTCGCCGGCACGGCCGAGCGGATTGCGCGCGGCCCAGCTTTGGTCGCGGCCCTCGGGGCGAAGCTGGCCCGTCGCGCCCGGCGTGGGAAACGCGCCGGGCGCGATCGCCACGGTGCGCACGCCCTTCGGTCCCCATTCGACGGCGAGGCTTCTGGTCATCGCCAGGATCGCCGACTTCGCCATCGCCGAGGGCACGGTGAACGCGCGCCCGGTAATGGTCGATGTGGAGAGAATCGAGAGCACCACGCCTTTGTGCCGGCTGTCGATCCAGCGCTTGCCGGCAGCGAGCGTGCAATACATCGTGCCATGCAGCGTCGGCGCGAGGATCGCATCCGCCGCACGGAACGACATGTGCTCTGTTTGCGCGATGAAAGTCGCGGCCGCGTTGTTGATGAGCACATCGATCGGCGCCTCGCGCCAGATCGCCTCCATCATCGCTTCGACCGAAGCGCCGTCGCGAATGTCACAGCGGATTGCCGCGACCTTGCCGCGCGACCGCTCGCGCATCGCGGCCGCGGTCTGCTCCAACAACTCCAGCCTGCGGCCGCAGATGACGAGCTCGGCGCCAAGTTCCAGAAAGCGGCGGCCCATCGCGGCTCCCAACCCGGAGCCGCCGCCCGTAACCAGAATGCGCTTTCCCTTCAGCAGGCCTTTTTCAAACATCGTTTGATTTCCTCACACTGTCTCAATCGTATTGTCGCCCGGCTTCAAATCCGGCATGGAGTATCGAGCCTTCTCCGTCCGTCCGAAAGCAGGTCACGTCATGAAAGCCATTCTCTGCTCGCAATATTGCCAACCCGACGACCTCGTGCTGGCCGACGTGCCGGATCCCGTGGCGGGTCCGGGCGAAGCCGTGATCGCGATCAAGGCGGCGGCGCTGAATTTCTTCGACATCCTGATGATCCAGGGCAAATACCAGATCAAGCCGCCCTTCCCGTTCTCCCCGGCCGCGGAAATCGCAGGCGTTGTCGAGAGCGTCGGCACCGGCGTGAGCGGCCTGAAGGTCGGCGACCGTGTCGTAGCCTCGTGCGGCCACAACGGCGCGCGCGAAAAGATCGCGCTGCCGGCCAATTCGATCGTGAAGATTCCCGACAATCTCGATTTCGACCGCGCCGCCGGCATCATCATCATCTACGGCACGGCGCTGCATGCGCTGGAAGATCGCGCCAGCCCGAAGCCGGGCGAGACGCTCGCCGTGCTGGGCGCGGCGGGTGGTACCGGGCTCGCGGCCTGCGAGCTCGGCAAGCTGATGGGCCTGAAGGTGATCGCCTGCGCCTCGTCGGACGAGAAGCTGGAATTTGCGAAGAAGCATGGCGCGGAGCTCACGCTGAACTACGCCAAAGAAGATTTGAAGGAAGGCCTGCGCAAATTGACTGGCGGCAAGGGCGCCGACATCGTGTTCGATCCGGTCGGCGGCTCCTATGCGGAAGCAGCGCTACGCTCGACCGCCTGGGAAGGCCGTTTTCTCGTGATCGGCTTCGCCGCCGGCGATATTCCAAAGATGCCGCTCAACCTCGCGCTGCTCAAAGGCTGCGACATCCGCGGCGTGTTCTGGGGCCATTGGGCGCGGCTCAACCGGGAGAAGAATCGCGCCAACCTGGAGAAGCTCGTGAAGTGGACGGCGGAGGGGAAAATCTCCTCGCATGTCGATCGCACTTTTCCCCTGGCGCGGACTGCCGACGCGCTCAAGGTGCTGGCCGGCCGCCAGGCGATGGGCAAGGTGATCCTCCATCCGTGAGTGCACACTCGTTAAGCGTTGGTTACTGACCTGTTAATTGTTGGTTAACGGCCCAGGGCCACCGCTACCTTCGGTGGCGGCGCCTTTTTGATGCTTGCCCACGGTGCAGAAGGCCTTGATTCGTTGGCTTAAATCCTGCTTTTGCGCCGCGGCATCGCTGCAAGTAAATGAAAATTAACCATAAAATGCCGCACTCGTTTTTGATCCGTTGCCGCAAAGAAATCAAAATATCTCCCTAATCGCGCCGGCGACGGCCGCTTTTTGGACGGATTCCGACGCAGATTCAGTCCCCCAGTAGCGGGGCGCTCTGGGTCAAAAATTAACAAGAATTCCGAGGCCTGGAACCCCGATGTTGCGTCAAAGTAGTGGGGAATTCCGCCATGGTGGATCAGCCGAACCGTTATCGGTCCTATGAGCCCGACATCGACAGCCTCGAACAGGACATCAACGACCTGACCAACAGCGATGTCAGGCCCCGGCCCTACACGTTCGGGCGCACCGCGCGAAACCACAACGAGTATCAGTCGGGCGAGTCCGTTCCGCTGTTTCTGTCCGATCCCGACGGCGAACCCGATCCCGCTGAATTCGACTATGAAGGCGCGTTGCGCGAGCCGCGACGGTTTTCGGTTTCGGCGAAGATCCTGATCGCGACGATCGCGGCCTCCACGGTTGCCGTGGCGTTCGCCTGGTTCTCTTCGGATGCCACGCGCGACATGCTAGTCAACGCGAAGTCATCGATCGCTGCCGTCCTCCCTGTTCCTTCCGCCGCGGCGCAGCCGGACACTCCGGCCACCACCCAACTGACGGCGGGCGACATCCAGTTGAAGGAGCCGATCAAGGATTCCGCGCGGCCCCCCGTTCCAACGAGCCAGCCGCCTGTCGCAACGCGCGCCCCGCAGCAGCAGGTCGCGATGCTGCCGTCGCGTGAGGATATCTCGTCGGCCTATCAGTCGGCGATGCAGACCCGTGCGCCGGCTGCGCCGCCGCCGCCGCCCCCAGCAGCGGCCGCGCCGCTTGCCGCCGTGGCACCCGTCGCCGTCGTGCCGCCGGCCAATGCCGCCGTTCCCCCGGCACCGCAGGCCCGGCGAATGGATCGCGAGGAACTCACGATCCTGATGCAGCGCGCCAGGGGCTTCCTCGACACCGGCGATCTTCCTTCCGCCCGGCTGCTGCTCGAACGCGCGGCCGACGGGCAGGACGCCAACGCAGCGCTGATGCTGGCGCAGACCTATGATCCCGACGTGCTCGGCGCGCAGGATATCCGCAACATCGTTCCCGAGCCCGGCAAGGCCCGCACCTGGTACCAGAAGGCCGCGCAACTCGGTTCGGCCGACGCGCAACGCCGGCTTGCACAACTGCCGAATTGATTTTCACACTGGTTACAACACGTTAGGGGACTACATGCGTCGTTTGTTTGGACTGGCACTCGTTATCACAATGATGGTGTGCGGCGTTTCGGCCCGCGCCGCCGATGAGGCCGAGTATGATCCGGCGAAGGTCAGCGACAGTCTCAAGGCGATCTTCCAGTTCGGCTCGGCGCAGACCAAACAGGCCCTGAACGCCAACACGGTCACGCTGATCACGGGCACGATCGGCGGCACCTATGTGCAGATCGGCGCGGATCTGGCCTCGGTGCTCGACGACGGCAACAAGCTGCGCGTGCTCCCCATCGTCGGCCGCGGCTCGGTGCAGAGTGTCGCCGACATCCTGTTCCTGCAGGGCGTCGACATCGGCATCGTGCGCGCCGACACGCTCGACTATCTCGAGCGCAAGGGCTTTGCAAAGGACATCAAGAAGCAGTTCACCTATGTGACCAAGCTCTACAACGAAGAGATGCAGGTCATCGCGCCGAAAGCGGTTCGCAACCTGAAGGACCTCGAGGGCAAGACTATCAGCGTCGACCTGCCGAATGGCGGCACCTTCGTCACTGCGTTGACGGTCGCCGAGCGGCTCGGGATGAAGGCGAACTTCGTCTACATCGAGCAGCGTATCGCGATGGAGAAGCTGAAGGCCGGCCAGATCGACGCCGTGATCGTGGTCGGCGGCAAGCCGTACAAGTCGGTCTCGACCTTCGTCAATGACGGGCGCTTCCACCTCGTCAATGTGAGCTACGACAAGCCGCTGCAGACGGACTATCTGCCGGCAACGCTGACCTCGAAGGACTATCCGAACCTGATTCCCGAAGGCGAAAGGGTCGACACCATCGCGGTGCCCGCCGTGCTCGCGGCCTACAACTGGACGCCCGGCTCCGACCGCTATCGCAAGCTGTCGCAGTTCGTGGACGCGTTCTTCGCGAAGTTTCCGACCTTGCAGAATCCGCCGTTCCATCCGAAGTGGAAGGAGACGTCGCTGTCGGCGCCGCTCGCCGGCTGGAATCGCCTGCCCTACGCGCAGCAATGGCTGGAGAAGAACAACATCCAGCCGATCGCGCGGACCCGGTTCGACGAATTCCTGAAGCAGAATCCAGGGGTCCGAAAGGGCGCGCAATCGGAAGCCGACCGCGATGCGCTGTTCAAGCAGTTCCAGGCCTGGCAGGCCGACCAGGCTACCAGGGACAAGCCTGAAAATGCGCGGGCCCAGGTCCGCGCAAACAAGCAGCAATAAGCGAACGATAGCGACACGCTTGGCGCAAACGATCAGCCCGGCCCCAAAGGCCGGGCTGATTTGCGTTCAGGCTTCTTCGCTGACGCCCCGCTGCAGCGCGGCACGCGCGGCCGCGCGGTGGTCTTCGGTGATGTTGGTCGCGACCATCCGGATCGCGGTGGCGAGCACGGCTGCATCATCGGTGAAGCCGAGCACCGGCATCATGTCGGGGATGAAATCGAACGGCAGGATGAAGTAGGCGATCGCGCCGAGCAGCGCGACCTGCACATGGCGCGGCGTGTGTTTGTCGAAGGCGCAGTAATAGGCCGCAAGCAAGTCCTCGGCGAACGGCAGTTTGGCCGCCACCCGCTTCAGCTTGATCCAGAAACGCTTGCGCACGCTCTCGCGGTCCTGCGCGAGGCGATCGGCCGGCTCGAAGCCTGCGCTGAAATCCGCTGCCATGATGGCTTCCCCACCGGTTCCGTCTGACGCCCCGCGCGGCCAATCGCCGCGGCGGATCATCCACGAATTGGGGATTGGGCCGCGCCACCGCAAGGCCAGATCAGCCGACCCCGAAGGCCCCGGCGATCGTGTTCATCGCCTTGGCGAGCTCGACGTCCCTAGCCGTGACGCCGCCTGCGTCATGGGTCGCCAGCACCACTTCCACGGTCTTGTAGACGTTGCGCCATTCCGGGTGATGATCGTGTTTTTCGGCCACCAAGGCCACGCGGGACATGAAGCCGAAGGCCTCGCTGAAATCCCGGAAAACGAAGGTCTTGGCGATCGCGTCGCGCCCGCTGACCTCCGCCCATCCTGGCAAGCCCTGCAGGGCCGATTTCCGTGCCTCCGCCGTCAGACGCTGCGACATGTTGACCTCCGTTCTTCAGCCGGACTTTACCCTGACACCCGCCACAACGGTAACCATGACGCGGATGTAACCTTTGGCCAGCAAGAAATTTGCTACAATATTGTTCCATTGCTATTTGCAAGATGAATTCGAGCCTCAAACGATTGTTTGCGAGATCGATGACAGAGGAATTCGTTCGGAGCGGGCCGCCGTCGCCGCGTTCGTCGGCGCGCCGGGCCGTGCTGGTGACGCTGGCGGCTGTCCTTGCGATCGTAGGCTCGGTGGTCGCCGGCTATTACTTCGCCATGCGCCCGGTGACCCTGAAGATCGCGGTCGGTCCTCCCAACAGCGATGACGTCAAGGTCGTACAGACCCTGACGCAGGCCTTCGTCCAGCACCGTTCCTATGTCCGGCTGAAGCCGCTGCAGACCGACGGCGCGGTGGCGAGCGCGGAGGACCTTGCGCAAGGCAAGGCCGATCTTGCCATCATCCGGGGCGATCTCGACGTGCCCAAGAACGCCCAGGCCGTCGCCACCCTGCGCAAGAATTTCGTGGTGCTCTGGGCGGTGCCGATGAAGGGCAAGAAAGCCGGTCCGAAGATCACCAAGATTAGCCAGCTCGCCGGACGCCGCGTCGGCGTGATCGGTAAGACCCAGGCCAATGTGAATTTGCTGAAGGTCATCCTGCAGCAATACAGCGTCGATCCGGCGAAGGTCGAAATCATCCAGTTCCCGGCCAATGAAGCCGCAGAGGCGATCCGCCACCAGAAGGCCGATGTCTATCTCGCCGCGGGGCCGCTCAACAGCAAGATTACGGCGGATGCGATCGCGGCCTCCAGCAAGGAGGGCGGCACGCCGACCTTCCTTTCCGTCGATGCGTCGGAAGCCATCGCGCAGAACCACCCGATCTACGAAGCCGTCGAAATTCCCGCCGGCACCTTCTCGCCCGACCGGCCCGACGACGAGGTGAAGACGATCAGCTTCTCCCACCACATCGTCGCGCGCAAAGGGCTGTCCGAAGCCACGATCGCCGCCTTTACGCGGCAATTGTTTTCGATCCGCCAGCAACTGGTGTCGGAATTCCCGCTGGCCGCGAAGATCGAAACCCCCGACACCGACAAGGACGCGGTGATCCCCGCGCATCCAGGTGCCGCCGCCTTTGTCGATGGCGAGGAGAAGACGTTCCTCGACCGCTACAGCGATTTCATCTGGTGGGGCCTGATGGCGCTGTCGGCGACGGGCTCGATTGGCGCCTGGTTCGCCGGCTACCTGAAAAAGGACGAGCGCACCAACAATTCCACGCTGCGCGAAAAGCTGCTCGACATGATCGCGGTGGCGCGCAAGAGCGACTCGGCCGACGAGCTCGACCGGATGCAGTCGGAGGCCGACGATATTCTGCGCGATACGCTGCGCTGCTTCGAGCACGGCGCCATCGAAGAAGGCTCGCTGACCTCCTTCAACATCGCGCTCGAGCAATTCCACCACGCGGTCTACGACCGCCGGATGCTGCTGGCGAGCCTGCCACAGAACCTGCAGCGGGCGAGCGCTCAATTCCGCGCCACCGGCACGTTGTAAGTCCGGCGGAAGGCCCGGCGCGAGGCCGCGAACTCGAGATCGCCGAGATCCTCCACCTCATCAAGACCGCACCGATGTCGCGCTGTGGTCGACCACCCTCGGCCCGAAGCCGGTGTAAGCCAGGCAGGGTCGGCATATCGCAGCACCCGGCGAAACCCCCTTTTTGGCGCCAAATTCGGCTAACCAACCCACAAACAACCCATTGTTTTTTAGCGTTTTCTGAATATATTGCGCCGCAACGCATAAGGAATCGCCCGGTCGGTTTGGCCGGGCTTCCTTTTTGGGGATCGTAACCCCCTCGATTCCGTTTTTTAAGCGTGGTCCGGAAGGGCTGATCCCGGTTTCCGGCGAGATCGCGCTGTCATCGCACGACCCTAGAAGAAGAGCCATGAACCTTCGTAACGTCGCCATCATCGCCCACGTCGACCACGGCAAGACTACGCTGGTCGACCGCCTGCTGCAGCAATCCGGCACCTACCGCGACAACCAGCGGGTGGTCGAGCGCGCGATGGACTCCAACGACCTGGAGCGCGAGCGCGGCATCACCATCCTCGCCAAGGCGGCCTCCGTGCAGTGGAAGGACACCCGCATCAACATCGTCGACACCCCCGGCCACGCCGATTTCGGCGGTGAGGTGGAGCGTATCCTCAACATGGTCGACGGCGCGCTGGTGCTGGTCGACGCCGCCGAGGGCCCGCTGCCGCAGACCAAGTTCGTGGTGTCCAAGGCGCTCAAGGTCGGTCTGAAGCCGATCGTCGTCATCAACAAGGTCGACCGTCCCGACGCGCGGCCAACCGAAGTCATCAACGAGGTGTTCGATCTGTTCGCGGCGCTCGACGCCAGCGAGGAGCAGCTCGATTTCCCGATTCTTTACGGGTCGGCCAAGCAGGGCTGGATGGCGGAAAGCCCGGAAGGTCCGAAGGACAAGGGCATGCAGCCGCTGTTCGACCTGATCGAGCGCCATGTCGCCCCGCCGACCGTCGAGGACGGCCCGTTCCGCATGATCGGCACCATCCTGGAGGCCAACCCCTATCTCGGCCGCATCATCACCGGACGCATCACGTCCGGCTCGATCAAGCCGAACCAGCAGGTGAAGGTGCTCTCCGCCGACGGCAAGCTGATCGAGCAGGGACGGTTGACGAAAATTCTCGCTTTCCGCGGCATCGAGCGCACCCCGCTCGACGAAGCCGGAGCCGGCGACATTGTCGCGATCGCCGGCCTGACCAAGGGGACCGTGGCCGACACCTTCTGCGATCCCTCGGTGGAAACCCCGCTGACGGCGCAGCCGATCGATCCGCCGACCGTGTCGATGTCCTTCATCGTCAACAACTCGCCGCTCGCCGGTACCGAAGGCGACAAGGTGACGAGCCGCATGATCCGCGACCGCCTGCTGCGTGAAGCCGAGGGTAACGTCGCGCTCCGCGTCACCGAAGCCGACGACAAGGATTCCATGGAAGTATCCGGCCGCGGCGAATTGCAGCTCGCGATCCTGATCGAGACCATGCGCCGCGAGGGCTTTGAGGTTTCGGTATCGCGGCCGCGGGTCGTGTTGAAGAAGGACGACGCGAGCGGCGGTTGGCTGGAGCCGATCGAGGAAGTGGTGATCGACGTCGACGAGGAGCATTCCGGCGTCGTCGTGCAGAAGATGAGCGAGCGCAAGGCCGAGATGATCGAGATGCGCCCTTCCGGCGGCAATCGTTTGCGTCTGGTGTTCTACGCGCCGACCCGCGGCCTGATCGGTTATCAGGGCGAGCTGCTCACGGATACGCGCGGCACCGCGATCATGAACCGCCTGTTCCACGGTTACGCGCCCTACAAGGGCGAGATCCAGGGCCGCCGCAACGGCGTGCTGATCTCCAACGACCAGGGCGAAGCAGTCGCCTACGCCATGTTCAAGCTGGAAGACCGCGGCCCGATGATGATCGAGCCGGGCTGGAAGGTCTACAAGGGCATGATCGTCGGCGAGCATACCCGCGACAACGACCTCGAGATCAACGTGCTCAAGGGCAAGCAGCTCACCAACATCCGCACGACGTCC
>Ga0207707_10000444_pt1 | contig 42985 bp, 39 predicted proteins | sample KBSC83BmetaG_FD_184336 | JGI IMG/M metagenome (GOLD analysis project Ga0207707, IMG submission 184336) | Corn rhizosphere microbial communities from Kellogg Biological Station, Michigan, USA - KBS C8-3B metaG (SPAdes) (version 2) | ecosystem: Host-associated > Plants > Roots > Rhizosphere ... | reverse complement strand
GCGCGACTGCGGGTCCTTGAAGGTCCGCACTGCCAGCGATAGCGCCCAGGCGTTGCGGCGCACGTCCGCGGGATCCCCCGCGACCACGCCGTCGAACTCGTCCGGATACCGCGCGGCCTGGAGCAGGCCCTCGCGTCCTCCGCCCGAACACCCGCTCCAGTAGCTGCGGCTGGGCTCATGCGCATAGAAGGTCTTCACCAATGCCTTGGCCTCGACGGTCATGTCGTGCTCGGCACGGTATGCAAAATCGATGAGCTTCTGCGGATGGCCGACGACGAACGAAGCTCCCTCGCTCTCGTGACCGTCGTCGCTGGCTACCGTGGCATAGCCGCGACGCAGCCCCTCAGCGAGCGCGCCGTACCCGATAGCCCCGCCCCACCCGCCGCTGCCGACCGCGAGCAGCTTGCCATTCCAACCTGACGTGGGCAGCCAGATCTCCGCCTGAATGTCCGAATCCGTCGTGGGCCGAAGAGAGACGGCGACGCGGCAGAACGCAGGCAGACCTGTCAGCGCGCGCGAGGCGCCCGGGGGCTGGAAGGATCCGGCCGCCTCGGACTTCGCAACGCTGACAGCAACCTTCGACGTGCTCAGCCCCGCGAGGCTCTCGCACGTCGCCGCATGGAGCACGGCCGGAGCCAGTCCGGCCGCAACGATGATCCATCCAAACTTCGAGGACATGCTCAACCTCCGTAGCGGCCAGGTCGTTGCACGGGCCGACAGACGCGCCGCCTGCAGCCCCGCTGGCCGCCTGCACCGCAGCGCATGGCGACAGCCCGACCGGAGTCGCAGGTCGTGCGCCCCGGGTGAGTTGGGCCTATCGCTTTTTGTAGGTCTTCTCGAACATCGGCGTCAGGCCGCCGTCGCTGGTGATGTAGCGGTGCTTGAAGAGCCACTTGCCGTCGCGCTTGACGAGCTCATCGTGCTCGCGGCCCTGCTCGACGAACTTCGGCGTCGCCTCCTTGGTCTCGGAGATCACACCCGTCCAGATGACATCGGCGGTCGCGGAGTCGCCGTTCACGACGATCTTCGGGTTGGTGAGCAGCATGCGGAACGTCCCCACGGGCCGCGGCTGCTGCCCGCCGATTTTCTTGTACAGATCCTCGATGGGCTTCTGACCCTGAGCGACGATGCCGTTGACGTCCAGGATGCCCTCAGGAACATAGAAGCTACCGAAGTCGCTGCGATTGGAGCCCAGCTGGCCGTAGTAGTCGACCAGCATGTCCTCGATGTATGCACGGTCGAGCAGCGTCGTCAGCGTGGTCGCCGGATGCTCGGCCAGTGCCGGCCCCGATGCTGCGGCCAGTAGCACGCCTGACAGGGCGAGCAGCCAATGCACGGCAGGTTTGCCCCCGAACACGGTAGTTGCAGAGAATTGCATCGCGCGGTCTCCTGTGTTGCTGCGCCTATGATGTCCGGTTGCGCACCCCGCAGATAGTGGCCTGCCGGGCCGGCGACCGCCTGGCGCACTCCCCCACGGCGCGCTTCGCTTGCCACTGGGCAGAGGCCGACTCATCCTCGCCCAGGCCTACGATATTCCGACACCTGTCCGCAGCTTCCGCGCCGCTACCCGAATACTATATACATCAGAGAGGGATCGCAGGTGCGATCAGGATGGACCTCATGGCAACAGCGGCGTGGAGGTACGAAGTGGAAAAGACTGTGGAGCAGCGCCTCGAGAGGCTCGAGGTGCACGTCGAGCACATTCAGTCGGACGTCACCGAAATCAAAGCGCAGATCAAGGAGGTCGATCAGCGGCTGACGGGCAAGATCGACCGTCTCATCCAGGCGGTTTCGGATTTGAACGTGGGGCGGGCGTTTGACCGCGTTTGGTTCTTGCTCATGGGGGCCGCGCTGTTAGGGATCTTGGCCAAAGCGTTCAAATGGATTTGACGCTACACTGCAGTCCAGAACACGCCGCGCGCTGTCGCGTGGCACAAGGTCGCGTGGCACAAGCGCGCGGTCACGTGCGCGAGGCTCTGAACTGCGAGGTTCCGATGGCGATCTTGACCCGTCGCGAGGCGTTGGAATTGCTGGGATTCGGTACCGTGGCATTCGCGGCGACGCCGATGCGAGCGCTTGCACAAACCACATTCCCCAAGGGGGCCATCATCCGGACCCTCTTCAAAGACTACACACCCGAAGAGCTGGCGGGCGGGGCGACGCTGTTCCACGAGCACTTGTCACTTGGGCCCGACTTCAGCGACCGGTTCCGCGCCGCTGCGGCTGCCGTTCTGGCCGCTCAGGGGGAGCCGCCGGCACCCGCGCGCACGGGGCCGCCGCCGGCACCGCCAGGGCCGGACCCGATGCGCGATGTCAATCTCATGGCGGAAGAGTTGCACAAAGCCCAGCAGGATGGGGTGGGCTGTCTCGTCGACGCGAGCCTCGAGGGCGCTGGGATGGACATCAACTTTATCCGTGAGGCAGCACGGAAGTCGGGCTTGCCCGTGGTGAAGGGAGCGGGTTTTTACACCCAACCCTTCTACCCGAAGCAAGTCGCGACCCTGAGCGAGGAGCAGATCGCCCGCGCGATCGTCAAACAAGCCGATGACTACCCCGCAGGCGCCTTCGGCGAGATCGGGTCCTGGGACGAGATCTCCGCGCTCGAGCGCAAAGTGTTTCGTGCCGTGGGCAAGGCGCACCTGGAGACGAACCTGCCGATCTTCACCCACACAGGTATCCCTGGAAAATCAGCGATCGAGCAGCTCGACATCTTCGAGGACGCCGGCGTCGATCCGCGGCGCGTCGCCATCGGTCACCTCGGCAACCTGAACGACCCCAAGGTCTACGTTCACAAGACGATCTGCCGGCGCGGTGCCTTCGTGGGCTTCGACCGACAGGGAGGCCGCGGCGATGACCAAGCGGTGCCGCTGGTCATGGCGCTGTTGGAGGCAGGGTTCGAGGATCACATCCTGATCTCCGGCGATGCCTTCCGCTCGTACGGCAGACCGCTGACGGTCTTCCTGCCGAAGCTCAAAGCCGCGGGAGCAAATGATGCAACTCTGCACAAAATCTCGGTCGACAACCCACGGCGGTTCCTGGCGTTCGTGCCGAAGCGAGCGCGAAAGGCCCACGCGGCCTGACGCGGGTGCGAGCCCGTGCCGGGGGCCGCGCCGTGTCCTGGGCCGTGCCGCCGCTAACGTGACTTCGTGGTATCGACCTGATAGATCGGCAGGTCCCAATGATTTTCCGTCAGCTCCCAGCGGCGGTTCTCTTCCCGCTTGCGCGTAGCGGCATCGGGAAACAACTTGTCGGTGATCTCATCCTCGTGCTTCGCGCCGTCAAAGTCCTTATAGGTGATCTCGACGCGGTAGTCCCAGCGGCCCGCTTCATCGGTATGCAACTGAGGATGGTAGATTCGGTAGTCGAGCACGTAGCCGAGAGCTTTCTCCCGATCGAGGATCGGGATCTGGTACTTGCGGAACAGGTCCCACCACTCATCGATGAAGCCGTAGCGGACCCGGTATACCCACTCGACCTCATAGCCCCTGGCGCCCGGCTTGGGTGGCTGGGCAAAAGCCGCGCTGCCGCCGAATGCTGACAGCGCCAGTACGAGGATCGCCAACACCGACTGCTTCGATCGAGACATAGAGTCTATCCTCCCCTGTGGAGGCGTCGATTGGAGCACCACTCGCGCCGCGAAAGCAATCAGCAAGAGGATGGCAGCCTCTCATGACCAGGCGTCCGCGGGTCCGCCCGCTTCCTCCAGCCGCGTTGAGTCTCCTCGCGCGTTTTCCCGACCCGGTTCGAGCCGTAGTGCTGCAACTGCGCGGCCGAATACTCCAGGCAATGCCCCGCGCCCACGAGGTCGTCGTCGATGTTGGATACACGGTAGCGCTGCGCTACGGGCCCGATGACAAGATGAAGACGGCATGCCTGTACGTCACCGGGTTCGCCAAGCACGCCAATCTCGGTTTCCTGGGCGGGGCGGCGATGAGCGATCCCGAGCACGTTCTGGAGGGCTCCGGGGCTGCGATGAGACACGTGAAGTTCGACTCGCCGCTGCAGATCGAGGCGGCGAAGTGGCTCGACCGGTATCTGACCGCGGCGCTGCTGCACGCGGGGCTGAGTCCGGCCAGCGGGGACGCGGCGACCGAAGTGCGTCCACGTACCGGTGAGCGCCCTATTGGGCGCCGCATTCGCGGCAAGCGCACCCGGGACTCGGTGAGCCGGAAGAGGCTATGATGTTTCCGGCTCGACGGGAAATACCTCAGGGGAGCGCAGATGTCACGGTCATGCAGAGCCGCCGCATGCGGCATCGGTGTAGTCAGCCTCATCATGCTGTTCGCGGTCTCCACGGCTTCCGCGCAAGCCTCGTGGGCGACTCTGGACGCGCCGCCATCGGGGATTGCGCCGCCGGGTGACATCATCCGTGCCGGCCACCTGGGCCGTGAGATCGGCGATACGCAGAACATCATCCACTTCTACGCCGATCTCATCGGGCTGGGACTCATCGGCCCCCGTGAGGCCGCCCGGCCTTTCATGGTGAGCCACCCGCTCGCGGAATTCGCAGAGCTCGGCGAGGACGACAACGCCTATAACTCAGTGAGCCGCGTCGCATTGCTGCCCATTCCCGGAACCGCCGCGACACCGACCGGCACGGCCATGACGATCGAGGCCATCGAGATCAAGGGAATCAAATCCCGCCACTACAACCCGCCGATGAGCGACCCGGGCGCCACCTATCTGACGGTGATCGTCAGCGACCTGGACAAGACGCTGGCGACACTCAAATCCGAGCGCGTTCCCGTGATCAGCGAGGGCGATAACCCCGTGGAGCTGTCATGGCCCGGTGTGAGCGGCCAGATCCGGGCCGTGTTCGTGCGCGACCCTGACGGCTACCCGGTAGAGCTGATGCAGATTACTCCGGCGCCTGCGAGCACCGCCCCGGCGGGGTCCCGGGTGCTGGGCGCACGCGTCACCGTCGTCACGGACAACCTCGAAGCGACCTGCCGCCTGTATCAGAGCCTGGTCGGTCCGGATTTCAAGTTCTGGTTGAGCCCGCAACTGATGGGCGACGCCGCCTATCAGAAGCTCACCCACACCAGCGGCCAGTTCCGTCTGGCGATGGCCATGGTGCCCGGCTCACCGGTCATCATGCAGTTCATCGAATACACGAAACACAACAAGCACTTCACCCGCGGCTACATCCAGGATCCGGGCACGGCACACTTCCTGTTCATGGCGAAAGACGACGACCTGATCATGCCGCGGGTCCTGGCCTCTCACGTACACACGTTGAGCAAGTCCAACGCCCCGGTGTTCATCGGTCCGACGACACGGTCCTTCTTCGTACCCGACCCGCAGGGTTTCTGGCTCGAGTTCATGGATCACGACGTCAAGCGAGATCCGGCGGCGAAGAAATAGCGTCACGGGCCCTCATCAATGGCCCGTGACGCTGCCCACCCTCGGGCTGTTGCCGAGTTGCTCGCCGCGGCGCTCTGCTGGAGCGCCGGCGGACTGCTCATCAAGTGGATCCCCTGGCCGCCTCTGGCCGTCGCCAGTGGCCGCGGGCTGCTCGCAGCGCTCGTCCTCGCCCTTGCGACGCGCGGCCTGCGGTTCACCTGGACTCGGGTTCAGGTGGGGGCTGCGGTGGCTTACGCACTGTGCACGATTGGCTTCGTAGCCGCCACGAAGTTGACGACGGCCGCCAATGCCATCCTTCTGCAATATACGGCGCCCATCTGGATCGCACTGTTCGGCGCTTCAGTGCTCGGCGAACGCACCACGCGCTCGGACTGGTGGGCGGTCGGGGTGACCTTGGCAGGAATGCTCCTGTTCTTTGCCGACAGCCTGCGCTGGTCGGGAGTCCTCGGAAATCTCATCGGCGTGGCGAGCGGCATCAGTTTCGCAGCGATGACGCTCCTGATGCGCAAGCAGAAACAGGGCTCTGTCACCGAGTCCATCATCCTCGGCAACCTGATCGCGGGAGCCACCGGCTTGTTCTGGCTGGTCGAGGCGCCCGGCTTGAACGCAAGCGGCTGGGTTGCGCTGCTGGCGCTCGGAGTCATCCAGCTGGGCCTCTCGTACATGCTGTACGCGAGAGCCATCAAGCACGTCACGGCCCTCGAGGCCGTGCTCATTCCGGTCATTGAGCCGATTCTCAATCCCGTCTGGGTTATGCTGTTCGTGGGAGAGCGGCCCGGCCCGCTCTCCCTGTGTGGCGGGCTGCTGGTCCTGGGCGCGGTGACCTGGCGCGCCGCCAACTCGATTCGTGCCGCCAGGCTCCCGAAAATGGCCCTCTAGCGCGCACCCGCGATGTCATCGGAGAAATCGAATTCCGGCTTGCCCGACGTCCGCGACGGCCTCACGCGCGAGGAGCGCGTAGTGTTGTATGTGCTGCACCAAACCCAGAAGGAGCGGGGCGATCGCAATGTGCCCACGGCGATGTTGTGGGGACGTGTGTGCGAGTACTTCTATATCAGTCCCGAGGACCTTTCCGCGATGCTCGCGCGGCTGGGCGCGCGTCGCTGGTAACGAAACGCATCGCCTCCTCGAGCAGCGCTGCGAGCGCACTGCGACTGACACGGGAGAGTCGGACCAGCACACTGTCGTAAGGCGCGTAGTGCGACGTGACGTAGTAGACCTCCGGATCCGCTGCCAGGAGCTTCGTCCGTCGCGCCGCGTCGATTCGCACCATCAGAGACCCCTCCTCCGCCGACGGATGGATGGCCCTGCAAGCCAACATTTTCCCGCGCACCTTCAGCGACATCCCACGTGCGCCCAGCGACGCGACGACGCCCGGCAGAGCCAGCGCGATCTCGCGTGCAGTCTCGAAATCCATGCCCCGAGCTCCGTGAGGTCCCGGGGATTGTTTGTGCTTCATGGTCCTCCCCTTCAGGCCGCACCGGCGGCGCGACACAGTTCAGATGATCGGCCGCACGCGAGCATCGTGTCCAGTGTATTGGCATCACCGCGCTCGGCCAGCACGTGCAACATCAGATGATGCTCCGGTCTCAGCCCGCGGCGCAGAGCGGGTTGCGCCTGCAGCATTGAATCGGCCCGCGCCCGGTCCGCGCGCGGGCAGGCGGACACAAATCCCGGACGTGGTCCCGAAGCTGAAAACGCGCCACCTGTCAAGGCCGTGGCCAACTTCTCCTGCCACCTGGAGCGGCGTCTGTACGCGGTGCCATCGGGCGACGGCAATGGATCGCCACAAGAGCTACCAGGGGGACTAGACTCATGCGAGGAATCAGACTCCTCATGGCGCTGATCGCCGTTGCCGCGGGCTGCGCTTCGACGGATGCAATGGCCGAGACCGTATTGATCACAGGGGCGAACCAAGGCATCGGCCTGGAATTTGCCAAGGAGTACGCGGCGCGTGGCTGGACGGTCATTGCCACCCATCGGCGCACGACGACGCCCGAGTCGCTCGCCACACTGGCAGCGAAGTATCCCAAGGTCCGCATCGAGCGCATGGATGTCACCGACGCCGCGCAGATCCGGGCGCTCGGTGCCAAGCTCAAAGGCGTCCCGATCGACATCCTGCTCAGCAATGCCGGCCTGGTGCGGACCGACCCCCTCGACAAGCCCGGCGGCAACACCAATCAGATTTTCGGCACGCTGGACTTCAAGCTGCTGGATGATTTCATCCACACCAACGTCGCCGGTCCGCTGATGATCAGCCAGACCTTCATCAACAACCTCAAGGCGAGCCGGCAGAAAAAGATCGTGGCCATCAGCTCAGCGGCGGCCTCGGTGACCGTTCCGCCCTTCATGCCGAACGGCGCGCCGGTCCCCGATCATTACTGGTATCGCATCAGCAAGGCAGCGCTCAACAGCGCCATGCACCTGCTGAGCGCGACGGTCAAGCCGGACGGTGTCACCGTCGTCATGTTCCACCCCGGGGGTGTCCAGGTGGAAAGCTTCGGCAACTTCCATGCGCCCGGCTTCGTGCCGCCGCAGGAAGCGGTCGGCAAAATGATCAGGACCATCGACGGCCTGAGCATCAAGGACACCGGGCGATTCATGGACAATGACGGGAAAGATCATCCCTGGTAGGCGATGACGTGCAGGGGCATGCCGCCGTGCCTGCGAGCACGGCGCGACGTGTGGCGGTGCCTTCAGGCGTTGAACGCCAGCGAGCGGCTCTCAGTTGCGGACGTTGACCGCGTAGCCGCCGTCGACGGTGAGCTTGGCGCCGTTGACGTAGGCCGCGCGATCGGACGCAAGGAAGGTAACGACGTCCGCAACCTCACGCATCGTCCCCCAGCGACCCGCGAGAATGCCCCAATCGCTGCAGATCTGATCGAGGAAGCCGGGCTTGGTCATCTGCCGCTGCTCAGCGGAGCTCTGAGCCCACCTCTCGCGCCACTCGGTAGCGATGAGACCGGGGATGACCGAGTTCACGGTGATCCGTGCGGCCGCGAGGTCAGCGGCGAGGTACGAGGTCACGTGATTCATGGCGGCGTTGTTCAGCCCATGGGTCAGGGCTGAGGAGAGCACGCTGGACCCGGCTACTCCACTGATGTTGATGATGCGACCCGTGCCATCGGTGGGCATGCGCGGGATCATGCACTGCGTGACCCGGAGCATGCCGAGAGTCTTGGTATCGACATCGTCACGCCAGTCGGCATCGGGCCACATGATCTGACGATCGCTGCGCTTGATGGGTCCACCGGCGCTGTTGACCAGGATGTGCAGCACACCGAGCTTGGCGTGTGCACGTTCGACCGCTGCAGCCACCTCAGCGGCATCACGTATGTCCGTCGGAAGCGCCAGCACCTCGACCCCGGTCGCTGCGCGGATCTCCTCGGCGGTTGCTTCGAGCACGCTCGCCGTGCGCGCAACCAGCGCAACTCGCACCCCCTCTTCGGCGAGACCACGCGCGATGGCCTTGCCGATGCCTTTACTGGCGCCTGTGACGAGAGCCGCACGGCCCTTGAGCCCTAGATCCACGCGGACTGCCTCCTGGTGAGTGATACGGCTTGCCGCTGGCGACAGGGTAACAGTGCGCGCCATGGGTCTCTGAAAGAACCACTATTTCAATAGCTTATGCGATGTTCCGAATACCTTTTCGAGGTGCGCAACCCGCAATGGAACAATGGGCGCAACTCAAAGGGGGCTTCGCGCGTTGATGTAGCCAAACCGTGCACGGAGCCCTTGCCGTGGCGGAGATTCGAGGAGCTGCGCCGTGGTCAGACCTGCCAATCGCTTCGACGTGTACCGCCTGATGCTGGCGGACCTGGGATTCACGCTCCAGCCGCACATGAAGGTGCTGGATTTCGGGGCCGGTGAAGGGGAGCTGGTCTCCCTGGCGCTCGCCCAGGGGATGGATGCCTACGGCTGCGACCTGTACGACCTGAAGTATTCGTACACGCTGGATCGGGACGCCCGGGCCTCCGCGTTGCGGGACCAGGGGCGGCTGCGACGCATCGCATCCCCGTATCGGCTGCCCTTCGAGGACGGCAGCATCGATGTGGTCATCAGCGACCAGGTGTTCGAGCATGTCATGAACTACCCGCAGGCGATCGAGGAGCTGCGGCGCGTGATGCGCGTCGGCGGAGTCTTCCTGCACGCCTTCCCGAGCCGCTACCGGGTGATCGAAGGGCACATCTATGTGCCCATGTCCTCGATCTTCCGGCCGCGCTGGTGGCTGTGGCTGTGGGCCCTGCTGGGGGTCAGGAATGGCTTCCAGCATGGCATGTCGGCCAAGGAAGTCGTCGAGAAGAACGCGCACTTCCTGAAGCACGGCACCAACTATCCGCCGACCCGCCAGGTGAAGCGCGAATTCGCCCGCTGCTTCGGCCAGGTCGAGTTCGTCGAGCGCAAGTTCCTGCCCTACAGCAATCGCCCGCGGGCACTGGCGAAGGTCCCTTTTGGCCCGGCCCTCTACGGCTTCCTGGGTTCCCGGTTCCTCTACGGAGTTCGTGCCGCCATGCCGGCACCCGCGCCACGCGCCGCCCACTTGTCCTCGATGCTGCGGACTTCATAGCGCCGAGCTGCGCGTCAAGCCCCCGGGCCCGCTTCCGCGGGCATCGCTGCTGGCACTCGTGCCGCTGTCCTACCTGCCTTTTGCGCCCTCGTTCGCTGCACAGCAATGGCTCTCGCCCCCAGCAGACCAGATCCGGATCGACCCCGACGTCGCGCACCCGTCCCGCACCAGGGCGCCCTCCAGGGGCGTGGGCTCGACCGGCTCTGGCGGCAGATTCAGCTCCCCGTTGCAGCGATCTGCGATTCAGCTGCAGCTGCCCGTGCGCATCGAGCAGATGCCTCCCGATGGCATCCTGTTCGTGGACCGCATCCTGGTACGGCTGAGCGGCAACGACGGCAAGCTACGCTATCGAGGCGTCGGCAACTGCGTAAGAAATCTGTACTCCACGGGCACCGCGTGTTTCCCCAGTGAGTACGCTTCCGCCGCGACCGAGACGTACGCGATCCCCCTGCAAACACTCGTTCTGCCGCGAAGGGTCTACGACGAGCTCAAATCTGAGCCGCTGCGCGTCGAGGTCGACTACTTCCTCACGCTGTTCACGGGGCGCCCGCAAGTCTCACTTGGCACGAGCGCGCGGTTGCACCCTGTGGCGGAGATGGGTCTGTGCGGCACACGAATCGATGACGACGGCGATGCCGTGAGCCTGACTTGCGTGAGCGCCCAAACGCCGCCCGGCTGCATGACCATCGTGCTCGAGGATCCACGCACCCACGTGCACAACCCTCCCCTGCATCAATGCGGATTCGATTACTCTCCGGTTGTCCGCGGCCCCTATGAAGATCCGCTCGTGCGCTTCCGCATCGAGCTGCCCTTCAGCGATCTGTCGCATCTGATCCGCTTTCCCATCGACGCGCCGCAGATACAGGACGCGCGGCTGCTCATCAAGACGTATGCGGCGGCCGCTCACTTTCGCCGTCAGCTGGTCTTTGCGGCCGCTCGATTGAGCGACTGGGAAGCGCCGTGGGCGCAGGTCAAGGATGCAACGGCAGGCGGGCCCTACCGGATCGCGAACTGACCGTTACCGAGCGCCTCGCGAAGTCACAGCAGCGGCTAGTCCCCCGCCGCCGCGCGGCGTCGGTCAGCCGCAGCGACCGCCGTCAGGCGAAGTCACAGCCGCAGCCAGCCGCGCTTCTCGATTTGAGCCAGCGCAATCCCGACGACGAACGCGAGTCCCACGTTCCATATCGCGAACGCCGCCGTCACCAGCGTGATGAAGCGCTCTCCCTTGTTCTTGCTGAAGTCACAGGAGCCGAGTGCGAGCTGCGCGCCGGTCAGGAACAGGATCACCCCGAGCACCGGGCGTGCGAACAGCTCGAAGACGAGCTCGATCGAGCCGCTGAAGAAGAACGCGCACAGCAGCAACAGCACACCCAGGATGATGGGCGCTCCGCCGGTGCGGGCGCCGAAGGCCACATGCCCCGCCATTCCACCGGCTCCGTGGCACATGGGCACGCCGCCCAGCGCCGCACTACCTACATTCATCAGTCCGGTGGAGATGGCGATGCCGTTCTCGGTAACCGCACGATCCGGAAACAGCCGGTTGTTCTCCTCACGAATCGCGATCACCGCATTCCCGAGCGTCAGAGGAAGCTGCGGCAACGCCAGGAAGGCGGCGCCAATCAGCAGGTCGTGCCCAGTGAGCCTGCCGAGGGCCAGCGCGGGCAGATGCAGTCCGACCTTGGCGCCGAGCAGATGCTGCAGCAGCTGCGGCTGCTGCACCGCCCCGCAGAGGATGCCGAACAGCAGCAGCAGGAACATGGCCGGGAATTTTTTGTTCGCCAGCAGCAGCAACGTGCCCGTCAGGCCGATGGCGGCGATCACCCACCCGGCGCTCATCAGCTTGATGCCCTCGAGCATGAACCCGATGCCGAGGCCGAGGACGATCCCGACCACGACGCACCGGGGCACCCAGCTCGTCAGGCGCCGCGCGACGCCCGTCAGGCCCAGCAGAAGCCAGATGAGGCCGGTGACCAGCGCGGCGCCATAGATCGCTCCCGCGGTGATGGTCGCGGTTTGTGCCGCCTGCGTAGCGGCGACTGCTCCGATGGCCTTCATGGGCTGCACGGGGAAAGGCGTCCGGTAGTACAGCCCGCAGATCAACATCGCGGCGCCGAACGAAAAGAGGATACCGAACGGGTCGACTTTCACGACCGCGATGTAGGCGACGACGAAAGGAATCAGCGTGCCCAGATCGCCGAAGGCCCCGGCCCACTCCATGCGGTCGAAGCGATTGCGCGTGGCGCTGCGCACGTTCCGGCTCTGCACTGGCGCTCTCATCCGCCTCGATTTTGCGCTGCACACGCAAGCGATTGTGGCGCGAAGCGCTATATTTCAGGGGGAACCACCGGCGCGTATTCCGCTCGAGCCTTTGACTTGGCGCGCCGCCGCCGCCACCAGGGCAGCGTGTCCTCGATCACCAGCAGACCGCCGGGCGAGGCGGGGGGCTGATAACCGGGGAGGTTCGCCAGGATCGCACGCCACCCTGGCCCGGCGAGCACCTCGCGCAGGCGTCGCACCGCCGGATGATCGATGCTCGAGTCGAGGCAGGCGAGGAAGTAGTTCTCCTCGACCAGCGGAATGAACTGCAGACCAAACTGCAAGGCAGCGGCCTCGACACCTATGCCCGCATCCGCCACGCCGCTGGCTACGCACAGACCGACGGCAACGTGTGTGTGCTCGACGTGCTCGGTAACCCCGTGCAGAGCCTGGGGCGCAAGCGAGTGCTCGTGCAGCAAGTGCTCCACCAGCATGCGGGTGCTGGATCCGGGCTGGCGATTGACGAAACGCAAACCTTCCCGAAAGACATCGGGAAACGTGCGCACGCTGACCGCATGCTCTTTGCGGACCATCAGGCCCTGCATGCGCTGCGCACAGGCAATGAGCTTGTGCACCTTCGGTTTCAGCAGCGGCTTGAGCGCCTTGGCGAATACCGGCGCCGCGCCCAGCAGTGGCGGCACGTGGAAGCCGGCGACCAGACACTGCCGATCGTTGAGCGCGCGCAGGGCATCGACGCTGCCCTGGAATCCGATGTCCAGGTGCAGATCGGCGCTCTCGGCCACGTGTTGTTGCAGCACCGGAAGGGCGAGGTCGTGGCTGGCCCGCAGCGACAGAATCTGGTGCCGCTCGTCGCGCGCTTCGGACAGCACGTGGGCCAGGTCGGACCGCAAGGCCTCTATGTGAGGCTGCATCCGCGTGCGCGCGCGGCGTTCGGCCCAGACGAGGCGCTGCGCGAACTGTGTCGGCCGCGCCTTCTGGCCCTGGGACCACGTGATGAGCGGCTCGCCGAGGGTCTCTTCCCACTTGCGCAGCGCGCCCCACGCGTGGCGATAGGAAGTGCCGAGGGCCTGGGCGGCATGCCGGATGGAGCCGTGCTCCATGACCGCCGCGAGCAGCTCGAACAGAGGATTACCGAGCTCCGCGCCGCGTTGCTCGCCGGGCTCGAAGGCGTACCGCAGATGTAAGTGCACGCCGCTAATTTAGCGCTTTTGGGAGCGTCCCGCACCCGAGCCTCCCGGCGGGCCGACGGGCCCGCCGGCCACCCGCCCCTTCAGAAATCGACGCTCATCGAGGCAAGCACGGTGCGCGGAGCCCCCAGATGCGCCAGCAGATTGCCGGTATTGGCGCCGGTCAAGTTGCTCGGCGCGATCGTCGACCAGTAGTGGCGATCGGTCACGTTGTCCACCGCGAGCCGCCACGTCGTCGCGAGCCCCAGGAGCTTGGAGGTATAGCGCGCGCCCAGGTCGAACAGGTTGTAGCCGGGCGCCGTCAGTGTGTTCGTGTCGTTGGCGGCGCGCGGACTGTTGAATTGATAGTCGAAGGTGGCCACCAGGCCGGCGACGCTCGGAATGCGGTATTCGAACAGCAGATTGCCCTTGAACTTGCCGGCGCCGACGTAGGTCTTGTCATTCGTGGCCGCCAGCGGGGTGTGCTCGAGCCGGGCATCCAGCCAGGTGGCTCCGCCGTACAGCGTCAGCCCCTCGAGGATCTCACCGACTGCGGACAGCTCCACGCCCCGGTTGACCTGCTGGCCGCTGATCTTGAACACCCGGTCGGCCGGATCGATGTCGGCGAACGGCCGCTCCACGCGGAACAGCGCTGCCGTGAAGTCGATCTTCGCCAGGCTGGCCTTGTAACCCAGCTCGTACTCCTTGCTGCGGTATGGCGGGAGACTCACGCCCGCATTGGCCGCGGTCCCCGGCGCCAGGTCCCCTGCCTGCAGGCTGCTGGCGTACGTGAAATAGGTCGTCATGTCGGCACGCGGCTTGAAGAGCAGGCTGCCCGTTGGGCTCACGCCGTGATTGGCGTACTCGGCGGTGCGCACCCCTTTCTTGTTGAAGTTGTTGGTATGGAACCAATCCTGGCTGGCTGCGATGCGCGCCGACCACATGTCGGTGAACGTGAGGGTATCGCCGAGATTGAAGCCCTGCTGATAGTTATCGGACGAGTCATAGTTCGCCAGCACGAACGGCGGACCCGAGGCGGGCTCCGCAAGAGTCACGGGCGCATAGATATTCGCCGTGCCGAGGCGCACGCTCGCGGCCGTCGCAGGCGTCGTCAACGAGTAGGATGACGCGTGATAGCCGGCGGTGCCGATCGTCAGGTCGTGCCCGATGCCCCAGGTGGAAAAGCCGCCATTCAGGTAGGCGGTGTCGCTGGTGATGACGAAGCGGGGCGCAAAGCCGTTGGCAAAAGACGAGGTGTAGGCGCCGCTGTCGGACGTCAGGTTGTTGACCGGTGTGTTGATGTTGCGCGAGGCATCCTGGTTGAGGATTCCCGCGACCAGGTGCCAGCTTCCGCCGAAGTCCTGCTTGAAGCGCGCGCTCATCATCCGCGTACGCAGATCGACGCCGGCATAGGATTGCCCGTAGCCGACGCGCTGCGGATCGGGCGCCGGCGGCAGGTGAATGACCTCGCTGTACGTGAACCAGCCCGGATAGCCCTTGTCGGTGAGCGAGTAGTCGCTGTAATTCAGCTCCAGCACACTGCCCTGCCAGGGGCGCACGTCGATACCCAGATCGCCCAGCGCGCGCCGCTGCGTGCTGCCATCGACGTAGCCCTCACCCCTGCCGAACAGCGCGTTCAGGCGGTAGCTGAAAATGCCGTTCGGATCGATTCGTCCGCCGAAGTCCGCCTTCACCGTGCCGATGCCATCGCTGGTGTAGGACGCGCTCAGCTGATGAAGAGGAACCAACGTCGGCCGCTTGCTGACGAAGTTGAACATGCCCGCAGGATTGGCAGGTCCGTACAGCGAAGCCGACAGGCCGTTCACCACTTCGATCTGCTGGAACTGCTCCATCGCCTGGGCGACGGTGATGAACATCGTCATCCCGTCGAGCTTGGTGTTCTGGAAGTTCCCTCCCTGCATGCCGCGCGTCTGCGGGCGCAGGATGTCCGGACCCTGCTGCTCCTGATAGGCCACCAGGGGCAGATATTTGGAGACGTCACGGAAATCGACCGCCTGGGAGTTCTGGATCAGATCCTCCGGCAGGATGCTGACCGAGTAAGGCGTATCCAGCAGCGGCGTGCTGCCGAGCGGGCCGATCGAGTCGACCGCCGGCACGCGGTAGTCGCTCTCGTTCTCCCGAGTCCCCGTGATGGTGACGCGGGACGTGGGCGATTGCGCAGCGGGCTGCGCAGGCTGATCAGCGTACGCAGCGCTCGCGAGCGCCACTGGCAACAAGGCAATAGTCCAGGTGCAGCGAATTCGATTGGTCATGTTCCGTTCGGGCAGGTAAAACAGAGAGCGCACTGCGCGCCCTCGAAGCCGCGGAAAGCTAGCATGCGGAACACGCTTCAAACGATATGAACGCGCGCGCATAAGTTACCTCGGCTGTGCGCAGCGCGCAGGCCCAACACGAGCTATTCCGGGCGCAACAGTTGTCCCGCCACGTTGCTCAGTTGCGGAGCGCTGGCTATCGAAAGCCGCTCACGCGCACGCGGCCGCACGATCACGGCGACGCCCTCGCTGGGAGGGGCTGGCAAAGCGCCCGAGGTTCTGCATCGGATATACTAGGCGTCCGCTCAGCGAACACATCAGCGTCCCGTTTCCCGCGGACCCAAGCGAGGTCATACGGCCATCACACCGCAACAGGCTCAGGAGGCGATCGACGCTCGAGTAGCGCCCTTCCCTGCGGAGCGGCAACCTCTGGAGCGGTGCATCGGAGGAGTTCTGCGTCAGGACGTCTATGCCGAACGGGACAACCCCCCTTTCGACCGGGTCTGCATGGACGGGATTGCCGTGGCCAGTAGTGCTTTCGCCCGCGGATTGCGTCGGTTTGCGCTCGAAGCGACGCAACCGGCGGGAACCCCGGCGCTGACGCTCTCGGGTGCGGACAACGCAATCGAAGTGATGACGGGAGCAATGCTGCCGCGTGGCACCGACTGCGTCATTCCGCTCGAGGAATACGATCTGCGCGAGCGGGTCGTGTCGCTGAAGAGCGAGGCAACGGGCACTGCCTATCGAAACGTGCAGCGGCGCGGATCGGACAGCCAGCCCGGAGTCCCCATGCTCACCGCCGGCACCCGCCTGGGCGCGCCGGAGATCGCGGTCGTCGCCTCTGCGGGACTGTCCGAAGTGCTGGTGAGCCGGGAGCCGCGGTTCGTGGTCGTATCGACGGGGGATGAGCTCGTCGAGCCGGGCAAGCCGATCGCCGAGCACCAGGTCCGGCGCTCCAACGCGTACGCCGTGGTCGCCGCGCTTCGCGGCCGCGGTTTCCAGCATGTTTCGAACGATCACATTCTCGACGACGAGCCGATGCTCAACGAGCGCCTGGCGCGCCACCTGGCGCAACAGGACGTGTTGATTCTCAGCGGCGGTGTGTCGAAGGGAAAATTCGACCTGGTGCCGAAAGTGCTCAAGAGCCTGCACGTGGAGGAAGCGTTCTACCAGGTCGCACAACGACCGGGTATGCCGATGTGGTTCGGCGTGGGGCCCGCGGGGCAGGCGGTGTTTGGCTTGCCGGGCAATCCGGTCGCCACACTCGTGTGCCTGATCCGCTATGTCGTGCCTGCAATGTCCCTCGCCATGGGAGCACGCCGCGGGACACCGGAACCTATCGCAATGGCCGCGCCGGTGAAGTCCAGGCGCGCGGCGGCGTATTTCCTGCCGGTGGCGGTGAGCTGTGACGAACGGGGCCGGCCGCTGGCCGATCCGCGCTTGCCGCACGGGCCCGGCGACTTTCTTGCTCTGACCGAGGCAGACGGCTTCGTCGAGCTGCCACCGCAGGCAGAGGAGTTTCCGGCGGGCTACGTCGCGAGCTTGTATCGCTGGTAGGCCCACCCGAAGCCGTTAGCCGGCCCTTTGAGCCGCTCGGCGATCGCCGTGAGGCGCACCATTAGCCGGCCCCTTCGAGCCGCTCGGCGATCGCCGCGAGATCCGCGCGGGTGTTGAGGTTCGCGAACGCAGCGGCGTCCGGGAAGCGAACGTGCATGGCACCGATGCTCTCCAACACGCGCCAGGTAGGCGGATGGGCACCTCCGGCGAGTGCTGCAGCGACCACCGGCAGTGCGCTGACCGGCCAGAGGGCACACAGCGGCTGCCGCCCATCGGAGGTTTCGGCCATCGCCGCGCCCTCGCCGGCCGCCGCGATGAGGCGAGTGAACAGGTCATCGGGAAGCAACGGCGCATCGCACGGACTGACGGCGAGCGAGCGGGCACCCAGGCCCTGAGCCCATTCGAGCCCGACCTTCACGCCGGCCAGGGGCCCCGCGGCGTCGCCCGGCGCATCGTGAAGCACCGGCAATCCTTCAGTCTTGGCCAGTGCCTCCGTCTGCGTGCCTACCCGGGTATTCACGGCGACCGCTGTGCAGACCGCCTGCAGGCGACGCACCGCCCACAGCAGCAGGGGCTTGCCGGCCAGATCCGCCACTGCCTTCTCGCCGTCGAATCGGACGGATCGGCCGCCGGCAATGACGACGCCGGCTACGGGATTGTGTTCACCTTCGCGCACTCTGCGGCAATATATATCGCACCCGCACATACAGGAATCCAAGCATGGCTCGCCCCCTCGACAAGCTACCCACACTCGCCGCCGCCGCGCTCGTCGCCATCGTAAGCGCGACCGCAGCCAACGGCGCGCAGCCGCAGACAGTCGAGATCTACTCGGCGGGGAGCCTGCGGGGAGTCGTTGGTAATCTGACGAACGAGGCAGCCACCGCCTTGGGAATCGAGGTAAAGAGTACCTTCGGCGGCTCGGGCTCGCTGCGCGAGCGCATCGAGAACGGCGAGAAGCCCGATCTGTTCATGTCGGCGGACGTCGGCTCGCCTCGCAAGCTGCAGGCCGAGGGCCGCACCGTCGTTCCGGTGATCGCATTCGCGCGCAACCGGATGTGTGTCGTGTCGCCGCGAGCGGCCGGCCTGACCGCCGCGAATCTGATCGATCACATGCTGGAGAAGGGTGTGCGCGTGAAGACCTCCACGCCCATCGCCGATCCTTCCGGTGACTACGCGTGGGCGATCTTCGATCGCATCGAGCAGCTGCGCCCGGGCTCGGGCGCCATTCTCAAGGGCAAGGCTCAGGCGCTCATGTCGGTCAAGGCGACGCCTGCCACGCCGACACAGAGTGCTGCAGCCGCGCTGTTTGCGTCGCACCAGATCGACATGACTCTGACGTACTGCAGCGGCTTCCCCGCGTTGCAGAAGGAAGTGCCCGACCTCACCAGCTTCCCCGTGCCGCCGCAGCTCGACCCTCACCCCGTGTACGGCATGGCGGTCCTGTCGGACAAGCCGGGCGTACTGCGGCTGGCGTTGTTACTGATGTCCGAGCGGGGTCAGGCCATCATTGCGAAAAACGGTCTCCTCGCCATGGGCGGCGCACAGGATGCTCACCCCCATGAGTGAGCCCCGCGTCCTGGGAATTGCCGGCTGGAGCGGCTCCGGGAAAACCACGCTGATCATCAAGCTGCTTCCGTTGCTGGCCAAGCGCGGTGTGCGCGTCGCAACGCTCAAGCACGCCCATCATGCGTTCGACGTCGACGTGCCCGGCAAGGACTCGTACGAGCATCGCAAGGCCGGAGCGTGCGAGGTGATCGTCTCATCTGCGCGCCGTTGGGTTCAGATGCACGAGGTCGGAGACGGCGCCGAGGCGAGCCTGCCGGAGCTGTTGTCGCGACTCTCCCCTTGCGATCTGGTGTTGGTCGAAGGCTTCAAGAGCGAGCGCCATCCCAAGATGGAGGTCTTCCGAGCGGAGTTGGGCAAGAGCCCCTTGCATCCGCAGGACCCGCATATCGTGGCGATCGCGAGCGACCGGAGCTTTCCCGGCGCTGGCGTGCCGGTCGTGGACCTCAACGACATTCCCGCGGTTGCGGATCTCGTCTATGCAAGCGCGCGACCCCTGTCGGTGGTCCTCGCCGCGTGGCCCACCTCACTCGACCGCAGCGGCGTCCTCCAGCACGACCGGTGACACCCGTGCCGCGCAGAACTTGAACTCGGGGATCTTGCCCGTCGGGTCCAACGCAGGATTGGTCAACAGGTTGGCAGCCGCTTCCGCATAGCAGAACGGCATGAAGCACATGCCGACCGGCACATCGCCATCGGCGCGAACCCTGACTTCGATGGCGCCGCGGCGGGTCTCGAGCTTGATCATGTCACCGGGCTCCAGGTCGAGCCGCAGCAACTCGCGCGGCGCCATGAACACCACGGCCTCCGGCTCCAACGCATCCAGGACTCCCGCGCGGCGTGTCATGGCACCCGTGTGCCAATGCTCGAGCACGCGGCCGGTAGAGAGCACCATCGGATAGTTCATGTCCGGGACTTCGTCCGGTGGCCGGATGTGCGCGGGCACGATCCTGGCGCGGCCGCTCTCGGTCGGATATCCATGATCGAAAATGATGTCGTTGCCGGGCACATCGGGAGCATCGACCGGATAGGTCACCGCCCCTTCCCGCTCCAGGCGCTCCCACGTGATGTTGTTCAGAGAAGGCATGGTCATCGCCATTTCGGCGAACACCTCGGCGGGGCCGGAATACTGCCACTGGACCCCGACGCGTCGGGCGATTTCCTGGATGATCCACAGGTCCTGCCGGGCATCTCCCGGCGGGGACAGCACCGGCCGCGCCAGCTGCACGCGGCGGTCGGTGTTGGTGAAGGTGCCGGTCTTCTCCGCGAACGCAGAGGCCGGCAGCACGACATCGGCGTGAAACGCGGTCTCGGTCAGGAACAGGTCCTGCACCACCAGGTGCTCGAGCTTGGCGAGCGCCTGGCGGGCATGGTTCAGATCCGGATCCGACATCGCGGGATTTTCACCCTCGATGTACATGCCGCGGATCTCTCCCGCGTGAACGGCGTTCATGATCTCGACGACGGTCAGGCCTTTCTGCGGGTCGAGCGACTGTCCCCAGAAACCCTCGAACAGCTTGCGGATTTCGGCGTTCTCCACCGACTGGTAGTCGGGATAGACCATGGGAATCAGGCCGGCATCCGATGCGCCCTGCACGTTGTTCTGGCCGCGCAGGGGATGCAGGCCGGTTCCTTTGCGTCCGATCTGACCCGTCACCAGCGCCAGCGCGATCAGGCAGCGTGCGTTGTCCGTCCCGTGCACATGCTGGCTGATGCCCATGCCCCAGAAGATGATCGAGGCACGCGAGGTGGCGTAGAGACGGGCCACTTCGCGCAGCGTTTCCGCATCGATGCCGCAGACCTCCGCCATCTTCTCCGGTGTGAAGCCGACGATGCTCGCCTTCAGGGCCTCGAAGTTCTCGGTGTACGCATCGATGTACTTCTGGTCGTAGAGCTGCTCCGTGATGATCACGTTGAGCATGGCGTTGAGCATCGACACGTCCGAGCCCGGTTTGAACGCCAGGTTCCGGTAGGCATGCCGGGAGAGCGCCTGGCGGCGCGGATCGATGACAATGAGCTTCGCGCCGTTCTGCTTGACGGCGTTCTTGATGAAGGTGGCGGCGACCGGATGATTCACGGTCGGATTGGCGCCGATGATGATGATCACCTCGGCATCCAGGGCAGCGGCGAACGGCGCAGACACTGCGCCGGAGTTGAGCCCCTCCATCAGCGCCGCCACTGAGGACGCATGACACAACCGCGTACAGTGGTCGACATTGTTGGATCCGAAGCCCGTCCGCACGAGCTTCTGGAACAGGTACGCCTCCTCGTTCGAGCCCTTCGCGGAGCCGAAGCCCGCCAGCGCCTTGGCGCCGCGCAGATCGCGAATCGACTTCAGGCCCGCCGCAGCCCGATCGAGCGCTTCCTCCCACGTGGCTTCGCGGAAATGCGTCCAGGGGTTGGCGGGGTCGACCTGGTCGTTGGCGTCTTTCTCGACGTGATCGAGCCGTATCAGCGGCTTCGTGAGGCGATGCGGATGGTGCACGTAATCGAATCCGAACCGGCCCTTCACGCACAGACGGTTGCGATTGGCGGGACCGTCACGGCCTTCGGCGTAGACGATCTTTTCGTCCTTCACCTTGTAGGTGACCTGGCACCCCACTCCGCAGTACGGGCACAGAGAATCGACCTCGCGGTCCGGGTACACGACGCGGGTCTGATTGTCGTCGAGATATGCAGCCGGCATGAGCGCGCCCGTCGGACACGCCTGCACGCACTCTCCGCACGCGACGCAAGTCGATTGACCCATGGGGTCGTCGAAGTCGAACACGATCTTGGCGCCATGCGAGCGGTACGCCATGCCGATGACGTCGTTGACCTGTACCTCGCGGCAGGCACGCACGCACAGATTGCACTGGATGCAGGCGTTGAGATTGACGCGCATCGCCGGATGGCTCGCATCCGGCCCCCAGCGCTCCTCGGTAGGAAAGCGGCTCGAAGTCAGGTTGACGAAGTCCGCCTGGCTCCAGAAATGCGAGGTGGGATCGTGCGAGGTGGCCCGTTCCGGCTGATCGGCAACCAACAGCTCAATCACCATCGCGCGCGCTTTGGCGGCTCGCTCGGTGGCGGTCTTGACCTTCATGCCCACCGCGGGGGCGCGTTTGCAGGAAGCGGCAAGCACGCGCTCACCTTCGATTTCCACCATGCACGCACGGCAGTTGCCATCCGGACGATACCCCGGGTCAGGCTTGTGGCAGAGGTGGGGAATGTGCGTGCCGAGCCGTTTCGCCACGGCCCAGATGGTCTCGTCGGGTCGCGCCTCCACCTGCACGCCGTCGAGCTCGAAGGCGATGCCCGGGGGCTGGGCGAGGTTGCGGGCGTTGATGCGACCGCTCGGCACCGTTCCGGCTTGCCCGCCGGACTTCGTGCCCTGCGAGTACGTGCCGCCCGAGGCAGGCTTCGGAGCCGACGCAGGTCCGCCGGCGTTTTCGGTGCCCGGGGCTCGAACGACTGTGGGCTCGTGAGCTCCACCGTTTCCGCCTGCGCGGGTTACGCCGTTGCCACCGTTTCGGTCATCGCTGCTCATCTTCACTCACCACTTCGCGCCGCGGAGGGCGCAACTTCCTTCAGCAATCTACGCCGCTGTGCGGCGCGGCTCTACTTCACCGCACTCGGCTGCGGGAACAGTTCCGGAAAGAATCGAATCACACTGGTCAGCGGGTTCGAGGCCGCCTGGCCGAGGCCGCAGATCGAAGCATCCCGCATACATTGGGACAGCTCCCCCAGGAGGGAAGTGTCCCACTGGCCCTTCTCCATCAGCATCCGCGCTTTCTGCGTTCCGGCCCGGCAGGGGGTGCACTGGCCGCAGGACTCATCCTCGAAGAAGCGCATCAGGTTGAGCGCCGCCGCCCGCACATCGTCCTTGTCCGACAGCACGATGACCGCCGCCGAGCCTATGAAACAGCCGTATTTCTCGAGTGTGCCGAAGTCGAGCGGAATGTCGTCCATGGAGGCCGGCAGGATGCCTCCGGAGGCCCCGCCGGGGAGATAGGCTGCGAAAGTGTGACCTTCGCTCATCCCGCCGCAGAACTCGTTGATCAGCTCGCGGATCGTGACTCCCGCGGGAGCTATCTTCACCCCGGGCTCTTTGACACGCCCTGAAACGGAGTAGGAGCGCAGCCCAAACCGACCGTTGCGCCCATGACTCTTCCACCAGTCAGGCCCGCGCTCGATCAGATCGCGCACCCAGTACAGCGTCTCGACGTTGTTGATCAACGTCGGGCGGCCGAAGATGCCCACCTGAAAGGGGAAAGGCGGCTTGTGGCGCGGCAGGCCTCGCTTGCCCTCGATCGACTCGATGAGGGATGACTCTTCGCCGCAGATGTAGGCGCCGGCTCCGCGCCGCAGATGCAGCTTGGGGCCGCCGGGCGGCAGTTTCTCCATCTCGTTCGCGAGGATCTCGCGCGCGATGGGGTACTCATCGCGGATGTAGATGTAGACATCCGTAGCCTCAACCACGGCGGCGCCGATCAGGGTGCCCTCAAGAAAGCGATGCGGATCGGTGTTCAGGAACAGCTGATCCTTGAACGTGCCAGGCTCGCCTTCGTCGCCATTCACGGCCATGAGCCGCGGGCCGGGCTCGCCCCGCACCGAGCGCCACTTGCGGCCGGTCGGAAATCCCGCGCCTCCCAGGCCCCGGAGCGAGCCGTCGTCGAGAGCCTTCAGCACTTCTTCGACCGTCAACGCGCCCGAACGAAGGCGCTCGAGCGTCTGGTATCCACCGGCGGCGCGGTAGGCGTCGTAGTCGATGTAGTCGGGTATGTGCGGGTGTGTGTCGTTGTGTGCGACGGCAGCCTTCACGCTTGCCACGGTCGCACTCTTCAGGAAGTTATGTCCGACCTCGGCCGCCGGCGCATGGTCGCAGAGTCCCACACACGGGGCACGTACGACTCGCACCCCGCCACCCAGCTCACGCTGCAGCGTGCTCAACAGCTGCTCGCCTCCGAGCATCGCACAGGTCAGGCTGTCGCAGACTCGCACCGTCAACCGCGGGATAGGCTCGGCGCCTTCCTTCACGACGTCGAAATGGGCGTAGAACGTCGCGGTCTCGAACACCTCCGCAAGCGCTAGGCGCATCTCCTCAGCGAGTGCAGCGAGATGCGCCGCCGAGATCTGCCCGTAGGTGTCCTGGATGCGATGCAGATACTCGATGAGCAGATGGCGCTCGCGGGGCTCCTCCCCCAGCAGTGCCCTGATGGCATCGGAGGCCCGGGGGTCGACCTGCCTGCCCTTGGGGACCGGCCGTGCCCGGTTGCGTCCCCGGCCCGGGTGCTCGAATTTGCGGACTTTGCCGAGATCCTGCGGATTGTCGTGCGTGCTCATACCAGCCTATTTAGATCGATCTCCCGGGCCGACGATCGGTCACAAACCCGGGGCTGTCCGAGGTGCGGACAAGGGTCCGCGACGGGATCCCGCTAGGGTACCGCATTGTGCGGGCGCTGACGGAACCGCCTCCGCGGCGTAAAAGCCCGCGGAAAAATGCTCCGGGAAAGGCGCAAGGCGGGGGCCCGGTGGGGACCAGGCCCCGGGGCCATCAGCCGCTCCTGATCAGGGTGCGGCCGCCTCGCCACCGTTGCACCAGAGCGGGATCGCGCAGGAGCGCCGCCACGGCGGTGTGCAGCTCGACTCGCGCACCGCTCAGGCCGGCGGCCCCCAGTCCCTGCCGCATTCCCTCATCCAGGGTGGCGGCGACGTCTCGTGGGGGAGCACCATGACACGCAGATGGCAGCAGAAGGAGCAGCCGGCGCGACACGCGATCCCCGCACCCTCCTGACGGAAATACTCGATGGCCTGGCTCATCAAGGCGTCGATCCGACCGGTGAGCTGCACGCATGAATCGACGTCCGTGGAAACGCCCAGCGTCGCACGCAGGGCATCGAACGCGAAGGGCTGGGGTTTGCCCAGCTCGGCCGGATCCTCAGCGCTCACGGGCCCTCGCTCAGGGCTTGTCGCCGGACTTCAGAATCACCTGCGTGGCCCCGTTCGCATCGACGGGGTTGCGGTTATTCTCCAGGCACACGTACTCCTCCAGCCCGAAGTCTGGCGGCGCCCGCTTGAAGGTCTTGGTCACGGTCCAGGGTTTGGCGAAGCCAACCGGGTCGACGAGGGTGAACTCATCGCGCAGTGTGTCGTCATCGGCGAGCCAGATGCGCTCGTAGGCGATCGCCTTCTCGCTCTTGGGCAGTCCGGAGGACTCCATGTTAGTGTCGTTGCGAAAGCCAAAAGAGGTGGCGACCAGGATGTTGCCCTCCCAGTGGCCGGCGGCCTGGCCGTTGTAGGTCGGATCCGGATCGCTATCCAGCGGCCGTCCGTCGGTGTAGATGCGCCGCACCTGGCTCTCCCACTCCGCGTAGATCATCACATGGTCGGGGGCCATGGTGATTTCCATCGGATAGGTCATCGTCATCACGCGTGGCATGCCAGGCGGCAGGCAGTTGGCAGTGGGGTCGCCCGTCGGCTTGCCGGCGGCGGCATCGGCCAGGTGTTTCTGGAATAGCTTCTCGTAGGCGGGTGACAGGGGTGGGTTCTGAGCGGCTCCGGGCGGGACACCGGGCTTCCAGCCGATGCCGCCCTGGTTGATCCAGATCCCGCTGAGGTCGCGCCGGCTCTTGGGCCGATAGGCCACCTTGCCCCAGTGCGGATCGACGGGCTGCGTCTTCGCAGCGCCCGCGAAAGTCGTCGGCAGCTTGGAGGCATCCCGCGGGGGCGCCTGGACTCCCCTGGAGAGGTCGAGGTCCACTGGCCTGTTGGCGATATCGAGGACGGGCGGTCGCGTGGCTGCCTTGGTGCCGGAAGCGTTCGCAGGCGCAGTCTGCGCGTCTGCCGGCGCAGCCGCCGCCACCTGCAGAATCAGGCACAGGGCGCCGACCGCGAAATCTCTGCTGTTCATGTGACCTCGGGGCGATGCAGTGCACATGAAGTATCTTCGCAGCGTTACCATGGGGGCAAGCGTTGGGCATGGGCAGGGCCGCAGCGCAAACGGGGGAAGTAATGGCCAAGATCGAACACGACGACAGCGGGGCGATTGTCATCATAGGCTCCGGAGCGGGCGGCGGGACGCTGGCACATGAGCTGACCCGCCGAGGGCTCAAGGTCGTCCTGATCGAGGCCGGAGCGCGGCAGTCGCTCACGAGCTTCTCGCAGAACCCGCCCGAGGCGTTCGCGCAGCTCACCTGGTTGGAACCGCGCACGCAGTCAGGGTCGTGGACCGTGGCTCAGGACTACCCGACGTTGCCCTCGTGGACCGCGCAGACGCTCGGCGGCACGACCGTGCACTGGACTGGCGCCACACCCCGTATCAGTCCGTGGGAAGTCCGCTCACGCACCACGTACGGCGAGCTCCCCGGCGCCTCCCTCATCGACTGGCCGATCGAGTACACCGAGCTCGAGCGCTATTACGAGATGGCGGAGCGCCGCATGGTCGTCACCCGGCGCAACGGGGTACCCGGACTGCCCGCGTCGAGTCATTTCAAGGTGATGTACAACGGCGCCAAGCGCATCGGGTACAAGAAGGTCCACACCGGCTACATGGCCATCAATTCGCAGCCCGCCGATAACCGTGGCGTCTGCATTCAGCAGGGCTTCTGCGTGCAGGGCTGCAAGACCGCCGCGAAATGGAGCACTCTTTACACGGAAATCCCGCGTGCGGAAGCGACCGGGAATCTGGATCTGCGCATCCAGAGTCGTGCCATCCGCATCGAGCATGGCGCGGACGGCCGCGTCAACGCCGTTGTGTACCGCGATCCCGAGGGCCACGAGCAGCGCCAGAAGGCGCGCATCGTCTGCGTGGCATGCAACAGTGTCGAGACGGCGAGACTGCTGCTGCTGTCGGAATCTTCCAAATTCCCGCACGGCCTCGCCAACTCCAGCGACCAGGTCGGGCGCAACTACTGCCTGCACACCGGCGGTTTCGTCTGGGGCATTTTCGAGAAGCCGATACACTTCTGGCGCGGCACCACTCTGGCCGGGCTCGTCGAGGATGAGACCAAGCACGATCCCAAGAGAGGCTTCGCGGGCGGCTATCACCTGGAGCTCGCGGCGCTCGATCTGCCGAGCCTGCCGCTATCAGGTTTCCCCGTCACGATGTGGGGGCGCGAGCTCGGATTCGTCATGGATCACTACTCCAGCATGGCGGGGATGTTCGTCAACGGCGAGGACATGCCGCGCGCAACTAACCGCATTACGCTCAACCCGAAGGTGAAGGACCGCTTCGGACTTCCCGTGGCCAACATCCACATGGACGACCACGAGAACAATGCCGCCATGCGCACACACGCCCAACGCCAAGCGAAGGCAATGTATGAAGCGGTCGGAGCGATCCGAGTGGTGAACTCCCGCCAGACTCCGGCAACGCACAACATGTGCTCGGCGCGAATGAGCAAGGATCCTCGCGACGGCGTCGTGGATGCGCATGGGCGGGCGCATGATGTGCCGAATCTTTTTGTCTCTGACGGGAGCGCCATGAGCACGCCCGGCTCGGCCAACCCGACCCTCACGATTGTCGCTCTCGCGCTGCGGCAGGCGGAGTACATCGACCGGGAGCTCAAAGCTCAGAACATCTGACGGGCGGGCGTGGCGGGCTCGAGCAGCCGAAACCACCGCGCGCCGGGGCCTGAAGCCACCGCGCCGCTCAGGCGCTGAAGCTCGCGGGGCCGGGGATCAGCCTGTGCAGACCGCGAGGTGGGTGGCGCTTCGCTCCCCGCAGCGCCGCATGGATCAAGGAAATGCTGATCCACACGGCGACACTGAAGTACAGCGTCATCCACGTAATTTCGCTCTTCCAGTCCTGCCATCGCAGGTCGACGACGCGGCGCTCGGACATATCCAGCACGCCTTGCGCGAGAGTCAGGTACGTACGACCGCTCGCCTCGTCGGTGATCCAGCGGTGCCAGTACATCGGCACATCGACCATCAGCAGATAAGCGACGTAGGCGGCACCGGCGACGCACCAGAGGAGGAATATGGGCCGGCGTGAGGCCGAGCAGCGCGGCACCACTGCGATCATGCTGGCGACGAACAGCATCGTGGAGAGCGCCCAAAGAGACTCCTCCGCGACGTGCCCGAGATTGGACGTCGTCAACACGGAGTACCACGAGCACACTTCGGCGATCACGATCAGCGGCACGAGCAGACGCGATGCCGCTTGAGTCACCAGGCTATCCATCGCGCGGCCGGTTTCGCGCAGCAACAGCGCCCATTGCGCCGCGAAACACAGCTCTGCAATCGTCGCAACCGAGCGCCCGACCATGATGCTCGAAAGCCAGGAGTTGAACAGCACCAGCCGCGGCACGTCGAACACCGGATGTGAGGAACGGAAAGCGCAGCCGAAGACGTAGGCCGCAGACAGGATGAGCTGCATCCGGCAGGCGCAATAGGCGTCGGTGGACATGCCCGCGCGGCGGCGTTTGACCATGCGGGCCGTGACCACCCAGGCAGCGATGTTGAGCGCGGCGATCGAGCAGAGCGCCAGCCACCACATCGCCACGCCGCCGTGCTCCCACAGCAGCGAGGCGTGCGTGGCGCTCAGATGAATGCTATCCATGGGCCAGCTGCAGCAGCTTACGTGCCGCACCCGCCGCCGTGCCCGTGAGCTCACAGGCAGCGCACGTTCCGGCCGCCCGCAAACCTGGCCGGCAGGCCGGCAACAGCTCAGTGCGCCTTGCGCTCGGCATGCTGATCGATCCAGGCGAGAATCAGGTCCGCGACCTGCAGGTTGTTCTTGTCCTGCATGAGCATGTGACTGTTGCCTCGCAGGCCCATCTTCGGCAGGTGCATCATCTGCGCATCGCCGCCGGCGGCCTTGACCTTCTCCACGAACGCATTGCAGACCTCGAAAGTCGTCTGCCAGTTGACGATCATGGTCGGCGCATCGCTCAGGTGATCGCCAAACATCACCAGCGTAGGAATCTTCGCCAGCGTCGCGATCTGCTGCGCCGTCAGATTCGCCGGGCATTGCGCCTCGATGGTGATCAGACCGCGGATGTCGGTCGGATCGATCAACGCGGCCTGCTCCGGAAAGAAGCCCGACTCGGAATGCCCCATCAGTATCGCGCCCTTGAGCTGCCGCGCCAGCGCGGCCATGTTCGTCAAGGTGGGATTGGGTGTCGGGAGCTGGGCGTTGAGATCCGGAATCATCTGCTTGTACAGCTCATCCGCCGCCTGCACCGGAAACTGCTCATCGGCGTAGGCGTTCGGGTAGCTCGATCCGAAGCGGAACAGCACCCAGGACAGCTGATGGGTCGCGGAGATGATGTTGGGCAGGGCACTGGGCGGGGTCGTCCCGGCTTTGACGGCCGCCATGACGGAAGGGTCGAACCCGGAGCGCGCCCGCGACACCTGGTCCGCCAGATAGACGGGCCGGTCCTTGCGCAGGAAATACTCATTCCATCCCATGCGCCCGTCCGGGGTGGTCTCCCATGTCTTGCTGCTCAGGCAGCAGCCATGAACCATGACGACGGGCAGGCGGCGGGCCGGCCCCGCGGGAATCTGGTACTGCACGTACATCTGATTCACGGTGATGTCGCCAGCGCGCTGCAGCGCGCTGGCCCCGGGAGGCGGCGTAACCGCCTTCACCTCGCCACCGACAAAAAAGCTGCCCTGGCTCCCGATCACCAGCGGTCGCTCCGCGGCGCCAGCCGCAGAGCAAACACCCAGAGACGCGACCACGGCACACACCGACGCCAGCCTCAGAAAGCCCATGAAAGCCCCCCTCTTCTTATCCACCCGAGAATACGCGCGCGGGCCGGCTCCCTGCCACCTCGTAGGGGGGTGCGGCACGGTTGCTGCTAGACTGAATGGGTTTGGTCAGATGGGTCCTTCCGATGCAGCGACGACGATTCCTGCTGAACGGTGCAACTTTTCTCGCCACGGCGGCGACTCTCGAGCCCCGAGCCCAGGGCGCCGACAGCAAGTCCCCCCCGGGCGATCCGAAGACGCTCGGCGGCCCTGAGCCGTTCGACTATGCGCAGCTGAAGGGACGAGCGCGGACCATGGCAGATGCGCCGTACAAGGCCCCGGGGGGCAAGGTCCCGCCGGCGATCGGCAAGCTCGATTGGGACCAATGGCAGTCCATCAGCTTTCGCAAGGAGCGGGCGCTGTGGGCCAGCGACGACCTGCCTTTCCGCGTGCGTTTCTTTCATCTCGGCTTCCGTGCGGTGAAGCCAGTGCGCATGCACGAGGTGCAGAACGGCATGAGCCGGGAGATTGCGTATGACCCGGCGCTTTTTGACTATGGCAAGTCGGGTTTGCGCCCCGGCGATGCTCCGGCTGACCTGGGGTTTGCCGGCTTCAACCTTCTCTTCCACACCGACTGGACTCGCGACCGTGCCGCCTTCCAAGGCGCGTCCTACTTTCGAGCGACCTACGGGAGCCGCCAGTACGGCATGTCGCAGCGGGGGCTGGCCATCGACACCGGGATGTCCACGCCGGAGGAGTTTCCGGACTTCATCGCGTACTACCTGGAGCGCCCGGCTCCCCGTTCCAACACGGTGAACGTGTACGGCCTGCTGGACTCCCCGAGCGTAACCGGCGCCTACCGCTTCGTCATCAGCGTCGAGGACACGCTCATCACGGACATCGACGCCGCCGTCTATCCGCGCAAGCAGATCGAGCGGATGGGAATTGCTCCGGGCACGAGTATGTTTTTCTATGGCAAGACGGATCGCCGGCTGGCCGTGGACTGGCGCCCGGAGATCCACGACTCCGATGGGCTGCAGCTCTGGACCGGTGCGGGCGAGCGCATCTGGCGCCCCCTCAACAACCCGCGTGTGCTGCGCGTCAACACGTTCGCCGACGAGCAACCGCGCGGCTTCGGACTGATGCAGCGCGAACGCTCCTTCGAGCAATACGAAGACGACGGCGTGTTCTACGAGAAGCGCCCGGACGTGTGGGTGGAACCCAGGGGCAACTGGGGCAAGGGAGCAGTGATGCTGGTGGAGATCCCAACGCGGGATGAGACGGCAGACAACATCGTCGCGTTCTGGACTCCGGCCGACAAGCCGCAGCGCGGGCAGGAGTACCTCTACTCGTATCGTTGCTATTGGACCGATAAGTACCCCCCCGAATCACGCATTGCCCGGGTCCAGGCAACCCGCACCGGCGTCGGCGGAGTCATCGGGCGCCAGCAGACCCACTTCTCCTGGCGCTTCGTCGTCGATTTCATAGGCGGGCCGCTCACCGCTCTCGGCGGCAATCCGGCAGTGCAAGCGAACGTCAGCGCATCACGGGGACGCGTCGAGCTGGTCTCCGCACGACCCGTCGTGGGTACCGAAGCGTGGCGCGCGATGTTTGATTACGTGCCGACGGACGATAGCACCGAGCCGGTGAATCTGCGGCTCTACCTGTCCCTGGACGGCGAGGCCCTCAGCGAAACCTGGCTCTATCAGTACGAGGTGCCGCCGCCGGATCAGCGCAAGATCATACCCAGGAGCTCCTAGTGGACCGCATACTCGAGCCTGAGATCATGGACGGCGAAGCGGAAGCCGATGCATACGCGCGCGCCGACTTCGCCGACTCCAACCAGTGGTACGCTGACCACTTCACTGGCGAATACCCGTCCCATCTGTGGGAGGTCGTCGATCTGGGATGCGGCCCGGCGGATGTGACGCTGCGCGTCGCTCGCGCGGCACCGCACGCGCGCATCGTGGCGGTCGACGGCTCCGCGCCGATGCTGGAGTTCGCCCGCAAGGCCGTTCACAGCGCCAAGCTCTCGGACCGCGTCACCCTCCACCTGGGTCGCCTTCCCGGACTGTCCCTGCCGCAGCATCACTTCGACGCGGTGCTGTCGAAAGACATGCTCCATCACTTGCCTGACCCGCAGGTTTTATGGAGTGAGGTGCGGCGGCTCGGGCGCCCGGGCGCCGCCGTTTACGTCATGGATCTCATCCGCCCGGACTCTCCCGTGCTGGCCAGGGAGATCGTCGAGCGCGTCGCCGCGCACGAGCATCCGGTGTTGAAGGAAGACTTCTACAACTCCCTGTGCGCCGCATTCACCGTCAGCGAAATCCGCAGCCAGCTCGAGAGCGCCGGTTTGCCTTTGACCGTCGAGCAGGTGACCGACAGGCACATGCGGATCAAGGGGATTCTGAGCCCCTGACCCGACACCGCGCGAGAGACACGCGGTGACTTCGGCCTGTAGAGCACTCACGCGCGATCCGCGCGCGCACCGTCAAGGCGGCGCTCGTGAGCCTGGCCTTGGCGACGACCGCCACCCACTCGAATGCGACCCTCAGCGCGGCTGAGGGGTCAACCGCAGATAGGGCTTCTTCGCTTTGAACCCGCCAGGAAACTGCTTCTTGGCCTGCTCATCCGAGATGGAAGTCGGAATGATGACGTCCTCGCCCTGCTTCCAGTTCACGGGCGTGGCAACGTTATGGCTGGCAGCCAGCTGGATCGCATCCAGCACGCGCAGCACCTCGTCAAAATTGCGGCCGGCGCTCATCGGGTAGGTGAGGATCAGTCGGATCTTCTTGTCGGGTCCGATCAGGAACACCGAGCGCACCGTAGCGTTGTCGGCGGGCGTGCGCCCCTTCGACTCGCCGGAAGCGCCTGCGGGCAGCATGTCGTAGAGCTTCGCGATCTTGAGGTCCGTGTCGCCGATCATGGGGTACTCGACCGCGGCTCCGCCGGTTTCCTCGATGTCCTTCGACCAGCGCTGGTGATCGTCGACGGTGTCGACGCTCAAACCGATGATCTTGGTATTGCGCTTGTCGAACTCCGGCTGCAGGCGCGCCATGTAGCCGAGCTCGGTCGTGCAGACCGGCGTGAAGTCCTTCGGATGCGAGAACAGGATCGCCCAGCTCTTGCCGATCCATTCGTGGAAATCGAGCTTGCCCTGAGTGGTATCGGCCGTGAAATTGGGTGCCTCATCGCCGATTCTGAGTGACATGGCAGTCTCCGGAGTTGTGGGCGGTGCTGGGACTCGGACGCGGCATGAGCGCATGAGCCCACGCCGCCCAGCGCCGCATTTTAGAATAGATTGCAGCGCCCCGGGGATGGTTCCGTCGATTCTGGCGGCGGGGGCCTAGAGCGACAGCAGGCGTTGAGCGATCCATCCCTGCGGTCAGCCGCGGCGGCCAGGTCTGCCGTGCTCAGGTTCCTGTCGCCCGCCTCTCGATTTCCGGTTGCAGTCATGACTGGGTGACCTCTTTGTGAGCCGGCCTGAGGCCAGGGTTGCCGCCGCGAACTTCGAGCAACTCATCGAACAACGCCCGGTAGTAGACGACCGCCTTGCGCAGATCCTCGGTGGTGGCCTCACCACGCTGATCGCGTGCAGCGACCGCTTGCGCCAGGCGGTAGGTCTCGACCAACTCGGGATGATGCACGGAGATGTCGGCAGCGCGATGTTCGAAATCCTCCATCGGGTAACCGCGCTTGACCATCAGGTCACGAACCACCCGGTCCGCTTGCACGACTACGCCCATGTGTCAGGCGCTGAGCGCGCCGCTGCGGTCTTCGCACCGACCGCTGCCGTCGTGCGCGGTCGCGCTTACTCAGCCGCCGTGTTCCTGTGGGACTCTTCGACGAAACCCGGCTCGAGAGCGGCCATGGCTTCCATGAGGTGAACGCGCTTGTTGAACAGTGCCAGATCCTGGAAGCGCCCGGCGCGCACCTTGTTCACGAAATCGTTGTTGGCGATGTGCATGCGACCAACACCCACCAGGTCGAGCCTGCCGCGCACCACCCGCTCCGCGAGCAGCTCCAGGTCGCGCTCGGCGCACTGTTGCGAAGGCTCCTCGTCATCGAAGAGATTGGCGAACATCTCCACGTTCACCCCGACACTGCCGCACGTCATGACCGGCGCGTCTGTCAGGGACTTGGCCCACTCGGCGATGGAGTAGTCCGGATGCTGATGCTCGGGCCATTCGGGCTTGCGAAAGCGGCGTGAGGAGACATTGAACATGTCCACACCGCTGGAGCGCAGCAGGGTGAGCATGCCTTGCAGGTCCTGAGGGCTGGAAGCGACACAAGCCCCATAGTCCACTTCCTTGAACTGCGAGAACCGGTACGAAATGACAAAGCTCTCACCCACAGCCGCACGCATAGCAGCGACGATCTCCGCGGAATAGCGCGCCCGCTGGGCGAGAGAAGCCCCACCATACTCGTCCTCGCGACGATTCGTCTCCGCCCACAGAAACTGATCCAGCAAATAACCGTGGGCCGAGTGCACCTCCACGCCGTCGAAGCCGAGGCTGCGCGCGTGCTGCGCGGCCTGCACGTACGCAAGCTTCAATTCCTCGAGATCCTCCCGCGTCATGGCATGGCCGTTGGAGCGTCCGCCCTGTATCAGTCCCGAGGGACTCCAGGCCGGGTAGCTCGCAAGCGGATGACCGGCGGCCACTTTCCTCATTGCCCCGGGGTGCCATATCTGCAGCAGAAATGCAGCGCCGCCCGCATGCACCGCATCGACCACCTTCTGCCATGCCCCCAGCGTCGCGGTCTCCATCCGGCCCATCACCGGTTGCCAATAAGCGGAAGGGTGATCGGGCGAGGTCGACTCGCTGATGATCAGTCCCGGGCCGCCTGCGGCGCAGCGACGCATGTACTCCACCATGCGCGCCGTGGGTGCGCCGTCCTCCATGAAGCCGCGCTGCATGCCGGGCATGACAAAACGATTACGCAGGGTGAGGTTTCTGATCTGCAGCGGCGTGAACAGGGCATCGAGCATGCGTGAATACCTTTTAGTACACTCGCTATATACTGGAAAACGCAGCAAAACACTCGGCCCGTTCGCGCGCCCTGCCGCTGGCCTGCCTGTTCGGTGCAGGGGCCTTGTCGGCCTTCGGCTTCGCGCCCGTTCACCTCTGGCCCCTGACTTTCCTGGCGCTCGCTTTCGCGATCGACCGTATCGCGGCCGCCGAGCGAGCGGGCCCGGCGCTGCTGCGCGGCTGGATTTTCGGCATCGGCCACTTCATCGTCGGACTCAACTGGATCGCGAAAGCCTTCACCTACCAGGCCAACATGCCCGCGTGGCTCGGCTGGGTGGCCGTCGTGCTGCTGTCGCTTTACCTGGCCTGCTTCCCGGCGCTGGCCGGCGGCGTGGCCTGGCGTCTGTCAGCCCATAGTAAGCTCGGCTTCGCCTTCCTGTTCGCCGCAGCATGGATGCTGTCCGAATGGCTGCGGGCCACGCTCTTCACCGGTTTCGCCTGGAATCCTCTGGCGGTCATCTGGATCGACCTGCCCTGGGTCGCCCAGGCGGCCCGATGGGTCGGCACCTACAGCCTCTCCGGACTGCTGGTGCTGCTCTCCGGGCTTCTCTGGGTGGGCTTGCGACGGCGCTGGGGTCCGACGGCCGGACTCGCTCTGGCGTTGTCTCTGATCTGCCTCTCGCTCGGGCGCCTCGTGCCCGGGCGACCGGAATCCGGCGCCGCCGTTGCTGCGATCCCGGTGCGGATCGTGCAGCCGAACATTGCCCAGAACCAGAAGAACGATCCGGATGAAGCGGCGCGCAACGCGCAACTCTACGCCAAGCTGTCCGGCAAGCCGCTCTCCGTGCCGCGGCTGCTGCTGTGGCCGGAAGGCTCCACCGAGCGCTTTCTGGAGCTCGAGCCGGACGCCCGGAACGAGCTCGCTGCCCTGCTCGGCCCACACGACCTGATGCTGCTGAGCGGGGAATCGGTCGATGTCAACGAGCACGACGACAGCAAGGACATCTACCACAACAGCGTGTTCGAGCTGGACAGCAGCGGCGCACTGCGCTGGCGCTACGACAAAGCGCATCTGGTGCCCTTCGGAGAGTATCTGCCGGCCCGCAGCCTCTTGAGCCGCATAGGCCTGTCACGACTGCTTCCCGGCGAGGGCGACTTCACCCCGGGATCAGGCCCGCGCACCTTTCCCCTGCGCGGCTTCGGTCCCGCCGGAGCGCCCGCGACCGTCGGCCTGCAGGTGTGTTACGAGATCATCTTCTCCGGTAGGGTCGTCGATGAGGCGCACCGTCCCTCTTTTCTCTTCAACCCTTCGGACGATGCTTGGTTTGGGGCATGGGGACCGCCGCAGCACCTGGCGCAAGCTCAGTTGCGAGCAGTGGAGGAAGGGATTCCGATCATTCGCGCCACGCCCAACGGGATCTCCGCAGTCATCGGACCCACCGGCCGCCTGCTCGCCACCATTCCACGTCATCGCGCAGGCGTCATCGACACAACTATTCCGCAGGCGCTACCTCCGACGCTGTTCTCGAGGCTCGGCCTTTGGACCTGTGTACTATTCGGCGCAGGCCTCGGCATCATCGGCTTCGCCGTCAGCCGCAGGCGCTCCTCACACGGGTCGCTCTGAGAGCGTGCGGCTCTTCCCTACCACGCTGAAGTATCGATACACGAGGCGCCCAGGAACAGCGCCGTCACCTCTGTCAGGTGGCCCGCAACGCGGTGGCAACCGGCATGTCCGCCGCCCGCAAGGCGGGCAGGAACCCGCCGACGATGCCGATCGCGAGCGCCCATCCTAGCGCGATCAGGACCTCGTGGGTGGTGACAGCCATGTGAATGTTGAGTCCGCCGGTCACCACGGCATCGCCGTTGAACAGCAACCAGGCAATGGCCGCTCCGAGCAATGCGGAGGGGATTGCAAGGATCAGCCCCTCGGCCAATACCGAGATGACCACCGGGCCTGAGCCGAAGCCGATCGCGCGCAAGGTCGCGATCTCCCGGGTGCGCGCGTCCACGGCTGCATACAGGCTGCTCAGAGCAGCACACGCCGCGCCGATTCCCATCAGTGTGCCGATGAAGTAGCTGACGAAGTCGAGCAAGGATCGCTGTCCCTTGATGACGGCCTCATCGGCCTCCTTGTCGGTCTGCACCGTGACGTTGAGAGTGGGATCGGCGGCGACCGCGTTCCTGAAGGTCTGGAAGGAGGCGGGGGAGTCGAGAATCACGCTGATCGATGTGTAGGTCGCCTGCGGGAACGAGGTGAGGACCGTATCCAGGTCCCCCACCAGGGAGTTGTCGAAGAAGCTGTCGGTATCCTTGTAGACGCCGACGATCTTCCAGGGAATGCCGTTGGCCTTGACGCTGTCGCCCAAACCCACTCCCTTGAAGCGGTTGCGGATGCGTTGGCTGACGATCAGCTCGTGCAGGCCCGGCTGAAAGTAGCGGCCTTCCACCACGTGCACGTTGGTCCAGATCTGCCGCCACTGCGGACCCGCGGAGAAGAAACCGATGGGGCCACGCTGATTCTTTCTGGTGATGCCATCGATGATGGTGATGAAAGTCGGCGCCACGATCGGCTTGCCCTGCGCATCGTGCTTGACGCCGGGCTTATCGAGGATCTTGTCGTACGTCGACCGATCCAGGGCGCTGTTCAGGGCGCTGCTCGAACCCCCTGCGATCACCCCTACCCGGTCGGGGCGATTGGTGTTGAGCGCGAGCTGCTCGACGCCCCGGCCCAACGCCAGCATGGTGACGAGCACGGCCACGACGGTCGTGATGCCGATCACTGTGACGAGGGAGGCACCGAGCCGCTCGGGAATACTGCGGGTCGCTGCAGCGATCAGAGCGAACATCTGCCGAAATGCGTGCATGATCTGCCTCTACACCATCACCGGCCGGCGAGCGCATCCACTACGCGCAGCCGCAGTCCGCGCCAGGCCGGTATAGCCCCACCCGCGAGCGCCAGTGCCGCTGCGCACGCGAAGCCGATCATCACCACGATCAAGGACATCGAGCCGACCTGCAGGAGCGAACGCGCGAGCTTGAGAATTACGCTCGCCAGCCACAGCCCCACGGCGGCGCCGAATACACACAGTACGAGCGTCTCGCCCAGGATCAACGCCATGATGCGCACGTCGGAGAATCCAAACGTCTTCAGCACGGCAAGCTCCGGCGTGCGCTCGCGAATGGACTGCATCATCAAGGCGCCCGTAGCGAACAGCAGGACGAAGAACGTAGCCGCCGTGATACGGTGAACGGCCACATCCAGGTCCCCGATGTTCTGCACCTGCGACTCCACGAGATCGTGCTCCGACTGCGTGAGCGTCTCGTTGGGAGAGTTGGCAAACTGCCGATCGATCGCCTCCTCCACCGACCCGGCCTGCTGCGGGTCGGCGATGTGCACGTTGGCGAAGGTGATCGTGTTGGCCGGTCCGGCGAGGGACTCGTTGACGTACTCGTAGTTCGCCACCAGCACCACGGCCTGGTCGGAGAGCTCGGTATTCTCATAGCTGCCGAGGATCTCGAACGTCCAGTCCCGCGAACCGTTTTTCTGCGGCAGGGGGGCCTGCAGCGTGATGCGCTGGCCGACTTTCCAGCCGTACTTGCGCAGCGTCTCCCCGCCGACCAGGGCGCCGTCGCGCGTTTGCTTCATGGCCTGCGCGGCCTGCGCCGGCTGAACCTGCAGCTCCGGAAAAATCGGCAGATAGGACTGGATATCCGTCGCGGCAACCGGCACCTGCTGGTCCGCCCGTTGATACGTCCCGCCGAAACGAAACTGGTAGGCCACGCCGGCCACCCCGGGAGTGGATTTCAGACGTTCCACCAGGGAGATGGGCAGCGGGAAGCCGAACCGCAGGCGATTGCTCACGTACAGGCGATCGCCATGGGTACTGTCCAGGATGTGCTGAACGGCACTGCTGAGGCCCTGCAGCACCCCGAACAGCGTGAACGCAATGATAACCTGGGCGAGAATGAGGATGGAGCGGCTGAGCTTGCGCCGGATCCCAGCCCAGATCAGCGGAAGGAACTTCACGCACCGCCCCCTTCTTCGAACCGATTCCGTCCGGCAGGAGCCTCGATCGCCGCGGCGACCCAAGGACTGCGCCGGCCGCGTGCAGTGGCTCATCTTGCAGCGCGAGCCTGAAGCGAGGCAAGTCGGCTCACCGTGGCCTCGCCTCGCTCCGGCTCAACGGCTAGCATGACCGCCATGCGAATAGTCACCTACAACATCAATGGCATCGGCGCCCGCCTACCGAACCTGCTGCGCTGGCTCGCCGAATGCTCACCCGAGATCGTGTGCCTGCAGGAGCTCAAGGCGCCGCAGGACAAATTCCCCGAAGAGGCCATCCGCAACGCCGGCTACGGCGTCATCTGGCATGGCCAGAAGAGCTGGAACGGGGTCGCCATCCTCGCCAAGGGCAGCGAGCCGAAGGAGATCCGGCGGGTGCTCCCGGGGGATCCGGATGACATCCACAGCCGCTACATCGAAGCTCATGTGAATGGCCTGGGCCATTCGGGCCTCGTGGTCGGCTGCATCTACCTGCCCAACGGCAATCCCTACCCCGGAGCGAAGTTCGACTACAAGCTGCGCTGGCTGGATCGCCTGATCACTCACGCGGCTGCGCTCGCCGCCAGCAACGAGCCGGTGGTACTTGCTGGCGACTACAACGTGATCCCCACGGAGCGCGACGTCTACAAGCCCGAGCGCTGGGTCAACGACGCCCTGTTTCGAGTCGAAGTGCGCGAGGCTTTCACGCGGCTCACCCAGCAGGGGTGGACGGACGCCATCCGGGTCCGTCATCCGGATGAGATCATCTACACTTTCTGGGACTTCTTTCGCGACGCCTACGCGCGCAACGCAGGCCTGCGCATCGATCATCTGCTGCTCAACGCCGCGGTCGCCGGACGTCTCGTAGACGCGGGCGTGTACCGCGATGTGCGCGGCTGGGAGAAGCCCAGCGATCACGCGCCCACCTGGGTAGACCTGCGATAGCCTCGGTGACGGGATTGGCAGGGCTGCGTCCGTCCGCTATGGTAGCGCTACCTTTTCCGGCCGGGACGAGCCCCCTTGCGCGCGCTACACCTGCTCCCGTCGCTGCTGTTGGCCTTGGCCTCGGCGTCCGCCCCCGCCGCAACCCCGGCACACGGCGCCTACCAGAACTTCAGGACGGCGATCTACATCACCGTCGGCTCGACTCGCCAGCTCGCCGATCCGGGCACGCTCGAGCGGCAGTACGCACGCATCTCCAGCCAGCTGCGCTTCGACAAGGTGTACCTGGAGGTGTATCGCGACGGGCAGTTTGCGGATGAGGCTTCCCTGGAGCGCATCAAAAAATTCTTCGCCGCGCACGGCGTGGCTGTCTCCGGCGGCGTGACGCTCGCCGCCGGCGGACGCGGCGGGCAATTCGGCACCTTCGACTACGAGAGCCCGCAGGACCGCGCGACCTGTCAGCGCGCCGTCGAGATGGCGGCCCGCCACTTCGATGAAGTGATCCTCGATGACTTCTTCTTCTACACCAGCAAGAGCGACGCCGACATCGCCGCGAAGGGCAACCGCAGCTGGACGCAATATCGCCTGGAGAAGATGCGCGCGGTGGCACGCGACCTCGTGTTGGGCCCGGCGCGCGCCGCCAACCCGCACATCAAAATGATCATCAAGTACCCCAACTGGTACGAGCACTTCCAGGGGTTGGGCTACGACCTGGATCAGGAAGCGCATTCTTTCGATTCCATCTACACCGGCACCGAGACCCGCGACCCGCAGATCACCGATCAGTTGCTGCAACAGTACGAGAGCTACGAGATCATCCGCTACTTCGACAACATCCGTCCCAACGGCGGCAACGGCGGCGGCTGGGTCGACACATTCGGCACACGCTACGTGGACCGTTACGCAGAACAGCTGTGGGACACGCTGTTTGCCAAGGCGCCGGAGATCACGCTGTTCAACTGGGCTCCGCTGGCGCAACCGGACTCGGTCGCCGCGGGCGATCGCGGCGCGTGGCGAGGGCAGAAAACGAGCTTCGACTGGGATGAGATGACGCGCTCGATGCAAGCTCGCAAGAGCCAGGGCGGCGCCGGCTGGGCGCGCGCCGCCGGCTACTCGCTCGAGCAGGTCGACCGTGTGCTGGGGTTGCTCGGCAAGCCCATCGGCATCGCAAGCTACAAGCCCTATCAGTCCAGCGGTGAGGATTTCCTGCAGGATTACCTGGGCAACATCGGCATCCCGATCGAGCTCACGCCCCGCTTCCCCGCGGAAGCCAACCTGATGTTGCTCACCGAGCAGGCGAAGTCCGATCCCGACATCGTCGCGAAAATCAAAGGCCAGCTGACGGCCGGCAAGCGCGTCGTCATCACCTCAGGTCTGCTGCATGCGCTGCAGGACCGGGGTATCCAGGACATCGCCGAATGGCAGTACACCGGCCGCCAGATCGCCGTGCACGAATTTTACGAAGGCTATGGTGCCGGCAACGGCACGCGTCTCGATCAGCCGGGGGCCGGGAGCGATATCCTCTTCCCGGAGATCCACTTCTACACCAACGACTCCTGGGCATTGCTGCGCGGAGTGGCCAGCAGTCGCGGCCTGCCGATCCTGCTGATGAATCGCTACTCGCGCGGCATCCTCTACGTGCTGGACGTTCCGGACAACATCGGTGATCTGTACCAGTTGCCGCAGCCCGCGCTGGGCGTGCTCAGGACCTACCTGCAGGGAGAGTTTCCGGTGCGCATCGATGCGCCGCCCGAGGTGAGCCTGTTCGCTTACGACAACGGGACCTTTGTTATCGAGTCCTTCCGGCCCGAAGCGACCGCGGTAGGAATTTCCATTGCCGGCACACACCCGAAGCTGAAGGATCTGATCTCGGGCGAGGAGGTCGCGGCCAGCGGCAACTCCACCGTCAATCTCCCGGCCCGCACCGCGGCGCAGCGTCGCGATCCCGATGCCGCAAGCCGCGCGAGTTTCTCAGTCCAGATCCCGCCACACTCCTACAGGGTGTTCCGCGCCGACTGACGCCAGCACGCTCAGGGGAGCGTCAAGGCCACCAGCTCGCCGGGCGAGCTCTTCGCTCCGACGGGTACGACGATGTACTGCTTGCCGTCGATCGCATACGTCATGGGCACGCCCGACTGATTCGCCGGCAGCGTGAGCGTGTGCAGGATCGCACCCGTCGCCTTGTCGTAGGCGAACAGCTTGTCCCCGCCGCCTCCGGCGCGATACAGGCCGCTGCCTTCGCCGCCGAAGAGCAGCGTCTTGGTGACCAGCAGGCCGACCTGATCAAAAGAGCCGGTGCGCGGTAGCTTGATGCCCGCGAGCGCCGGGTTGTTGGTGGCCCAATCCGGCGTATCGGTATTCGGCATCACCCACACATGATCGCCGGTGTTGAGATTGATGGCGGTCAGCCGGCCCCACGGTGGCTTGATGAGCGGCAGCCCGTCTGGGCCTCCGAGGGAGCCATGGGGGAAGCCTTCGCCGTACGTGCCCACGTAGCGCATATCGGAGATCTTGGGGTCTGGATGCAATCCGATGGGGCACACCGAGGAGATCGTGCTGACATAGAAGATGCCGGTCTCGGGGTCGACCGCGGCGCCCTGCCAGTTCGCACCGCCTGACAGGCACGGCCGCAACAGACTGCCGAGATTGCCGTTCTCGACTACCGAGGGCGGCACGTACGCTGTGCCGTACCGATAGTGGCTCACGATCTCCTTCGCCTCGCGCTTCATCTCAGGGGTGAAATCGATCAGGTCCTCGTCCTTCAGGCCCTGCGGCTCCAGCGGCGCCGGCTTGGTCGGAAACGGCTGGGTCGGTGAGGTCTGCTCGCCAGGGACATCAGTCTGCGGTACGCGCTGCTCCTTGATGGGCCACACCGGCTTGCCGGTCACACGGTTGAATACGAATGCCAGGCCCATCTTCGTCACTTGCACCACGGCGGGGATCTTCTTGCCCTTGACCGTGATGTCCGCGAGCACGGGCGCCGCTGGCAAATCGTAGTCCCAGATATCGTGATGCACGATCTGGTAGTGCCATATGCGCTTGCCGGTCTCCGCGTCGACGCATACGAGCGTATCGGAGAACAGGTCGTTGCCGTGACGATGGCCGCCGTAGAAATCCCCCGTGGCCGCTTCGATCGGCAGATAGACGTAGCCGCGTGCGGCGTCGGCGGAAAACGGGGCCCACACCCCGGTGTTGCCCGTGTACTGCGAGCTGCCATCCTGCCAGGTGTCGGCGCCGAACTCCCCGGGTTGCGGAACGTTGTGGAAGCTCCACTTGAGCGCGCCCGTGCGCGCGTCAAAAGCGCGTACCCAGCCCGGGACAGCCCGCATGGAGGGAGGTGCGCCGCCGGCCGAGAAGGACACCCCGACCACGACGGAGTTGCCTACGATCACCGGGGGTGAGCTCGAGCCCGGCGGCGTCCGCGGCAGCTCATTCACCCGAGGCAGTCCGTCCTTCAGATCGACGATGCCGTGGTTGCCGAAAGAGGCCACCGGCAGACCCGTTCGGGCATCGAGAGCCACCAGCTGAAAGCCCGGCGTGATCAGGAATACACGCGCACCTTCCCCGGGGCCGCCGTTTCGCCAATACGC
>Ga0207707_10000441_pt1 | contig 43147 bp, 38 predicted proteins | sample KBSC83BmetaG_FD_184336 | JGI IMG/M metagenome (GOLD analysis project Ga0207707, IMG submission 184336) | Corn rhizosphere microbial communities from Kellogg Biological Station, Michigan, USA - KBS C8-3B metaG (SPAdes) (version 2) | ecosystem: Host-associated > Plants > Roots > Rhizosphere ... | reverse complement strand
AATGGCAAAAAAGGGTGGCGCACCGACGAAGTCGGAAGTCCTGACTCAGATCTCAAAGGACACCGGGCTCTCGCGCAAGCAGGTGGGGGGCGTGTTCGATTCCCTGGGTGGCGTGATCAAGAAGAGCCTCAAGAGCGGCGGTCTGTTCACGATCCCCGGACTGTTGAAGCTGAAGGTCGTGAAGAAGCCTGCTACCAAGGCACGCGAAGGGGTTAACCCGTTTACGGGCGAGAAGATGACGTTCAAGGCCAAGCCCGCGAGCAAGAAGGTTCGGGCTCTGCCGTTGAAGGCCCTCAAGTCGATGGTCAATTCATAAGACGTCTATCCGCTCGAGCAGCGCGAAACGCGTTGCAGTTGCGGTTTTTGAATACCCGGACGGAACGCACACACGTTCCTCCGGGTTTTTAGTTCTGGGTTGTCCCGGCGCGCAGGAATGTCAGAACGGCCGCGCGCAGCTCGTGCAGCCGTCCATGAAAGAAATGTCCCGCTCCCGGCAGAACGCGGATCTGGGGCTGCGGGTGGGCCTGGGACGGGTGAGCTACGCTCGCCGCCCAGTCGAGCACGTACTTCGGCTCGATGACATCGTCGGCATCTCCCTGCACGATCAGCCAGGGACACGGCGGCGCTGCATTCCCCACATTCAAAAGCGTGACACCCGGGGCGACCAGCACCAGGCGCTCAGGATGGGCACGCGCCGCCGAGCTCACCGCCACTGCTCCGCCGAATGAGAATCCGGCCAGCCACAGCGCGGCGCCGGGAAACAAGTGTCGCCCCTGTGCGACGACTGCGAGCGCATCCTCGACTTCGCCGCGGCCCTGATCGAACTCGCCGCCGCTGTCGCCGACGCCCCGGAAGTTGAAACGCAGGGTCGGCGCGCCGAGCTCCTGGAAGGCCCGTGCCAGCGTATGGACGACTTTGTTCTCCAACGTCCCGCCGTATAGCGGATGCGGATGGCAGACGACGCCGAAATGGCCGGCGTCGTGTTGCTCCGGGATCTCCAGCAGCGCTTCGAGCGCGCCTGCGGGTCCGGGTATGACCATCCGCTGCGCGCGCGGCGCCTTGCTCGGCACGTCAGCCCACGCCCGGCGCCGAGCCCGGCACGCCCGCGAGCCTCACCAGCAGACGGTTGAGACGTTGGACGTACTCGGCCGGGTTGGCGAGCTGCCCGCCCTCGGCCAGACCGGCTTGATCGCAGATGAGGTTCGCGAGCTCGCCGAATTGCTGCGCGTCCGCGATGCTCTCCAGATACTTCACGATCGGGTGATGGACGTTCACCTCGAGCGTCGGTTTGGTGTCGGGCACTTTCTGCCCCGCTGCGGCGAAGATCCGCCGCATGTTCGAGCCCATATCGTGCTCGCCCAGAACCAGCACGGCCGGTGAGTCCTTCAATCGCGTGCTGGCGCGGACCTCCTCGACACGCTCGCCCACGGCCTCCTTCACGCGCTTGAGCAGGTCGCTGCTCTCCTTGACCTCCGTGTCGTGCTGCTTCTTGTCCTCTTCGCTCTCGAGCGTACCGAGCTCCAGATCCCCGCGGGCGGCGTCCTTGAAGGATTTGTCCTGGAACTTGTCGAGCTGGCCCATCACCCACTCGTCCACGCGCTCGGCCAGCAGCAGGACCTCCAGTCCGCGCTCCTTGAGCTTCTCTATGTACGGGCTCGAGCGCGCCGCCGGAATGCTCTCGGCGATCACGTAGTAGATGCGCTCCTGGCCCGGCTTCATGCGCTCGAGGTATTCGGCGAGGCTGGTCGTCGGCTCGACGCTTTCGTTATGGGTGCTCGCGAAGCGCAGCAGGGGAAGCAGGCGATCGCGGTGGGTGTGATCCTGGGCGACACCTTCCTTGAGCACCGTGCCGAACTCCTTCCAGAAGGTCGCGTATTTCTCCGGCTCGTCTTTCGCCAGCTTCGCCAGCAGGTCCAGCACACGCTTGGTGAGGCCGCCCTTGATGGCATCGACTTCCGGGTCCTGCTGGAGCAGCTCGCGTGAGACGTTCAGCGGCAGGTCGTTGGAATCGACGACGCCCTTGATGAATCGCAAGTAGGTGGGCAGGAAGGCTTCCGCGTCGTCCATGATGAACACACGCCGCACGTAGAGCTTCAGGCCGCGCGGTGCCTCTCGCTGAAACAGGTCGTACGGGGCTCGGCTGGGGACGAACAGCAGGCTGGTGTACTCACGCTTGCCCTCAACCTTGTTGTGGCTCCACACCAGCGGGTCGGTGAAGTCGTGCGCGATGTATTGGTAGAACTGCTTGTATTCCTCGTCCTTGATGTCCGCCCGCGGCACCGTCCACAGCGCCTTGGCCTGGTTCACGACCTCGTAATCGAGCGAGGCGGAGCCCTCTTTGCGCATGCGCACCGCAAAGCCGATGTGATCGGAATAGCGCCGGATGAGGGAACGCAGGCGATAGGCGTCGGCGAACTCCTTAGCGTCCGCCTTCAGGTGGAGCGTGACCGCAGTACCGCGCTCCTCCCGAGTTACGGTCTCAACCGTGAAGTCCCCCTCCGCGCTGGACTCCCAGCGCACGCCCGCCTCGGCGGGGGCGCCGGCCTTGCGTGACAGCACCTCGACGCGGTCGGCGACGATGAAAGCGGAATAGAACCCGACACCGAACTGGCCGATGAGCTGCGAATCCTTCTGCTGGTCTCCGGAGAGGGAGCGGAAGAACTCGGCGGTTCCCGAGCGCGCGATGGTGCCCAGGTTGGAGATGGCCTCCTCGCGTGTGAGCCCTATGCCGTTGTCGCGGATCGTGACGGTGCCGGCGGTACTGTCTGCCTCGACAGTGATCTGCAGCTCCTGCTCACTGCCCAGCAAAGCCGGTTCGGCCAGCGCGGCGAAGCGCAGCCGGTCGTTCGCATCGGAGGCATTGGAGATCAGCTCGCGGAGGAAGATTTCCCTGTGGCTGTACAGGGAGTGAATCATCAGCTTCAGCAGGTCGCGGACTTCCGCCTGAAATCCGAGGGTCTGCTTGCCGCTGGCTCCCTGAACCGGCTCGCCCGGCTCCTGCACCGTGCTGGACATGATCGCTCTTCCCCCATGAGGTCAAAAATGGGCCAGCCCACAATGGGCCAGCCCGCAATGGGCCAGCCGTTCGCGGCCGGGCCAGGATCTTGGGAACCGAGGAGCGATTTTTCAAGCTCGAAGGCCCCTTTTAAGGGACCGTGAGCAGGATCAAGCGGGGTTGAACAGCCAAAGCACCAGGGCGAAGACCGTCGAGACGGCCGCGGTCACGGGCGCCGAGAGTGCACCTACCTCTTCGACCGCGGACGTAGCCAGGTGGCGACAGGCATGAGCGAAGTCGTCGAGGTCATCCCACAACAGCAGCAAGCGTTCCATGGTCGGCACTCTACGGAGCGTATATGACAACAGGCGTGTTCGATCTCACAGTCACTTCAATAGCCTTCGGATTCGCCCTTGCAGGCTGCAGGAGGGGTGCGTACGCTCCCCAGCATGAAGCGCATCGTCGTCCTGAACCCCAAAGGCGGCTCGGGCAAGACGACCCTCGCGACCAACCTCGCCAGCTACTTTGCCTCACGTCAGCAACCGACGGTCCTGATGGATTTCGATCCGCAGGGCTCCTCCATGCGCTGGGTGAAGAAGCGCCAGGCGACTCAGCCGCCCATCCATGCGATCGCGGCATTCGAGAAAGACAGCCGCACCACGCGCGCCTTCCAGCTGCGCGTTCCGGAAAATACGACATATGTCATCGTCGACACGCCGGCCGCGATCGAATCGCGCAACCTGCCGGAAGTCACCAAGGAAGCCGATAAAATTCTGGTGCCGGTGCTCCCCTCGGACATCGACATCCACACCTGCTCACGCGTCATCCGCGACCTGCTGCTGGTTGCGAAGATCCGCCGCGAGGACGACCGCCTCGGGGTGATCGCCAATCGCGTCCGCCGCAATACCCTCACTTACCAGTCGCTCATCCGCTTCCTGCAGACGCTCGGCATTCCCATCGTCGCGACCATCCGCGACTCGCAGAACTACGTCCGTGCAGCGGAGCTTGGCATTGGCGTGCACGAGATGAAGAGCTACGTCGCGCAGGACGACATCGAGCAGTGGCGGCCGCTGGTGGAGTGGCTGGAGCGCTCGCGCGGCGGTCAGCCAGAGAGCCCGCCGCAATCCACTCCGCCACCACCGGTTACGGTGGACGCAACGACTACTTCTTGAGGGGAGGCTTCGGCGCGCCCGGATGAGCGGGCGCTGCCCCCGCGGACGACTCATCGACGTCCCAGGAGTCTCGCATCTTGTCCGCCCAGCTCTTGTAGTTGGACCAGCTGTAGAGATTCTTCGTGATGGCTGCGTGGCGCGCACGCGCGCGCTGCATGCGATCGAGCCAGCTCGAATACGGGTCCGCGGCCTCCGCAGGACCTGGCAGGTTCCCTGGTGTCTTGGTGGTGGTGGCCGCCGGCTCGCTTCGTGAACCGGGCGAATCGCCCCGCCCTCTGTCGGGTGAGCTCATTGCCGCTCCTTAAACTTTGTCAGCAGCCTACGTTCTCGGCCAACGGCGCCGCAGGAACTGGTTCACAGGCAAACGGCGCCGCTCGAACGCTGGGACATTGCTCTCGCAATAACGCACTCGCGTGTGAAGCCAAGCTGGACGTTATGTCACGCGAGCGCTTCGTTAGTCGGCGCAGCGCAGCGAGCTGCGCAGGCGATGACGACGCGCACGGGGCGCGGCCAAGCCACGTCATGCAACGGGCGCGTGCGCGACGAGGCCCGCGTCAGCCGACGGGTGCGAGCACGGCGCGACGCGCTCGAATCAGGCGACGAGCCGATAGACGGGGCGATACTCGGTGCCGGGAAGCTTCATGCGGCGCTGCGCGACGAAAGCGGTGAGGAGATCATCGAGCAGCCGCATGATCGCAGGATCGCCGGAGAGCTCGTAAGGGCCGTGGCGCTCGATGGCCTTGATGCCGTGCTCCTTCACGTTGCCGGTCACGATCCCGGAGAACGCGCGCCGCAGATTCGCCGCAAGCTGATGCGGCGGCTGGTCACGCTGCAGCTCCAGGGCGCGCATCGATTCGTGCGTGACCTCGAACGGTTGCTGGAAATCCGGCTGAATGGACAGCAGCCAGTTGTAGTTGTACGAGTCGCTGTGTTGGCGGCGGAACTCGCGCACGGCCTCCATGCCGCGCACCAGCTGCCGTCCCACCTCGGCCGGATCGTCGATGACAACCGCGAAGCGGTGCACGGCCTCGTCTCCGAGCGTGCGGCCGATGAACTGCAGGATGTGCTCGAAATAGGCCGCGCTCGGACGCGGGCCGGTCAGCACGACCGGAAAGGGCTGCTGGCGGTTCGCCGGATCCATCAGGATCCCGACCAGGTACAGGATCTCCTCCGCCGTACCCGCGCCACCGGGATAGACGACGATGCCGTGCGCGAGGCGCACGAATGCCTCCAGGCGCTTCTCGATGTCCGGCATGATCACGAGCTGGTTGACGATGGCGTTGGGCGGCTCGGCGGCGATGATGCCCGGCTCGGTGATGCCGATGTAGCGGCCATGCTCGATGCGCTGCTTGGCATGTCCCACCGCCGCGCCCTTCATCGGGCCCTTCATGGCCCCGGGGCCGCATCCGGTGCACACGTCCAGCCCGCGCAGGCCCATCTCGTAGCCGACATTCTTGGTGTACTGGTACTCGTCGGTGCCGATCGAGTGTCCGCCCCAGCACACCACCAGATTCGGCCGGGCCTTGTAGTCCAGCACGCGGGCGTTGCGCAGGATGTGGAACACCGCGTTGGTGATCGATGCCGAATCGGTCAGGTCGAACTGCCCGCTCTCGACGATTTCGTTCGCGATGAACACCACGTCGCGCAGTACGGCGAACAGGTGCTCCTTGATGCCGCGGATCATCTCTCCGTCCACGAACGCCGCCGGCGGCGCATTGTGGATCTCGAGCTTGATCCCCCACGCCTGGCGCACGATCTCGACTTCGAAGTCGCGATAGTGGTCGAAGATCTCCTTGGCGTTGTCGGTGCCCGCACCGCTGTTGAGTACGGCCAGTGCGCATTTGCGGAACAGGGAATACAGGCCGCTGTGGCTGGAGTCGAGCAGTTTGCCGATCTCGGCCTGCGAGAGATTCTCGAGGCTGCCGCGGGGCCCCACTCGGGCGTCGACGAATTCAGGAACGACGATGCTGCTTTCCACGCGCGCCAAACCTCGAGGCCTGCCGGAGCCTGTGTGAGTGATGATCGCCGTAGCGAGGGCGCAGGCTCCTGACTATGGCAGGATGTCGATCGGCGCGTTATCGGGCGTGAGCAGCCAGATCTCCACCATGTCAGCGTTCGTCACGGCGATACACCCGTCGGTCCAGTCCGTGTGCTCATAGTACCTGGGGGTGTGCTTGAGCTGGTTCGGAAGGCCGTGAATCATGATCGAGCCGCCCGCGTTCCAGTGATTGCGCCGGGCGCGCTTGACGTCCGCTTCGTTCGGATACGACACCTGCAGCGACAGGAAGTAGTCGCTGCGCGGATTGCGGCGCACGAGGCGGTACTCGCCCTCGGGCGTCCGGGAGTCGCCTGCGCGCTCTTTCTGCCCGATCGGGTTCAGGCCGAGGGCGACCTTGTAGGAGCGCACGATGGTCGAGCCGTGCATGAGGAAGAGTTTGCGCTCGGACTTGTGTACGACGACATGGTCCACCGGCGGGAGGCTGGCTTCGGGCGCAGTCAGCATGACGCGCTGCCCCTCAGGTAGCGCGCGCTGCGCCTCCGGAGGGGTGTCCGCCTGGGCAACACTCGACACGCCCACCTGCGCGCCTGCCAGGGCGCACAGCAGCGCCGTTGCGGCGACCAGGCGTTTTTTACCGTGGTGCGTCATCTCTATTTCAAACAACCACTTGGACGCGATGGTGCCATTATATGCACGATTCCCTCCGCGCGCGCAGGTCATCCGTCACACCGTCGCCGCGCAACGACGCTGGAACCGTTTCCAGATACCGGGAGTTGCACCTTTTGTCACGCTTTGCGTTCGCTTTGCGCCCGGCCCTCGATGCGAGAAGATGTGCAGCCGGCGCGGTGAGGCCGTAACAACAACTACTCGGGGTAACGCATCATGATTCGGGCGAGTTCCTGCGCGGGCGTGTCCACCCTGTCGGCCATGATGGTCACCGCATTGGCCGGCTGTGCCTCGGCACCGATGGACCCCGTCCACGACCGACTCGACACACAGACGGCGACCACTGTGACGGTGATGCAGGCACCCGTAGAGCTGACCGCCGACACCCCGGTGGCCGACCCCTTCGCGTACGTGGCTCCCTTCGAGACCGATCGGGCGGGCGAGCGCACGCTGTATCTGTGGATCTCGGTACCCCAGGTGAGCGGGCCCATGTCCGAGCCGAAAGTGTCCTGCGACGGACGTCCGCTGAGCTTGCAGGCCCTCGGCGCCGACCTTGCTCAGTTCAACCTCTCGCGGCCGCCTTACACATTGCCCGCGCCGTGGAGCGGTCAGTGGTATTTCAAGCTGCCCCAGGAGTCGCTGCAGTGCCTCGGAACGGCGCAAGGAATTTCGCTGGAAACTCAGGCAACGCAGGGAACGGCGGCGGCCGAGCACTTCAGCGCATCCGGCAAAGCGCTCGCCGAGCTGCAGGCGTTCGCACGGCGGTAGCTCGCGCACGGCAATAGCTCGCACACGGCAGTAGCTCGCGCACGGCGGTAGCTCGCACACGGCAGTAGCTCGCACACGGCAGCAGCGCGACGCCCGCGGGCGGTTCGCGGTTCACGCAATCCGCCACCGCACGGGCCTTTGCACCGCATCGCGAGCGCAAAACGCCGGCGCTTCGCCTCACGTGCCGTTTGCAACCACTTCTTCAACCCGAGGCATGACCACCTGCGTCCCGGGACGCAGGTCGGCAAGGTCCAGATCCGGGTTGTATTGACGGAGCAACCAGATCGGGAGCTGCGAGAAGCGCTGTGTGACCGTCCACAGCGAGTCGCCGCGGCGCACGATGTAGACCTCACTGCCAACGATACGATGTGCGGCGAAGTAGGCGGCCTGCAATGTTTGGTGATACTCGCGCCGCTTCTTCTCGAAGTCCTCGCGCGACACGCGCGCGAAATCCAACTTGAGCCGATGACCTATCACGACCGGCCGTGCGTGGTTCATCCGATTGAGCTTGCGCAGACTCCGCGCCGAGACAGCCAGCCAGTCGGCGTAATGGCCCAGCGTCTCCGCCGCGGCGACTTCGATGGTGTCGTCCTTCCCGACCGAGTAGTCGGTGGGATCGGCGCTCTGCTCGGACTCGGCCGCCGGACCCAGCGCAGGGCTGATGGCCTCGGCCTGCGCGGCTGAAACGGGCTGAGCGCCCCCCTTCTCCTTCGGCGCAGCTTCGGCGCTGGCGGCCGCAGCCGCGTCCTCGGCGCTTTCCTGTTCAGCCTCGGTCGTGGGCACCGCTCCGCCACCCACCGGGCCGGCGGTCGAAGCGACCTGGGTCGCCGGTGTGGTCACCTCAGGCGGCCTGCCTGCCGTCGTCGCAGGCGCTCCCGTGACCGCCGCGGGGAGCGACTGGCCCGGCTTCACGGTGAGCTGCTGCCCTTCGAAAATGAAATCGCGGTTGCGAATCCCGTTGATCTTGAGCAGATCCTCTTCGCTCAAGCCGACTTTCCTGGCGATATCCGAGAGCGTGTCGCCGTTCTGCACGACGTAGACGCCGTTCGGCTCGGGCTGGGCCGGTGGCGGCGAAGCAGGCTGAGAGGCGCGCGCCTGGATCGGAGGGGGCGGGCTCTGCGGGCCCACGACTGGGATCGGAGTAGGGGTCTGGGGCGGCGCGGGCGTTACGGCGGCTACGAGAGTGCTCGCCGGCGGCAGGGGCAGCACGAGCGTCCTTCCGGGGCGCAGCTTGGCGCTGGTTCGAATGCGATTCGCCACGGCGAGCGCGGCAGGCGTGACTCGGTACTGGTCGGCGACGCTCGCCATTGTGTCGCCCCTGCGGACACGGTAACGGCGTGGCTCAGGCTGTCCCGCAAAGATGTCGTTGGGAGCGAGCCGGGCCGCCAGCATCTGGCTCGTCCATTTCTCGCCATCGTTGGGCAAGCGCAGGTGATACGACTTCGGCACGTGACGCCTGCCGTCCCAGACCGCGCGCAGCAGCGCCGGATTGAGAGTGCGCAGCTTGCTCAGGTCGATGTTCAGTGCCCTGGCCAGCGGGCCGATGTTCACGTAGGCCGGAACGGTCACCTCCTGAAAACGCGCCTCGCTCGAACGCTCGATCGGACCGAAATACTTCTCCGGGTTTCGGTCGACGTCCAGGGCGGCAAGGAACGAGACATAGAAATTGCGCGATGCAAAACCGAAGGTGCGACTGTGGTAGTTCCGCACGATCTTCACGATGTCCGTCGTACCAAGCTCCTGCACGGCGCGCCGCATACCCTCCGCACCGTGGTTGTAAGCGGTCAGTGCGAGGGGCCACGTGCCCAGGAGGCGATAGTTGTAGGCCAGCAATTGGGCCGCCGCCTCGGTCGAGCGAAACGGATCGAGGCGGTCGTCGACTGAGCCGTCGATGCGCATGTAGCGGCGCCCGGTCGAGCGCATGAACTGCCACAAGCCGGCTGCGCCGACTTTCGAATACGCCGCGGGATTGAAAGAGGACTCCACGTGCGGAAGCACGGCAAGCTCGGCGGGCAGCCCGAGGTTGGCGAGCGTCTCGGCGATGTGCGTCTCCCACGCGCCGGAGCGAATCAAGCCGGCGCGGAAGCGGTCCGCCTGGCCGAGCTGGAAGCGTACGTTGTCGGCTGCGTCGCGCAGCCGCGCGGGCGTGACCTGTGCCCCCCACAGATCGCGGATCTTCTGATCCTCCTCGGACAGGGTGCCCCCGTTCGCGGCGGCGATCCGGCGCAGCGCCGCGGAGATGTGGTCCTCATCGCGCTCTACGACCTTCTGGCGCTCGTGAGGAGAAGCGCCGGCATCGAAGTGCAGGGTGTCGTAGACGATCGCGAGATTGTCCGCGTCGTGAATGAACCCGCCGTTGGTATCGACCTGCGTGTACACGCGGATCCAGAACTGGACGTCGGGCTCGAGCTCCGGCGGCCGCGGCATCGTCGTGTCGGCCGCCTGAGCGTGTGCCGCGAAGCACAGCGCCATGATCCAACCCAGCAGTACGGCCCCCGCCCCCCGTGTCGAGTTCATTTACACCCCAACCATCAGATATTTCGACTGTGTATTCAACGTGTTGTGCACTGCGAAAGCGGCGGCCGCGACTCCGGGTCGCGCAAATCCGTCGAGTATCTTGACAACCCCTGGTCCGAGGCCTGTTGCGGGTCCCCCACAGGGAGGCCGCGGAGGCCGCCCGGACAGGGCGAAACCATCGCATAACGGGCAGTGCGTCACAGTTGACCCACGTCGCAGATACAACATGTCACATCGGCGGGGCTTGCGAGGCATCTGGCACGCGCGTTGCTTTATCTATCTCATCGAGACCGACGCAACGGTCTCCAGGAAGAGAAGGCAAGCAGCTAGCGGGATAATGAACAAGACATGGAAGCGGAAAAGAGGAGAAAAGCCCATCCGCTCTCCGTGCTGACCGGACAAGAACAAGAAGAGCACTCCTCCACACACAAGCAAGCGACCGTAAGACCCCGCGCAAGCGGGGTTTTTTTTGCGCGACGACGGCTGAAAGGCTCACTCGGGCGGTGGCTGCTATGATCCGGCGCTGCGGCTTTCGAGGTGAGAGCCGCCCGAGGGCGCTGTGGAACTGCTATTCGCGGAATCGAGCACCACGGGCTGGGGCACGGAGCAGCACTTCGCAGCGCTGGCGATCGCGATGGCCCGGCGTGCTCACGTGGTCCGCTGCATGATGACCACCGGCAGTCCCCTCGAACCCCTGCTCCGTGAGGCCGGCGTGCCCGTCGTTCTGAGCCGGTACCCCGCGCGGGGAAGCATGGACCCGCACGCAATGGGACTGCTACGCCGCCTGGTGTCGCAGAAGCGACCGAACTGGCTCATCACCAACGATCCGAAGCTGTACTGGCCGCTGATATTCGTGGGACGGTGGGGTGGGGCGCGCACTGCCCTTTTTCGTCACTGGGAGTACATGTGCAAGGGAGCTCTGTCGCGCCGTTTCATCCCCCGACTGGCGGACCGCTTCATCCTGGTCTCTCGCTCCCAGCGGGAGCACCTGCGCGCCTCGGGGGTCGACGTCAGCAGGATGGGGATTCTCTATAACCCCATCGATACCCATCGCTTGAGCCCCTCCTCGGAGGCACGCGCACGCCTGCGAGCGTCGCTGGGTCTGAGCGAGGGCCAGGTAGCCGTCGGCTACGTCGGCCGGATGGTGCAGGAAAAGGGGATCTTCACCCTTCTGAAAGCCTCCGAGCGGCTGCTGAGTGAGGCGCCCGAAGCGCTCATGGTGTGGGTCGGTGACGGACTGGATCTGCCGGAGCTGCAGGCGCGGCTCGAGCACTCTGCATACCGCGCGCGGCACCTCTTCCGCCGCTGGACGGACGACATGCAGGGTGTCTACAACGCCCTCGACGTGATCGCCGTGCCTTCCGAATACGCAGAGCCCTTCGGGCGTGTGTCAGTTGAAGCCCAGGCGTGCGGGACGGCGGTCGTGTGCAGCGATGCCGGAGGCCTTCCTGAGACGCTCTCGCCACAGGTCAGTGGCCTGCTCACGCGCAAAGGAGACGCCGAGCAACTCACGTCGGCTGTCCTCGAGCTCGTCAGGGACTCCGACCGGCGCCGCGGCATGGCGCTGGCGGGCCGCCAGTTCGCCTGCGCGAACTTCTCCTTCGAGCGCATCGCGCACGACTTCGAGGCCTTGCTGGCCGATTACACGCCACGGGTGCCTGCGGCGGAAGGCGCCCGCTGACGCCCAAGAAAAATGGCGAGCCCCTGGGGGTCTCGCCATTGAATAGGCCTGCCAGCGAAAACGATCCAGCCCCGGTTTTATGAAGCCGGAGTCTGCCTTACCCGCACTTGGAGTCGCCGCAGTTCAGGCAGGTCATGCAACCATCCATCATGACGACGGCGGCAGTGCTGCACTTGGAGCACAGCTGCGCCCCTTCGGGGAAATGCGATTTCGAGAAGGCATCCGCCTGACGGGTACGCGCCTCGAACTCGGCGCGCTTCTCGTCCACGAGCTTCTTCTGGTGCTGATCGAGCTCGGGCTTGCGCATCAGACCGATGGTCTGCAGGTGCTTCTCGATGACGTAGCCGAGCTCGGCAATGATGGACGGCATGAACTTCCCGCCCGGCTGCCAGTAGCCGCCACGCGGATCGAATACGGCTTTCAGCTCTTCCACCAGGAAGGTGACGTCGCCGCCTTTACGGAACACGGCCGAGATGATCCGGGTCAGCGCCACGATCCACTGGAAGTGATCCAGGTTCTTGGAGTTGATGAACACCTCGAACGGGCGGCGCTGCTCGTACTCGGTCCCCTCGTTCAGCACGATGTCGTTGATGGTCACGTACATCGCGTGGTCGGAGACGGGCGTCTTGATCTTGTAGGTCGACCCGACCAGCACTTCCGGGCGCTCGACCTTCTCGTGCATCCGGATGACCTTGGCGGTCTTGCCGTTCTTGTCGCGCACGAGCTCCCCGCCGTCCGCGGCGGCACTGCTCCTGCCCTCCGGCGGCTTCTCGTCGGGTTTCTTGACACGATACTTGACGATCTTGCGGTCGATTTTCATGGCGCTCACGCGGTCGCTCCTGCAACTTGCTCCCGAAGGCGGCTAGAACTTGCCGTAGTAGCCTTCCTTCATGGCGTCATAGAGATTGGCGGCGCTGTGGAGCTCGCCGTCGTATTCGATCTCCTCATCCCCCTTGGCCTCGATCTCGCTGCCATCCTCGAGGGTGAACACGTACGTGGTGTTCTTCAGGTCATCCTCTTTCACCAGCACGCCCTGGAAGGCTTCCGGATTGAAGCGGAAGGTGGTGCAGCCCTTGAGCCCCTTCTCGTGGGCGTAGAGGTAGATGTCCTTGAAGTGCTCGTACTTGTAGTCCGTCGGCACGTTCGCGGTCTTGGAGATCGAGGAGTCGATCCACTTCTGGGCGGCGGCCTGAATGTCCACGTGCTGCCGTGGGGTGACCTCATCCGCAGCCGTGAAGTACTCGGGCAATCGCTCGGTGCCGCTCGCTCCGGGGGCGGCCTTCGGATTCACCAGCTCCCGGTACGCCAGCAGCTCGAAGGAGAACACGTCGACCTTCTCCTTCGTCTTGCGACCGGAGCGGATGACGTTGCGGAAATAGTGATGCGCAAACGTCGGCTCGATGCCATTGGAGGCATTGTTCGCGAGCGACAGCGAGATCGTGCCCGTCGGAGCGATCGAGGTGTGATGGGTGAAACGCGCCCCGATCTCCGCCAGCTCGTGCACGAGCTGCGGCGCAACCTCGGCGACACGCTGCATGTAGCGGCTGTAGCGCGCGTGCAGCAGCCGTCCCGGGATCTTCGCGCCCGGCCGCCAGCCGTCGCGCATCATCTCGGGCCGCTTCCGCAGCATCTCCTTCGTGACCGTGAACTCCTCGTTCATGATCGGCGCAGGACCTTTCTCGCGGGCGAGCTCCAGGGCTGCTTCCCAACCGGCGACCGCCATCTCACGCGAGACGTCCTCGGTGAATCGGACAGCGTCGTCCGAACCGTACTTCATGCCGAGGAGCGTGATCGTGCTGCCCAAACCGAGGAAGCCCATTCCGTGGCGGCGCTTGCGCTCGATCTCACCGCGCTGCTTTTCCAGCGGCAGCCCGTTGATCTCCACCACATTGTCGAGCATGCGCGTGAATACCCGCACGACCTCGCGGTATTCCTTCCAGTCGAACTCCGCGAACTCGGTGAACGGCTGGCGCACGAAGCGCGTCAGGTTGACGGAGCCCAGCAGGCACGAGCCGTACGGCGGAAGCGGCTGCTCGCCACATGGGTTGGTGGCGCGGATGTTCTCGCACCACCAGTTGTTGTTCATCTCATTGACGCGGTCGATGAGGATGAAGCCAGGCTCGGCAAAATCGTAAGTGGACGTCATGATGACGTCCCAGATCCGCCGCGCACGCACCGTCTTGTAGATCTTGCAGGCGACCAGGCCTTCCTCGTTCACGACATAGTTCTCGTGAACCGGCCACTCGCGCCAGACGTACTTGGCGGCATCCGACAGATCCGGATGCTCACTCTCGTTCTCTTTCTGCGACAGCGGGAAGGCGAGCTTCCAGTCGCGGTCTTCGCGCACCGCCTGCATGAACTCGTCCGTGATCAGCAGCGACAGATTGAACTGCCGCAGGCGGCCGCTCTCGCGCTTGGCGCGGATGAACTCCATCGCATCCGGATGTCCGATGTCGAACGTGCCCATCTGCGCGCCGCGCCGGCCGCCGGCGGAGGACACGGTGAAGCACATCTTGTCGTAGATATCCATGAACGAGAGCGGACCGGAGGTGTAGGCCCCGGCCCCGGAGACGTACGCACCCCGCGGGCGCAGCGTCGAGAACTCGTAGCCGATGCCGCAACCGCTCTTGAGCGTGAGGCCGGCCTCGTGGACCTTGCGCAGGATGTCGTCCATCGAGTCGCGAATCGTCCCCGACACCGTGCAGTTGATCGTCGAGGTGGCCGGCTTGTGCTCCAGGGCGCCCGCGTTCGAGGTCACTCTGCCCGCCGGAATGGCGCCGCGGCGCAGCGCCCACAGGAAGCGCTCATACCAGGGCTCGCGCAGCTCCACCGTCTCGACGTCGGCCAGCGCCCGGGCGACCCGCTTGTAGGTGTCGTCCATCGTTTTGTCGATGGGCTCGCCGTCCTTGGCGGTCAAGCGGTATTTCTTGTCCCAGATATCGAGCGAGGCTTCCTGGAAGGCGATCGAGTCGATGTCTTTGGGTTCGATCTTCACTACGGTATTCATGGTCCCGCCGGCGCTCCGCTGTTCTTAAAACGCCTGTTCCACGCGCGTCGCAAGGAATACCCGAGGGAAGCGCCCGAAATGGACGCGCTCGCAGCCAGAGAGCCAAGCGAGGATGCTGCGCTCCGGACCGCCTCGAGAAACCCCTGAACCTCCCCGACCGAGTGTCTTTGGCTCGCTTGCGCGAACACAAGATCTTGTGTCGGGGTCAAGAGCCTAATGAGGGGGCCCGCGGGCGTCAAGATTCGCGGCGATATTCTGTCATGTCTATATTACCATTATATTTCAGTCACTTACGAGAATATGAGCCGCCCCGTACCCACAATTTTTTGAAGCGGCGGGAGCTGAGCCGTCACCGGGGGATCCCTAGATGTTGTGCCCAGGCAGCTCACAGGTTAAGCACAGATTACCCACAGGGTGACGTCCGCAGCCGGGGCGCACACTCGACTGCCAAAAACCTCCTCAGGTCCTCGCCGCCACTGGAATTTATCGCTACCCTCTGCCGGGCAAATAGTGCTGCCTCATTCCCCGGACTCAAGCCGGCGCACCCGGCCGGAACCCCACCATGAAACGTATCGACCTGGCTCTCGCCGCTCTCGTCCTGCTGCCCGCGGCCGTCCCAGCCACGGCCGCCCTGCCGGCAGTCGTCGGTGAGATGCAGGTGCCTTCGCTGTCGCCGATGATCAAGAAGGTCTCCCCGGCGGTGGTGAACATCGCCACGCGCGGCACCATCCACGAGAAGGGCCCGCAGAACCCCCTGCTCGATGACCCCTTCTTCCGGCGCTTCTTCGATGTGCCGCCGGATTCCGGTCCGCACGACCGGCCGTTCCAGAGCGCCGGCTCCGGCGTCATCTTCGACGCCAGGACCGGCTACATCGTGACCAATGCGCACGTGGTGGAGAACGCGAGCGAGATCACCGTGACCCTGCAGGACGGCCGTGACCTGAAAGCCGAGATCGTCGGGAGCGATGAGCCCTCGGACGTCGCAGTCCTCAAGGTGAAGCCGGACGGCCTGACGCAGATCGCTCTCGGGGACTCCTCCAAGGTCGAGGTCGGCGATTTCGCCGTCGCCATCGGCAATCCTTTCGGCCTGGCGCACACGGTGACCTCGGGAATCATCAGCGGGCTGTCGCGCTCGGGCATCAACCCGGACGGGTACGAGGATTTCATTCAGACCGACGCTTCGATCAATCCGGGCAACTCCGGCGGCGCGCTGGTGAACCTGCGGGGCGAGCTGATCGGTATCAACACCGCGATCCTGTCCCGCAGCGGCGGCAACATCGGCATCGGCTTCGCCATCCCGGTGAACATGGCGCACAGCGTCATGGACCAGCTCATCAAGTACGGCTCGGTGAAGCGCGGCCTGCTGGGTGTCAGCATGTACACCGTGACGCCCGACCTCGCCAAGTCGCTCGGACTGAAGAACTCCGAGGGCGCACTGGTCTCGCAGGTGGTGGACGGCTCGCCCGCGGAGAAGGCAGGGATTCGGACCGGTGACGTCATCACCTCGGTGAACGGACAGCCGGTGAAGTCCAACAGCGAGCTGCGCAATGCGATCGGCCTGCTGCGGGTCGGAGACAAGGTCGAGGTCGGCCTGTTGCGCGACGGCAAGCCTTTGCGGGTCACGGCGACGATTTCCGACACCTCCGCCAGCACGCTCGGACCGGCGGAGAGCATCCACCCGGCTTTCGAGGGGGCGACGCTAGCCGACGCGCCGGATGATGGCGGAGCGCTGGTGAAGAACGTCGAGGCCGGCAGCCAGGCCGCCCAGTCGGGGCTGCGCACCAACGACATCATCGTCGGCGCCAACAAGGGCAAAGTGATGAACCTGCAACAGTTGCGCGAGCGGGCGAAGAATCAGCCGGCGCTGGTGCTCGAGGTACGCCGGGGCAATACGATCATCCTGATCGCGCTGCGCAGCGGCTGACGCCCGCGCCGTCCGCCGCCCAGCCGGCGCCACGCGCGCTGACGGCGGTGAAGTGCACGGCGGCTGGCGTTACTGCGCGGACTCACGTGTCGCCGGCTGGGACGCCGGCGGCGGTGTCTTCTTGCACAGCAGATCGTGCCGCTCGGCACGCGGGAGCTTCGACAGCTTGCGGGCGGCGGCATAGAAGCGCGGCAGATCTCCGTCCGCCTGCGCGGGCGCTTGCCCGCTCGGCGTCTGTCCAGAGCCGCCCGTCCCGGTCAGCCCGTGCGTCGCACCCTGCTCCGCCAGCAGGCGCTCGAATCCCGGCATGCAGTCGTAGTACGTCGCCAGCGAGGTCAGCTCCGCGTTGTTCAAACCCTTGGCGATCCACTCGTCGTAAACGGGTGAGCGCACTCGCAGGCGCCGCTCCAGCGCGCCCAGATCGACGCCGAGCTGCTTCAGGATCGCATGCTTCTTCGGCCGCATCTGCGCCGGCGACTCCCCGGAAGCGTACAAGTCGGCGAGCTTGTCGCGGGCTTGCGAGAACAGCTCGATGAACTCCCGTTCCCGCTCACGCTGGCGGCGATAGGCGGCCAGCTCTCCGGGCGCGCCGCGCTGCTCGAGCCAGCGCCGCAGGCCCTCTTCCTCGACTGTCGTCGCGAACGCTTCGTTGAATTCCGTGTCGTTCTTCACGTAGAGAAGCTGGTGCGCGAGCTCGTGGAATATCGTCGCCGCCAGCTCGTTGACCCCATAGCCCAACATGGTGCTCAGAACGGGATCGGCGAACTTCCCCAGGGTCGAGTACGCCGGGACGCCCCCGGTCGCGACGTCGTAGCCCTTCCTGGACAGACCCGCCGCAAACTCGCGGGCCTTGTGCTCGCTGAAGTAGCCGCGATAAGCGACGCAGCCGGCGATCGGAAAGCACCAGCGGAGCGGTGCAACCGAAAACTCCGGCGTCGCCACGACGTTCCATACGACGTACGCGCGATGGACGTCGGCGTAAGTTCGATAACTGCGGTTATCGGGCAGCTTGAGCACGCTCGATGCGAACTCACGCGCCTCGCGCACCCGAAACAGCTCCTCGCGAACGCTATCCGGAGTCGATTTATCGAGCACGACGTCGTCGATGGGGCGCCGGGCACGCATGACGTGCCACTCGCCCATCGCCGCCTGGGCGATGTAGGTCGTCCCGCACCCCGGGAGCGCGCTGATGGCGAGGGCGACCAACACGAGGCGAAACAGCGTGGTGCGGGCGGCTAGTCGGGATTCGGCTAACATGGGTGGATGGAAGTTTACTTGGTCGGAGGTGCGGTTCGGGACCGGCTGCTGGGGCGGCCGGTGCACGAGCGCGACTGGGTCGTGGTCGGCGCTCGCCCGCAGGACCTGGAGCGCGACGGGTTTGTCTCGGTCGGGCGCGAGTTCCCGGTTTTCCTGCACCCCACGACGCACGAGGAATACGCCCTGGCCCGCCTGGAGCGCAAGGTCGCCCCCGGATACCGGGGGTTCACGACGCAGTTCTCTCCGGAAGTGACGCTGGAAGAGGATCTCAAGCGGCGCGACCTCACCATCAACGCGATGGCCGAGAGCCCCTCGGGCGAGATCATCGATCCCTACGGCGGCCGTCGTGATGTGGAGGCGCGGCTCCTGCGGCATGTCTCGGAGGCCTTCGTCGAAGATCCGGTGCGCATCCTGCGAGTCGCCCGGTTCGCCGCGCGCTATGCAGAGCTCGGCTTTCGGGTCGCGGATGAAACGCTCGAGCTGATGAGACGGATGACGGCCTCGGGCGAAGTGGATGCGCTCGTCTCCGAACGCGTGTGGCAGGAGACCGAGCGTGCCCTTGGAGAGTCGAGGCCCGAGGTCTACTTCGAGACGCTGCGCAGCTGCGGCGCCTTGCGCGTGATCTTTCCGGAGATCGACGCGCTATTCGGCGTGCCTCAGCCCGCGAAATGGCATCCGGAGGTCGATACCGGCGTGCACGTGATGCTCGCGGTGCGCTACTCGGCTGGTGTTGGCGCTTCGACTGCCGTGCGCTATGCGGCCCTGACGCACGATCTGGGCAAAGCCCTGACCCCCAAGGACATGTTGCCGAGCCATCGTGGCCATGAAGAGGCAGGAGTCGCCCTCGTGGAAGCCCTCTCCGAACGGCTGAAGGTGCCCAACGGGTTTCGGGAGCTCGCGGTGCTGACTTCCCGCCACCACGCCCTGGTACACAGGGCTGCTGAGCTTCGGCCCACTACCCTGCTCACTCTGCTGGAGACGGTAGACGCCTTTCGGCGGCCGGAGCGGTTCGCGGAGCTGCTGCTCGCATGCGAGTGCGATAAGCGAGGTCGCACAGGCCTCGAGGATCAGCCCTATCCGCAGCGGGAGTACCTGCTCGCGGCTCGCGATGCCGCCGCTGCCGTGACGCTCAGCGAGCAGGAAAGAGCGGGCCTGCAGGGGCGCGCCATCGGGGAGAAGATCCGGGAGAAGCGCTTGGCGGCGGTGGCCGCCGTCACGGGCGCGATATAACTTTGCCCTATGACAGTGTGCCGTTGGCAACCAGGGCGAACAGCGCGATGCCGGCGATGATGCGATACCAGGCGAACACAGTGAAGCGGTGCGAGCGAACGTACTGCAGCAGCCACTTCACGGAGATGAAGGCCACGACGCCTGACACGACGAAGGCGATAGCCAGCTCGTCCCAGTTCTCAGGCGCGGCTCCGGCGCCCGAGTGGCGCGCCTTGAGGTATTCGTAACCGCTCGCGGCGAACATGATCGGAATGCCGACCAGGAAGGCGAACTCGGTGGCAGCGGGGCGGGAGGTCATGCCCGCGAGCATGGCGGCGAAGATGGCAGCCGCGGAACGCGAGGTACCCGGGAAAATTCCCGCGATGACCTGTGCGATTCCCACCCACACAACCACGTTCCAGGTCAGCGTCTCGACCTGCGCCCGGCGCGCGACTGCGCTTTCGATGATGAGGATGAGTATTCCGCCCACCAACATCGCCGTCGCGATCGGCCGCGCCGCATCGCTTAGCTTGAACCCCAGACGGGTTGCAATGAAGGCCAGCACCACGGTGATGAGCACGGAGGCGACATACTTGATGGCGTAGTCGCGATTCTCCGGTTGACTCCAGCCGATGAGCAGCCCGAGCAGCCGCTGCCAGTAGATCAGCACGATGGCGAGAATGGCGCCCGCCTGGATGACGACGTTGAACAGCTCGGAGCGCTCTCCGAGCCAGTGCTCGGCGATCAGCAGATGCGCGGTGCTGGAGATGGGCAGGAACTCGGTGATGCCTTCAATGATGCCCAGATACACCGTATTGAGAATGTCGGACACAAAGGTACTCGCTGTGAGTCGTCACTGAAGCGGTGCGCGCATGTTACAGAGATCTGCGCAGATCCTGGAGGGAAAAACCTGTCAGCAGGCTTTCATGGTCTTTTCCGAGGGCCATGACTTTGAAGGCTTCACCCATCTCTCCCGGCAGCAGCAGCTTGCGTGCCTCACCTGCCCGCTGCACACGCTCCAGAATGGTGCCTGACTGCGCGGCCATCTCCTCGATGCCGGTGGCCAGGAGGAACGCGGCCTGTGTCACGAAGCCCAGCACTTCCAGATTCGACGCCACGGCCGCCTCGGCCACCCGCGTAAAGTCCACCCACGCCGTGATGTCCTGCACTCCAACATTCGCGAACGGGTCGCTGTGCGCGCGCTGCTTGAAATGACAGCGCAACGTGCCGTCATTCCTCTCAGGATGATAGTAGTGCGCGCGTGGCAAACCGTAGTCGAGCAGCAGCAACAGGCCGCTCTCCAGACACGCTCCGACTCCGGCTATCCACGGCTCGATGCGCAGACAGATCTCCGAGCGGTAGCCCTCCGGCAGGCGCACGGGCAACTCGTCCGCGAGGGAGCTCCAGGCCTGCGCCAACGCCGCTGAAGGCGGCCGTTCGCGTTCGACGAACGCACCGTCCTGCATGGCGACTCCGAGCTCGTGCAACTCTCCGCCGCGCAGCACGATGCGACTGAAGGGGAGCGCGTCCAGCACTTCGTTGGCCAGGATGACCCCGCGCAGGGGTGTCTCGGGAAGTCGATCCAGCCAGGCCACGCGGTCTCGCAAGGACGGCGGTAGTTTCTGCAGCTGCGCGCGCTGGCGGCTCGCGAGGTCGGCGCTCACCTCCAGGATCGCGTACCGCTGCGGCAGGACGCCCGTCTCCGCCAGGGCCTGCAGGAGTGTTGCGGCGAGCCGCCCCGTTCCCGCTCCGATCTCCAGAATCTCGCCGCCACCGGAGCTCAGTACCTGTGCGCATTGCCGGGCGACACAACGCCCGAACAGCTCGGAGACTTCCGGTGCCGTGACGAAGTCCCCGCCCGCGCCGATCTTGGTCGCGCCGGCGCTGTAGTAACCGAGACCGGGGGCATACAACGCCGCCTCCATGAAGCTCTCGAACGACACGACGCCGCCGGCCGCCTCGATCTGGCCGCGGATCAGCTCGCTCACGGCGGCGGACTGCCGCTGCTCCTCGGGCGTCACAGGAGGCAGGATTGAGTGGGAGGCGGATCGAGTCATAATGGAGGCTTATGCCCAATCACCCACAGGCCGGCGCGCCGACGCCGCTGACTGGCAAGGCCGTGCTCGTGACCGGGGCAGCGCGTCGAGTGGGGGCCGCCGTCGCCCGCGCCCTGCATGCTGCAGGAGCCAATGTCATCGTGCACTTCCGCAGCTCGGCCGAGCCCGCCGCCGAGCTCGCGCGGGAGCTCAATGACGCGCGAGCGGAGTCCGCGCGGCTGGCTGAGTGCGATCTGCTGGACATCGAGAAGCTCCCGGGGCTGGTAGGCGCGGCGACCGATGCCTTCGGCAGGCTCGACATTCTCATCAACAACGCCTCCACGTTCTATCCGACGCCGCTGGGCGACATCACCGAGATCGACTGGAACGATCTGATCGGCACGAACCTCAAGGCGCCGCTGTTCCTGTCGCAGGCGGCGGCCGCGGCACTGCGCATCAACGACGGGCTGATCCTCAACATCGCCGACATCCACGGCATGCGCCCCCTGGGCCGCCATCCGGTCTACAGTGTCGCCAAGGCCGGGCTGATCATGCTCACCAGGTCGCTGGCGCGCGAGATGGGTCCGCAGGTGCGCGTCAATGCAATCGCGCCCGGGCCGGTGATGTGGCCCGAGGACGGCATGGACACGCACCTGAAAGCGGCCATCGTCGACAAGACCGTTCTCAAGAGGCCCGGCTCCACGGACGACGTGGCGCGCGCCGTGCTGTTCTTCGCCACCGAGGCGCCGTATATCACCGGTCAGGTTCTCGCGGTGGACGGGGGCCGGAGCGTGGGCTGGTAGCAGGGCTGGGCTCGCCCACCGCCGGCTGCCCGGCTGCGGGTTGGCTCACTTGGCCTGCTGCGGGTTGACTCGCCGCGGGCACTTTCTGCATGGGATGCGCTGCGGCGTCGAAGCGGCTCCACAGCTCGCGGATAGTCGCGCCCGCCGTGGGATGCATCAGATCCGGCGCGATCTCCGCCAGCGGGCCCAGCATGAAGGCCCGCTTCAACAGGTCCGGCCGCGGCAGCTTCAGCTTCGGCTCATCGCAGATGAGCGCATCATAAAGAAGGATGTCCAGATCCATCGAGCGCGGCGCCCAGCGCGGTGCCCCGCGTGGCCGACCGCACAGAGTCTCGATCGCCTGCAGGTTGCGTACGACCTCGTGGACCGGAAGATCGCTGCTGAAGCCGGCCACGAAGTTGATGAAGTCATCGCCCTGGAAACCGACAGCGGGGTTGCGGTACCACGAGGAAAAGCGGGTGTCGGGAAATACGCGCACCAGCTCCTGCGATGCCCGCGTGAGATTGCGCTCCGGCTCGATGTTGCTGCCGGCCGCCACGTAGACCTCAGGCATGGGGTTCAACCCGCTTTGGATGACGCGAGATCCGCCCGCGTGCGTTCCAACATGATGCCCACATCGCGCGACCCTCGGATGGCACCGGGCTTGTTCACGCAGAGTCGCACCCACTCCACGGAGAACTCCTCGATGATGAGCATCCCCAGGCGATGCGCCAGCGTCTCCACGAGCTGGAACTCGGAAGCCTCCACGAAGGCGATGACGCGTTTCGCGACCGCTTTATAGTCCACCGTGTGGGTCACCTCGTCGGTGCGCGCCGCCGTGCGGCAGTCGACCGGAAATTCCAGGTCGATCACGATGGTTTGCCTGACGCGCCGCTCCCAGTCGATGAAGCCGATGATGCACTCGACGGCCAGGCCGCGCAGGAATATCCGGTCAGCGCTCGCTGCCGTGCTCAACTGGGAAGATATCGTCATTGATTCGCCAATCACGCTTGCTCGAGGATGGACGGGAGGGGACGCAACGTCGCCAGCGGCCATTGCGCCCGCGCTTCAATCCCCAGCCCCGAATCGTGCTGTCCCGCGGCAAGGCGCGCAAGGCCCGCGACGGCAATCATGGCTGCGTTGTCGGTGCAGAACTCGGTGCGCGGATAGTAGACGCGGCCGCCCCGCCGGCGAACGACTTCGCTGAGGCGCTCACGCAGGCTCTGGTTGGCGCTCACTCCGCCGGACACCACGAGTACCTGCAGCCCCGTTTGCTCCAGCGCGCGCACGGCTTTTGCAATGAGCGTTTCGACGATCGCTTGCTGCACAGCGCAGGCGATGTCCGCCTTCACGGGGTCGCTCAGATCGGGCGCGGCGCGCACCGTGTGCAGCACTGCCGTCTTCAGTCCGGAGAAGCTGAACTCCAGGCCGGGGCGATCGAGCATGGGGCGGGGAAACTCGAAGGCACCCTTCCTGCCGCCGGCTGCGAGGCGCGCGAGGTGCGGCCCGCCCGGATAGGGCAAGCCCAGCAGCTTCGCCGTCTTGTCGAACGCCTCGCCGGCCGCATCGTCGCGGGTCTCCCCGAGCAGCTCGTAGCGGCCGATAGCGCGCGCCTCGATCAACATCGTGTGGCCGCCCGAGACCAGCAGGGCCACATGCGGAAAGGGCGGAGGATCCGCCTCGAGAAGCGGTGCCAGCAGATGACCTTCGAGGTGATGCACGGCGATGCTGGGCACCTGCCACGCGTAGGCCAGACTGCGCGCGAGTGCGGCACCCGTCAGAAGCGCTCCGATGAGACCAGGGCCAGCGGTATAGGCGACTCCCCCCAGCTCCCGCGGGGTCGTGCCTGAGCTCTCCAGAACGCTGCGCACCAAGGGCAGCAACCGCCGGATGTGGTCTCGAGAGGCCAGCTCTGGAACGACCCCTCCGTACAGCCGATGCAGCTCGACCTGGCTGAACAGCTCGTGCGCCAGAAGACCGCGGTCGCGATCCAGGACCGCGGCGGCACTCTCATCGCAGGAAGATTCGATCGCCAGGACGCGCACAACGGGGCTCAGCTCGGTTGGGGAGGTCTCAAACGCCGGTAGTGTGGCAGATCCGGGCGTTCCCGAGCCTTGCGCGCCATCGCTGCGATCGCCGCGGCCGGGCTTGCGGCCCTGTGGCAGGTGCTGCAGCCGCTGCTCAGGATCGACGGAGTGACGCTGGACTGATGGGGAGCGCCCAGGGTGCGAGGCGGCTCGAATCGCAAGGCCTTTGCCTTTTTACCGGTGGCTCATTAGAATCCTGCCCCCGCCGTCGTAAGTCTGCGGGTAAATCCCATTTACGATCAATGACTTGAGGTTTCGATGCCGAGCGTTCGTGTGCGTGAGAACGAGTACTTCGATGCCGCGCTGCGGCGTTTCAAGCGCGCTTGCGAGAAGGCCGGCATTCTCACCGAGCTGCGTCGGCGCGAATTCTACGAGAAGCCGACCCAGGAGCGGAAACGCAAGAAGGCTGCTGCGATCAAGCGGCACATGAAGCGTATCTCCCGCGACGGGATGCGCGCCGCGCGTTGAGCGGCCCGCGAGCGGGCGAGCGCGCCGGCTCGCTTTCAGGTCACCACTTTTCCATAGGCAACGGGCACTTCCATGTCTCTCAAAGAACGGATCACCGAGGACATGAAGAGCGCGATGCGCGCCGGGGAAAAGGAGCGCCTCGCCACCATCCGCATGATCCTGGCGGCGATCAAGCAGCGCGAGGTGGACGAGCGCATCCAGCTCGATGACACCCAGGTGCTCGCCGCCCTCGAGAAGATGATCAAGCAGCGCAAGGAAGCGATCACGCAGTTCGAGAGCGGTGGACGGGCGGACCTGGTCGCCAAGGAATCGGCGGAAATCCTCATCCTCCAGGCCTACCTGCCCGCGCAGCTGAGCGATGCCGAGATCGACTCGCTGATCGCCACGGCCATTGCCTCCACCGGCGCCGCCTCCATCAAGGACATGGGCAAAGTGATGGGTGTGGTGAAAGCGCAAGCCCAGGGCAAGGCCGACATGGGCAAGGTCAGCGCCCGGATCAAATCGAAGCTGAGCTGAGCTGATCCACACGCCGGTTGCGCCTGCCACTCAAGGGTGCCCCGCACCGGTAGAGGGTAACTATGGGCGGTCGTGGCTTCACCACCGCGCTCCTGCTGATTCTCATCGCGCTGGCCTGCCTGGCCGGGATGCGCCGCCTCGAGCGCGACCGCCGTTTCATGGCCCGGCTGCGTGCCGCCCGGGCTTTCGACCCGCAGAGCGGGCTCCCGCTGGGGAGCTTCAGCCAGGACGATCAGGACAGCGCCACGGGGCTGGCGCAGGCGGGCGTAGTGGCGATCGAGCGAAACCGTTGCTACATCGTGCAGTCACAGCTCACTATGTTCCGGCGCAAGCGCACGCGCGTGGTGCTCACAGGCGCCCTCACCTCGGCGCTGCTTGCAGTGTTGGTCGCAATCCTGATCCTGAGGCGTTGATGGGGCTCATTCCCCAAACGTTCATCGACGAGCTCATCGCCCGCACGGATATCGTGGAGGTCATCGGCACGCGCGTGCAGCTGAAAAAGGCCGGACGCGAGTTCCGGGCCTGCTGCCCGTTCCACAACGAGAAGACGCCCTCCTTCTGGGTCAGCCCGGACAAGCAGTTCTATCACTGCTTCGGCTGCGGAGCGCATGGCACGGTGCTGCGATTCCTCATGGAATACGACCGCATGGCTTTCCCCGAAGCGGTCGAGGAGCTCGCGACCCGCCTGAGCCTGGAGGTGCCGCACGAGGGAGGCACCGGACCGGCAGGAACCCGGCGCGCCGATGAGCCGCTGTACGACCTCATGGCCCGGGTGTCGCAGTTCTATTCGGAAAACCTGCTGCGGGACGACAGAGCGAAGGCCTATGCGCTCAAGCGTGGGCTGGACCGGGCAACGCTCGAGAAATTCGGCATCGGCTACGCGCCGAACAGCTGGAACGAGGTCTTGAAGCGCTTCGGCGCCCAGGACCCCGATCGCAAGGCACTCGCGGAGCTGGGTTTGATCATCGAGCGCGAGCGTGGGCAAGCGCGCGAGGGCGAGCGCTATTACGACCGCTTCCGCGACCGATTGATGTTTCCGATCCGCGACGTCAGAGGAAGGATCATCGCCTTCGGCGGACGGATCATCGACCAGGGGGAGCCGAAGTACCTCAATTCGCCCGAGACCGTGCTGTTTCACAAAGGCCGGGAGCTCTACGGCCTGTACGAAACGCGCCGTGCACGCTCGACTCTGAAGCGCTTGCTGGTGGTTGAGGGATATATGGATGCCGTGCGTCTTCATCAGTCAGGGTTGACGTACGCCGTTGCCACTCTTGGAACGGCCACCACGCCCGAGCATCTGAAGAGGATCTTTCGCCTGGTGAGCGAGGTCGTTTTCTCATTCGACGGCGATCGCGCCGGGCGGGCAGCTGCCTGGCGCGCGCTGCAGAACGCTCTTCCGGAGGCGCGCGAGGGGCGGGAGATCCGCTTTCTGTTTCTTCCCGACGGGCACGACCCGGACACGCTCGTGGCGGAGGAAGGGCCGGAGGCTTTCGAGAAGCGCCTGGAGAGCTCCACCGTGCCGTTATCGGAGTACCTGATACGGGAGCTGTCCGAGCAGGCCGACCTCACCAGTGCCGACGGCCTCGCCCGCTTTTCAGAAGCCGCGCGGCCGCTGTTTGCAAAACTGCCTGCCGGTGTCTTCCGGGAGCTGTTGCTGGGCCGGCTCGCCCGCGTGATCGGGCTGACGCCCGAGCGCCTGCAGGAGCTGTGGAGCGGAGGGGGCACGACGCCAGCGCCCCCCGCGGTGGTGGCGCCCGCGGCTGCCCCCACTCGCATCAAACCCGGCCAGGCGCGCATCAGCGGCGGACGCGGAAGTCTGATACGGCAGGCGATCGTGTGCCTGTTGTGGTTTCCCGCCAGCGCCGGGCAGGTGAGCGAATCGGAGCGCGCCGGACTGAACGCAAGCGACGAGCCGGGTGTCCAACTGTTGCGGGAGCTGCTGGATAACTTGCGCGCGAGCCCGGCCACGTCGGCTGCTCAAGTGCTCGAGAGGTGGGCCGATAAGCCCGATGGAGAGCACCTCGCAAAGCTGCTGCAACGCGAGGAGCTGGTGGCGGATGCGGGCGCCGCTGCGCACGAGCTCAAGGCGGCCCTGGTGAAACTGGCGGCTCTGGCGGCATCGCAGCGCCTGGCAGCGCTCGAGGCCAAGAGCCGCACGACTCGCTTGAGTGCCGAGGAAATGCAGGAATTTCAGAGACTTATCATGATGAAGGCGCCTTCGGCCGCCTCGTGACACTTGGTTGTTGCCGCTTTGTCAAATACAATCGCACGCTTTGCTTTGGCGCCCCTTGAGTTAGCCCCCCGAGGCCGGCACATAGGGAACCGTATCTCACCGCCATCCTTCAAACATGACACGCAAGCATAAGCCACCGACTTCCCCCAAGAAGCGGGCGCCCGCGGAGGCGTCGCGCAAGCCCGTGAAAGTGGCCACCGCCGAGAAGGCCGTGGTACCCGTTGCGACCGCACGCGACAGCAAGGAGCGGGCCAAGCAGCCCGAGCGGGTGAAGAAGCCCGCCGAGACGGCAGCGCCCGCGGGCCCTGCACCCGAGCCGAAGACCACGGCCGGCGCAAAGAATGCTGGCGACAGGAGCGAATCGCCGGGCGCGATCCACAATGACACGCGCAAGGGGCGTGTCGGCGTCCGCGGTAGCGGAGGCGAAGCGCCTCTGAGTAAACCGCTTGGCATCGAGCGCCGTGCACCATTGATGACCGAAGACAGACAGTCGCAGCTGAAGCTGCTCATTGCCCGCGGCAAGGAGCAGGGCTACCTGACGTATGCCCAGGTGAACGATCACCTGCCCTCCGAGATCGTCGATCCGGAGCAGATCGAAGACATCGTCAACACGATCAACGACATGGGAATCGGGGTGTACGAGAAGGCCCCCGACACCGAGTCGCTGCTCGCCACCGAGCCCTCCGCCCCGGCCGACGAGGAGGCGATCGAAGAGGCCGCCGCCGCGCTGGCAGCGCTGGATGCCGAGCTCGGTCGCACTACCGACCCGGTGCGCATGTACATGCGTGAGATGGGCACGGTGGAGTTGCTCACTCGCGAGGGCGAGATCCGCATCGCCAAGCGCATCGAGGAAGGCCTCGACGCAGTGCGCAGCGCGCTCGCGATGTATCCGGCGACCTACGACTTCCTCCTCAGGGCCTATGAGCCGGTGAAGGCCGGGCAGGCGCGCCTGGTGGATGTGATCGTCGGCTTCATCGATCCGAATGCGCCGGATGTGATCGCGCAGCCGCAGAACCCCACCAAGCTCGATCTCATCGAAGCGGACGACAAGTCCGATGACGAAGAGGAGGGCGAGGACGGCGGCGAGGAAGAGGAGGAGGCGGTCGACACCGGCCCGGATCCGCAGGAGGCGCTCGAGCGCTTCACCTCCATCGCCAAGGTCTATGCGCAGGTCCTGCAGGCCATCGAGAAGGGCGGCGCCCGCGACCCGAAGACGCTGAAGCTGCGTAAGAAACTCTCCGACGAGTTCATGGAGCTGAAGCTCTCCCCGCGCATGTTCGATGCGCTGATTCTCAACCTGCGCGCCCATGTCTCGGAGGTGCGGCAGCTGGAGAAGGAGATCATGGTCATCTCGGTGCGCGACGCCGGGATGCCGCGCAAGGACTTCATCTCCACCTTTCCGAAGAACGAGACGAGCGCGCGCTGGCTGCTGAAGCACATCAAGGGCGGCAAGAAGTACTCCGCCGCGCTCGCCAAGTTCAAGGACGAGATCGAGCGCCGGCAGAAGAAGCTCGAGCACCTCGAGGTGCTGTATCACCTGCTGATCAACGACATCAAGGAAGTGAACCGCGAGGTGTCGATCGGCGAGGCGAAGGCGCGCCGCGCGAAGAAGGAGATGGTGGAGGCGAACCTGCGCCTGGTGATCTCGATCGCCAAGAAATACACCAACCGCGGGCTGCAGTTCCTGGATCTGATCCAGGAAGGCAACATCGGCCTGATGAAGGCGGTCGACAAGTTCGAATACCGCCGCGGCTACAAGTTCAGCACTTATGCGACCTGGTGGATCCGCCAGGCCATCACGCGCTCGATCGCCGACCAGGCACGCACGATCCGCATCCCCGTGCACATGATCGAGACGATCAACAAGTTGAATCGCATCTCGCGGCAGATGCTGCAGGAGATGGGGCGCGAGCCGACTCCCGAGGAGCTGGCGGTACGCATGGAGATGCCCGAGGACAAGGTGCGCAAGGTCCTGAAGATCGCCAAGGAGCCCATCTCGATGGAGACTCCCATTGGCGATGACGAGGACTCGCATCTCGGGGACTTCATCGAGGACCAATCCGTCGCTTCGCCGATCGATCAGGCCACGATGGAGTCGCTGCGCGAGACCACGCACTCGGTGTTGGCGCAACTGACACCGCGCGAGGCGAAGGTGCTGCGCATGCGCTTCGGCATCGACATGAACACCGACCACACGCTCGAAGAGGTCGGCAAGCAGTTCGATGTCACGCGCGAGCGCATCCGCCAGATCGAGGCGAAGGCGCTGCGCAAGCTGCGCCACCCGAGCCGCAGCGAGCAGCTGCGCAGCTTCCTGATGGATGACTGATCAAGACGGCAGGAGCCGTCTTGAACGCCGTCGCCCGCGACGGCGGCCCCGCAGGGGCGAGGCCCATGGATGGGCCGAGTAAAACGGCAGGACTGCCGATCGAAAGGGGGGCCACAGCGCCCCCTTTTTGTTAAATCCCGGCCTTCGCGAGCAGGTCGATGAACTCGCGCAGCACCCCCACCAGCGCCGGGTGCTCAGTCTCCAGTTGCACGGCCAGCGCCTCCAGGCGCGGTGCGCTTTCGGCGGCCTTCGCGACCGCGCCGTCCCCGCCCCGATGCAGGGTTCGCTCGATGTCGCGCACGAGTGTCGCGAGCAGGGCGCGTGAGTCCGGGTCGATGGAGCCGGCTTTGGCCAGATGTTCGTGCACGCGTGCCAGCAGGTCGCGCAGGTTGTCTTCGCTCATGCTCATTCCTTCGACCGGTTTTCGCATCGGAGGCCATCCCCTCCTCAGGCGCGCTCGGTCAGCGCAAGTTTCACTCCCAGCACGATGGACATCGTGCCGAGGGCGCGATAACGCGCACTGCGGTCGCACGCGCGTGCGACCCCAATGTGCCCAGGGCGGGGTGCGCCGGCCGGGGACCCATGGTAGCGTTTCGCCCCCCGACAGCGCTTGAATCGTAGAGGCCTTCCGCCCGTGAGCAGCCAGCCCCCTCACCCCCTCCCCACCGGAAAACTCGTGCAGCCGCCCAAGGCGGAGCTCCCGCGGGAGACGCTGGCTCCCTTGCCGGCCAAACCGACGCTGATCGACTTGCTGCGCGGCAGGCTGAACACGCCGCGGTACGGCATGAAATTCGCCGTGGCGCAGCATGTCTCGCAATCCGCGGTGCAGGCGCTGCGAGCCGGGCTCGATGAGGAGACAGTGCTCGCCTGCCTGCTGCATGACATCGGAATGGGTGTGGCGCGTCCGGACCACGGCTGGTGGGGTGCGCAACTGATCGAGCCGTACGTTTCCGAGAAGGTCTCCTGGGCGGTGCGCTACCACCAGGCGCTGCGGTTCTACCCCGATGAGTCTGTTGGTTACGAATACCCGGAGCTGTACGTCTCGCTGTTTGGCGCCGATTACAAGCCGCCGGACTACATCGAGGCGGCGTACCGCTACGCGCGCAATCATCCCTGGTACATGAGCGCGCGCTCCGTCACATTGTTCGACGAGTACAGCTTCGACCCCGCCGCGCCGCTGGATCTCGATCCCTTCGTGGACATCGTCGGGCGCAACTTCCGCCAGCCGGCCGAGGGGCTCGGGCGGGACAACAGCGCGACAACGCATATGTGGCGCACGCTCATCGACCCGAACAAACCGCTATAACGGGCAGCCGCTGTCAAGCTCGCCGAGGGTGTCCCCCCGGCGCCCGAGTCTCTTTGACACATTGCAGCGGTTGGCCGCTGCCTGGCCCCGGCCCCTCAAAAAATGCCCCCTGATTAAACCGCAAGGCCGCCGGGAGGCTACTCACGCTGCAACCTATCCGCTTGCAGGTCTCACGGGATGTCGTGTTCTGGATACAAGTGCGGTGCCGCCCTGCTCATGTTGAGCGCGGTCCTGGCAGGGTGTGCCGGTAACGGCGAGGGCCTCGATGCGAATGGCCAGCCGATCGGCTCCGGAGGTGGCGGCGGAAGCAGTGGCGGTGGCGGCGGCGGCGGCATCACGGCCGATCTGCAGTCGATCGAGGACAACGTATTCGCACCCATCTGCGCGCAATGTCACATCGGCGCCAGCGCACCGCAGGGGCTGCAACTGGATACGACGGCCCATTCCTATCAATTCCTGGTGGGCGTCGCGAGCAACGAGAAGCCGGGCGTGCTGCGGGTCAAGCCCGGCGATCCTGACAGCAGCTATCTGTATCAGAAGATCACCGGCGCCGCCGGCATCGTCGGCGCGCAGATGCCGTTGGGTCAGACGCCCCTGCCGGCCGCCACGATTGCTGCGATCCGCCAGTGGATCACCAACGGCGCCCTGAACGCGACCGGCTCCTCGCCGGCGCTGACGGCGAAGCTGCAACTCAACAGGACGGACTCCTTCGCGGTCGCGGCGACCGCGCCGCTCGATGGCGATGTCATCGAGACGCCGCTGCGAACCATCGTCGTCGCATTCAATCACGAGGTCGATGCCTCGCTCGTCAACTACACGAACGTCACCCTCGAGGCGCTCGTCGACGGTCAGGCCATGCCGGTGACCGCAAGCGCCTCTCTGGCCGTGGCGAATCCCTCCTCCATCGTCATCCAGCCGGCGACCGCACTCACGGCGGGTCAGTACCGCGTGACGGTGCGTGGCACCGGAGGCGGAGCGCTGGCCGACATCGCGGCGCAGTCGCTGGGCGCCGATTTCTCGTTCGTATTCACAGTGAGTCCTGCGCAATGATCCGAAATTTCCTGCGATCCACCTGGCACTGGCTGCTGGCGGCGTTGTGCCTCGGCTGCATGAGCGCCGCCCACGCGGAGCCCTATCTGGCGGTGCAGACGGGATTCAAGTGCGGGCAGTGTCACGTCAATCCGACAGGCGGCGGCATGCGCACAGCCTTCGGCAACGTGTTTGCGCAGACCCAGCTCCCCGCCACCCACGTGGACACGGGCTCCGATGTCTGGGCGGGCAACATCAATCGATTTCTGTCGCTCGGCGGCGACCTGCGCGCCCAGGCCAGCTATACGGAGGTCCCGCACACCTCCAGCACCGACTCGTTCGATCTGGAGCAGGCACGCGTCTATTTCGAGGCGAGCGTGATCCCCGACCGACTCAACGTGTACGTGGATGAGCTCGTGGCTCCCGGCGGCGCGTTGAATCGCGAAGCCTACGTGACGTACTGGACCGCAGATCACCAGTGGTACGTCAAGGGCGGCCAGCTGTATCTGCCGTACGGATTGCGGCTCGAAGACCAGACCGCCTTCATCCGCACGGCCCCCGGAATCAACATGGACACGCCCGACAAGGGAGTGGAGCTCGGCTGGGAGCACGGTCCGTGGGACACGCAGCTCGCCATTACCAACGGCACGGCCGGCGGGCCGGAGGTCGATCACGGCAAGCAGTACAGTTTCAATACCTACTTCGTGCAGTCCACCTGGCGGCTGGGGGTCGCCGCCAATCTGAACTCCGCCGCGGCCGGGGACAAGCAGTCTTTTGGCCTGTTCGGCGGATTGCGCACCGGCCCGATCGCCTGGCTGGGGGAGGTGGATGTGATCGACGACAAGAGCATCGCCAACGACAACGGCAAGATGTGGGACGGGTTGCTGGAGGCGAACTGGCTCATCAAGCGTGGACACAACCTCAAGATCACGGCGGAGTATCTCGACCCCAACCGCAATGTCGCCAACGACGGTGAGACGCGCTGGAGCCTCGTCTACGAGTACACCCCCATGCAATTCCTGCAGGTGCGCGCCGGGGTCCGCTACGGCGACGGCATCCCCCAGCTGCCCATCCAGCACACCCGGCTGGGATTCATCGAGCTGCACGGGTTCTTCTGAACGGGGCGCAGAAATTTCGCGCACCCGGCGGCCCCGCCGATTGAACCGGGAACGCCGCCGCCAGAACTCACAGTCAGGCCCACCGCCGCCCCCGCCCCCCGGGGGGCGGTCCCCGGATGAGGGCCTACGGAGCGCGACCGGCCAATGCTGTCGATCCTGGTTTGCCACTCGTATTTCATGAGCTTCGATACGAAGCAGCGGGAGCGCGCCAAGCCCTACCCCCCGCTGGCTACGCTGCAGGTTGCCGCAGCGTTGCGCGGCGCCGGGCACGACGTGTCGGTATTCGACGCCATGCTGGCGGACGGCGTCGAACAGTTTGAAATATTACTGCACCAGCGCCGGCCGCAGCTGGTGCTTCTGTATGAGGACAACTACAACTTCCTGAGCAAGATGTGCCTGGCACGGATGCGCGAGGCCGCCTGCGAGATGATCGGCGAGGCCTGCGGCATCGGCGCACGAGTCCTCGTGTCGGGCTCCGACGCCAGCGACTCGCCGGAGCCCTACCTGCAGGCGGGTGCCGATGTGGTCTTGCAAGGCGACGGCCTCGCAGCCCTCGCGGAGCTCATCCCGCGGCTCGACGCGAACCGGCATGCAGACTGCGATGAGCTGACCGCGGGCCTGCACGGGCTGACCACGCTCGTGCACGGAGCCCCGGCCCACCTGAATGGCGTCGCCGCCGTCCCCGGCCCGCAACAACCTGAGCTGCCGGCTTGGGACCTGGTGGATATCGAGCGTTACCGGCGGGTGTGGCTCGACTCCCATGGCTATTTCAGCCTCAACATGGCGGCCTCGCGAGGCTGCCCGTTCCGTTGCACGTGGTGCGCAAAGCCGATTTGGGGCAATCAGTACCTGCAGCGCACGGCCGAGGACGTCGCCGGGGAAATGAGGCGTCTGAAGCAGCTCTTTCACCCCGATCACATCTGGTTCGCCGACGACATCTTCGGCTTTCGGGTCGACTGGGTCATATCCTTCGCGCAAGCGATCCGGGCCAGCGGCGGCTCGATCCCGTTCACCATCCAGACTCGTGCCGACCTCATCGGCGAGCGCATGGCGCAGGCTCTGGCGAGCGCCGGGTGCAAGGAAGCCTGGCTCGGGGCCGAAAGCGGCAGTCAGAGAATCCTCGATGCGATGAACAAGGGCACCACGGTGAGTGAGATTCTGACCGCGCGCGAGCGCCTGAGGGCCGCCGGTATCCGTGTCGGGTTCTTCATCCAGCTCGGGTACCTCGGCGAGGAGCTCTCGGACATCCTCGCGACACGCGAGCTGATCAGCGCCGCTCGACCGGACGACATCGGCGTCAGCGTGTCGTATCCGTTACCAGGCACGAAGTTCTACGAGCTGGTGCGCGAGCAGTTGCGCGACAAGACGCACTGGCAGGACAGTAACGACCTCGCAATGATGTTTCATGGCGCCTACACGTCCGAGTTCTACCGCGAAGTCAGGAACCTGCTCCATGAGCAGGTATCCAGAGGGATGAATGCTGACGAGAGCCGCTGGCAGCAGCTGGTGTCGCGCGAGCGCGAGTACCGTTCTGCGGATCGCGCACCGACTGTCGCGGGCTGAACGTGGACGTCGGGGCCACTGCAGGACTCCTCGGGGACACCCCCGAGCGCGACTATTCGCGTAAGCTGCAATTGTTCAATGCTTTTGCGCAGCCCGAGCTACGCGAGGCGATCGCGGGCCTGTCCCTCGTGCCTGGCATGCGGATACTCGACGCCGGATGCGGAACGGGTGAAGCGCTGCAGTGGCTGGGAGAGGCGACGCGCGGCCAGGGTGAGCTCATCGGCATCGACCTCTCCCTTGCGCACGTCTCGGCGGCCCGTGCCCGACAACTTCCGAACACGACGCTCTTTCACGGGGACTTGCTGGCGGCGCCGGTCGCTCCGCAGAGCGTAGATCTTCTGTGGTGCGTCAACACGATAAATCACTTGCGCGAGCCGTTGCGTGGAGCGCGTCTGATGCGGTCACTCCTGCGCCCGAGCGGCCGCATCGCCCTTGGACAGAGCTCGCTGGTGCCCGATATGTTTTTTGCATGGGACGCACGACTCGAGCGTCTGACGAACGAGGCGGTGCGGGAGTACTATCGGCATCGCTACCGCCTGCAGGAGCGCGATCTCACTGCGGTGCGCAACCTCGTCGGCCTGCTGCACCAGTGCGGATTTCGCGATATCCGCGCGCACACACTGCCGATAGAGCGGATCCAACCTCTGCGCCAGGCGGATCGGGACTATCTTCTGGAGGCCATTTTTCGCGCCACCTGGGGAGAGCGCCTGCGTCCCTATCTTGCAGCGGAGGACTTCGCAGAGCTCACCCGCCTGACGGACCCGGACCAGCCGCAGTTTGCTCTGCGCCGTGCGGACTTCCATTTCCTGCAGAGCTTTACTCTGGTGACGGGCGAGGCGGGGACGTGAGGACGCCGCACTCCTCAGTGCTCACACACCTCTCGATACAGGTCCTCGAACCGGTACGCCGTGTAGTCCCCGTCTTCCTGAACGGCGCGGCGCCAGGCGGCCTCGGCGATGCGCATGCGCAGACCTTCATCCTCCAGAATTCCCCGGATCGCATGCGCGAGGCTCTCCGCATCGCCCACCGGCACAGCGATGGCGGCCTCGGGCGCCCACTCAGCGATGTGCCCGACGGCGGTGCCGACTGTCGGCACACCGGTGGCAGCGGCCTCGAGCATGACGAGCGGGCCGGCTTCGTGCCGCGAAGAGTGGACGAGCACATGCGCCGCCGCGACGCGCAACCGAAGCTCTCGTTGTGTTTCGAAACCCAGGAAGCGCACTCGGTGGTTCAGCCGGAGCTGCGCGGCGAGCCGATGAATTTCGCCCTGCAGGGTGTCCTCGCCGATGACTTCCAGCTCGAAGTCGAGTCCGGCTGCTTCCAACAGACTCATCGCGCGCAGCAGCGTCCCCTGGTCTTTGACGCGGTTGAGGCTCGCCACGTGCAGCAGACGCGCCCGGCTTCCCGGCATACGGGGAACCGGTTCCCGGGGAGTCCAGATGTCCAGATCCACTCCCAGGGGTACGCGACGCGCCTCGAGCCCGAGCCGGGCCAGGTGCTCGATCATCGGAGCGCTGGCGGCTGTCAGCACCGTCGCGGCCCGGAGCACCAGCGCTTCGCGAGCCTTTCCCCGCCAGGTCAGCCGGCCTCCATAGTGGATATCGTGCAGCGCCGCCAACTCGCCACCGGCCAGATGGATGAGACAAGGAAGGCGGAGGGTCCCGGCTGCCACAGCCGCGACCAGTCCGCAGCTTCCCGACCAGATCGAGTGAACCACGTGCACGGGCGCAGCCCGATGCAGGGCGCGAATCTTGGCGACCGCCCTCCTCCGAGTCCTCCCCAGCCCGATGTTGTGGATGTGAGCCCCTGCCAGTGGCCACTCGCCGGGAGCCGGTTCCTGGTTCAAGGCGATGACCTGCACGTCGTGCCGGCGCGAGAGCCGTCCGATGAGCGTGATCAGAGCGGGGACTACTCGCCGGTCACCACAGCGGTCGACCCCACCCGGCACGACCAGAATGATGCGCATCGCTGCAGACACCGCTTCTAGTCCGGGCGCCGGGAAGCCAGGTATTGGCGCAGCGCTTGGGTGGCTTCCATTGGATGACGGCCACGGCGCAGCACAAAGGCACCGAGCCTTGCAGTTCCCCTTTGAAACGTACGCCATTGAGGCTGACCGGCAGCGTAACCCTGTTCGGCCGCCATCATCGTGCTCGCCTGCGCCGCCGACACAGGTTGCAGCAATGGACCCGACCCCGCGTTCTGCGCCGAGAGAAAGATCACTCCGACGAGCCTCGGAGCCGTTGCCGCCAGGTGGAACCCGTGACACCGCAAATCCACTTCGAACTTGCTGACGCCGCTGCGGCGCCGGATGACTGGGGAGCGGCGGATGGCAGCCGCCTGCGGCCTCCGGCCAAGCCATCTCAACGAGTCAGCCCGCACGTGCAGAAAGTTGGCGATGCCGGTGGCGCGCAGCGACTGCGCGTGAACGAATACACTGTCTTCGGACACGAACTCCAGACCCTGCAGCAGCCAATGCAGAGCCAAAGTGGACTTGCCGGCCCCGCTTGCGCCCATGAGCAGCACTGCCCGTCCGGCGTGCGCTACGCAGGCGGCATGCAGAGGGACGAGGCGCTGCACGCGAGCCGCGAGCGTGAAGACCGCAAACTCGATGAGCTCGTAGCGCGTGTGATACGGGAAACGCAACATCTCTGCCGGGACGCCGACCAAGGCGGTCCGCTCACGCTCGGAAAAAACCGCGAACCTGGCGGAGGCGCTTGCGCCTCCCAGAAAGCCGGCTCCCGAGAACATCCGCAAGGGCGCGGGCTCGGCGCGCCGGCGGTGTGGCTCGCCTGCGGGAGCCAACTCGAGCCTCACGCGCATGCGCGGCACCGGCTTACCCAATCGATGCCCGGGCAGCCCGGCATAGGCGACGTCCACCAGGCGCAGCAGCTCTTCGCTGTTGCTCTCGAAACGGAACTCGCCGCCCAACAAGTGCAACGGGGGGCGCGTGAGTGCGGCTCCGTCCTCACCGAAGGGGTCGCGAAGGATTGCAGCGGCGATGTCAGGACGGGCGCGGGTCATGTCGATGAGGCCGGAGCATGAGCAAGGCATTCAACGATTCGGCGTCGCGCCCCGAGGCGCCTGCGGCACGACTGCGGGATACTCAGGACGCATTCGACAGCGTGGCCGGCGATTATGACGGACCGCGGGGCAACAATGCGCTGATTCAGCGAATGCGCGCCCGGATGTGGCACTGGCTCGATTCGACGTTCAGCGCCGCCAGCCGCCTCATCGATGTCGGCTGTGGCACGGGCCTCGATGCAATCCGCATGGCCCGTCTCGGTCATCACGTGACGGCGATCGACTGGTCGCCCCGCATGGTGCAACGGACGAGAGAGCGGGCTGAGCGCGAGCAGCTCTGCGACCGCGTTCGATCTGTGGTGATCGGGGGTCACGAGCTCGAGCGCCTCGAGGGCAATGGGGTCTACGACGGAGCGTACTCCGATCTGGGCCCGTTGAATTGCGTGCCGGACCTGGCGGGGATGTCGGCTCAGTGCGCGCGCCTGATCAAGCCCGGCGGCGCCCTCGTCTTTACGGTGATCGGCAGGCTGTGCCCGTGGGAACTCCTGCACTACGGCATACGCGGCCGCTGGGCTCGGGCCAAAGTGCGGTTCGCGCGAGGATTCACGCCTGTCAGCATGAACGGGCACACTATCTGGACGCACTACTACTGGCCGCGGGAGTTCGGGCGCGCGTTCTCGGGCGAGTTCTCCGTGAGTCAGGTTCGCGGACTGTGCATCCTTTCTCCGCCTCCCTATCTGACCTGGCTCCACGAACGATATCCAAAGGTGGATGGGGCGTTGTGGCGAATCGACCAGCGGCTTGCCGCCTGGCCCGTCGTGCGCTCGCTCGGCGATCATTTTATGATCATCCTGCGCAGACGCTGAGACGGCACTGCCGGCACGCAGGGGGCAGCCTCTGGCGCCGGGCGAAATAACGTACCCGACATGCCGACCGCGCGGTCCTTCGATCTGGATCGCCCACGGATGAGGCGATTGAGAGGCTCCTCGTACAGGAGGAACAGGGCGACCGCGACCAGCCACGTGCCCACGAATGTCGCCACGACATACAGCGGGCGCACGCTCATGACACCGGCAATGCGGGTGCTGACATAGCCGATGATCGGCACGTGCAGCAGGTAGAAAGAGTAGGAACCGCGACCCATCAGCCCGGCGACCCGGCCCGACAGAATTCTCGACACCAGAGTGCTCTCGCGGATCAGTCCCAGGTACAGCAGAGCGATCGGCGCCGGAATCAACACATTGTTGATCAAGAGGATGGCATATACATTCAGTTGCGGACGGTGGTAAACGCAAGCCATGGCGAGGATGAGCAGCGCCACGCCCGCTGCCCCGGCGGCGGTACGCCAGCGTCCCCTCGTGACCGCCCCGGCCTTCTCGAGCCGCAGAACCCAGAGCGCCAACCAGACTCCGGCGAAGAACTCGACAAAGTGCCCGAAGAACGTGGTCGTCAGGACGAACATTGGCGTGTGCAGCAGCTCGAACTGGCGACGGGAGATGCCCAGCGCCACCGCGGCGAGCACGCAAGCCAAAGCGAATGACCACGCCAGCCCGCGGCGGCGCGCCAGCAGCAGGAAGGCCGGGGCGAGGAAGTAGAAGCACTCTTCGACCGTCAACGACCAGCTGGGAGGAATGAGCAGCGGCGTGCCGTGGAACAGCGCATGGGTCAGGGTGTAGTTCCTGACCAGCGTCAAGGGATCGGCATGCTGACCCAACAGGACGACGACGCTCAGGATCAGGAAGTATATCGGATAGATGCGCGCGAAGCGGTTCACGAAGTACTTCCAGAGCCATGCGCGCTGCAGCTGCACCTGCTCGTAGTAGATTCTCGTGATGAGGAAACCGCTGAGCACGTAAAAGAACGCCAGGACGTTGATGATGATGTGAGAGTCCGGCCATGGAGAGTAGTGGTCGAAGAACACCACGCTTGCACCCAGAGCCCGCACTCCCGTCAGAGCCGGGTACTTCTCCGTCCCGAGCTGCGCCCTGGAGCGTGCCGCGCTGCTCACGGGAGCCTCGGGTCCGGTCGCGTGAATTTGCGGGAACGCAGGGGTCGAGCGCGCACGGCCAACGAGGCGCCGCGCGCTGTTATCATTCCCGCATGGGCTCGACGATATCGACTGGCGAGGAGTATCTCGAAGCCATCCGCGCCCGGGAATCGGACCGCAACGCGCGCCGGGCCTTCCAGAGCACGGTCATGAAGGTCGCCGGCCCCGGCAGTCACCTTTTCGACTTCGGCGCCGGCCCCGGCATGGACGCGAAGTTCTATGCCGGGAAAGGCCTGCAGGTCGCGGCATACGATATCGAGCCGCGTATGTGCGCCGCATTTCGCCGTCACTGTGCCGAGGAGATCGCCAGCGGGCAGGTGCAACTGTTCGAGGGCGGCTACCGGGAATTCCTGGAGCGGCAGATCCCGGAAATCCGCGCGCGCTGCGCGATCGACGTGGTCACCGCCAACTTCGCTCCCCTGAGTCTCATCGACGATCTGCACGAGCTGTTCGCGGGCCTGCATGCACTCACCCGCCCCGGGGCTCTGATCCTCGCCAGCGTTCTCAACCCGCAGTTCTTCGGTGACTGGCGCTACGGATGGTGGTGGGCAAACCGACTCCGCTACTGGCGCGACGGCCACTTCAGCGTGCGGGGCGAGGACTTCAACGTCTACCGGCGCTCGTACGAGAACTTCGCTTCCCTGGCGCAGCCGTATTTCACACTGCGGGCCACTATTCGAGGTCTCCCCGACAACACTGCGCCCAGCTCCTCGGGGCGCCTGGCGCTCCTGACGAGCCGCTACACATTTCTTCTGTTCGCGAGACGGTGAGCCCATGCGGTTACCTGTCCCGAAGGCTCTGCGGAATCGACTGAAGCCAACGCCGCAATGGCTTGCGATCACGCTGCAATCGCCGCAGACGCCCGTGCGCGTCACAGTGGAGACCCGAGGAGCCGAGATAGACGTCACGGACAACAACTCCATCGCGGCCCTTCATCCCTTGACGATCCGGTTGGGCCTGGACGCGCCTCTGGGCGCGACGGTGCAGCGGGAGCGGGAGATATCGCTGAGATTCGTGGATCGGACCATCGATCGCACGCTGGGAAGACTGCAGCTCACCTACTTGCGCGAATGGCGCACCGCCGGAGCGCGGCTCGGTCTGTTTGAGGTGACCGGGGGCAGGCATCGTTGCGCGGGCTGGCCGCGCAGAGCGTGGGACACGTGGATGTATGAGCGCGCCGCTCGCCACATTCCGCCGGAGCGGCAGCTGATGCCGCCTGCGGCCGTCGAGCAGCTCATGGTATTCAACCTGTGTCCGCGCCCCGTATTCTTCGTCGCGGTCGACGATGGCCGCAACAGCAACCTCTTTCCCATGGACCTCGTAGGTCCGATGGCTCCCGAGCACTTCACGCTCGCGCTGCGCAACACCAGTCCCTCGGTGGCGACGATCAAGAGCGCGCGCCGGTTGGTGATCGCGGATGTTCCGGGCGATGCCGCTCAGATCGCGCATCGGCTCGGAGCGCATCATCGCGAGCAGAACATCAACTTCGAGTCGCTGCCGTTCGAGGTGCGGCGCTCGCAGCGATTCTCCTTGCCCGTGCCAGCCATCGCCGCGCGCGCACGCGAGATCGAGATTTTCGATTTCCAGACCGTGGGCTCGCATACGCTGTTCGTCGGGCGCATCTGCACGGAGCAGATGCTCGGGAGCGGCGCACGCCTGTTTCATACCAGCGGGATTCATCAACGTTTCAGAGCCAAAGGCGGTCGAGCGTTCGATGAGGCCTCGCTCACGAGGGCAGGCTGAACGATCTGTCCGGCGGCGAGCTCATAGATCCGTTCACAGTAGCGCAGGGCGCTCTGGCGATGCGCGACGATGAGCATCGTCCGGCCCGAGCCCGCCAGCGCTTTCAGGATTTCCCGTTCCGCGTCCTCGTCGATGGCGCTGGTGGCCTCGTCCAGGATGAGCACGGAGGCGTCGCGATAGAGCGCGCGGGCGATTGCCAGCCGCTGCCGCTGCCCACCGCTGAGCTGCGCGCCGCGCTCGCCCAGCACCGTGTCGTATCCGTTCGCAAGCGAGTCGATGCACTCCTGCAGGCATGCCAGCCGGCAGGCAACGCGCAGCCGTTCCCTGTCGATCTGGCGGGAGGGCACTCCCAGAGCGACATTCTCAGCCAGCGAGCAGTCGCAGAGGTAGATGTGCTGCGGAACGTAGGCGATGGTGGTTTGCCAGGCGGCACAGTTGTGCTCATCCAGCGCTACGCTGTCGATTTCGACGGTGCCGGAGCTCGGTGACAGCAGGCCACTGATCAAGTCCAGCAGAGTGGTCTTGCCCGAGCCGTTGCTGCCGATGAAGCCGGTGATCGAGCCGGCGGGAATGCGCAGATCGACGCCGGCCACGGCCGGCGGACGGGCAGGAGTGTGTGAGTACGTCACACCGCGCAGGCAGATCTCCGTCAGGGGCCGGCCATGCCAGGACTGAGCCGCGCTGCGATCCCCGGCACGCTCTCTCTCCCGGGCGCACTGCAGGTCCGGTGCAATGAGCCGCAGCGAGCCGCGATCCGCTCGAATTCGCACCGCGGCCAGGTAGACCTGCTGCAGTGCCGGGAGCAGCCGGTAGACGGCGAAACCGGTGAACGTCAGCTGGGCGATCCAGGCGCCGTTGTTCGCGCCGCCGACGCTGAGTGATAGGGCAACGGCGACGAGAACGCAGGCAGTGGCGCACTCGAGGATGTACTTCGGACTCTGGGAAATGGCCAGAGTGGAGACGACAGTCTGCGAGATCGAGCGGCAGCACTGCCCGAATCGGGCCACGAACGTGCTCTGGGCGTGCGTCAGGAGAATTTCCTTGATGGCGCCGAAGCTCTCATTGACGATCCGGGTGCGCTCGGCATATTCGCAGCTCTCGATGCGGCCGTTGCGCAGTAGACGACCCCGCACCGCGGCATAAACGGCGGCATAGCCTGCGCCGAGGCCGACAAACGCCGCGGTCGCCACGGTGGGGTTGAAGATCATGATCGAAACCACGATGCAGATCGCTGTCACGGCGTTGGTCACCAGGATCAGGCAATGGCGCAACACGCCGCCGGTGACCCGGTCGGTCTCGCGCAGTACGCGGCTGGTGAGCAGCGCGCTGTTGGTCGAGACGTGAAATCCGTAGCCGCGCTGCAGATACTCCTCGAACAGGCTCACGTGCAGCCAGTCTCCGACGCAGTAGGAGAAACGGTCGATCGCCAGCGAGCCGCACAGGTTGACGGCGCTGGTGAGCACTGTCACGGCGGCGAATGCCACTCCGAGTGCGAGCGCGAACTGCCGCTCGTCGGTAAACCCTCCGTGCTGAAAGAAGTACAGCAACGCGGAGTGGCGGGTGATCGCCTGGGGATCGGCCAATACGGTGAAGAAGGGCAGAATCGCTGCGAGACCGCCGACGGTGCACAGTGCCATGAGCAGCGAGAGAAGTTGCACGCCCACCAGCTGCTGTCGC
>Ga0207707_10000438_pt1 | contig 43316 bp, 43 predicted proteins | sample KBSC83BmetaG_FD_184336 | JGI IMG/M metagenome (GOLD analysis project Ga0207707, IMG submission 184336) | Corn rhizosphere microbial communities from Kellogg Biological Station, Michigan, USA - KBS C8-3B metaG (SPAdes) (version 2) | ecosystem: Host-associated > Plants > Roots > Rhizosphere ... | reverse complement strand
CGCCGCCCGGGAAGAAGTTTGAAAAACTCTGCAAGTCGTTCGGCATCTGCTTCGAAGTTCGGCGGCAGTTGAAACAGAACAGGGCCCGCCTTGTCGCCCAACAGAGACAATCGCTCCTCGATGAGGGCCAAGCTGTTGGCGGAATTCTCGGAAAGGCGTTTCCAGTGGGTGATGAATTTGGAAGCCTTCCATGCGAAGACGAAATCATCTCCCGTTTGCGCCCGCCAGCCTTTCACGGCCTCGAAGCTCGGCGTTCGATAGAACACACCATTGAGCTCGGTGGTCCCGAATTGCCCAGAATAGTATTCAAGCTGTTTCTTGAGCGGCAGTCCCTTTGGGAAAAACGGACCTCGCCATGACTCGTAGTGCCATCCCGATGTCCCGATCAGCACGCGCGCCATGTCTCATCCCAGCCGTTAGTGCTCCGATCACCAGGCAATGCCGGCCGGATGGCTGAAGACCTCGAAGTCTCGACCGCGTGCGATGCCGACGAGTGTGATCCCGCAGGCCTCGGCTGTCCGTATCGCCAGCGCGGTGGGCGCCGAAACCGCAATGACGATGCCGGCGCCAATGGCCGCGGTCTTCTGGACCATCTCGACCGAAATCCGGCTCGTCAGCACGACGGCGCCCGAGGAACCGCAGGTATTGGCGGCAGCCAATGCGCCCGCAAGTTTGTCGAGCGCATTGTGCCGCCCGACATCCTCGCGCACCATCATGCTGTCGCAGCCCGGCACAAAGAACCCCGCCGCATGCGTAGCTCGCGTTTCGCGATTGAGGGTTTGCGACGTCGTCAGCCGTTCGACGGCCAACCCGACCTGTTCCGGTGCGAGGCAGATCGCGCGTGTCACCGGCGAGACGATCCGGCTCGCTTGCTGCAGGCTTTCGATGCCGCAGAGCCCGCAACCGGTCGGTCCGACGAGGCGCCGCTGCCTTTCCTTGAGCGTCCGGCCGCTGTCCGGACGCAACCAGATGCGCAATTCGATTCCTGCGGAGCCCGGGACAACGTCGAACTCCTCGATCTCGCCGACATCCCGGATGATGCCTTCGGTCAGGCTGAAGCCCAGAGCCAGATCGGCCCAGTTGGCAGGCGTTGCCATGAGCACAGCCGCTGTCGTTCCGTCGTAGACAAGAGCAACGGGACATTCCTCGGCCATCGCGCGCGTGTCGCGCGTGGAACTGGAATTGAACCGGGACATTTTCACCGAAGGGAGTGGCATGATCGCGCGATCATGCCGGCCGAATGGCGAGCCGTGCATTCTTGCTACTCCTACGACGATGTGTCGACGCACGAGCCGAGCCAAGGTTCCGAAACGCCAGGAACTTGCGATCCCGCAACAGGTTTTTCTTTCGGACTTGCCATCAGAAAGGACCCCGCCATGAGGCCAAAAGCAAAAGTCGAGGCATATGACGCGCCGGCCGGCGGTTGGGGATCCATCAACGCTGTGGTTCACATCCTGACCCAGGAAGAAGTTGCCGTGCTCGGCAGCGAAATCCTGCTTCGGCAAAACAAGCCCGACGGCTTCATGTGCGTGAGCTGTTCATGGGCCAAGCCCGCCAAGCCGCATCCGTTCGAGTTCTGCGAGAACGGCGCCAAGGCGACCGCATGGGAAATAACCAGCAAGACCGTCACGCCGGAGTTCTTCTCGCAGCACACCTTGACCGACCTGCGGACCTGGCCCGATCACCAGCTGGAGGAGCAGGGGCGACTGACGACGCCGATGCGGTACGACCTCGCCAGCGACAAGTATCTACCCGTCGGTTGGGACGAGGCCTTCCGTGAGATCGGAGCGGAGCTGAACAAGCTCGATCCCCACGCCGTCGTGATGTACACCTCGGGCCGCGCCTCGCTTGAGGCCAGCTACATGTACCAGCTGTTCGGCCGCATGTACGGCACCAGCAATTTTCCCGACAGTTCGAACATGTGCCACGAGACCACGTCGGTGGCCCTGCCGCAGGTGATCGGATCGCCCGTGGGCACGGTGCTGCTGCGGGACTTCGATCACACCGATTGCATCTTCTTCTTCGGCCACAACACCACGACCAACGCGCCGCGCATGCTGCACCCGTTGCAGGAAGCCGCGCAGCGCGGCGTGCCGATCATCACCTTCAATCCGTTGCGCGAGCGCGGCCTGGAGCGTTTCACCAATCCGCAGAATCCGGTGCAGATGATCGCGGGCGGCACGAGCGGCACGCGCATCAGCACGCAGTATCATCAGGTTCGTCTCGGTGGCGACAGCGCGGCCATCGTGGGCATCTGCAAATGCGTCATTGAGGCCGATGATCGCGCCAAAACCGCCGGAACCCCGCGACTGCTCGACGTCGACTTCATTGCTCGGCATACATCGGGCTTCGAGGAATTCGCATCCTTGTGCCGCGCGCAGACATGGGAGGCCATCGAGAAGGCCTCGGGCCTCGAGCGCGCCTCGATGCTCGAGGCCGCCAACGTCTACATGGCGGCGAAGGCGGTCATCGCCAATTACGGTATGGGCGTCACGCAGCACAAATATGGCGTCGAAACCGCGAAGATGATCGTCAACCTGCTGCTGTTGCGCGGCAACATAGGCAAGCCCGGTGCCGGCATTTCACCGATCCGCGGCCATTCCAACGTGCAGGGCCAGCGCACGGTCGGCATTTCCGAGAAAACCAAGCTCGTACCCCTCGACAAGCTCGCCGAGCTCTACGGCTTCGAGCCGCCGCGGTGGGATGGCCTTTCCACGGTGGACGCCTGCGAGGACATCCTGAAGCGGAAGGTGCGGGGCTTCGTCAGCCTCGGCGGAAATTTCCTGCGCGCCGTTCCCGAGCGCTCGCTAATGGAGCCCGCTTGGGCTGGCCTGCGGCTGTCGGTTCAGATCGCGACCAAGCTCAACCGCAGCCACATCGTGCCGGGCGAGGTCACCTATCTGCTGCCATGTCTCGGCCGCATCGAGATCGATCAGCAGGCGAGCGGACCGCAGGTGGTCTCAATGGAGGATTCGACGGCCTGTATCCATGGCTCGCGCGGACAGCGCAAGCCGGTGGCGGAACATGCGCTCTCGGAGCCGGCGATCATCGCCGGGCTTGCCAAGGCGACACTGAAGCCTAATCCCAAAGTCGATTGGGATGGCTGGGTCGACGACTACTCACGGGTGCGCGACGCGATCGAGCGGACCTATCCCGACCAGTTCAAGGATTTCAATCGCCGCATGTTTGAGCCCGGCGGATTTCCGCGGCCGCTGGCGGCGCGCGAGCGCAAGTGGAAGACGCCGAACGGCAAGGCGAATTTCACTGTCCCGCAGTCCGCGTTGGCCGTTCCGCCCGAGAGCGATGGTATCTATGAGTTGATGACGATGCGCGCCGACGGTCAGTTCAACACCACGATCTATACCGAAGACGATCGTTTCCGTGGCATCCAGGGCAGCCGCTATGTCGTCCTGATGAATCCTGCCGATATGGAAAGCGAAGGCCTCAAGTCGGGTGACACCGTCACGCTCTCGACGGTGGCCGACGACGACGTCGAGCGCACCCTGAGCGAGCTGCAGGTGGTCGCTTACGACATCCCGCGCAGAAGCATTGCGGGCTACTATCCCGAGTGCAATGGGCTTATTCCGCTCTGGCATTACGCCGAAGGCAGCAAGGTGCCCGCGGCGAAGTCGGTGCCCGTCCGCATCAGCAAGGACGTCGTGCCCGAAATCATCGAAGAAGGGGACATACCGATCTCCGATACGAGGTAGGTTTGTATCCGGACAACCCGCGAGGCGCGCCAAGAGCCGGCGCGCCTGCCTTCTGCTTCATGCGAAACAGCTCGTGCCGGGGTGCTGTCCACCGGGTTGCGAGATTTGCGACAGCGCTTGCCCCGTTCCGTCGCCGACCTCGGCCCGAGCGATGTCGCCGAGCGCAATGATGCCGACGAGTCTCTTGTCGCGGTTCAAGACCGGCAACCGCCTGACCTGGATGTCGCCCATATTCTGCGTCACCTCCTCGAGGTCCTGGTCCTCGAAGCAGTATTTCACGTCATCCGTCATGACGTTTCGAACCAGCGAATCCGGTCCGAGGCCCATGGCCACGCCGCGGGTGGCAATGTCGCGGTCGGAGATCATACCGACCAGGCGCTCATTGTCGGTGACCGGCAACAGTCCCACATTCAGCGTCATCATCGCCTCGGCTGCGTCTTTCAAGGTGTCATCCGGCGTGCAAAGCTGCACGTCTGATGTCATTGCGTCGCAAACTTTCATGTGTCACCTCGCCATTCACCAAGCCGAAAACCGGCATGCGGGGCATCTGTTCCTATCGGGCTCGCATCTTGCCGATGTTTCTTCAGGAGACCAGGGACAGCTCGATCGTTTGTGCTTGCCGGTAGCGCTGGAAAGCTGCGATGGCGCGGTTGGCCAGCAATAGCTTGTTGCGTTGACCTTGGGAAATCATGAACTGAATTTTGTTGACCAGGAATTCGCCCGCCTCGACGCGGTCACCGATTTGGCCCGCGCGTTCGAGAAAATCCGCTGCGATCGCGAGAGCATCTTCCAGCAGTTGCGGAGACGCATCGTTTTTGAACCAGACTGACATTGCGTTTTCCTCTGTTCCCGGCCCACGGAACAAGACAAGGATCGGAAGCGAGGCCGCCCCGTGGGGCGGCCTCTCTTGTTGAAAGACGTGATCACTTCACCACTCGGTCCAGCGATCGCCGCGCCAGTAGCCGCGGCCATCATGCTCCCTGAATGCAAAGTGTTCGTCCGGTCCCCACCGCCAGTCATCCCCGTGAATGATCACTTTTGCCTCGGGCGGATAGGCGTAGGTTTCGTGGGTGTGCCAGCACACGTTGCCCGAACAGGCAATGGCGGCGGATGCGCTCACGGCGGATCCTGCAAGCAGGCCCGCGCCTAGCGCGGCGGCCGTGAGAGTCTTCACAAGTGTCATTGGGTCCTCCTTTGGTGGTCCACTGCCCTCCGGAGCAAAACCCGGATTTTGGGCCTCCGTTCCTCCAGCGATAGCAGGGGAACCAGTGTGCGGAATCTTTGGCCCCGGAACCCATCGCGCGTCAGCGCCGGTAGAGGAGCCCGAAGATCAGCGCGACCACGGCGAAGGCCGCTATCGTGCACGCGAATGCAATGTCGGCGAGGATCGAGCTGGTAAAGCTCGACAGCACGCCGACGCCGACCACCGGCACCGCGTTGCCGACGAAGCAGCAGATGAAATAGATCGACATGACGGCGGCGCGCTTGTCCGCCGGCGCGCTCTCGTTCACCACCTGCAGGCTGGCGCGGTAGCCGAGGCCGGCCGACGCCGCGACGGCGGCGGTCGCCGTCAGCATCACCCAGAGCGAGGCCGAAACCTGTGCGGCCACGATCGAGCTGGCGGCGGGGATCATCAGGGCCAGCGACCACAGCATTGACGCGTGACTAGCGAAAGTCTGCGTCGCCGCGATCACTGCCGCGACCACCACTGCCAGCTCGAAGAACATCGTGCCGGCCGCGGCGTGATTCTCGATACGCAGGTCATGCGACAATATCGTGGGCATCAGCGCGGCGTAGAAACCGACCAGCGACATCAAGCCAAACCCGGTGATGGCGGGCGCAACGAATTGCGCGCGGATGTCCCGCGGCAGGGAGAGTTCCAGGTGAATCCCGATGCCGCGAGCATCGCGATGCTGCACCGTTTCGTGAGTGAACCAGACCAGCCCCGCCACGACGCCGAGGACGGCGAGATAGACGATAAACGACAGGTGCAGCGGCCACGGCGCGTATTGCGCGAGCAGCCCCGACAACAATGCCGCGACGCCGAGACCCAGGAAATTGCTGCTGGTGCCGATCATGGCGGCGCGGGTCTTGTCGCTGCCACCAACCAGCTCCGCCAGCCAGGCATTGCCGGTGCCGCTGGCGATGCCGATGCCGAGGCCGCTGAGAATACGGGCGATGTAGAGCGTGGCGATGCCGCGACCTATCAGAAAAACCAGTGCCGCGGCACCAAGGGTGGCAATTGACGACAGCGCGACGAGCCGCCGGCCTGCACGATCGGAGATGCGGCCGAAAAACAAAAGCGCGGCGATGTTGCCGAGCGCGTAGGCGGCGTAGATCAGCGTCAGCGTGATCTGCGAAAAACCAAGCTGCTGCTGATAGATCACGTAAAGCGGCGTAATCAGGGCACTCAGGCCAAAGGCGACAGCGATCAACATCGCGACCGCGGCGAGCGCCGTGGTTCCCTGAAGTTCCACCCGATGGGTAGAGGTCGCGCCGAAATGGGCCATGCGCGGTCGCCTCGAAAAATGGTATCCGGGCCAACATCAAGCGCTGCCCCTCGTTCCTCGAACACGACAGGCGTTACCCGCCTCCCCGCGTGGAACTTTGCTTCTGCTGTCAGGGTTTACAGGAACGGTACATGAGGAGCCCATGAGGGAGCCAGACGTCCGCAAGGGAATGCCGGCCGTCAAATTGTCGCGCGACGAATTCGAAGAGCGCTATCGGAGTCGTTTCGTCGACCCGGTCTTCGGCCCGCTCCGGAAAGAGCTCGACGCCATCGTTGCTGCCGCGTGGGATGCCTACAGCAACTCGCGCAAGGCGCCCATCACCCGAAGGGCAGGAGAAGGATTTGCCGACCCGGATTACGGGATAGCGGTCGATTGGCTCGCGGCCCGCGAGGCGATTTTGGCGGCGCAAAAGCGGCATGACGACCCGCGCGAGAAGCCTCGCGTCCTCGTCATCAACGGCTCGTCGCGAAGCGAGCACAGCTGTCCCGGCGAAATGTCGAAGAGCTGGCGCATGGTCGAGCCGGCGAGATCCTGCTTTCTCGAGATGGGCTTCGCTGTCGACGTGCTCGACCTGTCGCGGCTGACATCGGAATTCGGCAAGCAAATCCACCCTTGCAAATCGTGCGTGTCGACCTCGATGGCGTTGTGTCACTGGCCGTGCAGTTGCTATCCGAACTATTCGCTGGGCCAGACCGACGACTGGATGAACGAAATTTACCCGCTCTGGGTGGCGGCACACGGCATCATGATCGTCGCGCCTGTTAACTGGTATCATGCCTCCGCGGCGCTGAAATCGATGATGGATCGCCTGGTCTGCGCCGATGGCGGCAATCCCGATCCGTCCTCCACACATGGCAAAAGGGCGAGCGAGGCCAAGGCGCTGGAGCTGCAGGGCTGGAGCTATCCGCGCCATCTGGCCGGCCGCTATTTTGGTCTGGTGGTCCATGGCGACAGCGTCGGCGCGGAGACGCTTCGCCGGTCGCTTGCCGACTGGCTGACCGATATGAAGCTGATTTCGGCAGGAGCGATGGCCGAAAGCGACGGCTATATCGGCTACATGAAGCCCTATGCCACGTCTCATCAGGAGCTCGACCGGGACAAAAGCTTTCAGGAAGAGGTGCTCAATGTCGCGCGTGCGCTGGGCGCTGCGGTCGAACTCGCGCGGACGGGAAACCTCGAAGATTCGGCGAAGGGGCTGAGGGAGCCCAATCCGAAATAGCGAAAGCAACCAAATCGGTTGGCCGCGGTTAATGTCTGCATGCCGGGTGCCAACCGGCCGCAACAGAGATGGCGGACGCAGTCATTTTGCCGGTTTCTGGCTGCGACATCAACGCATCGGTACGCGCTGACGCCTGACTTGTTCCCGGCATGCAGCCATAATGGAAATTCCAGATGAAATCGAAATCGATCAATGACGGCGTGGAGCGGACCTTCGTGCTGATCCTGGATCAGGGCGAGGAGGCGTTCAAATCCATCGCAGACTTTGCCGAGCGTGAGAGGATCACGGGCGCCTCGGTGTCGGCGATCGGCGCGTTTTCGAAGGCGAAGGTTGGTTGGTTCGATCTCGCCACCAAAAAGTACAAGCCGATCGAAGTCAACGAGCAATGCGAGGTGCTGAGCCTGATGGGCGACGTGGCGCAGGGCGATGACGGCAAGTCCAGTCTGCATCTGCATGCGGTCCTCGGCCTGCAGGACGGCACGCTGCGTGGCGGACACCTCCTGTCGGGATCGGTTCGGCCCACGCTCGAGGTGACCATCACCGAGACTATCGTGCATCTTCGACGCAAGAAGCGCCCCGATCTCGGCATTGCCCTCATCAACGTCTGACGGCCTGAAATTGCTACCAAGGGCTTAGGCCGGCGTAGGAACCCGGCCAATTCATCCCGCGTTCACAGGCGGGTTCCGGATCGCGTGATGATCAACCGCCGCAAATTCCTGGTTTCAGCAGCGATCTGGTTCGCCGGAACGACCTCGCTGACGCGGGCCTCCGTGATCCGCGATCACATGCCGTGGTCGCCTTTCCCCTCATCTCGGCCCGAATTCGCGCGGCCAGGTCCCTGGCAATTCTTCACATCAGACGAAGCCCGCGCCATGGAGGCGATCGTCGATCGCATCATTCCGCCCGATCCGGAGACCCCCGGTGGCAAGGATGCGGGTTGCGCGGTCTTCATCGACCGCCAGCTGAAGGGGCCTTACGGTTCGGCCGGCGGCCTCTACAAGCTTGGGCCTTTCACCAAGGGCACGAAAGAGCAGGGGCCGCAATCGCCGCTGACGCCGGCCGAGCTCTATCGCAAGTCTCTCGCCGCGCTCGACAAGCATTGCAAGGCGAAGGCAGGCGGCAAATCCTTCGACCAACTTTCGGCCGAGCTGCAGGACGACACACTGAAGAAGATCGAAGCCGGCGACATCAAGTTCGATGGCGTCGATGCGCAGGGTTTTTTCAGCGCGCTCCTGAAGGACGTGCCGGAGGGCTTCTTCTCCGACCCGATCCATGGCGGCAATCGCGACATGGCCGGATGGAAGATGATCGGCTTTCCCGGCATCCGCTACGACTATCGTGACTGGATCACCCGTCACAACGAGCGCTACCCGCATCCACCCGTCAGCATCATGGGGCGCGCTGACTGGTCTCCTCACAAGGCGTGATGCGCATGGCCCGCAAGCTGCCGGCAAAGGATGTCGTCATCATCGGTCTCGGATGGACCGGATCGATTGTGGCTTACGAGCTCGCCGATGCCGGGCTCGACGTGATCGCAATTGAGCGCGGCCCCTGGCGGAATGCGCCCACGGATTATCCGCCGGGCTACGCTCCCGACGAATTGCGCTACCGCATCCGCCACGAGCTGTTCCTGCGGCCGGAGCAGACCACCTTCACCTTCCGCAACAAGATGAACCAGACGGCGCTGCCGATCCGCACCTGGGGCGCCTTCATGCCGCCGAACGGCGTCGGCGGCGGCGGCGTGCACTGGAATGCCGAGACGTGGCGATTCCTTCCGTCCGACTTCGTATTGCGGACCCACTTGAATGAACGCTACGGCGCCGGCTTTTTGCCCGAGGACATGACAATCCAGGACTGGGGCGTCACCTACGAGGAGATCGAGCCCTACTATGATCGCTTCGAATATCTCTGCGGCACCTGCGGACAGGCCGGTAACCTCAAAGGCCAGATCATCGAGGGCGGCAATCCTTTCGAGGGACCACGCTCGCGGCCCTACCCGAATCCGCCGCAGCAACAGCCCTTCGCTGCGACGCTGTTCGCCAAGGCGGCTCGCGAGCTCGGCTACAAGCCGTTTCCACAGCCGTCTGGCAACATGTCGCGAGCTTATCAAAATCCGCTCGGCGTTCGCATGGGACCCTGCACCTTCTGTGGCTTCTGCGAATGGTTCGGCTGCGGCAATCACTCGAAATCCTCGCCGCAGACCACGATCCTGCCGGCGCTCATACGCAAGCCGAATTTTTCGGCGCGCGACAACTGCGAGGTCACGCGGATCAATCTCGACGCTTCGGGCAAGCGCGCGACTGGCGTCACCTTTGTCGATACCGGCGGCAACGAATGGGAACAGCCCGCCGATCTCGTGATCCTTTCGGCTTATACGATCTTCAACGTGCAGCTTCTGCTGCTGTCGGGCATTGGCAAGCCCTACGATCCCAGCGCCAATTCCGGCGTGATCGGCCGCAACTTCACCCATCAGACGATTTCCGACGTCGTCAGCTTCTTCGATCCCGCCAAATTCACTTTCAATCCGTTCATCGCTTCCGGAGCGATCGGTACCTGTGTCGACGAGTTCAACGGCGACAATTTCGACCATGGTCCGCACGGCTTTGTCGGCGGCGGCTATATGGGGCAGGTGCAGACCAATGGCCGACCGATCGAAACGACGCCGGTGCCGCCGGGCACGCCGCGGTGGGGCGCGCAGTGGAAGAAGGCGGTCAAGGAGAATTACCAGAGCGCACTGAAGCCCGGCACCGGCGTGCACGGCAGCATGTACAGCTATCGCGACGTCTATGTCGATCTCGATCCGACCTACAAGGATCGCTTTGGCCGGCCGCTGGCGCGGATCACCATGGATTTCCACGACAACGAGATCAAGCAGAACAAATTCCTGACCGACAAGTTCGCCGAGATTTTTCAGGCGATGGGCGCCAAGCAGGTGCACAAGGAATATCGCAAGGCGCCTTACGACGTCACCAAATACCAGACCACGCATCTGTGTGGCGGCGCCATTATGGGGACCGATCCCTCGACCAGTGCGATCAACCGCTATTTGCAAAGCTGGGATGTGCCGAACCTGTTCGTGACCGGCGCCAGCGGTTTCCCGCAGAATGCGGGTTACAACCCGACCGGCACCTTGGGGGCGCTGGCCTATTGGGCCGCGGATGCGATCCGCAACAAATATCTCAAGGACCCCGGACAGCTGATCAATGCGTAGCGCGCTCTTCATCGCAGTCGCCGTGGCCGCGCTGGGCGCGGGGGCGGGGACGTGTCGCGCCAGCGACTTGCAGGATTTTGCCGCGGTCGAGCGCGGCCGCTATCTCGCGACCGCCGCGGATTGCGGCAGCTGTCATACCGTGCCGGGCAGCGGTCGGCCCTTCGCGGGTGGAAGGATGATCGAGACGCCGTTCGGCGTTCTCGCCGCGCCCAATATCACGCCCGACCGCGAAACCGGGATCGGCGCCTGGAGCGACGATCAATTCGATGCTGCGGTCCGGGGCGGCATTAGCCGAAATGGCGCGCGGCTCTATCCGGCGATGCCCTTTCCCTATTACAGCCGGATGTCGCGCGAGGACGTGAAAGATATCCGCGCTTATCTCAGCACCATCAAGCCCGTTGCCAATGCCGTCAGAGTCAATCGCCTGCCGTTCCCGTTGAATCTGCGAACGTCGATGCTGGTCTGGGACCAGCTCTATTTCACGCCGGGTGAATTCCATCCTGACGCGTCGAAATCGCAGGAGTGGAATCGCGGTGCCTGGCTGGTGCAGGGGCCTGAGCATTGCGGCGCGTGCCATACGCCGAAGACGTTCCTGGGAGGCGACAAATCATCCGAAACACTGCAAGGTTCGACACTGCAGGGCTGGACCGCGCCTGACATCACCAGCGGACAGGGCTCGCTGCGCGACTGGACGGCCGAGGACATCGCAACCTATCTGAAGGCCGGCCACAACAGGCATGCCGCGGCTGCCGGCCTGATGGGCGAGGTGGTCGATCTCTCGACGTCGAAACTGACCGATGCCGACCTCAATGCGATTGCCGCCTATGTGAAGGATGTGTCGGGACCGGCGCAGGAGAACGCAGGCTCTCCCGACAAGGACGTCATCTCCGCAGGCGGGGCGATCTATCAGGACCTCTGCTCGGCCTGCCATGCCCAGGACGGCAAAGGCGTGCCGAACATGTTTCCGAATCTCAGCGAGGCCGCGACCGTCAAGGCCAGGGATCCGACCACGGTGCTTCACGTGATCCTGCAGGGCGCGCAAACCGTGGCGACCGATCGTGAGCCGACGGGTCCCGCGATGCCCGCCTTCGGTTGGCAGCTCGACGATGCCAAGATCGCGGCGGTCGCCACCTATGTGCGCAATCATTTCGGGAAGGCGCCGGCGGTCAGCGGAAGCGAGGTCCGGAAGGCGCGCACCGCCGAAACGGCGCGGACGAACTGACTTTCGCCCTCACGGTTGGACCCGGCGTCCGCAGGCGCGGTCGATCTCCGAATTCAACTCGGCGCCGCAGAGAACGATGATGGCCGACATCCACATCCAGGTCATCAGGCCTATCGCCGCGCCGAGCGAGCCATAGGTTGCGGTATAGTCGCCGAAGTTGGACAAATACCACGACAGCAGGAAGGAGCCGGCGAGCCAGAGCAGGGTCGCCGCAACCGCACCGAAGCTGAACCATTGCCAATGTGCGTGCGGCCGGCTTGGTCCGAAGCGGTAGAGGATGGCGAGCGCCGTCACGATGAGCAGGAACAGCGCCGGCCATCGGCCAAGCGTGACGACCCATTCGGCGCGGGCGCCAAGGTGGAGGCGTTGCAGGACAAGCGGCACGATGACGACACCGCCGATCATGATCATGATCGCGACGAGTGCCGCGGCCGTGAAGGCGAGCGAGATCAGGTTCAATCGGAAAAAGCCGCGCTTTTCCCGCTCCTCGAATACGACGTTCAAGGCGTCGAAGATCGCCTTCATGCCGGCATTGGCGCTCCAGAGCGCCATCAGCAAGCCGAAAATGAAGGTGACACCCAGCGAGCTCGACTCTTTTGCAATCACGCGAGCGATCTGATCCTGCACAATCGCAAATGTTCCCTCCGGCAACATCAATGTCAGGCTCTGCAAATTACTGGCGATGGTGGAGCGATCGGCGAACAGCCCGTAGCTCGAGACGAGGGCGGTGATGGCGGGAAATATGGCGAGCAGCCCATAGAACACTACGCCGGCTGCCGTGGCCAATAATCGATCCTCATCGATCCGGTGGTACGTGCGGAGCAGGATCGCCTTCCAACCGGCCAAGGGAATCCGCCAGGAGCTCGCCGCCGGGACCGGATCGGCCGCCTTGTCGTCCGAGGAAAGCGGCGCTGCGAGGCGCGATATGTGGCGTCGAACAGCGAGCGTCGCCAGGATCGTGCCGGCGACCAGCGCAAGGTAACCACGAGCGTCCGCCGGCGGCCGGCTCATTTCGCTTTGTCCCGCGCGCGCGATTGACCGAGACGCGACGAGACGAGCCAGCCGACCAGGCAGGCGGCAGCGAGCCCGATCATGATCTCGGTGGCAGGATCAGCCTTCAACAGCGCCTTGCGCGGGACGGACGCCATCAGTATGGCGTCGTTGGCGAGGGATCGACGGGCGGCCCTTGTCTGATCCCGCCGTGGACGCGGTACCGGCGGCAGCGAGCGCTTGAGCAGCCAGACCGCGATAAATGCACCGACAAGGCTAAGGCCCAGAAGCAGACCGGCAATGGCGGCATACGCCGTGTTCGGTTCATAGACGGTTGCAATCCAGTGGAAGAGAGCCGCGAAGCCGACTCCGATCGTCGCGATGAGGCCGGCTGCGGTCGCAAGCAGCAAGATGACGGCTATGGCATATCGGACGGCGATGCCCGCGGTCCATGCCTTCAGATCGCTCGCCCAGGACTGCAGCAATCCGCCGACAAACCCGGCCGTTGACGTTTGGCGTGGCGACAGCATGTGGTAGTCCATCCTCAGGAACCTCGATGTTCCGTTCAACGGAGCGTCGCTGCGAATGTTCCCGGAGCCGATGCGGGGTCTCACTTCGGCAGGGCGTAGGCGATCACCTCGTCGCCGACTGGCGTCTCCATGAAGTGGTGACCGCCCGCCATGATGATGAGGTACTGGCGTCCATTCTCCTCGTAGGTCATCGGCGTGGCCTGGCCGCCGGCGGGGAGCTTGGCCTGCCACACCGTCTTTCCGCTTTCGATGTCGATCGCGCGGATCAGATTGTCGGTCGCGGCCGCGATGAAGATCAGGCCGCCGGCGGTGACGACGGAGCCGCCATTGTTGGGCGTTCCGATGGTGATCGGCAGCATCGAGGGAATGTAGAAAGGACCGTTGGTGCGGGCTTCGCCAAGCGACCGGTCCCACAATGTCTTGCCGGTCCGCAGGTCGATGGCGCGGATGCCGCCATAGGGCGGCTGCTTGCACAGCAGCCCGGTCACAGGCATACGCCATCCCGCGTTGACGTTGATGGCGTATGGTGCCCCGGCCTGGGGATCGCCGGCGCCTTCAACCCCGCCGATCTGGCCACGGGTCTGCTCGCGCGGAGTCCAGCGCAGCTTGTTGGCCTCCTCGCGCGGCACCAAGCGGTTGTAGTTCGGCATGTCGTTGTAGTTGGCGATGATGACGCCGCGCGCCGGATCGACGGCGATGCCACCCCAGTCCGAGCCGCCGTTGTAGCCGGGGTACTCGATGTAGTGCGGCTTGTCGGTGGGAGGGGTGAAGATGCCCTGATAGCTCGCGCGCCTGAATTCGATCCGGCAGATCATCTGGTCGATCGGCGACATGCCCCACATGTCGCGTTCGGTCAGATTGCGTTGCGCCAGCGTGTGATAGGTCGAGAACGGCTGCGTCTTGGCGCGCTGCTCTGGCTCGACGCCGCCCTGCGGCACCGCGCGTTCCTCGACTCCAACCAGCGGCTTCCCGGTCTTGCGGTCGAGCACGAAGATGTCGCCGCGTTTGCTCGGCAGCAATAACGCAGGAACGGTGCCGTGATCGGTCGGAAAATCGACCAGGGTCGCTTGCGAACCCAAATCGTAATCCCAGACATCGTTGTGCACGGTCTGGAAATGCCATGCCGTCTTTCCGCTTGCGACGTCAATGGCCACCAGCGACGTCGCGAACTCCTTCTCGCGATCGGAGCGGGTGCCGCTCCAGTAATCATCCGCGGAGATGCCGAGCGGAACATATACCAGCCCCAGCTGCTCGTCGCCGGACGCCGTCGTCCACATGTTGGGCGTGCCGCGGGTGTAGGTCTGGCCCATCGGTGGCATCGCGGGCGCATCGGGCTTGATCATGTCCCACGCCCACTTCAGCTCGCCTGTCGACGCATCGTAGCCCTGGATGACGCCGGACGGCGCGTCGCGCTTCTGTCCATCAAGCACCTGATGCCCGGTGACGATGACGCCACGAACGATGGTCGGCGCCGACGTGATCGAGAACAGCCAGGGTCATGCTCGCCGATTCCAACCGCCGTGCTCACCTCGCCGCCGTGGCCGAACTGCTGGCAGCGTTTGCCGGTTTTGGCATCGATCTCGATGATCCGGGCGTCGAGCGTGCCTTCGACGATGCGCGTCGCACAGTCTTGCGACGCGACCGCGTCCGGGACGGCGTAATAGGAGACGCCCCGCCAGGCCGCGGTGTAGGGAATGCTCTCGTCGGGCACCTGTGGATCGAAACGCCAGCGCTGCTTGCCGGTCGCCGGATCCAGCGCCACGATGATGTCCTTGGGTGTACACACATAGAGGGTGTCGCCGACCTTGAGCGGCGTATTCTCGGCGCCGTAGGTATTCTTGGTGTTCTTCACCGGCATGTCGCCGGTGTGAATATCCCAGACGCGGGTCAGCGAACCGACATTGTCGCGATTGATCTGCTTCAGCGGCGAATAGCGTCGCGCGCTATAGCTGCCGCCATAGGCCGGCCAGTCGGCGCCGGTCTGTATCGGCGACGGATCGTTGACGGCGAGCGTCACCGGCGGCACCGGTGTGGCGGCCGCCTGCGCGCTCTCGAAATGCGGCGCTGCGAATACGACGACGGTGATCGCGAGCAGACAGATCGACGCGACCGCAAATGCCGGTAGATATTGGTGGCGGCGAAGCATCGGGCTCACGGCGAGGGTGAAGACCAAAAGGACTGCGGGGCCGACCAGACGCGGCACCAGCGCCCAGCCATTGCTCCCGACCTCCCACCCCGCCCAGATCAGCGTGGCGAGAAAGATCAGGAGATATAGCAGCGCGCCCTCGAATCGCCGCAACCAGAGCAGGACGCCTGAAATGATCAGGCCAATGCCGACCGGCAGATAATAGAAGGATCCGCCGAGCGAGATCAGCCTGCCGCCGCCAACCGCGAGCACGATCCCGACAATCACCATGATCGTTCCGAGGACCGGGGCAGACCAAGTTGCTAGACTTGAGCGTATACGTGCCATCGTGGAGACCTCGCTGCGTGTGTTGGCAGGCCCCACAATCGTGCTTAGCGATCGTTCCGGTAGTGGCGTTGTCGCATGCGATTATTTGCATTGCGGAAGATTTGCCGGCTGATCTGGCGGTCTTTCTTCAGCCCGCCGCGCTGGTTCTGGGTGACGGCTTCGCCGGTCGATTCGCGCTTCTGGATCTGCTTTTGCTGGTCCTGCGACACCTGGCTGAACGCCGGTGAGACCAATAGCGAGCAGGCGGCGATGGTAACGAAAACAATGCGGAACATGCCGTCCTCCTTGTTTCTTAGCCAACGTTAGTTCGGGGGAACCGTTCCTGTTTTGAAGCGGGCTACTTAAGTCCAATCCTGCAGTCGATCATCGCCGCGCAGGACGTCTACGTCCGTGTCAGGAAATCCATCATCCCGAGCCAGAGCAGGATCCCGAGCCAGAACAATCCGGCGCCGGCAAAGACGAGGGTGCGGGGGCGGCGATCGCGCAATTCCATGAAGATCGCGGCGACGATCGCCGCTTTGGTCGTGCCGATCGTCAGTGCGACCACGGCATTGAACGTGCCGAGCGGCACGTAAGCGAGCGTCACCGTGGAGGCAAGCAAGGCAAGCAGCGCAAGCCAGGTAAAAACAAGCGCGACCGGCGGACGCCATTCTGTCATGCCGATCTCCCGGGGAGATAGATCAGCGCGAACAGGAAGATCCAGACCACGTCGACGAAATGCCAGTAAAGCGCGATGCTGTGCAGCGCGGCGCGATGGCGCGTGGTGGGTGACCGCCAGGTCAGCGTTGCCATGACCGCGAGCAGGCCGATGCCGATCAGCATGTGCAGGGCGTGGATCGCGGTCGCGACAAAGTAGAACACGAAAAACAGTTGGGCGCCGTTGGCTTCACTGGCCTCGAAATTGAAATCGATGCCGGGAACGAGATGCTCGCGATATTCGTCGGCATATTCGACGCCCTTGAGAATGATGAAAGCCAGTCCAAGCAAAATGGCGCCCGACAGCAGGCCGGCGCAGATTTTCCGCGTCTCCACCGCGAAGGCGTCCACGGCGCAGGCAACAAGAAAGCTGGACGTCAACAGGATCGCGGTGTTCGCGGCGCCGATGACGATCTCGGTATGCCGGCTCGCCGCGGCGAAGGCGGCCGGATAGCTATGTCGATAGACGAAATAGCCGAGGATCAGCCCGCCGAACAGCAGCACCTCGGTCGCAAGGAAGACCCACATGCCGAGCTCGGCGGTCTCGTCGCGATGTGCGGTGGAGATGAATTGCGGCGCGACGGCGTCAGGCATTCTGCGGCTCCGCTTTGAAGTCGGGCGAATACTGATAAGGAGCGCGCGTCACCACCGGCTGGGTATCGAAATTGTGCTCGGGCGGCGGCGACGGCGTCTGCCATTCCAGTCCCGGCGCATTCCATGGGTTCGCCGTCGCGCGCCTGCCGAAGAACAGCGAGTAGCCAAGATAGAACATCGGCATGAGATAAGCGATGGCGAGGATCACCGCGCCGCCGGAGGAGAGCACATTCCAGACCTGGAATTCCGGCGGATAGACGTGATAGCGGCGCGGCATGCCCTCGGCGCCAAGCACGAATTGCGGAAAGAAGGTCAGGTTGAAGCCGAAGAAGATCAGCACGGCCGCAGCGCGCGCCCAATATTCCGGATAGAGCCGGCCCGTGATCTTGGGCCACCAGTAATGCAGGCCGCCGAAATACGCCGTCACCATGCCGCCGACCATGATGTAGTGGAAATGCGCGACGACGAAATAGGTGTCGGTCGCGTGCACGTCGAAGGCGAGGCAGGCGAGGAACAGGCCGGTCAGGCCGCCGATGGTGAACAGCCCGATGAAGGCCAGCGCATACAGCATCGGCGCGTCGAAATGGATCGATCCCTTGTGTAGCGTCGCGGTCCAGTTGAAGACCTTGATTGCGGAGGGCACCGCGACGATGAAGCTCATGAAGGAGAAGACGAGGCTTGCCAGCAGGGATTGTCCGCTGACGAACATGTGGTGGCCCCAGACAAGGAAGCCGACCGCCGCAATGGCCATGCTGGCCCAAGCCACGAACTTATAGCCGAACACCTGCTTGCGCGAGAAGCAGGAGACGAGCTCGTTGATCACGCCCATGCCGGGCAGGATCATGATGTAGACCGCCGGGTGCGAGTAGAACCAGAACAGATGCTGGAACAGCAAGGGATCGCCGCCGATTTTTGGATCGAAGATGCCGACGCCGAGCACGCGCTCGACCGCGATCAGCACCAGCGTCATCGCGAGCACCGGCGTTGCCAGGACCAGGATCACCGAGGTCGCATAGAGCGACCACAGGAACAGCGGCAGCCGGTACCAGGTCAGCCCCGGCGCGCGCAGCCGGTGGATGGTGATGATGAAATTCAGCCCGGTCAGAATCGAGGAGAAGCCGGCGATGAACACTCCCATCACGGCCGCGACGACGTAGCTGTTGGAGTACAGCGTCGAGAACGGCGTATAGAAGGTCCAGCCGGTATCGACGCCGCCGGCCAGGATCGCGAACAGCGTCACCGCGCCGCCGAGCATGAACAGGTACCAGCTCAAGAGGTTGAGGCGGGGAAAGGCGAGGTCGCGCGCACCAATCATCAGCGGCACGATGAAGTTGCCGAGCGTATTGGGAATCGAGGGTATCAGGAAGAACCACACCATGATGATGCCGTGCATGGTGAAGAGGCGGTTGTACATGTCGGAGCTGACGAGATCGGCCTGCGGGGTTGCGAGCTCGATCCGGATCGCGGTCGCCGCTGCGCCGCCGACGAAAAAGAAGAAGATCAGACTGGCGAAATAGAGAATGGCAATGCGCTTGTGGTCGGTGGTGAAAAACCACGATCTCAGGCTGTAGCCGGCGTTCAGATAGTTGTCTTCGTTCATGGTTGTTGTCCGCCGATCGATTTGATGTAGGCGACGAGCCGCAGCAGTTGGTCCTCGCTGACCTTGCCTTCGAACGAAGGCATCAGCGGCTCGTAGCCGGCGGCGATCTGGCTGCGCGGCAGCAGGATGGAATCGCGGATATACTTGTCGTCGGCGGTGACGAAGCTGCCGTCGGCAAGCGGCACCAGATTGCCGTAGAGACCTTCGAGGGGCGGCGCATGCACCTTGCTGCCGCCTCCGTGACAGCCGCTGCAGCCGAGCTCGCGAAACAGCGCGCCGCCCTCCTGCGCCAGTGAGTTGGATGGCATCTGCTGCGCGAGCCAGGCGGCAAAGTCGGCGGCTTCCATCACCACGATTTCGCCGGTCATGCCGGAATGCTCGGTGCCGCAATATTCCGCACAGAACAGATGATAGCGGCCGGGCTTGTCCGCGGTGATTTCGAGATCCTGGTAGCGGCCCGGCACGACGTCGTGTTTCAGCCGCAGCGCCGGAATGAAGAAGCTGTGAATGACGTCCTGTGAGGCCATCACCAGCCGGATCGGGCGGCTGACCGGGATGTGCAGCACATTGATTTCGGACTGGCCGCCGGCGTGCTGGACTTTCCACATCCATTGCTTGGCGACGACAAACACCGTGAGCTCGTCGGGCGGCGTGCGAAAGATCTCGAAATAGATGACGGCGCCCCAGACGAACAGGCCAAGGAAGCCGACGAAGGAAGCCGCCGTCCAGCTCACCTCCCAATGCCAGCTCTTGCGAATGCGATCGCCGCGGTCGGCGAGATTGGAGGCCCGATACCGGACGCAAAACAACGCCAACAGGAAAAACAGCAGTCCAAGAACAAGGGCGCTGATGAATAGCAAGCCAGCAAACAGCAGGTCGGTATCGTCGCCGTGCGGCGAGACGCCGGGATGCCAGAAAGGAAGCCATTCGCGCCACATCTGACCGCCCGGTTAGTGATCGGTGAACGTCATGGCGTCGGCCATCCCGGCAGGCCGCGCTGGGCGAGCAACTGCATCGCGCGGCTGATCGGAATGCGGACTGCGCCTTTGCTGCGGTCGGTCCAGCCATAGCTTTGCTCAAATTGAGCCTCGCTGCGGTTGAAGCGCTGCAAATCTTCGCGGGGCGTGATCTCAAGTTGTGGCGCGTCGGCGCTCAGCGCCGGGGGCGCGGACGGCGTCCGGTGCCGCATGGATTGGGGGAAAACGAGCGGCAAGAGCAGTGGCGTTATGATGACGAACAGCGCGAGCCCGGCCGCAAGCCAGGCCATGTCGCGGCCGCTGATGTCGCTCCGCTCGTAGTCGAAGCCAGCTTCGTCAGTCATGTCTCGGCCCTCGAGCGCGTTTCGACAATTCGGCTTGCGCGCGGCGGTTCCAAAACAGGAACGATTTCATGACCGGTGGATTGATCGTTGTGAAGCACTCATCAACGGGTCAAAACGGGATGGCCCAAATCTTCTCGCCTGCCGCCGATACCTGGCTGCGACTGTTCTTGCTGGGAAGCCTCGCGATCGTTGCCGGCGGCACGGCCGGCATTGTCGGCTTCGCGCGCTCAGCCTACATCACGTCGACCGATTTCCGCCCCTCCCAGCCGGTGCCCTTCAGCCACCGGCATCATGCGGGCGAGCTTGGAATTGATTGCCGCTATTGCCACAGCAGTGTGGAGACAGCGCCACGCGCAGGGCTGCCGCCGACCGAGACCTGCATGACCTGCCATTCGCAGATCTGGACGAACGCGTCGATGCTGGAGCCGGTGCGGAAAAGCCTTGCCGACGGCAAGCCGATCCAGTGGACCCGCGTGGCGAAGCTGCCGGATTACGTGTTCTTCCGCCACGACGTGCACATCGCCAAGGGTGTCGGCTGCGAGACCTGCCATGGCCGCATCGACCAGATGGCGCTCACCTTCCGCGCCAAATCCTTCACGATGGAGTTCTGCCTCGATTGCCACAGGGATCCCGCGCCGAACCTGCGGCCCAAGGATCACATTACGGATATGGCCTGGAAGCCGCCAGCCGACGCGCGGGCGACAGGCGAGGCGATCGCCGCGCATGAAGGCATTCGCGCCGGCGAACTCACTCATTGCTACGTGTGCCACCGATGACGCGACGCAGATCAAATCACGTCGGCGCGAAGCCCGCGGGACCTCGACTTTGGTCGAGCATCGAGGAGCTTTCCGGCGATCCCGCCTTCCAGGCATGGGTCGACGCCGAATATCCCGCTGCGGCCGAGTTCACGCCGACGGCGCGCCGGCAATTCCTCAAGTTGATGGGCGCTTCCTTTGCGCTCGCCGGTCTCGCCGGCTGCGAGAAGAGTCCGTTCGTCGCGGCGCTGCCTTATGTCGATCAGCCCGAGAGCGAGACCATCGGCGTGCCGCGCATTTACGCGACCGCGGTGACGTTCGACGGCTATGCCCAGCCGGTCATCGCCACCACCTGGTCCGGGCGCCCGACCAAGCTCGACGGCAATCCCGATCATCCCGTCACGATGGGCCGCAGCGACGTCTTCATGCAGGCTGCTGTGCTCGGTCTCTACGATCCCGACCGCGCACAAGCGCCGACCCGGCGCGGCGAGCCCGCCACTTGGCAAGATGTAGTCGCAGCTATCGCTCTCCTTCGCGGCAGCTGGAGCAAGGATCAGGGCGAGGGCCTGCATCTTCTGATCGGACCTCAGAGCTCGCCGACCCTGCTGCGCCAGCTCGATGCGCTCCGCAAGCAATTTCCGAAGGCGCAGATTCATCTGCATGCGCCGGCGGGCGGGGCGGCGCGGCGGGATTTGATGGCGGCTGTCTACGGCCAGCCGCTCGATCTCCATTATGTGCTCGACGACTGCGACGTCGTCGTCAGCTTCGACGATGATTTGCTCGGTCCGGGAGCCAACCAGGTTCGCAACGCGCGCGGCTGGGCCGCATCGCGGCGACGGTCTTCCAGGCAACCGGGTATCCGCCTCTACGCCGCCGAAAGCGTACCGGCCGCGACCGGCGCAATGGCGGGCGCAAGGCTGATGGCAGATGCCTCGCGCATGGCGGTTCTGGCGGAAGCGTTTGCCGCCAAGCTCGGAATCAGTGGTGCAGCGAGCGGCGATCTGACACCGGCTGAACAAGGCTGGATCGAAGATGCCGCCAAGGCCTCCAACGCGGCCAAGTCGCGCGCGCTCGTCACGTCGGGCTCGTACGGCGATGTCGGTACCGCGATCTGGGTTGCGCGCATTAACGACGCGCTGAAGAGTGCCGTCCTGAAGTTCTCCCAACCGGTGACAGGTCCAAGCGATGCGGCCTCGCTTGGCGACCTCGTCGCCGACATGCGTGCCGGCAAGGTGCAGACGCTCGTGATTCTCGATTGCAATCCGGCCTATACGGCGCCGGCCGGCCTCGGATTCACCGATGCGCTGAAGCAGGTGCGTTCGACCCTGCATCTCGGCTTGCAACGCGACGAGACTGGCGAGCTCTGCGAATGGCAATTGCCCTTGACGCATGCGCTGGAGAGTTGGAGCGACGCACGCGCCGTCGATGGCACGGCGTCGATCATCCAGCCGACAATTGCGCCGTTCTACGATGTCCGAAGCGTGCATCAGATCATGGCGATGCTGCTCGGCGAGATCGATCCGGCCGCGGATGCCGCCGTGCGCCAAACCTGGCGGGCATCATTCGGCGGCGATTTTGACGCGCGCTGGCAGCAGGCGCTTTATGATGGCTTTGTCGAGGGCGCTTTGCCCGAGGTCAGCGCCACGCCGTCAGGCAACGCCAAGAGCGAGAAGCCAGCAGGCAAGGGCCTCGACATCGTCTTCAGGCCCGACCCGACAATTTGGGACGGACAGTTCTCCAATGTCGGCTGGCTGCAGGAACTGCCAAAGCCGCTGACGACGCTGACCTGGGGTAATGTCGTCACGGTGAGTCCAGCGCTTGCGAAGCGACTGACCATTGCCAACGGCGACAATCTCGAGGTCATGATCGGCGATCGCAGCGTCGTCGGGCCGGCCTGGATCATGCCGGGCCAGGCCGAGAACACGGTTTCCCTGTCGCTTGGCTATGGACGCAAGCGCGCCGGACGCGTCGGCGACGGCCTCGGCTATGACGCTTACGGCGTAAGGCCCGCTGATCAGCCGTGGATCGCCAAGGGCAGCCTGCGCAAGACCGGAACCAACGAGACCTTGGCGGTCACGCAACTTCACCATCGCATGGAGGGCTTTGATCTGGTTCGCGAGGTCACCGCCGCGCATCCCTCATTGGCGAAGCAGGAGACGCCGCCGAGCCTGTATCCGCCATGGCCATCGGCAAAGAACGCCTGGGGCATGGTGATCGATCTCGATTCCTGTATCGGCTGCAATGCCTGCGTCGCCGCCTGCACTGCCGAGAACAATGTTCCTGTCGTCGGCAAGGACCAGGTCATAGTCGGTCGCGAAATGCATTGGATTAGAATCGCCCGTTATTACGAGGGCGAGGCTGACGCACCGCGCAGCTTCTTCCAGCCGGTGCCCTGCATGCATTGCGAACAGGCGCCGTGCGAGATGGGCTGTCCGGTGCACGCCACGGAGCACAATTCGGAAGGCGTCAACCAGATGGTCTATAACCGTTGCATCGGCACGCGGACCTGCTCCAGCTACTGTCCCTACAAGGTGCGGCGCTTCAATTTTCTGGACTATCGCGCGCCGCCGCAATCGCCGGTCCATGCCGCTGATAATCCCGACGTCACCGTGCGCTCGCGCGGCGTCATGGAGAAGTGCACCTATTGCACGCAGCGGATCGAGTCCGCGCATGCCGCGGCCGACAAGGAGAACCGCGGACTGCGTGAAGGCGATGTCGTGACCGCGTGCCAGGCGGCGTGTCCGACCAGGGCGATCACCTTCGGCGATATCAACGATCCCGATTCCGAAGTGTCGCGGCTGCGGCGCGACGGCCGCCACTACGCGCTGCTGGAAGAGCTCGGCACGCGCCCGCGCACCACCTATCTGGCGCGCTGGCGTGACGGCGGAGGAGGCGAGGGGTGACGGATCAGTCCGATATCCTGCCGGTCAACCAGAGCATGGGCGGCGTCTCCGACCAGCTCACCGGGATTCCCCTGCATTTTCCGGCCGAGCGGCGCTGGCTGATCGCGATGCTGTTCGCTTCGCTGCTGCTTTTGATGTTCATGGTCTCGGTGGTCGAACTGTTCACCCGTGGCGTCGGCATCTGGGGGATCAACATCCCCGTCAACTGGGCATTTGCGATCCACAACTATGTCTGGTGGCTCGGCATCGGCCATGCCGGCACGCTGATCTCCGCGCTGCTGCTGCTGACGCAGAGCGAGTGGCGCAACTCGCTCAACCGTTTCGCCGAGACCATGACCTTGTTCGCGGTGATATGCGCCGGCATCTATCCGGTGCTGCATCTCGGCCGGCCCTGGTACCTCTACTGGATGTTTCCCTATCCGGCGACCATGAACGTGTGGCCGCAATTCCGCAGTCCGCTGGAATGGGACATCTGGGCGGTCCTGACCTATCTCACCGTCTCGTTTGCGTTCTGGTACACCGGCCTCATTCCAGATCTTGCCGCGGCGCGCGACCGCGCCACTAAACGCGGCTGGCAGATATTCTTCGGCATCACCTCGCTGGGATGGCGCGGTTCGGCCGCGCACTGGCTGCGCTGGTCGCAGGCCTACCGGTTGACGGCGGGCCTTGCCGTACCGCTGGTCGTCTCCGTGCACAGCGAGGTGTCGCTGCTGTTCGCGGCGGGGCAAATCCCCGGCTGGCACTCGACGATTTTCCCGCCTTACTTTGTGATGGGCGCGGCGTTCTCCGGCTTCGCGGTGGTCTCGATCATTGCGATCTCGCTGCGCTCCTGGTTCGGCCTGAAGAATCTCGTCACTGACGATCATCTCGACCTGCTCGGCATGGTGCTGATCGCGACCGGCCTGATGACGGCCTATGGCTACGTCTTCGAAATATTCGATGCGCTCTACTCTGGCGATGCCCACGAGCTGCAGACGCTGGCCGACAGGATGACCGGCGCCTATGCCTGGACCTATTGGGGCGCGATCGTCTTCAACTTCATTCCGCTCCAGGCATTGTGGTGGCGCATCGTGCGCCGCACCGGCTGGATGCTGATGCTGATCTCGATCTCGGTCGTGATCGGCATGTGGCTCGAGCGCTACATGATCCTGGTCACCAGCCTCTACCGCGATTTCCTGGTGTCGTCATGGAGCCATTTCACGCCGACCTTCTGGGACTGGTCGACCTATTTCGGCACCATCGGGCTTTTCCTGGTGCCGTTCCTGCTCGCCATCCGTTTCATCCCGATGATCTCGATTTTCGAGACCGAGGAACTCCTGCACGAAGAGAAGGAGGAAGAGCATGGCTGAGCGCGCTTATGGCCTTCTCGCCGAGTTCGAAAGTCCGGAGGCGTTGACCGCGGCGGCCAAGAAGGCGCGCGAGGCCGGCTATCGCCGCCTCGATGCCTTCACGCCGTTTCCGATCGAGGGATTGGCGCGAACCCTGCGCTTGCCGCGGCCGAAAATTTCCTGGGTCGGGTTGATCGGCGGATGCTCGGGCTGCGGTTTCGCCTTTCTGATGCAGTGTTTCACCAACTATGACTTTCCGCTCAATGTCGGCGGCCGGCCGCTTTATGCGTTCTCAGCCTTTGCCGTCGTGATGTTCGAGCTCACCATCCTGTTTTCGGCGCTCTCGATGATCGTTGCGATGTTGTGGCAGAACGGGCTGCCGCGGCTGAACTATCCGCTGTTCGCCGCGGAACAATTTCATCGCGCCAGCAAAGACCGCTTCTTCCTCTGCGTCGGGGCCGACGACGGAAAGTTCGACAAGGATCGGACGTCCGGCTTTCTCCAGGAGCTGGGCGCGTCCTCGGTGGAGTCGGTCGGCCGATGAGATGGACAGCGCCGCTCCTGCTCCTCGCAACCGTCTCGCTCGCCGCATGCGAGCAGAACATGGATGTCCAGCCCAAATACAGCGAGTATTCCAGGGCACCGGCGTTTCGTGGCACCGTGCTGCGCAGTCCGCCGGCCGGAATCGTTGCAAGGGACGATCCCGCGCGCGAGCAGGCCGTTGCGCGCAAGCCCGCCGTGACTGCCGCGCTGCTCGAACGCGGCCATGAGCGGTTCGGGATTTTCTGCCAGCCCTGTCATGGCGCCGGCGGTGACGGCAACGGCATCGTCGTCCAGCGCGGCATGCCGCAGCCGACCAGCTACCATGACGAGCGCTTGCGGAGCGCCGACGATCAGCATTTCTTCGACGTGATCAGCAACGGTTATGGCGCGATGTATTCCTACGCCGCGCGCGTGCCGCCAGCAGATCGTTGGGCCATCGTCGCCTATATCCGCGCGCTTCAGCTGAGCCGCCATGCCTCGCTTGAGGACGTGCCACAGGACGCGCGCACGCAACTGACGGGGACGCCATGACGGCGAAGCTTGTTATTGTCGTCGTTGCGGCGCTGGTCCTGATCGCGGGCCTGGCGATCGATCCGCGATCGACGCTGTCAGCTTATCTCGTGGCTTGGGTTGCGATCGGCGCGATTCCGTTGGGCGTATTGTGCGTGCTGATGACCTCTTATCTGGTGCGACGCGCCTGGACCGAGGCGCTGCATCCGATCATGCTGTCGGCGACATCAGTGTTGCCGATCCTCGCCGTGCTATTTCTCCCCGCGCTGATCGGCATGAAGCAGCTGTATCCGGCGGCCTCGGCGGGCCACGCCTTGCCGGCGTTCAAGGCCGTCTATCTCGCGCCGTGGTTTTTCGTGTTGCGTACGGTGATCTACTTCGTCGTGCTTTGGCTGCTGGCGCTTTGGCAGCGCGCGACATGGGGCGATTCCGATCGCATGATCCGATCGGCGTCGGCCGGGTTGATCGTCACAGCGCTGCTGTTGTCGTTTGCCGGCGTCGACTGGGTCGAGTCGCTCGAGCCCGAATTCCATTCCTCGGAATACGGCTTGTATTTTCTCTGCTTCACGCTGCTCGATGGCACTGCTTTTGCGATCCTGATGGGGCTCGCATCCGGGCGCCGGATCGGCGCCACCAGAGGCTATAGCGCGCTGCTGCTCTCGGTCATCCTGCTTTGGACCTATGTTCACGCCATGCAGTACATCGTGATCTGGGCCGGCGATATCCCGGACGAGGTCGTCTGGTACATCAAGCGGTCGTCGGATGGTTGGCAATTTGTGCTGGCTGTCGTCGCACTCGGACAGTTCGTAGTCCCGTTCTTCGCCTTGCTGAATTCGCGTGCCCGAAGTTCGCGAAGCTGGCTGCTGACGCTGTGCGCCCTGACGTTGGTGATGCGTTGCTGGGAGGCGAGCATTCTGATCCTGCCGGTTGTCCATGACATCGCGCCATTGACGATCGCGCTCATGCTGCCTGCCGCGCTGGCCTTCGTTGCAGTCACTCTGTGGTGGGCGTTTGAGCGTGCGTTGGCAAACGACGGGCGTTTGTTTCGCTTCGGGCGGCGTGCTCGCGTCGAAGCAGAAGCCCGATAAGCAGGATCAGCGCGGCAATCGTGACGCCGCCGCTCGCAGCCAAAAGCCGTCCGATGGCGACCGTGTAGGTGCCGCTTGCCGGATCGTAGCCGTAACACAGCAGGCGGATGTGATCAGTCAGTGTCCCGACAACGCCGTTACCGGCGTCGATGATGGCAAGACGAATGGTGGTCGGATCGAGAGCAAGGCCAGGGAGAGCGCGCGCAACGCGGCCGTCCGATGTGATCACGAAAGCCGCTGCGGGGTGCGCAAATTGGTCGCGAGCACGATCATACACGGAGGAGAATCCCAGGGCCCTGCTGAGCGCGCCGACGGTGTCGGCATCGCCGCGCAGAAAAGCGGACGCCTCCGACATCTCGCCGCTGCTGCCAACCTGTGCGCGCTTCATGCGAGCTGCGTCGGCGGCCGTATCCTTGGGATCGAGCCCGACCACGATCAGGCGGAAATCCTTGGCCGGCCGCAGCCCGCTGCGGGCGAGCGCATCCGAGGCGATCGAGATCACCGGACCACACAGCGTCTTGCAGGTGTAGTCGGCCAGCACAAGGACAGCGGGCGTTGCGCCCAGCCACGACCGCAGCGGTTTCGACGTGCCATCTTCGCCTTGCAGCCGCAAATCCAGAGGCAGCTTCGCTTGGGGTGGCGGCGTCACGCCCACCTGGTCGAGGTCGCGCTGGACGATGGCCGCGCGTCCGGGCACGGCGGTACAGAGAATTGCAATGATCGCAAGGACAAAAGGCCGCAGCACCGGGATGGACCTCGCTTCTGCGGCACTTAACGCGCGCGAAGAGGGATAGTTGCTCTTCACTTCATACAGTAGTTGTGGCGCAATCTGATTTGACCGGCGGGTTGGCGATACGCCATTTGCCCAATCCCCATGGACAGCCCGACCCCGCATCGCCTCGCTTGACTGGCGATAGCCCATCGAGCCGCTTGATGGCAGTGTTGTCGATGGCGGGCCATTGAGCGGCACGGGTTTTGTTTCCGTTTTGGCTGTAGCTCAAACGGTGGGTTTTGGTCCAAGAAGGTCACCGGCCGCTCGGGAGATCATTCGTATGTAAGATCCGCAACGGCTAGATCGGGCTCTTAGCTCCATCACACGAACTCCGGCAGTCGACGTGTTTGGGTTGGCGTCCGCGCCATCGTTCTTGCGGGCCGTCTACTCAATTCCCTCGTTCGGGAATCGCGAGATTAGCCGTCAACGTTTGCCCCCTCGATACCAGCAAAAATACCAGCAAACCGATCGGCTGCAGCGGGCGCTTCCGCGAACTTTTACTAATGTTTTCAAATGCGCCGCCCAAATTCTACTGAAAAATCAGGAATCGAACTATGGTTGCAAGTCGTTGTTATTACTAATGTTTTATACTTGGTGCCCCTGGCCGGAATCGAACCAGCACTCCTTGCGGAACTCGATTTTGAGTCGAGCGCGTCTACCAGTTCCGCCACAGGGGCATTCGCGTTTTCCCGTGGCTGAAAAACCCTGGGGGCGGCGAAGCCGGCGGAATATAGCGGGCGGCCGGAGGGGGTCAACCCGCGCGGATGTGATTTCGCGCCCGCTCGACAGCTTCGGTGTCGCGGGATACGAAGTTTACCGATCTGTTTACCGGGAAAGACCGACGCGATGTCGCAAACCACAGCCCTCCCGTTCACCGCGCGCGGTGGCCTTGGCCCCGCAACGACTGCATCGCTGGCTATCCTCGCGATCGCCGCGGCGACTTTGGCGGGCGCCTGGTTCTTCCAGCTCGTGCTGGAGATCCTGCCCTGTCCGCTCTGCCTCGAACAGCGTTACGCCTATTATTTCGCAGTCCCGTTCGCCGCGCTGGTGGCGTTTTCGGCCGCCAGGGGCGCGCCACGCGGCGTGGTGCTGGCGGGGCTGGCCATTCTCGCGCTGGCGGCCCTCGGCAACGCCGTCCTTGGCGGTTATCACGCCGGCGTCGAATGGAAATTCTGGCAGGGGCCGACCGACTGCACCGGGCCGATCGTCAACTTCGGCAAGGCCGGCAGCCTGTTCGACAATCTCGACAAGGTGAAGGTGGTCCGCTGCGACGAGGTGCAGTTTCGCTTCCTCGGCATTTCGCTCGCCGGCTACAACGTCCTGATCTCGCTGTTGATGGCCGCGGTCGCGGTTTGGGGCATGGCGAGGACGGTGAGGGACTAATCGTCGACGTCGTCCTGTGTGCGTCCGAACAGATGCACGATGCCGGGCGTCGCGATGGTGACGAAGATGAAGCGCGCCAGATGATGCGCGCCGACGAAGACCGGATCGATATGCAGTGTCAGCGCCAGCGCCAGCATGGCGTCCATCGCGCCGGGCGCGAAGGCGACGACGACATCGGAAAAGCGCACATGGGTCGTCAGCACGATGATGCCGACAAAGACGCCTGACACGAGGATCGCGACCGCGAACGATCCGAGCGCGGCATTGATGTGACCGGCCAGCACCCGCGGCTTCATCCGCGCAAAGCGGCTGCCGATCAGCGCGCCGATCCCGACCAGGGCCACGCTGCGCACCCAGGGCGGCACGCCGCCATCGACCAGGTCCGCGCCATGCAGCACGCCGGAGGCGATCATCGCGCCGAACATCCAGCTCGCGGGAAATTTCAGGATGCGCAGGATCAGCGACAGCGCCAGCGAGGCGGCGAGCAGCGCCACCAGTTGCATCGGTGGTGCGACGGTCAGCGTAATGCCCGACGAGCTGGCGGGCGCGACCCCGGTCAGCGCCAGCACCATCGGCAGCGCCGCGGTGAGGATGATGACGCGCATGGTCTGCACCACGGCGATCGCCGGCAGGTCCGCGCCGCGTTCGACCGCGAGCATGGTGATCTGGGACAGCGCGCCGGGGCTGCCGGCCAGAAGGGCGGAGGTGCGGTCCCAGCCATGGACGCGCTGCAGGTAAAGGCTGGAGCCGAAGGTCGCGCAGAAGGTCGAGAGCGCCAGCAGGCCGATGGTGAGGGGATAATCGCTGACATGGGCGATCAGCTGCCGCGACACCACCGAGCCGATCGAAATGCCGAGCACGACCAGCACGGCCTGGGTCACGATCGGCGGCACCGCAAGCTGACGGCCGGCAATCGCGGCGATGCCGGTCGCGGCCATCGCCCCGGAGATGAGGCCGCCCGGCAGATGCATCCAGAGAAACAGCAGGCCGCCGACGGTGCCGATCGCGAGCGTCTCCAGCGCGATCAGTGCCTTGTTGCGGCTCGGCAGGGCAACGGCGATCGATGAAAGGATTTGCCTCACGCCACCTTATGGCAAATCCGCGAGGCCGGAACAAATGCGCTAATGCGATGCAGCATTGCGGACGTCACCCTCCCCTGGGGACGGTTCAGACTGGGGACAGGGGAGGGTGGAGGAGATTACTTGGACGCCGGCGCGGCCTTGTCGGATGCCTGCTTCTTGCAATCGGAGCGGAATTTCTTGCGCTCCTTGCCGTGCAGGCCCTTGGCATCGGCCTCCTTCGAGCATTCGAGCGAAGCGGCCGTGCGCGGCTTCTGGGCCTTCTCGGCCTTCGCGGCCGGAGCGGGGCTGGCTGCCGGCGCCGGTGTCTGCGCCAGCGCTGAACCCGCCAGCAGGAGCGAGGCGGCCAGCGCAAGGCCGGCCGCGCGGAAAGAGGTCGTGATCATGGAGGCACCTATGAGAAGAGGGAAAGGGATGCAACCTCGCGCCGCGATGATGAACCGTGCATGAATGAAGCCGGCCGGACACCGCCTTGGCGGCGACTTATATTTTGGCGGCGAGAATGGATCGCGCTTCAAGCCTCGGCTAGACTGATGTCCCCGTTTAGCAAGCCCTTAAGGGAGATCAGGGATGAGCTTTAAATCCGGTTTACTGTGCGCAATCGCGCTGTCCGGCTTCGCTGCGTTCGCAGCGACCGCACCGGCGAACGCGCTGACCACGCAGGAATGCAGCGCGAAGTACCAGGCCGCCAAGAAGGACGGCACGCTCGGCAGCATGAAGTGGAATGACTTCCGCAAGGCCCAGTGCGCTGCGGATGCCGCCCCCGCCGCTGCACCTGCGGCCGCGGCGCCTGCGCCTGCACCGGCTGCCACGGCCGCGAAGAAGGAGGCGGCCCCGGCGGCTGCGCCGATGCCGATGGGCAACGCGGTATTCCCCAATGCGGTCGATCCGAAATACGCCAAGGAGACCGCCGGCAAGGGACGCATGCACACCTGCGTCGACCAGTACAACGCCAACAAGGCGACCAACGGCAATGGCGGCATGAAGTGGATCGAGAAGGGCGGCGGCTACTACTCCGAGTGCAACAAGCACCTGAAGGGGCCGGCGTGATCGGCTGATCATGATGCGGCCGGGCCTTCCAGGTCTGGCCGCATCGGCTTTCTCCCAGCAGCTTATCGGCGATTTTCGCCGCAAGCTGCACCCCCTGTTTTACGCTCTTGCTTTCGCTCAAAATCCTCACCGACTCTTGATACGGGGACGTATTGCCAGCTCGCTTTTGATACGGTACCGTATCAAGGATATAGGGCAGGAATCGGAGCAGGAGCGGTCGATGGCAGAGGCGACCTATCGCGGCACGGTCTATCCGTGGCAATGCGATCACGTCGGCCACATGAACATCATGTGGTATGTCGGGAAATTCGACGAGGCCAACTGGAATTTCTTCGCGCGGCTCGGGCTGACGCCGACCTATTTGCGCGAGTCCGGCCGCGGCATGGCGGCGGTGCAGCAGAACATCTCCTACAAGCGCGAGCTGTTGGCCGGCGATATCGTCGAGGTCGGGAGCCGGCTGCTCGAGATCCGCGACAAGTCGATCCGCTTCCGGCACGAGATGCGCAATGCCGAGACCGGCGAGCTCGTCGCGACCTGCGAGATCACCGGGGTGCATATGGACCGCCGGGCGCGCAAGTCGGCGCCGTTCGCGCCCGCCATTCGCGAAGCGGTGGTAAAGCATCTGGCCGCAGCCACCCCCGTGATTGCCTGACATCCGCATGAAGAAGCAATTCGAGCCGAAGAATCCGGATTATCGCGCGGTGGCGACCGCGACGTTCGAGGCGCAGCGGGCGATGAAGATGCTCGGCATCTCGCTCGACCGTCTCCAGCCGGGCGCAGTCGATCTGTCGATGATCTATTCTGCCGACTTCGCCCAGCAGAATGGCTTCGTGCATGCGGGCATCATCACCGCGGGGCTTGATAGCGCCTGCGGCATCGCCGCCTTCACGCTGATGCCAGCGGGTTCGGACATTCTGACGGTGGAGTTCAAGACCAATCTGCTCGCGCCCGCCAAGGGCGAGCGGTTCGCGTTCCGGGGCGTGGTGGTCAAGCCCGGCCGCACGCTGACGTTCTGCGAAGCGAAGGCCTACGCGGTGACCGACGGCGTCGAGAATCTGGTCGCGACCATGACGGGGACGCTGATGGCGTTACCGCGCCGTCCCGTTTGACGGCGCCTTGCGAGGCGCCGCTGCAGTGCGGCTTTGTGCTGCCGGCGGCCATGGAGAGAAATTTCTCCTATAGGCTCTTCGGTGCCGTTGAGTCCTCGCATCCCATGATCTCCGCAACCCAGAGCCTGCTGGGACTGGCGTCCGGAATGCTGGTCGGGTTTTCGCTTGGCCTGGTCGGCGGCGGATCGATCCTCGCGGTTCCGCTGATGATCTATGTGGTCGGCGCTGATGCTGGCGACGGGGATGTCGATCATGAACGCGGTCAGCTCGTCGCTGGTCGCGGTGACGGCCTTCGGCCTTACCACCGCGCTGAGCTACGCCTGGTCGGGCCTCGTTTCCTGGGGGCTTGCAGGCCTGTTTATCGCGGGTGGCGTCGCCGGCGGCCTCGCCGGCACGCGCGCGGCGCGGCATCTGTCGGAACGGCGCGGCGCGCTCAATATGGTGTTTGCCGCTGTCATTATCGTGGTGGCACTCTATATGTTGGCGCGTAACATCTCTTATTTCTGGGCGTAGATGTTCTCGAGGCCAAAGCGGGGCGACCTATGCGCAAATGGATCGATTTCACCGGATTAACGCGGACCCGGCGCGATACGCTGGCACTGCTCGGCGGCGCGGCGGCGCTGGGAGTGCTGTCCAATCCGGCACGGGCGCAGGGCGAGCCGAGCGAAACCTCGGTGTTGCGCGATCCCGACAACCCCGTGTTCGGCAATCCCAATGGCGACATCGCCATTGTCGAATGGTTCGATTTCAACTGCCCCTATTGCCGCAAGATCGAGCCGGAACTGCGCCAGGTCGTGCAGGATGACGGCAAGATAAAGCTGGTGATGAAGGACTGGCCGATCCTGGGGCCGGTCTCGGTGACGGCGTCGCGGATGGCGCTCGCCTGCAAATACCAGGACAAATACGACAAGGCGCATGACGCCATGATCGGCGTCAGCTCGAAGCTGACCGAGCCGCGCGTCTATGAGTTGCTGGCAGGAGCCGGCGTCGACGTCGATCGCGCCAAAAAGGATCTGGCGACCAACGCGAAGGCGATCGACAGCATGCTGGCGCGCAACAACGATACGGCTGAAGGGCTCGGTTTCCGCGGCACGCCGTCCTTCATCGTCGGCAAGTTCCGCGTGCCGGGCGTGCTGACCATGGATCAGTTCGAGCAGATCATTGCCGACGCGCGCAAGGCCAAGGCCAGCAAGGGCTGATCCTGTTCACGCAAAGCAAAAGCGCCTTCGCCGCCGCGAAGGCGCTTTCGGATCGGCGTCGAAGCAATGTGCTTCGATGCGACCTTACTTCGAGGAGATCCTGATCCAGTCCTCGTGGGCCCGGGCTTTCAGTCTATTCCAGTCGGCTGACGCAACGTCCCAGTTCACGATGGTGCGATTGGCGGTCGCGACCTGGCCGTTGACAACGCTCGAGGTCTGCATCGAATCGTAGAGATAGACGCCGCAGACCAGCAGCAGCGCACCCAGGATCATTCCCACAAAAGTCGGCATGTCGAATCCCTCCAGTGACGGCTGATAACGGCAATGGGAGATTTCTGTTCCCGGCTGCGAGCCAATATCGGCGTGGTTTGTTCACGCGCCATTCAGCCATTGCAGCATTTCCGCGTTGATCTCGCGCGGATAGGTGTGACTTAAATCGTCGAGCTCGCGATAGGTCACCTCGGCGCCGGCGGCCGACAGGGCCTCTTTGGTGTGGCGGGCGACCTGCACCGGAAACATCCAGTCGAGCCGGCCATGCACCAGGAAGATCGGCAGGCCGCGTAGCCGCCCGGCGTCGGCCATTTCCGCCATCAGCGGATGGAAGGTCGACGCGACCGGCGCCAGATGGGTGAACGGCGAAGCGCTGTCGAGGCCGCTGACATAACAAAACGTGCCGCCGTCGCTCATTCCGGTCAGCAGCGTCCGCTTCGGATCGACGTTCCAGCGGCCGCGCACGGACTCGAGAATGCGCGACAGGTTCGGGGAATCGGTATCTTCGCCCATCAGGGCCCAGGTCGGTCCGGTCGCGGTGGGCGCAACCAGGATGGCGCCGAAGCTTCGCGCGTCGCGCAGCCAGCTCCACAGGAAATTGCGGCCGTTGCCGCTGCCGCCATGCATCGCCATCACCAGCGGCCAGGCGCGATCGGGCGTATAGTATTCCGGTACATAGAGCGAGAAGCCGCCGCGGCTGCCGGGCTCGTTGCGATCGTGCATGACGCCGGTGTCGTCGGAAGGCGATTGCGCCAGCCGCGCCCTGAGATCCTTGTCGTCACGAAGGGAAGCATCGAGAAAGAAATCGCTCACCGGCGGCAGCTTTGCCGCCAGCGGATAGAGCGCTTCCATCGCGCGCGGGGCGTAGCGTAGCGCGCGAAACACGCCGACGAGATCGCCTGGCCCATGTTGCACGGCGCGCAGGCCGGCAAATGCCGCCAGCACAGCATCGCTCGCGGCCTCCAGCGCTTCGCGCACATCGGCAAAATCCTGCGGCCATCCGGCGAACCGCGCGCGTGCTACCTGTACCGTCTCTTCCGGTGTGCCGACCGCCTGCATCACCCGGTCGAAATCCGGCGGATTCAAATACCGTGCGACAAAGGAAAGCCCCTCGATCGATTGCAGCAGCGGCGGCAGCACGGCCACGATGTCGTCCACCACGGCCTCGCTCATGACGCTACTCTCGGGTTCGCTGCAGGCTCAATGGAGCCTCGGCCCCTTCAGCAGCCTGGTACGGTCGGTGGAAGCCAGCGTCACGTCGAAGGTGACGCCTTCATGATGGACGGTCAGCGGCACGTCGACGCCGGCCGGGCCGAGCGCCCACAGCTTCCGGTAAAAGCCGGCCTGGCTCGTGATCTTTTCGCCCTTGACCGCAAGGATCACATCGCCGGCCTTCAACTCGGCGCGCGCGGCCGGTCCATTGCCGGAAATGCCGATCACGACGACGCGGTCGTCGATCTCGGTCGAGTACATGCCGAGCCACGGCCGTGCCGGCTTGTTGATCTTGCCGAAGCGGCGCAGGTCGTCGATCGCAGGCTTCAACAGATCGATCGGTACGATCATGTTGACATGCTCGGCCTTGCCGCTCTTTTCGCGTTCGAGCTGCAGCGAGCCGATGCCGATCAGCTCGCCGCCGGCCGAAATCAGGCCGGCGCCGCCCCAATTCGGATGCGCGGGATGGGTGAAGATCGCTTCATCAAGGAGATATTCCCAATAACCGGCGAATTCCTGCTTGGCCGCGATCTGGCACGCGACCGAATGGGTGCGTCCGCCGGCGCCGCCGACCACCACCCGATCGCCGATCCTTGTCGCGGCCGAAGAGCCGATCGGCAGGGGATCGATGTTCATCCGCCCCAAAGCCTGCACCAGTCCGAAGCCGGTGACGGAATCGAAGCCGAGCGCATGGCCCTCCATCACCCGGCCGTCGCCGAGATGCAGCCACACCGTTTCGGCCTCCGTGATCAGGTAGCCGATGGTGAGCACCAGCCCGTCATCGATCACGACACCGTTGCCGGCACGCTCCGTCCCCAATGTTTCGGCGGTGAACGCGTCCGCAGGGACGATGGAGTGCAGCCCGACGATGGAGGAAAGTGCACGATCGAGATCGAACGCGTATTCGGCCGCGCGAGGTTGAATCGCGGGAGGCACTCTCCATTCGCTTACCGTGGCCATCTCGGCTCTCCTGTCTGGTCGGCGCGACAGCGGCGCCGTGGGACGACTGGCTTCCTCCGCCGAACAGCCTTCCACGGCACCGAAGCAGCACTCGTCGCCAATTTAGCATCTTTGGCCGGAGGCGCACCAGTTCCGTTGCACGATGTTGAGATCGGATGTAAAATTTGTGCTCAATTGAGCGTGGACAGCAAGGCGCGGGCGTTGCGGACGTCGGGCGTGGTCTCGCCGCCCTCAATGTGGCTCAGGATCGGCTCGATCAAGGCGCGAACTTCGTCGTCCGCTCTCGCGCCCTGCCACAGGCGGCCCAGATCGGTCGCCGCACGCAATTCGAGCAGGCGCGCGTCCTGGCTTCTGGCGATCTCGATCGCCTTGTGGAAGCAGGCTTCGGCACGTCCGCGATCGGGCTCCGCGCGCCGCAGCGCGAGTTGCCCGGACATGCGATGCAGATCCGCAAGCCAGTAGCGCTCGCCGGATTGGTCGACAAAGGCGAAGCCGTCGCGCAAGGCCGCTTCCGCCCCGTCGAGATCACCGGCGGCCAGCAAGGCGTCCGCGAGATTGGACAGGGTGATCGAATTGCCGGTGTTTCCACCGGATTTCCGCAACGCCTCGAGCGCGAGGCGCAGCGCTGCGATGTTGGTCCCGCATGGCTCGCGCATGGCGCGGGCATAGGCGTGATGAACACCGGCGAGCAGGCGGATCTGCTCGACCTTCTTCTCGGTGCAGAACACCACAAGCTCCGCGGAATGATGTTCCAGGTCCGGGAGTTCCTTGAGCGCGAACTGCGGCCAGACCCGGACGCAAAATGTGGCGGATGCGATGGTCGTGGCATGGCCGTGACCTTCGGTCTCGGCGAGCACCTCGTCGCGAAGCCGGGCGGCGCTATCGAGCAGGCCGAGCGAAAGCCGCACCAGCACTTCGAACGAGAGGAGCGCAAGACTCTGATCCCATCCGAGCCGGTAACTCAGTGCCCGCTGCCGCTGCCGGTCGCGATAGGCGCGGCCTTTTTGCAAGGTCGCGAGAGCAGCGCTGTTGTCGCCGGTGTAGAATTGGATCGTCGCGAGCTGCCGGTAACCGAGCACGCGATAGGCGGGATCATCGAGCCGCTCCGCCGCCGCGATGATCTCCCGGGCGAAGGCCAGCGCCTGGTCCAGGTTGGCGGTGAGGGTCGCGGAAGCGCAAAGCCCGTAAAGGATCGAGATGCGCTGGAGATCCGTGCCGATATTCCGGTCCGAAAGCTGCTTCGCCGCCGCGAGCGCCGCAAACGTCTCGGGCGCGGAGACGCTCTTCAGGGGGATCAGCGCATTGGCACGCGCGACGAGCAAGGCGAGCTCGAGCGCATCGCGCCCGCTATCCTCGGACATTCCGGAAAGCAGTGTGAGTCCGGCGCTTGCGTGGCGCTCGGCTTCGACCGGCGCCGATTGCGACAGGGCGAGCTCCGCCGCGGCGAGCCAGGCCGATGCCGCGGGCGCCGCGAGCCCGGCCTCGGTGAAATGGTGCGCGACGATAGCCGGCGCATTTTCCTCCTCCGTGACGCGCTCCCGCAGCGCCGAGGCGATTTGCGCGTGGATGCGCTGGCGGCGGCTGCGGAGCATCGAGGCATAGGCGGCGTCCTGCACCAGCGCGTGCTTGAACACATAGCTCAGCTTGGGCGGCGTGCCGCGGCGGTAGATCAATTCCGCTTCCATGAGCTGGCGCAACACGTCGTTCAGCGCCGCTCCCTTGACCGGCGCAATCGCTTCCAGCAACGCATGCGGGAATTCGCGGCCGATCGCGGCGCCGACCTGGGCAATTTCCTTGATTGGCGACAGCCGGTCGAGGCGCGCGGTGAGCGAGTCGTGGAGGGTCGAGGGTATCGCGAGCGGCGTCAGCGCGGAGGCCAGCACATAGGCGTCGCCTTCCTCGCGCAGCAATTCCGATTCCAGCACGCTCTTGGTCAATTCCTCGACGAACAGCGGCACGCCGTCGGTCTTCGACAGGATCTGCTCCTGCACCTCGGCCGGCAGCTTCTTTCCGTTGGCGACGCCATCGATCATGGTCACCGCCTGGCCGCGGCCGAGGCGGTTGAGCGGCAGTGCCGTGACACGCTCCTGGCCGGCCCAGGGCGGCGAAAATTCCGGGCGGAAAGTCATCACCCACAGCGCGGGCATGTGCCGTACCATTTCGACCATGCGGCTCGTGAGGTCGAGCGAGGTCGGATCGATCCAGTGCGCGTCCTCCAGCACCATCAACAGCGGCATCTGTTTGGCGACGGCTACGACCGGCGCGGTCAGCGCGGCCATCATGCGTTCCTTCAATTCGCCCGGCGGCAGATCGAGCTGCGGATAGCGCTCGCCGGTCGGAATTCCCAGCAGCGAGGCATGGAACGGCGCAATCTCCTCGATCGGCACTCCTGCGATGGCGAGCATCCTCTCCAGCTTGTCGAGTCGCACATCCGCGGGCTCTCCGCTGACGAAACCCGCGGCATGCCAGACCTGGCCGATGACGGGATGAAAGGCGTCGTTGATGTGATGCGGCGAGCATTGATAGCGTAGCGTCACGTGGTTCTCATCGCGGAGGCGCTCGCGCAGCGTCGCAAGAATGCGCGATTTGCCGATACCGGCTTCGCCCGACAACATCACGACATGGCCTTCGCCTTTCACCGCACGGCGCCAGTGCTCGAGCAACAGCGACATCTCGTTTTCGCGGCCGACGAACGGTGTCAGCACTTCCGATCGCGAGGCCTCGAAACGGCTGACGTTTTCCCGCTCGCTTGCGATTCGCCAGGCCGGCATCGGAGATTCGAAGCCGGCCAGTGCCTGCGGCCCCAGCGGCTTCAGCTCGAAGGTCTCGCCGAGCAGCCGCCGCGTCGCCTCCGACACCACGATGCTGTCGGGCTCGGCGCGCGACTGCAGCCGTATCGCGAGATTGGGCGTATCGCCGACGAGGCCGCGCAGACGCGCCTCGCCCTCGCCGGTCAGCTCGCCGACCACGACGAGGCCGGTCGCGATGCCGATGCGGACCTTGAGGTCGGCGGCGCGTTCGCGCCGGAGCTCGGTGATCGCCTTGATCAAGGCAAGCCCGGCGCGCGCCGCCCGCTCGGCGTCGTCCTCATGCGCGCGCGGATAGCCGAAATAGACCATGGCGGCATCGCCCATCCATTTGGCGATATGACCCTCGAAGCGTCCGACGGCGGTGGCGACCGCGCCTTGAAAGGCGCGGATCAGGTCGGCCATGTCTTCGGGATCGAGCTGGCTCGTCAGCTCGGTCGAGCCCACCAGGTCGCAGAACAGGACCGTCAATTGCCGCCGCTCGGGCGCATCGAAAACCGTCGTGCCATTGACCGGCCGGTCGCCTTCGGCGAGCTCGCCGATGGCGCGCAGCAACCGCAACCGGTGTCCGAGCGGTATCCCGAGTTCGATCAGATGCTGTTCGGTCAGCTCGGCCAGCACGTCGGCTTCGATCGCCTGTTCCCGGAACAGGTCCGTGTATTGATCGAGGCCGAGGCTGTTGAGCCATGTCCCGACGTCCATGGATGCCGGTCTCCCCCTGGTGGATCGGGCCAAACTATCGCGTGATCGGTGGGGATGTCAGGTCGATTCTTGACGCGATGCGCCGGCGCGGGCGGCCAGCCGGGCTTGATCGGCGGGATTTATTCGCAATCCTGCCCTGACCTGCCGTGTTATGCCTCGCTTGGACCTGGGCCAGGAGACGAGCATGCCCTACGCAAATACGGATGACGGAGTACGCCTGTATTTCGAGGAGACCGGATCGGGCCATCCGGTGATCCTGGTGCATGAATTTGCGGGTGACTTGCGCAGCTACGAGCCGCAGATGCGGCATTTCGGCAAGCGCTATCGCACCATCGCCTACAACGCGCGCGGCTTCCCGCCGTCCGACGTGCCGGCGCAGGTCTCGTCCTATTCGCAGGCGCGCGCCGCCGACGACATCCTGGCCGTGCTTGATCACATCGGCGAGCCGAAGGCTCATATTGTCGGCCTGTCCATGGGCGGCTTCGCGACCCTGCATTTCGGGCTGCGCCATGCAGAGCGCGCGCTGTCGCTCTGCATCGGTGGCTGCGGTTACGGCGCCGAACCCGACAAGCGGGAGACGTTTCGCACTGAGGCCGATGTGATCGCCAGCACGATCCGGGCCGAGGGCATGCCGGCCTTCGCCGAACGCTATGCCTATGGGCCGACGCGCGTGCAATATGAGAACAAGGACCCGCGCGGTCACGCCCAGTTCAAGACCATGCTGGCCGAACATTCCGCCGTGGGATCGGCCAACACCCAGCAGGGTGTGCAGAAGGAGCGGCCTTCTCTCTATGCCCTGGTCGAGGAGATGAAGCGCATCACGGTGCCGACGCTGATCATCACCGGCGACGAGGATTGGCCCTGCCTGCTGCCGGGCGTTCTGATGAAGCAGAGCATTCCGTCGGCCGCGCTTGCCGTGATGCCGAACTGCGGCCACGCGATCAACATCGAAGAGCCCGACGAGTACAACCGGATTGTCGGCGATTTCCTGTCCCAGGTCGAAAGCGGCCGCTGGCCGCTGCGCGATCCCCGCGCCGTCAGCGCGTCCATCACCGGAATGAAGGGGTAGGCGAGAGGCCGGCTTCACCATCGAGCAACTGGCGGCCAAAGTGCGGGGCGTTCTCGACGTCGTGGCCTCCTAACGGGCGCATACGACTTGCGGTCCTTGTGGCGCGCGCGGGTGGCGGGCTGTTATGTCCTCGAAACGCCATTGCGGTCGTCATGCAAACAGGGTGGCGGCTCGTCCGATCAGCCAATAGGCCGCTACTGCGCCGATCGCATAGGCCGCGGCCACGTCGAACCGATTGATTGATCGCTGGACGACATCGGCCTTGAAGCTAAGCGACGCCACGACCTTTAGCGTCCAGGCCAACGTTAAGACGACCGCCACGAACGACAATTGACCGATTTCTACTCCAAGATTGAAAAAGAGGAGCGCGACTGGAATGGCGTGATGAGGCAATCCCACCTCAGCCAACGCGCCGGCAAAACCGAACCCGTGCAAGAGGCCAAAGCAAAAGGCAACTAGCCATGGCCAACGCGCGGTAAGCGAGGGTATTCCGCGTCGCGCATTAACAATCTCGACAGCGACCAGCACGATACTGAGCCCGATGGCAGCCTCCACCGGCGGGCCCGGCACGTCGACGAAGCCGAGCGTCGCTGCTGCGAGCGTGATGCTGTGCGCAACCGTGAAGGCCGTCACGGTAATGGCGACCCGCCGCCACGTCCGAACCAAAATCACCAAGGCCAGCACGAACAAAAGATGATCGTATCCGAGCAGGATATGCTCGATTCCAAGGCGCAGATAGGTGGTGGCGACCTCCCGTCCGCTTGGCGCAGCTTGAACGACGAACGATGTCTTTGTCGGCGAAAGCCGTTCGGTTTGCGTAGCCCCGTTTAAACTCTCGATCCGCACCAGCACGTCAGTGGCCGTTGCAGACAGCCCCTCGATTGCAATGGGATGTCCATCGAGCCCGCCGTCCCGCCGGATCGAGCGGCGCTCGAAAAAAGCTCCACCGCTGAACGTGGAACGAGGCGCTGCCACGTCGTGCGTCCCTTCCGGCAACGCGATGTAGATTGCGAGCCGCGCGTCGTCGCCGAGCGCGGGTACCTTCCACAACACGTCATAAAATTCAGGACCGGTCTGGCGAATTTCCAAGTATGCAGGGCGAACTTCGTGGGCGACTGCGTTTTGCCCGAACGCGACGAGCCACATGAAAATCAGAAGCTTTATCCTCACTTCATCACCGACTTTTTTGCATCGCTCGTGATTGTCGGCGCGGACTCGATTTCGACGGTGTATCGCTTGCGCAAACCATCGTAGAATTTCTTGCTTGATTCCAGCCGCCGAACATTCAGCAATTCACGACGTACAGCGTCGCGCACGTCTTCCAGCGCGGGGCTTCGGCGTTCTGTTCGTTCGTCAATGAATACCAGATGTATGCCGTAGCTGGATTCGACGGGTCCTTGCCATTCTCCAAGAGGCAGGTCGTTCAGCGCACTCGCGAATTTCTCACCGAATTGTTTAGCCACTTCGGGGGCTTCGACGTTGGCAAATTGATGCTCTAGCAGGGATGGGTCGCCTAACCTCGATATGTCGGGGCTGTTCGAGCTCTTTAACTGCCTAAGTAGGTCCCCCGCATCGCCTGCGAGACTATCGCGGTGGCGTTCCAAACTCAGATAGACCTGGTGAAAGCTGAGCCGCCGCCGGGCGCGAAATTGATCTGGATGGTTCTGCAAAAAGGCATGCAACTCGTCATCCGTCGGCGGGGTGGGGTCGGTTATATTCTCAGACAGAAATTCCAGCTTTTGCTGAAGCCGTCGCCGGATGATGGTGTCATCGCGATCCAACCCCATCGCCATCGCCTCGCGATAATATACTTCCTCCCGAATGTAGTCGCGGATCAATCCTTCGAGCTCGTCGGCGGTCGGCGCACGCAGCCACGTTCGGGCAAAGCCCTCCGTGAGATGGTCGATCTGAATTTGCGAAACGACAATTTTTCCAGGCTTGCTGGTGTCACGTTTGACGAGGGCCCCATGGGCGGCGAATAGCATAGCGCCCAACAGCAAAAAGTGAACCAACGGCTCTCTTGAAAGCTTTTTCAGGAGCAAGTTAGCCGCCCCTTACGTGCCCGGCGTGTACCAGATTGGCGAGGTATAGGCCCTCTCCGTAATGATCATTGGCGTACCGGGTAAGGGCTTGGTGCCATAACGCTTGGCGTCGTATGCGGTCCACCGCGGCGTCGGGATCTCCAGAACACGCGCGTAGTAGAACGCATGCTGGTTCGCATCGAAGTTCGGGTCGGTCCATATGCTGATGAGTTCAGGAGCACCGATCGTGTTCGTCCAGATCGCGTTTTGGACGTCCACGGTGTTACCTACCGGCGGCAGCTTACCGTCGCTGCCTGGCTTGCGGTCGCCACCCCAGACCACGTCATAGACCAACTCTTGGGTATCGCCCTTGGCGTCCAGCCAACCCTTCACGATCTGTATCCGGTCGAGATTGGCACCGATGGGATCCCTCAGCGCGGCGACCAGAAAGGTCGGGGCCTTCCCCGTGGGCGCTCGGCT
>Ga0207707_10000437_pt1 | contig 43369 bp, 37 predicted proteins | sample KBSC83BmetaG_FD_184336 | JGI IMG/M metagenome (GOLD analysis project Ga0207707, IMG submission 184336) | Corn rhizosphere microbial communities from Kellogg Biological Station, Michigan, USA - KBS C8-3B metaG (SPAdes) (version 2) | ecosystem: Host-associated > Plants > Roots > Rhizosphere ... | reverse complement strand
TGCAGCCCGCACCGAGGGCGGGCGCGGCGGGCGCGGCGGGCGCGGCGGGCGCGGCGGGCGCGGCGGGCGCGGCCAATATCGCCAACGGCCGCAAGCTCTACAACCAGGTTTGCGTGTCCTGTCACGGCCCCGACGGCAACATGATCGCCGATCACAAGCTCAGCAATCTGAAGGCGCGGCTCGACCGCGCCGCCACCATCCGCTTCATCAAGGACCCCAAGCTGCCGATGCCGAAGCTGTATCCGGATCTGCTGAGCGAGCAGAACGTCACCGACGTTGCGACGTACGTGCACGACGAGCTCGGGCCCTGACCCGCGCGCGACTTCGCGGAACCCCCGACAGCGCCTGTGAGCAGACTACGAGCGCTGATCTAACTGCGATACATGAACTCACTGCGACGCATTCGCATCTCACAACGACGCGTCCGCACGGTAGTGACGCTGCTGTAAGCGCATGGCGCGCTCCTCTGCCTCCGCCTAGACTCCCGCCCGGTGTGTCGAGTCGGCCGCACAGCATTGCAGATTCTTTTGGCGGCCTGGGCATCCGCAGCCCTGGCGCAGACGGATGAAATACAGGTCTATGACGCGGAGATCACCGCGCCCGGCCGTTTCAACCTGACCTGGCACAACAACTTCACGCTCTCCGGCCGCCGCCAGGCGGACTTTCCCGGCGGCATCGTCCCCGATCACACGCTCAACGGCGTGCCCGAATGGGCCTATGGGGTCACGGACTGGTTCGAGGCCGGAATGTATCTGCCGGTCTACAGCTATACCAATGACGATCGGCTGTTGTTCGAGGGATTCAAGCTGCGCGCGTTATTCGTCGTACCGCACGCACACGATCGGACGGTCTTCTACGGGTTAAACTTCGAGCTCAGCTACAACAAGCCCTATTGGGAGAGCAGCCGCTACTCGGGGGAGATGCGGCCGATCATCGGCGTGCACCTGGGGCGCTTCGACCTGATCTTCAATCCCATCCTGGACAGCGAGTTCAACGGCCTCGGCAAGCTGGACTTCGCCCCAGCGGCACGCGCCGCCTACAACATCAACAGCAAGGTGGCCGTGGCGCTGGAGAACTACTCCGATTTCGGGCCCCTGGACCACTTCAGCGGCGGCTCGGAGCAGCAGCAGACGCTGTTCACCGTGTTCGACTACGGAGGCGCCAGCAACGGTATCGAGTTCGGCGTGGGGTACGGGCTCACCCGCTCGAGCGACTCAGTCGTCGTGAAGCTGATGCTGATGCACGATTTCTAAAGTGTCGAATCGGGGCGCCGCGTTTCGATCATTCGCGGCCCTCGACGAGGAGATCTGCAGCATTACCGACACCAGCCTGGCGGCTACCAAGTCGGCGTTGCAACGCGGTCGCCTGCGGCTTCGCGAGCTCGCGCAAGAGCCCGAGGACATCCGGCTTCCCTACCTGGGGCAGGCCGAGCAGCTCCGTCTCGCCAGATACGTCGACTGCTTCAACGAGCGCGACTTCGACTCGGTGCGCCGCATGCTCGCCGACGAGGTTCGCCTGGATCTGGTCAACAGACTGCGGCGCAGCGGCCGTGGCGAGGTCGGGGAGACCTGCACCGCTACTCTCAACTGGCGCTTCGCCGCGGGTCTGGTCGAGGGCCGGCCCGCCATGCTGGTGTTCGACCAGCGCGCACCGACGGATCGCCCCGCGTATTTTGTCCTGGTGGACTGGATGCACGACCGGATCGCCTTCATCCGCGACTTCCTGTTCGCCCCCTACGTGCTCGAGGGCGCGGAGTTGGCCATCCTGGAGGGCACAGGCACGCCGCCCGCGGGCTGAGCGCTTACATCAGGGCAAGGCTTGCAGAGCGCCGAACGTGCCGGGCGCGGTCGAGGATTGCAGCAACACGCCGGCGATATTGGGTACCACGCCGTTCGCCGCCTGCTGCATCGGTCCGGTGGCCACGACCACGTCCGGCAAGCCGTCTCCGTTGACGTCCACGACGGCGATCTCATTGGCGTCCGTGACGGAATAGCTGACCGCGGCCATGAAAGTGCCGGGCGCGGCAGGGTTCTGCAGCAACACGCTCACCGCGTTGGTGCCCCCGATGACGATGTCAGGATGTCCGTCTCCGTTCACGTCCACGACCGCGATGGACTGACCCAGGCTGCCGGAGGCAGTCGCATAGCTCACCGGGGCCAGGAAGGTACCCGGGCTCGCCGGGTTCTGCATGAGCACCGCCACCGTCGGCATTCCACCGCCAACAGGCCCCGGGTCCGTGACTATCAGATCCTTCAAGCCGTCGCCGTTGACGTCCGCGATAGCGACGATATTGGCGCCTACGTACCACGCGTTGGGCGCCTCTGTGTACACCGCAAGCGGTGCCGCGTAAGTAGTCGCCGTGGGAGCCCCGGTATGCAGCAGCATCCAGACCCCGTAGTTGTCGACGACGGCAACATCCGCAACCCCGTCGTTGTTGAGATCGCCGGCCGCTACCCAGTTCGCGCCGCCGGGATAGAGAGGAATGGGGGCGGCAAACGCTCCCGGTGCGCTCTGCAGGAACAGCGACACGTTGAAGTCGGCCGAGATCAGATCGGGCAGCCCGTCGCCGTTCATGTCGGCGATCGCCACTTGCGAAGCCCCAGGAGAAGGCAGGACCAGCGGCGCGCTGAAGCTGCCCGGACTGGAGGCGTTGTTGAAGAACACCGCCAACGAGCCATCGTCATAGCTGGCCGAGACGAGATCCGGCAGGTGATCGCCGTTGAGATCGGCGCTGGCCAGATAGAGCGGACTGTACCCGTCGGCGGTCAGCACCGGCGCAGCGAAGCTGCCTACGCCGCTCCCCAGCGAGGCTTTCAGCGACCCCGGATAGGGGCCGGAGCCGTTGACGACCATGCTCGTCTGCACGACGGAGGTGAACCCGTTCCCGGCGAAGTTGCCGGCCACCAGCCCGTATGAAACCTCGTAGGGCCCGCAGTTGGTCGTGCAGGGAACGCAGTAGGTTCCGGGGCAGTAGACATCGCCGACCTGACCGTCACTGCCGCCGCAACCGGCGACGCACGCCACGCAAGCCGCGAGCACTGCCATCCGGACAGCACGTCGCGGGGGTTCCGGCGTCGCGGCGCCGGAAACGCTTCTGGAATACAGCATAGGTCCTCCACTGAAATGTCGCCGCACCTGCCATTGCAGACTGCAGGCGCTCGAGCTCGTATTACGCCCGCGCCACGCAAATCCCCCACTGCAGCGCTGCTGGAGGACGTGACGGCTCGTGCATCCTCGAGATTGAAACGTCAAAGCGACCGGGCCGTTGACCGGGGGACAAGCCGCTCGCAAAGAGCGTGCCTCAAGAGGTGGCGGAAGCGTCCTTGCGCACTGTGCGGAAAGCATTGCGGCCGGCTCGTCTGGCTTCGTACATCGCGCCGTCCGCATTGCGGATCAGGTCGTCCGCAGTGATGTTGTTGTTGTGACCCACTGTAACCACCCCGATGCTGGTGCTGACTCGCACGATCTGCCCTTCGAGCTCGAAGTGCGTCTGGGTCACTTCCAGAATCTTCTCCGCAACCGCTTCCGCCGCCGCGGTGTTCGGAACGCTCTCGATGAGCAACGCGAACTCATCGCCGCCCAGGCGCGCGAACGTGTCGACGCTGCGCACCAATGCCCTGATCCGCAGCACGAATCCTTTCAGCAGCGTATCGCCGGCAGCGTGGCCGAGACTGTCATTGATGTTCTTGAAGTGATCGATGTCGAAGTACATCAGTGCCAGCTCGCCGGCGGGGCTGCGGGCATGGCGCGCCAGTGCCTGCTCGAGTCGATCCTTGAACAGCCGGCGATTGGGCAAGCCCGTCAGCGGGTCGTGCCCGGCCATGTTGCTCAGCTCTTCCTCCAGCTGGCGGCGGCGATCGATCTCCAGCTGCTGACCGAGAGCCGCGCCGAGCAGGCCGGCGGTCATCCGCAGCATGTCGATGTCGTGCTCTTCGAACGCACGGCGGTCGCCCCAGATGACCTTGAGCACTCCGGTCACGGTACCCATGCGCCGCAGCGGCACTACGATCAGCGAGCCTGCGCCGAGCTTGCGGCAGGCGTCCAGATCGACGCGCGGATCGGTTGCCGTATCGGTGGAGACCAGGACTTCGCCGTTGCGAATGCTCAAGCCCGAAAGGCTGCCCATAGCACGCAATCGCAGCCCGACGTGCGGGGCGATCGAGCCGCTGGCGGCCGCGTAGATCAGCTCATCGCCCTCCAGCAGCTCCACCGCCGCACCGCCGGAGCCGGTGAGCGCCTGCACCTGGGTGAGCACCGCCTGCATGAAGTCCGGCAGATTGAATTGCAGTGACACCAGCATCGACTGCAGATCGATGATCTTCTTCAACCGCAAGGTCGTGTGATTGATTCTGTCGCCGGAGCCTGCCACTGCCATCGCTTTCGCAACAATCAGCCGCAGAGCCTAGCAAGGGCGTTGCGCGCCGCAGCAGAAAATGTGATTTTCTGTGAACTGCAGCCCTGCGCTCGGGAATTGGCGTGTCATTTCGACTCCCAACGCACGAGGTGGCGGGTGTCGTTGCCGAAGATGTCGGTCACTTTGACCAGGATCTCGTGGACCGCGGGTGCGGCGTACGTGTACGCCGGCGTCTCCAGCTTCAGCTCCCGGTTGTGCCTGGTCCGATAGGCTTGCCATCGGCTGGTGAACGGGTCGCTGCGGAAGTCCCAGTCCACCGCCCAGCCGTCGATGTAGTCGGACCACTTCCAGCCGGTCGCCGGCTCGACGGACGGCAGGACGAAATCACGCAGGTGCAGCCGCACGCCCGTCCCTGAAGCAATCACTTCCAGCTGCACGTGTGCCAGCTCGAAGAATCGAATGTCACCGCGCTCGACGGCGCGGCTCTGCATGACCTCGCGCGGGATGACGAGGAAGCGGACATCCGCGCGATGGCGCACGCTCAGATCCCAGTCCCACCCCAGGATGTGCACCTCCTGCACTCCCCGCTCGGCCGCCTCGGCAAGCGCCGCTTCGACCTGCGCGTTGGTCACTGGAGAATCGATGGCTGCCACGCGCACGAGCGCCTGCCCCTTACGGCCGTGAAGGTGCCGCCCCTCCTGCGCCTGCGCCCCATACAGATCGAGAATGAACCCGACATACGCCGTGTCGGGCGCGCAATCGCCGAACGTAGCCGCCTGCCAGTATTTGCGCTCGTGCGAGCCGAGTCCCAGGATCTCGAACTGCCGTGCTCCTGACTCCAGCATCCGCTTGCGCGAGGTCTGCACGGCCTGGCGGCCCAGATCGCAGCCGATCCATCGGCGCCCGAGCCGGTCGGCCACCGCGAGGGTCGTGCCCGCACCGCAGAAAAAGTCGAGCACCAGCGACCCCGGCTCACTGGAGGCAGCGATGATCCGCTCCAGCAACGCCTCCGGCTTCTGCGTGTCGTAGGCGGTATCTTCCTTCGCCTGGGAGTTGATCGGACGGATGTCGGTCCAGATCGAGGACAGCGGCACCCCGCGGGACTCGTCCAGATAGCGTTTCAGCCGCGGCCGCTTTGCCTTGCTGTCCGGATACCACAGACGCCCCTGGGCATCCAGCTCCGCCATTTTCTGCTGCGAGTACCGCCATCCCATCGCCGGCGGCGCGTGCCCCTTCCACACGTAGGTCATGTTGGGGCGCGGATTCGGGCTCGTGATGTTGTCCAGCATGTAGCGGCGGCCGTCCGGATCGCGGCCGGTGTACTTGCCGTCCACGTACTTGCGATCGTGGGGCAGGAACTGCTCGTTCCAGATGGCGCGCGCGGTCCTGGTGTAGAAGAGGATCTTGTCGTGCACCGTCCCGTAGGCATTGCTGTCGGAGTGCGCAGTCGTGCGCTTCCAGATGATCTCGGTGCCGCGCTCTGCGCCGAAAATCTCATCCAGCAGCGCACGCACGTAGTGATTGACGTTCGGTCCGATGTGGAAGTACAGCGAGCCGCGCTCGGATAGCAGCTCGCGGGCAAGCAGCAACCGCGGCCACATCATCGTCAGGTAGGCGTCCCGTCCCCCGCCCCACGTGTCGTAGTAGGCCTGGGTACGCAGCCCCTCGCCGGAGGAGTGCGTGAAGTCGCGGCCGGCCAGAAACGGAGGGTCGATGTAGATCAGATCGACCTGGCCGGCCAGCTCGCCCGCCAGCGAGGCCAGAACGCACAAGTTCTCGCCCCAGATCAGGCGGTTCCTCCAGCCAGCCGCGCCGCCGGCGAAGGATTCCAGGACCTGGAAGGGCAGATTCAGACGCGGCGGCTCGAGCAGCGCGCCCTGCTCGTCGTACTTGCCAGGCCACACCAGCTCGGTGCGGTCGATGCGATGGGGCACTGGCTCGCTCATCGCGCCGATGATACGAGTCCGCCGGCCTTTTTGTATCCTTGCCCCCGTGCTGTGCACTCGAGGTGTGACATGAACGAGAGGATCGAGAAGTTCTGCAGGCGCTTGCGCCTCGAGGTACCGATTCTGCTGGCGCCGATGGCCGGCATCCTCGCACCCTCGCTGTCCACCGCCATCGCGCAAGCGGGTGGCCTCGGCTCCTGCGGCGTGCTGCTCATGACGCCCGAGGAAATCGCGCGCTGGTCCGCGCAGATCCGTGCTGCGGGCACGGACGCGTTCGCGCTGAACAACTGGATCCCCGACCCGCCGCCGCTCCGCGATCGGCAGAACGAAACCCGGATCGCCGCGTTCCTGGGCCGCTGGGGACCGGCAGTCGCGCCCGAGGCCGCCGACGGCGGCAAGCTCCCCGATTTCCAATCGCAGTGCGAGGCGATGCTGGCCGCGCAACCGCGCGCCATCTCCTCCATCATGGGAATCTATCCGCCCTCCTTCGTACAGGAGATGAAAAAGCGAGGGATCGCCTGGTTCGCCACGGCCACGACGGCCGCAGAAGCGCGAACGGCTGAAGAAGCCGGTGCCGATGTCATCGTCGCGCAAGGGATGGAAGCGGGAGGACATCGTGGAGCCTTCGACAGCGCCCACGCAGAGACGCACCAGGTCGGGCTGTTTGCACTCCTGCCTGCAATAGTCGACACCGTTCGGATCCCGGTGATTGCCACGGGCGGTATCGCAGATTCAAGAGGAGTGGCGGCGGCGTTCCTGCTCGGCGCGAGCGCGGTGCAGATTGGAACGGGCTTCCTGCGGTGTCCGGAAGCGCAGATCTCTCCAGCGTGGGCGGACGGGCTGGCGCGAACGATGCCCGAAGACACCGTGCTCACCCGAGCCTTCAGTGGCCGCGCCGGTCGCTCGATACTCAACGATTATGTGCGCGCCACCCAGGCGTCGGACGCACCGGCTCCAGCGCCATACCCGCTTCAGCGGGGGTTGAGTGCGGCCATGCGGCGCGAAGCCAGTCAGAAAGGCGACATTCGCCGCATGCAGGCGTGGGCCGGGCAATCGGCCCGGCTCGCCCCGAGCCAGCCGGCGGCGGCTGTGGTCAGCCGCCTGTGGAGCGACGCGCGGGTTGCTCGGCTGGGGGTGACCCCGTACGGGTCCTGCGCGCTCCGGTGCCCGACCCGGCCGAAAACGGACGCTTGCCGCTCCCGATAATCCGCATGGACGACAGTCCCTGTCCCGCCGATGGTCTGCGCCATTGACGACGCTCCGCTTTCCGTCGATGGTCTGCACCATTGACGACGCTCCGCTTTCCGTCGATGGTCTGCGCCATTGACGCTGCCCCCAACACCGGTATTATCGGGGCTATCCTGGCGGTAGAGACGGTTGAGGGGCGCCCGGGCATGAGCCCGTGTCCGGAGGCGCCTACGTCCGCGTCCGCCACACGCTGCTTTTTTCGACGCGGGACCTAAGCGGGGCCTCCCGCCTTCGGTACGAGCCCGAGATTTCCGGCCTCCGCGTCCTATGGTGGCCGTCTATGCAGCACAAACACAGCGTTCAGGAGCGCCTCCCGCGCCGCGCCCATCGTCGTCAACGTGGGCAGCCCGGCAAGCAGGGCCTGTACGACCCCTGGTACGAGCACGAGGCCTGCGGCGTCGGTTTCGTCGTGGACATGAAGGGCCGCAAATCCCACCGGATCCTGCAGCAGGCCATCCAGGTCCTGCGTAACCTCGACCACCGCGGCGCCTGCGGCTGCGAGGCCAATACGGGCGATGGAGCCGGCGTGCTCCTGCAGATGCCGCACGCCTTCTTTCAGCAGGTGGCGAAGAAGGACCGCCTGAGCCTCCCCGGCCCCGGGGAGTACGCCAGCGGCCTGGTGTTCCTGCCCCGCAACCCCACCAAGCGCCGCCGGCTGGTGGAGGTGTTCGAGCACATCATCCAGTCGGAGGGCCAGACGCTGCTCGGCTGGCGCACCGTGCCCACGAACAACGCCTCCCTGGGCGAGACGGCCAAATCCTCCGAGCCGTTCATCCGCCAGGTGTTCATCGGACGCAGTGCGGCGATCAAGGACGAGATGGAGTTCGAGCGCAAGCTGTATGTGATCCGCAAGCGCGCCTACAGCGAGATCCGCACCTCCACCATCGACGGCGCGGAGTACTGGTACCTGGCGAGCCTTTCCCACAAGACGATCGTCTACAAGGGAATGCTGCTCACCGAGCAGCTGGATCAGTATTTCACCGACCTGCAGCAGCCCTCGATGGAGACGGCGCTGGCGCTGGTGCATTCGCGCTTCAGCACCAACACGTTCCCGAGCTGGGACCGCGCGCACCCGTACCGCTACCTCGCGCACAATGGCGAGATCAACACGCTGCGCGGCAACTACAACTGGATGAAGGCGCGCGAGGCGTTGTTCGACTCCGACCTGTTCGGCGCGGACACGCCCAAGATCCGCCCGATCATCAACCCGAACGGCAGCGACTCGGCGATGCTGGACAACACGCTGGAGCTGCTGGTGCTGGCCGGGCGCTCGCTGTCGCACGCCATGATGATGTTGATTCCCGAGCCCTGGTCGAATCACGAGAGCATGGATGAGGACAAGCGGGCGTTCTATCAGTACCACTCCAGCCTCATGGAGCCATGGGACGGCCCGGCGTCCATCGCCTTCACCGACGGCAAGCAGATCGGGGCGGTGTTGGACCGCAACGGCCTGCGTCCGTCGCGTTACTACGTCACGAAGGACGACCTGGTGGTCATGGCCTCGGAGGCCGGCGTGCTCGACCTGCCACCGCAAGACATCGTGCAGAAGGGCCGCCTGCAACCCGGCCGCATGTTCCTCGTCGACACCGAGCAGGGCCGCATCATCGACGATGAGGAGATCAAGCGCGCGGTGGCCACGCAGCATCCGTACCGCCGCTGGCTCGACGAGCACCTGGTGCACCTGAAGGACCTGCCGCCCGCACCCGAAGTGCCTGCGTCGGATCCGGATTCGCTGCTGCAGCGGCAGATCGCCTTCGGCTATACGTTCGAGGATCAGCGTGTGCTGCTCGAGCCGATGGCGAAGAACGGCGTCGAGGCTGTGGGCTCGATGGGCAACGACACGCCGCTGGCGGCACTGTCGACCCGGCCGCGGCTGCTGTACGACTATTTCAAGCAGCTGTTCGCGCAGGTGACGAACCCGCCGATCGACTGCATCCGCGAGGAGCTGATCACGGCATCGGAGGTGTGGCTCGGCTCCGAGGGCAACCTGCTGCGGCCGCAGCCCGGGGATTGCCGCCGGCTCGAGCTGCAGGGGCCGATCCTGACCAACGAGGAATTCGCCAAGGTCCGGCGCATGAACGTGCCGGGCCTGAAGGTCGGGGTGCTGTCGATCCTGTTCCGCGCCACGCGCGGCGAGAAGGGTCTGACAAAGTCGATGGAAGAGCTGTGTCTCGCGGCGCGCCGCATGATCGAGGACGAGGAAGTGAACGTCCTCATCCTCAGCGACCGCGGCGTGAAGCGCGAATTCGCTGCAGTGCCCGCGCTGCTGGCAGTGAGTGGCCTGCACCACTACCTGATTCGCGAGGGACTGCGCATGCGCGTCAGCCTCGCACTGGAGACTGGCGAAGCGCGCGAGGTCCAGCATTTCGCCCTGCTCATCGGCTACGGCTGCGCGGTCGTCAATCCCTACCTCGCATTCGAGACCATCGAGAGCATGATCCACGAGGGGATGGTCCCGAACGTCGACTCGAAGCTCGCCTGCAAGAACTATGTGAAGGCCGCCACCAAGGGCGTCGTCAAAGTGATGTCCAAGATGGGCATCTCCGCGATCCAGAGCTATCACGGGGCCCAGGTGTTCGAGGCGGTGGGGCTGCGCCAGGACGTCATCGACGAATACTTCACCTGGACCGCCTCGCGTATCGGCGGCGTCGGGATGGACGTCATTGCACAGGAAGTGCTGCTGCGCCACCGGGCCGCGTTTCCGGCGCGGGACACCAACGGCCACACGCTGCAGACCGGCGGCCTCTACCAGTGGCGCGCGGACGGCGAGCATCATCTGTTCAACCCCGAATCCATCCACCGTCTGCAGAAGGCGGTACGGACCAACAGCTACGCCACGTACAAGTCCTACGCCCAACTCATCGACGATCAGTCCAAGAGGATCGCGACGCTGCGCGGACTGCTGGAGTTCAAGCCCGCCGAGTCCATACCCGTCGAGGAAGTGGAGTCGGTCGAGAGCATCGTCAAGCGCTTCAAGACCGGCGCGATGTCCTACGGCTCGATCAGCAAGGAGGCGCACGAGACGCTTGCAGTGGCGATGAACCGCATCGGCGGCAAGAGCAACACCGGCGAAGGCGGCGAGGATCCCGATCGCTACGAGCAGCTGCCCAACGGCGACTCCAGGAACAGCGCCATCAAGCAGGTCGCCTCGGGTCGTTTCGGTGTCACCAGCCACTACCTGGTCAACGCCCGCGAGCTGCAGATCAAGATGGCGCAGGGCGCCAAGCCCGGCGAGGGCGGCCAGCTGCCCGGCACCAAGGTCTATCCATGGATCGCCAAGACGCGCCACACGACCGCCGGTGTTGGGCTCATCTCCCCTCCGCCCCATCATGACATCTACTCGATCGAGGATCTCGCGGAGCTGATCCACGATCTGAAGAACGCCAACCGCCGCGCGCGCATCAGCGTCAAGCTGGTAGCGGAAGTGGGCGTCGGCACCATCGCTGCAGGGGTTGCCAAGGCGCATGCGGACGTGGTGCTCATCAGCGGGCATGATGGGGGGACTGGCGCTTCACCGCAGACTTCGATCGCTCATGCCGGGCTGCCGTGGGAGCTTGGGCTCGCCGAGACGCACCAGACTCTGGTGCTCAACAACCTGCGCAGCCGCATCACCGTCGAGACCGACGGGCAATTGAAGACCGGGCGCGACGTCGTGATCGCGGCCCTGCTGGGGGCGGAGGAATTCGGCTTCGCCACGGCGCCGCTGGTCGCAGTGGGCTGCATCATGATGCGCGTCTGTCATCTCAACACGTGCCCTGCCGGCGTGGCCACGCAGGATCCGCGGCTGCGCGAGAGGTTCGCGGGCAAGCCCGAGCACGTCGTGAACTTCATGCGCTTCATCGCGCAGGATATGCGCGAGATCATGGCGCGGCTCGGATTCCGGACAGTGGAAGAGATGATCGGGCGCGTCGACCGGCTGATGCCGCGCGCCGCGATCGACCACTGGAAGGCGCAGGGGTTCGATTTCAGCAACATCCTGTATCAGCCGGATGTGGGCGCGGAAATCGGCCGCTTCCGCCAGATCGATCAGGATCACGGCCTGGAGAAGTCGCTGGACGTGACTGCGCTCCTGGAGCTGTGCACGCCCGCGATCGAGCACGGGACGCCGGTGCGCGCGGTGCTGCCCATCCGCAACGTCAATCGCGTCGTCGGAACGATCACCGGCAGCGAGGTCACGCGCAAGCACGGGCCGAAGGGCCTGCCCGAGGACACGATCCGCATCCAGTTTCAGGGGTCGGCCGGTCAGAGCTTCGGGGCGTTCATGCCGCGCGGCATGACCTTCGTGCTCGAAGGCGATGCCAACGATCACCTGGGCAAGGGACTCTCCGGCGGCCGGATCGTGGTGTTCCCGCCGAGCGGCTCTACGTTCGTGCCCGAGAAAAACATCATCGTCGGCAACGTCGGCCTGTATGGCGCGACCAGCGGCGAAGCCTATATTCGAGGGATGGCCGGTGAGCGCTTTGCTGTGCGCAACAGCGGCGCCGATGCGGTCGTCGAGGCTGTCGGCGATCACGGCTGCGAGTACATGACCGGCGGCAACGTCGTCGTACTCGGTCCAGCGGGCCGCAACTTCGGCGCGGGCATGTCAGGAGGTATCGCCTACGTGTTGGACGAGGTGGGCGACTTCAGCACCCGCGTGAACAAGCAGATGGTGGACATCGAGTCGCTCACCGACCCGGACGAGGTGAAGAAGGTGCGCACGATGGTCGAGCGCCATCGCGAGCTCACCGGGAGCGCCCGCGCCCAGTACGTGCTCGAGCATTGGGACGACCTCGTTGCCAGGTTCGTGCGCATCATTCCGAGAGACTTCAAGCGCGCGGTCGAGTCGCTCAAGCGCGCGCATGAGCAGGGGTTGAGCGGCGACGAAGCCATCATGGTGGCCTTCGAGGAGAACGCGCGCGATCTGGCGCGCGTCGGTGGAAACTAAAAGACCGCACGTCATGGGAAAGCCGACAGGATTCATCGAGTATCTGCGGGAGCTTCCGGTCGATCGGACGCCGATCGAGCGGCTGCGCGACTGGAACGAGTTCCATCACCACATGGACGACAAGCGGCTGCGCAATCAGGCGGCTCGCTGCATGGATTGCGGAGTGCCGTTCTGTCACACCGGCACTTTGATCTCGGGAGCTGCTTCCGGGTGCCCCGTCAACAACCTCATTCCGGAGTGGAACGATCTGGTCTATCGCGGCCTGTGGCGCGATGCGCTCGAGCGGCTGCACCGGACGAACAACTTTCCGGAGTTCACCGGAAGGGTGTGTCCCGCGCCGTGCGAGGGATCCTGCGTCCTTGGCATCAATGCGCCGCCGGTCGCCATCAAGACGATCGAGAACGCCATCGTGAATCGGGGCTGGGAGCAGGGCTGGATCACTCCCGAGGCACCCGCGGTGCGCACGGGGAAGAAGGTCGCGGTCATCGGCTCCGGTCCCGCCGGACTCGCCGCCGCGGCGCAGCTCAACCGTGCCGGTCACTCGGTGACCGTCCTGGAGCGCGACGACCGGCCGGGCGGGCTCCTCATGTACGGCATACCGAACATGAAGCTCGACAAACAGGGCGTCGTCATGCGCCGCATCGAGCTGCTGGAGAAGGAAGGCATCAAGTTCATCTGCAACGCGCAGGTCGGCGAGAACGTCGAGACGCTGCTGTTGCTGAAGGATTTTGACGCCACGGTGATCTGCACCGGCGCAACCAACGCGCGCGATCTTCCCGTTGCCGGCCGGAAGCTGCAGGGCGTGCACTTCGCGATGGAATACCTCACCGCGAACACGAAGGCACTTCTCAACGGCGGCCCGGACCACAGCCCCATCCACGCGCGCGACTGCCATGTCGCGGTGATCGGCGGCGGCGACACCGGCACCGACTGTGTCGGTACGGCGATGCGCCAGGGTTGCAAGAGCCTCACTCAGTTCGAGATTCTTCCGCGCCCGCCGATGGAGCGCGCCGAGGACAATCCGTGGCCGGAGTGGCCCAAGGTCTACAAACTCGATTACGGGCAGGAGGAGGCGGCGGCCAGGTTCGGCTCCGACCCGCGTGTCTACGTCACCACGGTCAAGAAGCTCAACGGTGACGAATCCGGCCGTGTGAAGTCACTGACGACCGTGCAGATTGCCTGGCAGAAGGACTCCAGCGGGCGATTTGCGCCGGCGGAGGTGCCGGGGACGGAGAAGGAGATGCCGGCCGACCTCGTGCTGCTGGCCATGGGATTCCTCGGGCCGGAGCAGCCGCTGCTGAAGGAGCTCGGCGTCCAGACGGACGCTCGCTCCAATATCGTGGCCGAGCACGGGCGCTTCTCGACGAACGTCCCCGGGGTGTTCGCGGCTGGCGACTGCCGTCGCGGTCAGAGCCTCGTCGTGTGGGCGATCAATGAGGGGCGCGGAGCGGCGCGGGAGTGCGATCGGTATTTGATGGGAAGCACGGATCTGCCGTGAGGACTGTGGCGCACGAAGCCCGCACGCACGGCATGACTTTGCATCACGGCGATGGATCCGCGACTTGACTAGAACTGTACGGTAGCCCGCAAGAGGTTCTACGATGGTCAGAACTGCCCGTAAAGGTGCCGAAGAGGCCCGCAATCAGCTCCCCGACCTGCTGGAGGCCGCTGAAAAGGGCCATTCCACCATTATTACCAAGCACGGCCGTCCGGTAGCCGCCCTTGTGCCGCTGGATGCCTACGCAGCAGGCACCCGCCAACAACCGCTTATGCCAATGGAAGGCTCAGGTCGAGGACTGTGGGGCGAGGACAGCCGCCGCACGCTCCGTGACCTGCGTGACGAATGGAGCCGGTAGATATCTCCGACCTGCCAGAGCAGTCACTGCTCCTGATGGACACGGCGCCGATCATCTACGTCCTGGAAAGCCACCCTCAATTTGCAGCCCGCTTCAAGCCCGTGTTTGAGGCGCACGGCGAGGGACGTATCCGGTTTGCGGTAACCACGGTCACAGTAGCGCAAGTGCTCACCGGCCCGCTACAGGCCCAAGATGATGCACTTGCACGCCGCTACCGCGCGATCCTTGAATCGTGGCAGTGCATCGACCTGGATGTTGGGATTGCCGAGAGTGCCGCCAGACTTCGCGCTTCGCTGCGCTTGAGGCTGCCGGATGCGGTCCAAGCCGCCAGCGCACTCGCCATCAACGCCGCGGCGCTCGTGACTCATGATCGCGACTTCTCGCGCGTGAAGTCCCTGCGTGTGATCTCTTAGCCGCACCGCCCGCTTCACATCTGCTTGAATACCCCCGCAAACGTGCGGCTTACCGGCAGCACGTCGGCGTGGTCTTTCAGGTGCACCAGGCACCGCCCCAGCACATCGCGCTCGACGCGCTCGATCGCGGCTACGTTGACGATCGTTCCACGATGGATCTGCACAAATGCCTGTGGATCCAGACTCTGAAGCAGATCCTTCAGGGAGGTGCGGATCAGGTGCTTCTCATGCGCAGTGACGACCTCCGTGTACTTGCCGGTAGACTGGAAATACAGCACCGACTTCACTGCGACTAGCCTCGTGGTATTTGCGAGTCCCACCGTCAACCACGCAAGATACTCACGCGCCGGGGCCGCAAGGCTCGACATCAGCTTCTGCAGGTCGATCGGCGGCGCCGCTTCGCGCTGTAGACGCGCGACGCACTGAGCGAGCCGTGCGTCGCTCACGGGCTTCAACAGGTAGTCGGCTGCCGCCGCATCGAAGGCCGCGACGGCGTACTCGTCGTAAGCCGTCACGAACACGACGCGCGTCCCCGTTGCTGCCTTGGCCGCCTCGAGACCGCTCAGCCCCGGCATGCGGATATCCAGAAAGGCGTACTGCGGCCGCAAGCGATTGAGCTCCGCGACCGCCTGGATGCCGTTGGGCACGAGCGCGACGATGTCGAGCTCGCTCCAGAGCTGCTTCAGCCGCTCGGCCAGGTCCTGCGCGAGCTTGGGTTCATCGTCGGCGATCAGTGCCGTCGGTGCCATACTCAGACTCGCTGCAGTGGCATGGTGATCTCCGCAACCACACCGCTGGGCTCGTGACGGTAGATCGCCAAACGCCCGCGCTCACCGTACAGCCGAGCGAGTCGCCCTCGGACGTTTTCCAGCCCGACGCCTTCCGGAGAGCCGGTATTCATGCCGACGCCAGTATCCGTCACACGCAGGCAAAGCAAGCCCTCCGCTTCTCGCGCGTCCACTCGGATCTCGCCCCCGCTCAAGGACGGCTCGATGCCATGCTTCAGGGCATTCTCCACCAGGGGTTGCAACAGCAGCGGCGGGAGTCGTGCCTCCCTGAGCTCCTGCGGTATCGAAACCGAATAGCGCAGCCGCACACCCAGTCGCAGGCCCGCGATGCCCAACAGGGCATCGATCAGGCCCAGCTCCTCGCCGAGCGTCGAGGAACTGCGCCTCGTGCGCCCGAGGCTCACCCGCAGGTACTGGTTCAGGTGCTCCAGAATCAGCTTGGCGGTCTTCGGCTCCGACTCGATGACACTCTGGGCGTTGGCCAGGGTGTTGAACAGAAAATGCGGCTCGATCTGCGCCTGCAACAGAGCCAGCTTCGCGGCGGTTTCCGCCTGCAGCGCCTCCGCCGCGCGGCTGCGCTCGGTCTGCAGGTCGGCACGGTACGCCTCGGCACGCCAATAGAAAATGAAAAAGCTGGTCGCAAACACCGCAACCATCAGCCCGGACACCACCAGACGCCACTGATGAGTCGGATCGCGTGCCATCACCGACACGATGTCGGTGGAGCCCAGCCATCCGGCGACGTGGCTACCGATGACGAATCCGCCGGGCACGCCGATCAGCGCCACCCCGAGCGTGGGCAGGCGGTTGCGAGTGAGGAACCGCACCACTTCGAACGATCCCCAGATGCTGAAGCCGATGGCGTTGCAGGTTTTCAGCGTCGGCAGGAAGTCGTAGTTGACGCCCAGCAGGTAGAGCAGCACGGTGATCAGCAGGTTCAGTGCCAGCATCACCCCCAGCTCGCGCCAGAAGGTCGGGCCCGCGACATCCAGCAAGCGCCGTGACCGGGATTCCATCTTCTTTGCGACTTCCGTCCGAGGCTTCAGAAATAATAATCGAGCAGGGCCAGCCACGACTGGCGCACCGGCCAGGGCGCGAAGTCGCTGGTCGCAGCGCCCGCCCGCCGCTGCCACTGCAGCGCGAGTCCGGCGTGCCGCCAATGGTAACGCGCCTCCGCCCAGGTCACGCGGCTGTGATCATACGGATCGAACCGCACAAAGGCCGTCAGGTCCAGGTGGGGAATGCCGAGGTCCTCCCAGTGGGCGTACCCGAACAGATTCTGGCGCGCGGCGAGCTCCGCCTGCGACCCGGCATACTCGCGATACTGCACATTGGATGCCACGGCATTCCTCCGTATCGCGGCCCAGTCGCTCCGGCTAGGCGCGGCTCCGTCGTATTCATACTCCAGCGTCACAGAGAGCTCATAGGGTGTCGTGTAGGTGAACCCGGTGCTCAGGCGCGAATGGAATGCCGTCGGCTCCGCGCCGAGATAGCCACTGGCGGCCAGGTTGCTCGGCCCGCGGCCGCCCGACCACTCCAGGTACGCCACCGTCGCACTGTTCAGAAGGTAGGTCAGATTGAGCCCCGCCTGCGGCGAGTGATGCTCCGTCCCCGTCAATGAGAGCTGCGGCTGAAAATCGGCGGCCCATCGCTGGCTCAGGATCAGCTCCCAGCGGCCACTGCGGTTGGTAGCACCCAGATCGGGGCTGAAGGTGGAAGTGCTCGGCTCGGCGCTGACCCGCGGCGCATACAGGGCCGTGAGAGAACCGCTCGACCAGAGCGTCTGCGAGCGTGCCACGAGCGTTCCCAGTCGCTCATCGCGCAACGTGTTGGGGTCAATTGAGACGATCGCACGTACCGCATCGGCGCGGAAGTAGTCGGTCGGGTTGTACGCGAATCCCACGCCCTCGCGTACGTTGATGCGCCCGAGGTCGAACAACTCCGTGCCGCCGTCCCGGAAACTCACATATGCTTCCTTGAGCGTGTTGACCGCCTGTGCGGAAGCCCGCTGCGCCCAGAAGTAGTCGAGCCGGTCCGAGAACACTGCGCGCCACCGCTCCCCCAACGCACCATCGCAACGAATATTCACTGAAGCACGCCCGCCAGCGCTCGACGGCGCGGAGTCACTGTACGTCGTCTCGGTCAAGGCTGCCTCGGCGTACTCCACACATGCGCGCGGTGCGTCTGCCTCGGTTTGGGCACGGTCGGCAAGAGCTAGCGCCGCGGCATCATCATCCTGCTGGGCCACAGCGACTGGGCACACGGCAAGGATCGGCAGCAGCCAGCGGATACGCATCGCTCATCGGCTCTGCGACTCGCTGATCGGTCGAAAGCGAGGCAGATAGTCGCGCTGCAGCCAGCTATCCGGCACATCGCGCCAGGCGTAGTTGGAGTACCGCATCACGGTCACCCACGTGGGTGTCAGACCGTCGATGATGACGATCTCCGTGGGCCGCTCGAGGCCGAGCTCCGACTGGAACCGCCGGTAATACGCCGTCTTCAGCAGACGATCGCTGTCGGAGTAGAATTTGCCCTTCACGGGGCGGTTGCTCGACCTCTCGACCCAGAGCTCGATGCGATGATACGTCGCATCGGGCACCGCCGCCGCCAGTCCCAGCTTGTAGCAGTGTCGTTGCGTGTGGTCGCCATCGGTGATGTCTTCGGACGTCGCTGCGATTGCGTGGTAGTCATGTGCAAGATTGACCGTCACCACGTCTCCCGTTGAAGCCTGGCCGAGCAGGCGCTGTTGCGGAGAGATGCGAATGCTCGCCTCGCTGGAGGGATCGTAGAACCACATCTCCGTACCGCTCTCGAGCACCAGCTTGCCTGCGTCGCGCGGCGGCCCTACGTAGCTGATGAGTGTACGGTAGCGCCCCCACCGGGCATCCAGCTTCGAGTAGATGGCGAGCGTGTTGGAATCCGCCTCCTGGCCATCGCGATACTCCGTCAGCACGATCGACAGTCCGAAAGGATTGGCGGGATTGCGGACGGCATCACTGGCCGCCAGGATCTTTTGCGCATCGGGCGTCGCTTCGTCGGCGTACGCGCACGGTCCGGCCAGTACACAGGCGCCCATCGCGGCGAGGGCCATCAGTCGGGAGAATGTGTTCATGATTCAGGCGTGCCTCAGGGCTGCAACGATGTTGGTTCGCGCTCCGCGTCCGGAAGGAATCCATGAAGACACCACGGTCACCAGGGTGAGGCCTATCGCTACGGCAACCATCGGCGCCCACTCTCCCCAGACACGCACCGTCAATGGCACGGCGTCCACGCGACCTGGTGGCGTCCAGGTGATTCCTCCGTGGTTGATGCAGTACGCAAGAATCAGTGCCGCCAGGATGCCAAGGAGCGACCCCGCCACGCCCAGCAACGTGCCCTCCAGCACGAACATCCTGCGAATGCCGGAGCGGCGCAGGCCGATAGCGCGAAGGGTACCTATCTCCGGTGTCCGCTCGACTACTGCCATGCTCATCGTGTTGCCCACCGTGAACAGCACGATCGCCCCGATGAGAATCGAGATGAACCCGAAAATCGCGGCGAACAGTCCGACGGCCTGGCCGTAGTAGGGATTCAGGGTCTCAAAATCATGGACCTCCAGCGGCGTGCCTTTGAGCGAGGTGTCCAGGAGAGACTGCAGGCGAGCTTTGGCCGCCGGTATCTGCGAAGTGTGACGGAGCTGCAGGATAATCGCCGTTACCTGCGGCGGCTCCCCGCCATAGATCAGCCGCTGTGCCTGGGCCAGATGCATGGCGACATACACGTCGTCGAGCTCCTTGACACCCTGCCGCTCGACCTTGACGACGGAAAGGCTCGCGACATTGGGGGCGCCTCTCGCAGTGGCCGCCAGAAGCTCGATCCGTGGATCCTTGTGTTCGGGGCGGCCCGCCCCCGCCTCCGTCGAGAGTCGTACGAGATCCGGTGGCAGCGTAGGCGCTGCCCCGTCGATTTTCCGTGAGCGCGCACTCCCGGGAGCCGCGCAACGCTTGACTCCCAGTGCTGCGCACAACTGCAACACCCGGGCAACGCCCTCACCGACGACGGCTGCGTTCACTGCGGTATGAGTGAGGGGGAGCGGCCCGGCCCGATCCCCGAACCCGAAGTCGTCCCATTTGCGCAGCTCATTCTGACCCTCAACCTCGGTCCCTGACACGAGCACCGTCCGCGAGACTCCCGCATCGAAATTGCCTGCGATCCCCCCGAGCTCCAGGGTCGGGGTCACCACGGTCAGCATCGGCGCCAGCACCGGATCGTGCCGGACGACATCCATGACATGGCGGTAGTCGGCAATGCCGTAGGCTGCGGGATCGCCACTGCCATAGAGGAAGTAGTCCTTGTGCTGGATCTGCAGGTGCCCGCTCGAGCGCACGAATCCCATCTGCAGTCCATAACGGATATTGCGGGAGTAGCCCCCGAACAGAAGGATCGCCACTGCACCGACGATGATCGCCGCGAGTGTCGTGATGGATCGGCGCCGGTTGCGCGTGAGATTCCGGATAGCTAATGCCAGGGTCATCATCGCTGAATCCGTCCATCCTGAATGACAACTGTGTCGTCCGCGGCCGCGATCACTTTCGGATCGTGAGAGCAGATCACCACGGAGATCCTGTGCTCGCGCTGCATCTGCCGCATGAGCTCGATGATCGCCGCACCCGTGTGACTATCGAGATTGGCGGTCGGCTCATCTGCCAGCACCAGCCTCGGCGCCCCGGCGAGCGCCCTTGCGATCGCCACGCGCTGCTGTTGACCGCCGGACAACTGGCCGGGCCGGTGGCGCGCGTGTGAGCTCAGGCCCACCGCATCGAGCATCAACTGCACCCGCTCGCGCCGCCGTGACGCCGGGACGTTCGTGAGTCGCAGGGGATACTCCACGTTCTCGTAGGTCGTGAGAACCGGGATCAGATTGAAGCTCTGGAAGACGAACCCCAGATGAGCGGCGCGGAAGTCGCTCAGCGCGTTGTCGGTCAGCTCGCCCACGGGCGTTCCCGCGACTTCGAGCTCACCCTCGTCCGGGCGGTCGATGCACCCGATCACGTTGAGGAGCGTGGTCTTGCCGCTTCCGGAGGGACCGGATATCGCCGTCAGGCAGTTCTCCCGGATCTCGACATCGATCCCGCGCAGCGCCTCGATCTCCACCGACTCCACGCGATAGTGCTTGACGATGTTCTTCAGGACCGCGGCGCACGCCTGCGGCTTCACAGCAGACATCGGGCTGGTCCCATGCCCCTGAGAAATCCTGCTCATGACTCCCTCCTGGTGTGGCGAGCATCGCCAGTGGAAGCAAGCCTGCCCCGGGGCGCCGGCCGTGGCTGGACCTTGCGACGAAGCGTTTCGAGGAGGTACGAGCGGCGATTCAGGGGGATGAAGCGCGTGAAGCGGGTGAAGGCAGCGCCACGACACCCGTGGCATCCGTCGTGTCGAAGAAGAACTGCGGCTGGTAACCGTCGACGAACGGCGTGTGCCGGCCGCCCTCCTCCTTCGTCAGGACGTACACTTCGCACTCGAATTCCGAGTGCGGTGTGTCTTCAGCGCCTGCTCAACCGTTGAGCTTTCCAAATACACTCCCGCCCTCGCGGACCAATTCCTTCACCTCTGCGCTCACCTTGTCGGGGTTGCGATTCAAGCGAGCGATGAACTCCTCGCGCCGGCACGCGTAGGAGCTCGGATCGTGCTTCGCGCTCCACAACACGATGCGCAGCAGAACGGGAATGAGATCCAGACCCTTGTCGGTGAGTGAGTAGAAGTCCTTGCGCCCGTCGGCGGGATCAGGGGTCTTGGCGAGAATGCCCTGCTCCTCCAGAAACCCCAGGCGGGCAGCGAGGATGTTCGTGGCGAACCCTTCTTCCGATTTCAGGAACTCGCCGTAGGTCTTCTTGCCGGCGAACACGATGTCGCGAACGATCAGCAGCGACCACTTGTCGCCGAAGATCTCCAGGGCGTAGTTCACCGGGCAATGGGAGCGGATGTCCTGTGTGCTCGGGGGGCTCATGGGCCAAATGCTGGCACAGGAGGAGTCGTGTCGTCGTGTCTATATTACTTGTCTTTTACAAGTGAATTTGCTAGGTTGCGGCGGCCGTGCCCACCTGGAGATTCGCTCGGGGCCGAACATCCCGGCCGACCGCGGTGGCAACCTGTCGTATGGATGAAGTGTGAACAATTAGGGAGGCTTCTATCATGTCGATGTCCAGTGCATCCATTCCCGTGTTCGAAGTTGGCCTCAACGCGCTTGCGGCTCTGCTCGACAAGGCCGCGGCCTATGCCGAAACGAAGCGCATCGACCCTGCGGTGCTGCTCAATGCCCGTCTGTTTCCCGATATGTTCGCGCTTACGCGCCAGGTGCAGGTCGTTTGCGATCAGGCCAAGAATGGAGGCGCGAGACTCGCCGGCATCGATCCACCGAAGTACGAGGATACCGAGGCGACCCTCCCCGAGCTCAAGGCGCGCATCGCCAAGACCCTCGCCTTCGTGAAGACCCTGGACGGCGGGAGCATCGATGCGGCGGCGAGCCGTGAGGTCACCTTCCCGCTCGGCCCGAAGAATACGGGTCGGATGAAAGGCGCCGACTATCTCAACTTCTTCGTGCTCCCGAACTTCCACTTTCACCTGGCGACTGCCTACGGCATTCTGCGCCACAGCGGTGTCGAGATCGGCAAGCTGGACTTCCTGGGCGCCATTCCGATCAGCGTCACCTGATCCTCAGGACCGATCGGCCGGTCACTTGCCGGGTATGAGTCTCGGTGGCAGCTGCGGCGCGGCCTCATCTGCCATCGACACTCAACGCCAGCAGCGCGTTGCCGCCGTGGCCAAGGAACTGCCCGTAACCGGAGTTGACGTAGACGACACCGTCGACGACGACGGGTCCGCCGGTGTCCAGGGAGCCGCCGTGTGCCGCAGGCGCATTCACCGCGGCAAAGGATCTGGCGGTGTCGATGTCCCAGACGACCTTGCCGCTGACGGCATCGAACGCACGCAGGTGTCCGTCCTGCGAGCCGGCAAACACGACACCCTCGATGGCCGTGACGGCCTGCGACAAGGAGCCGCGGCAATCGTCGGTGCCCCACGCACAAACGGGCTTCGGCGCTGCACTCCACCAGCGCACCTTGCCGGTCGCCGCATCGAGTGCGGCCAGTCCCGGGCGTCCCGCGCCTGGCTTGTCGGTCGTGGAGTCGGAGATCGGGACGAACACCGTGGTGCCTTCCGCGGCCATGCCCCACTCGATCCCGCCCAAAACACCTCCGTAGCCGACCTTGGTTCGCCAGCGCACGCCGCCCGACGCCGGATCCAGACCGAAAACGACACCTGACTTCTGGCCGGCAACCAACACCTCACCTCCGGAGGGCAGGCGCACGAGAATGACAGAGGCCGCAACATCGGCATCCGTCCCAGCCCGCTTCGGACACGGACCCGCCAGCATGCAACCGCCAGACCATCGGTCGTGCTTGCGCAGTTGGCGTGCCCAGCGAAGCTCCCCGCTCATGACATCGATCGCGAGTACCGCGTCCGTGGCGGAATCGTCGATATCCGTGTAGTCGTTCCCGGTACCGACATAAAGGAGGCCACGCGCGGGATCGATGGTTGGAGCGTTCCAGACAGACCCGCCCGCGGGACCGAACAGCTCCGTGGCGGCGCCCTTGCGGTGATACGGCTCGGGCTCCGCCTGGATCGTGCGGTGCTTCCAGATCAGCTTGCCCGTACCCGCATCCAGCGCAACGACGCTGCCGCGAAAGGTGCAACATCGGTAGCCGGCAGCGGTAGCCGAGCCCTCCTCGAACGAGGCGACCGGAACCAGGAGGCGATCGCGGAACAGGACCGGCGAGCCGGTGATGCGTGCCACCGGATGATCGTCGACGTGCACGCGCCATATTTCCCGGCCCGTGTCGGCGTCCACGGCCCGTACATTGGCGGCGATGTCGCCGAAATAAGCGACTTCATGCCCGCCAGTTCCCGCTCCGACGGAGATTGCCGACCGGACCGGGGCCCCCACCTCGATGCTCCACAGCGTGCATCCGGTGCGGGCATCGAGCGCGAACACCTGACCGGTCGTACTGGACACAAACACTCGCCCGTTCATCACAGTCGGCTGACCCCAGGTCATCCGGCCCGGGTAGGCGAACACCCACTTGACCTGCAGACGCGCAACGTCCTGTGCCGTGAGGCCCGAGTGGGGCTGAAAGCGACTGTTCGCCAGATCCAGTCCCCAGCCGCTCCAACCCGATGAGTGGGCGGACACGACCGGCGAGGTGCAGCGGTTGGGGCGCAGGGTAGCGTTCTGAGCGGCGGTTGCGGCTGTCAGATAGCCGGCAATCGCCTCGACTTGCTCGTGCGAGAGCCCGGCGGCCTGCGGGCGCATCGCGCCCGTCATCAGCGCCATGAGGATATTGATCGAGGAACGGCTTGCCAGAGCGCTGCGCGGCGGAGCGTGGCTCTCCGGCCGTTCGTGGCAACCGGCACACCGCTGAGCGTACAACGCTGCGCCATCCGGTCCGGCGGCGGCGGCACTCCCGGCCATCAAGAGAACCAGGGCAGCCTGGAGGAGCCTTCTCAAGGAGGTTTCGGTCCTCCTCCGAAAACGGTAATTCCGGCGGCTTTGTACATGTCCGTGAACTGATCCTCCGCGCCCCCGGCGGAACGCCCTTCCCGCACCGAAGTGCGGCGCATATCCCGCCGATGCTTGAGCTCATCGAACGGACCGCCCCGATGCATCGTACAGAGGTCGTCCCAGATGGAGAGGTCTCCCGGCTGGTACTGCACTTCGAACACGTACCGCGGCTGAGTCGCGAATGCGATCAGCTCCCGCACCAACGCTACACCCTCATCGCGCGGCATCCCGGCAATATCCCGTATGTGCGCGCCCAGGTAAAGCGCCTTGCGCCCCGAGCCCTCGTGCACGTGGACCAGCGGATGCTGCACGTATCCTTTGGCATCCACTTCCTCATCCGTCAGGGGGAAGCCGCCCTGCTTGCGCGACCACCACAGCGAATGACGCGCCTCCAGCCCTTCGAGCCGCTGCTTCATGCTCTGCGGCAGATCCTCGTAGGCGCCGCGCATATCGGCGAAGCAGGTCGCGCCTCCTTCGGGCGGCGCTTCGTGACACAGCAACAGGGACAGCCATGTACGCAACTTCATGTACGAAGCGTCGGTGTGCCAAAGCTGATTGCCGCGCGCGTGCAGCCGCACCATCTCGTTGCTGTTGATGTTGCCCGAAGGATCGAGGTTGCTCGCGTCAAACAGCTCGCGATGCGCATGCCGGAACACCCGCCCACCGGGCGCCGGCGCCAGCTCCAGTTGCCCGAAGTTGCGGCTGAAGGCGATGTGAGTCTCATCGGTGAGGCCGGTGGCGCGCCAGATCGTCACGCCCCAGCGGTTCTGCACGTCGATGACCGCCTGACGCGCCTGCTCGTCCAGCGGCTTGGCGAGATCGAGGCCGTACACCTCCGCGCCGAAGCGCGGCAGGAAGGGGTGAACCTGCAACTCAACCGGCATTGGATGCTCTCGTGAAGCTCGAGCCCGCGAGATGCGCGGAGCGATTGCTGAGCATGCTTTGCATTGTGCTCAACTATGCGCGCCGGCTTCGCGGCCTGTCAACGGCGGGCCCCTGTGGGCGGGCGCTCACCCGCTGTCAACGGCGGACGCCCTCGGGCGTGCGCTGTCGGCCCTGGCTCAGTGCGCCCTCAGCCCACGGCCCACGGCCCAGGACGTGCGGCGTACGCGGCTCGCCGCGGACGCTCCTCAACTCCTCAGCGGCTGACTTCCAGGATGATCTTGCCGCCGGTATGTCCCTGACGGTTCAAATCCAGAGCCTGCGCGGCATCCGCGAGCGGCCAGCGGTGATCGATGTGGATGCGGAGCTTGCCCTGCGCGGCCAGAGCGCTGACGAACCCGAGCATCTCGCCGGTGGCAGAACCGGTGACGCCGCAGCGGATACCGGCGGCGGCGCATTGCTCCTGCGGTGGCGGACCGACGACCGAGACGAGGATGCCGCCGCGCTTCACGACCCCGATCGAGCGCACGGTGGTAGCGGCGTCGACAGTGTTCAGCACGACGTCAACATTCTTCACCTTGTCCTCGAAACGGACGCTGTTGTAATCCAACACTTCATCGGCGCCCAGGGAATGCAACAAGTCGTTGTGACTCGGAGAAGCGGTGGCGATGACATACGCGCCACGCGCCTTGGCAATCTGCACGGCGGCGGAGCCCACCCCGCCGGCGCCGCCGTGAATGAGCACTCGCTGCCCCGCCTGCACGTTGCCGACCGTGACCATCGCGCGCCAGGCCGTCTCTCCGACGATGGGCAGGCCCGCCGCTTCCTCGAAGGACATCTGGGGCGGCTTTGCAGCCACGGCGGTGACGGGGGAGATGGCGTATTCGACGTAGGAGCCTCCCGGAGCGACCGCAATCACCGCCTGCCCCACCTTCCAGGGGCCCGCCGGTTCGGCCACTGCATCGATGACGCCGGCGAGGTCCCTGCCCGGAATCAGCCGCGCTCCAGGGGCCGCGCCGGCAATCTTCTTCCAATCCACCGGATTCACCGACACCGCGCGCACCTTGATTCGTACCTGACCGGGTTGTGGCTGCGGTCTGGGGATCGACTCAATCCGGACGTTCCCGTCGACGACCACGACGGCACGCATTGTCCCTGCGGCGGCAGCGGTGTTCGCAGCGAACGCCGGAGGCAGCCGCGCGAACGCGGCGGTCGCCAACAAACACAGGACGAGTGTCGCAAGGTGCTGTCTCACGATCGTGCTCCGGTGGGTGGCTCACGCACGGCGGCCGACAGGGCGCCGTTGCGCGCGGGCGGCTCAGAATACGCCAAGCGCTTGAGTCTGCAAGGAAAAACCACGTACAGCGTGAAAGCAGTGACAGCGGGCGGGGCGGACTGCTAGGTTTCCTTTCGTCAGGAGCACGCAAGATCGGAGGGAAGCGATGCGAGGGGGATGGGCCGGACAACTGAGCTCCTTTGGAAAGGATTCCAAGGTCCTGCAGCAGAAGATCAAGCCCGGCACCCTGCGGCGCACGCTCGCCGTCGCGGCACCGCACTCTGCCATGCTGCTGCTGTTCCTGGTGGTGGTCATCGCCGGCGCCTCCATCAGCATTGCCAACCCGCTGATCTATAGAGAGATCATCAACGAGGGAATCCTCAAGCAGAACGTTCCCTTCATCGTGAAGCTGGCGCTGTTGATCGCCGGCCTCGGACTGCTGGAAGCGGCTCTCGGGCTGATCCTGACGTACATGGCGACCCATATCGGCGCGGCGGTCGTGCTGTCCCTGCGCACCAGGCTGTTCGAGCACGTGCAGCGCATGCCGCTGGCGTTTTTCTCCCGCACCCAGACCGGGGCGCTGGTGAATAGACTGGTGACCGACACGGGAGGAGCGCGCACCGCCTTTACGGACGTTCTTTCAAACGTTGCCGGGAACACGGTGACGGTGGCGCTCGTCGTCGCCGCGATGATTGCTCTGTCATGGCGTATCTCGCTCGTCGTCCTGGTGCTGCTGCCACTCTTCGTCCTGCCCGCTCGATATTGGGGTCGGCGCATACAAACCGTGACGCGCGAGCTGTACGACGTGGGCGCGGCGATGAGCAGCGTGATGGTGGAGAGGTTCAACGTCGCAGGCGCCCTCCTCGCGAAGCTGTTCGGCCGCCCGGCCGAGGATGTCCGCACCTTCGAGGGCAAGGCAGCCCAGCTCTCGCAAGCCGGCGTCAAGGCAGCGCTGTATGGGCGAATGTTTGGAACGATGCTGCTGTTGATGGCGTCGTTCGCGACGGCAGTGGCGTATGGATGGGGCGGCGTGCTCGCCGCGCGGCATACTCTCGACCTCGGCACCGTCATCGCGCTCGTCTCGCTGCTCGCCCGCCTGTACGGACCGCTGACCGGACTGTCCAACGTGCAGGTCACCATCATGACCGCGCTGGTGTCGTTCGAGCGCGTATTCGAGGTCATGGACCTGACACCCATGATCCAGGAGAAGGCGGATGCGACCGCCATTCCGAGCGGCCCGGTGCGCATCACCTTCGAGCACGTCGCCTTCCGCTATCCGATTGCTGCGGAAGTCTCATTGGCCTCCCTCGAGTCGATCGCGGTTCCGGAGAAGCGCGCACCGCGGACAGTGCTGCACGACGTCGACTTCAACGCCGAGCCGGGCCAACTGATCGCGCTGGTAGGCCCGTCCGGGGCCGGCAAGACCACCATCAGTCAGCTCATCCCACGACTGTACGATGTGCAGTCAGGTGCGATTCGCATCAACGGCGTCGATGTACGCGACACCACTCTGCAGTCCCTGCGCGATCGTATCGGCGTAGTCACTCAGGATGCGCACCTGTTCCACGATACCATCCGTGCCAACCTCCACTATGCGAGGCCGGACGCCACGGACGAACAGATCCGCTCGGCGCTGCGCGATGCGCAGATCCTCGAGCTGGTGGACTCGCTGCCCGACGGCCTCGATACCATGGTCGGCGAGCGCGGCTATCGTTTCTCCGGTGGTGAGAAGCAGCGCCTGGCGATCGCGCGGCTGCTGCTGAAGGCGCCCGACCTGGTGGTGCTGGATGAGGCCACCGCACATCTGGATTCGTCCTCCGAGGCGGCCGTTCAGCAGGCTCTGGAGCGGGCGCTCACGGGGCGCACCGCGATCGTCATCGCGCACCGCCTCTCCACCGTACTCAAGGCCGATCAGATTCTGGTCGTGCAGGAGGGCCGCATCGTGCAACGGGGCACTCACGATCGACTCAGTGCCGTGCCGGGACTGTACGCACAGCTCTACCAGCACCAGTTCCTCGCCCAGGAAGCGGCCCAGACCGGGAGTTGACCGGCTGATGCTGCGCAAGCGGCGCCCGAGATCGCCGGTGCCTGGCAGGAGCTCGCCGGAGGCGATTCGGCCTGACAGGCTCATTTCCCGGCTGGCGTCCCGCTGTGCGGCAGCGTGGATCGCAGCTGAATGCCGTCGTGATCGGCGATCAGCGCAGCCAGCCAGTCGACGAACACGCGCACCTTGCGCGAGAGATGCCGGCTCTGCGGATACACCACGTGCAGGGGCGAAGGCTCCGGGAACCAGTCCCCGAGCACCAGATCGAGCGCGCCGCGCTCCATCGCCTCTTTCACCGCAAATGCCGGCATCTGCGCAATCCCGAGGCCGGCTTCGGCGGCGCTGACGTAACTGTTCTCGTCCTCGAGCGCGAGATGACCCGGAAACACGGCTTGCACGCGCTCCCGAGCCTTGGAGAAGACCCACTCGACCGTCTCTCCGGTGCGCGGCGAGAAGTGATTGATACACCGGTGTTGCGCGAGCTCGCGCGGGTGCATCGGGAGGCCGTGTGCCGCGATATAACTCGGAGCCGCACAGGTGGCAAAGTAGATGAAGCCCACACGCTTTGCGACCAGGGCGTCCGCGCCGATCTCCCCGATCCACAACGCGCAATCGATTCCCTCGGCCACGAGGTCGAAATGCCTCTCGTTACAGGCGAGCGCCAGCTCGATCTGCGGGTACTGGGCGAAGAAGCGCGGCAGGGCCGGAACGATCACTGAGCGTGCAAGCAGCGTCGGGACGTCGACGCGTATCCTTCCGCTAGGCGCCGTCGAGCGCTGGGACAGTGCTTCTTCAGCGTCCCGAACCTCCGACAGGATGGCGACCGCGCTGCTGTAGTAGGCGGAACCGTCCGGCGTGACGCTGACGCGCCGCGTGGTGCGGTTGAGCAGCTTCACGCCTAGTGAGGTCTCGAGTTTTTGTATCAGTGTGGTGGCTGTCGCCTTCGGAATGCGGAGGCTCTCCGCCGCGCGCGCGATACCCCCTGTTTCGACGACGCGGACGAACAGGGCCATGGCCTGAAGCTTGTCCATCTCGATTATTCACTATTCGGAATAATGAATCCCATCATTGCCACTTTAACCTGTCTTTCGAGAACAATAAATTGCTCTACGAAAAGGAGGGCTGCGCCCCATGAGCGAGACGACGAGGACCGTGAGCGATGCGACCTTTCCGGCGGAGGTACTGCAATCGTCCAAGCCGGTGCTGGTGGATTACTGGGCCGAATGGTGTGGACCGTGCAGAGTCATCGGTCCGCTGGTGGAGAAATCGGCGGCGGAGTACGCCGACCGGGTGACGGTGGTCAAACTGAACGTCGACGAGAACCCTGCGACGCCGACGCGCTATGGCGTGCGGGGCATTCCTACTCTGATGTTGTTCAAGGACGGACACCCTGTCGCGACTCGCGTCGGGAGCCTGAACAAGGGACAGCTGGATGCGTTCATCGACGCGCACACCTGAAGCGCAGCGGGGCGGGTGTCTGAGGCACCCGCCCCGCCCGACGGGATCAGAAGATCATCCACTAGCTCGCGCGACCAGCCCCAACCCAAACCCGACCATCACGACTCCTACGGCTCGCGCGGCGACAGGGGCCGGGGCGAGCCGTTCGACGGTGATGGCGAGCGTCGCGACGGCCATGGCGCGCAGATCCATGAGTCCGATGATCAGCGGGATCGCCATCAGGTTTGCGCAACACCCGCTGCACTTGAGCCCGAGCCACAGCCCGTGTTGCCAGGCGGTACCCACATCGGCACGTAGCGCACAGCATGCGGGTGCCTGTCGGCAGCAGGCGAGCAACCGTGCCTTCCAGGTGGTGAACTGGAGCGCTCCGAGAATCACGACGGCCACGCCGGTGACCGCCGGAACCGCACGCGCAAGCGCCGGCTGCTGCATCTCCGTCGTGGCGAGCGCGACACCCACGGGGAACACGGCAATTCCGATGACGCTCCACACCAGGAAATACCCCAACCCCGCCAGTGCTGTCAGCCGGCCCAGGCGCGCAGTCCGGCCGACAGCCTGTCGGTAGCGCCCCAACATCGGCACCAGAGAAGGCAACATCATCGTCGCCATCATCACGACCCACATGCCAAGGAATGACGCCGCGGCCTCGGACCATGCCTGTCCCGGCATTCGCATCCACATCATCGACATCGTCCAGTCGCCTGGCATGGACATCTCGCCCATCTGTGACATCGATCCGGACCACAGAATCGTCACCGCCGTGCCGGCTGCGAACAGCAATGCGGAGCTGCCGAGGAAAGCGCGCTGCGACGCTACATCGACGTGACGAGCGGCTGCGATAGGCGCTGACGTCTCCACGTGCGAGGCCATTAGACTCACTCCTTGCCGTACTCGTCGTGGCGGCGCCACCAGGGACCGGCAACATCCTTCTCGTTGCGCCCGGCCGGTGCGCGGTCGAGCCACTGGTACGCTCCCCACAAGCCGTCCAGACCGCGCCCGTACGTGGAATAGGTGTGATAGATCACGCCATCCTCGAGCACGAAGGCGCTCATCCCGGGCCGGTCGCGCAGGAACGTGGCCGTGTCGACTCCGCAGGTCGCCGCGAATCCCGATGTCGGCCCCTGGTTCGAGCGACCTTCGATCGCCGGCTCGCGCCTGTAGTTGTATTCGACGCTCCCCGCGCGCTCCTCAGCCTCCGTAAACCACACATTGAAGTCGGAGTTGAAGTCGCTGGCGAAGGAGGACGCCCACGGAAACGTCCAGCCCATCCGGCGCTGGTACTCCTGCAGCTTCGCCAGGGGTGCGCGCGAGACCGCCCAGAGCATCACGTCGTGATGGGCCAGGTGGACGGCAAAGCCATTGAAGCCGTCGGCAATCATCGAGCAGGACGGACACCCGGCCTTGTAGTCGGGGCCAAACATGAAGTGATAGACGAGCAGCTGCGAACGTCCCCGGAAGAGATCCGCCAGCGAGGCGCTCCCTGCATCGGTCTCCAGGCGGTACGTCTTGTCGATACGCACTGCCGGCAGCTGCTGCCGGAGCTTTGCCAGCTCGTCGCTGCGTCGCGTGAGATCTTTCTCCGCCTCGAGCAGTCCGAGGCGCGCCGCCAGCCATTGCTGTCGCGTGCCTGCCGTGTGCTTCATCATTGGTCCTCTCCTTCGTGGTATGCGCCATCAGCGGCGACGGGAGGACCTTAGCTCCCCGGCTCGAGGGGCTGGGAGTTACAAGTGTGGCGGGATTTGCGGCGGGCCGCCCCAAGCCGGGCGTTATCCGCCACCCTGCCGCTACGGCTCTACTGATGAAGCGCAGGAGGCGCCGCAGGCACCGCTTTTGAGCCGGACCCCGAGGCGCCCGGGGCCGGTGCGGCCGCTGCAGATCCCGGTGCGCCCGCTCCAGCCCCACCGCCGGGGCCGGCGCCGAATCGGCCGGGGGCCGGCGGCTCATTCTTCGCTTCATTCGCCAGGTGCACGACATAGGCGCGAATCGCTTCGGCATCCTGCGGGGTCAGCACTTTGCCGAAAGACACCATGCCGTTGTTCTGCAGGGCGCCGCCGATCACGATCGCCTTGAACGCCTCCGCCCCCCAGAGTGCTCCCGCGTAGCGCAGATCCGGGAACAGGCTGCTCACCCTCAAGGTGTCGGCGGCTCCGTGGCAGCTCGCGCAATGCGAAGTGTACTGATGCTCACCGACCTCCAGCTGGCCGCGGTCGCCGAACTCAGGCGGCGGATTGAGCGGCGGCGGAGTGTAGGGTGCCGCCGGCGGCAGCTGCAGCTTGCCGTCCAGCTTGTAAACCAACACCCGCGCGTACGTCGGCGCCCAATAGCCACCGCGAGCGGATGTGCCGGCCACGACGGCGATGTACTGCTCGCCATCGACGGTGTAGCTGACGGCACCGCCGACGATGCCCGCCTGGGTCTCCGCCTTCCACAACCGCTCGCCCGTGTCGGCGCGAAATGCCGAGAAATTCGGCGGATCGGCATGCGGTCCCGGAGGAAATGTCGTGTAGCCCTGGAACACCAGATTGCCCGCGGTGGTGAGCACGCCGGCGCGCGCGCCGCCCTGACGCTGCTCCCACACCGGCTTCATGTTGACCGGATCCCAGGCCAGCAGGTAGTTCCCCGCGCCTGCGAGCTTCGGCGGGGGATCCTGGGGATGCTTGGCAACGTTGATCGAGAGCAGCTGGTTGCCCATCTTCGCGCCAGCCTCGGCCACGAGCGGGAAGCTGCTGTAGTTGGTTGGTATGTAGGCGTACCCGGTCTGCGGGTCGAAAGCCATCGGGTGCCAGCTGTGCGCCCCGCCCGCGGACGGCACTATGTTGAAGCCCCTTCCGGTCTTGCCATAGTTGGCTTCCGGGTTGAGGATCGGCTTGCCATTCTTATCGAGCCCCGTCATCCAGTTGACTGTCGGCACGTAAGGCTTGGCGGCGAGCAGCTTGCCGGTGAAGGCATCGAGCACATAGAACATGCCGTTCTTCGGGGCGTGCATCAGCACGTGCCGCTTCCTGCCGTCGATCACGAGATCCGCGGTCATGAAGCCGCTGGTGCTGTCGAAGTCGAAGCTGTCGTTCGGGGTCTCCTGGTAATGCCACTTGTACTTGCCGGTCTTCGCATCCAGCGCGACGACGGACGAGGTGAACAGGTTGTCGCCGCCGCCGGGTGAGCGGATTTCCGCAGGCCAGGGTGCGCCGTTGCCCGTACCGATGAAGACCAGCCCGGTCGGCGGGTCGTAGATGATGCCGTCCCACGGAGTGCCGCCGCCGCCGGCCTTCCACCATTCGCCGGTCCAGGTTTTGGCGGCCCACTGCAACTCGGGCTGCTCGAACGGCTTGGAGGGATCGCCGGGAACGGACCACCAGCGCCACAACTCCTTGCCGTTCTCGGCGCTGTAGGCAGCCATGTAACCGCGCTGCTCGAACTCAGAGCCCGCCTCGCCGATGAAAATGCGGCCGTCGGCAATGCGGGGCGCGCCGGTGATGGACAGGGTTTTCGCCGGATCGGTAGCCTGGACTTCCCAGACTTTCTTGCCCGTCCCCGCGTCGACGGCGATCAGGCGCCCGTCGAGGGTTCCCCAGATGACCTTGCCCTTCCATACGGCGACACCGCGATTCACGATGCCACAACAGAGCTTCACCGCGTACTCGCCCGGAACCTTCGGGTCGTATTTCCACAGCTCCTGGCCGCTCCTGGCATCGAATGCGTAGACCTTGCTCCAGGGGCTGGTGATAAAGAGCCGCCCATCCACCTCGATCGGGGTCGTCTCGTAGCTGCCCCCGCGCTCGCTGAGATCGGCGTACCAGGCCAGGCCCAGCCGCTTGATGTTGTCGGCGTTGATCTGGGTGAGCGGGCTGAAACGCTGCTCGCTGTAATCACGGCCGTACGACATCCACTCGCCGGCGTTTGCCGGAGAGTCGGCTGTCAGCAGGCGCTTGGCATCGACGCCCCGGTATGAGGCGCCGACCGCCGCCGTCGGTGCCAACAGGCTTGCCACGGTCGCAAGCGATGCGGCGCAGAGCGCTGCGATGATCTGACTACGCATTGTTCGAATACCCCCGCGCGCGGCGCGAAATGCTTGTACTGGATCGGCGAGGTTGGGCGACTCGCGTGGCCGCGTTGCGGATCGATACCAGCATCGGAGCTAACCGATTGATCCTAATATCGGTGGGGGGTCGGCGCCAGAGAACGCATCTGAACAATCCTGAAGAGCGCGCCCGCGCCTCGCGGCCAAGTCACCGCTCGGGCGCGCCCAGATCTCTGGAGTAGCGCAATCCGATCCGTTGGCTCATTGCGGGCTGGCGCGGATCGTGCGTCGGCGGCCGCGCCTGCTCGCGCAGCTCGACACCCCACATGCCGTAGCCGTAACGATCGAATTGCGCATCGATGCGTTGGCCCACGTAGTCGCGAGCTTGCGTCGGGGTGCGCACATTGCGGTCGCCGATGAATTCGAGCCAGCTGGGTTGATTGAGCAGCTCCAGCAGGAAAGCCGCATCGTCGGCGCACAGCCGCCGCAGCCGCGTGTGGGTCCTCGCCTGCGGCGCTTGCGCTGCTGCGGTGAGCGCGTCGGTCAGCGGCCGGCCTTGAGCCTCTGCCGGTGAGCCGCCTGCTTCGCGCGATTCCCACAAATGGCCATGCTGCACCACCGGCGTGCGTGCCCGCGGGTGTGATCGGCAAACAGCAGCGTACACGCCGGACCCTCGCAGGCCTTTACGTAGGTGAAGTCTTCCGAGCAGACAAACTGCGCCAGTATCTCCGCGATCGGAAACAACAGCGCTTCGGGCGAGCGCCAGCGGCGCGCGGCTTGCAGCTCGAAGGGGCTGCCTGCATGCGCGCTGGCCGGCACGATCTGATGAAAAGACTCATCGCGCTCGAGCAGCCGATTGAGCGGCTCCAACTCGTTCAAGTCCTCGCGAGTCAGGGAGCGTCCGCGATGCTTCTGTACGAAGCCGCGAAACCACTCGCGCAGGCTGCGCGCCCGCTCAGCTACATCGTCCAGCTCTCTCGGCAGGGCGCGCGCGCGCATCTGCTCGAGCCCCTGTGCGGGAACGAGCCCGGCTTGCTTCAACCAGCTCACGAGCCCAGCCCCATCATCCAGCCATTCGACGGGGACATCGACCGGCGTGGCCACGGAATTCAAAAAGTCCAGGGCGGGGGCATCGGCGATCACGACCGCGGGGATCTGCTGCATAACCTACGTGCGATCTCTTAAGTAACCATATAAATAATATTTGACAGGTTACTATCAAGGTTGTAACCTCCAAATCAATTTCTGAGAGGTTACTACCCCGGGCTGGAGGTTGGCAATGAGGCGCTCCGCTGCGACGGGAGTTTCCACATGCGCCGCGGTATGCATCGCCTTGCTGCTGTATCTGCAGCCGGATCCCGTCATGCGTCACTCATAACCTCAGCGAATGTTCATTCACGCTCAGCCAAAGGAGTCTCCCATGACCTCCATCCGATATCGCTCCCTCGCCGTCGACGGCGCGAAGATCTTCTATCGCGAGGCCGGGCCGGTGGGCGCGCAGAAGCTGCTGCTGCTGCACGGCTTCCCCACCTCGAGCCACATGTTTCGCGATCTGATACCGCTGCTGGCCGACCGGTTTCATCTGGTGGCGCCGGACCTGCCCGGATTCGGCCTGTCCGACTCCCCCGGCCGCGGGCTCACCTTCGATCGAATCGCGGACACCATCGACCGCTTCACCGCGGCGATCGGTTTCGATCGCTATGCGCTCTACGTGTTCGACTATGGCGCACCCACCGGCTTTCGATTAGCCCTCAAACACCCGGAGCGGATCACTGCCATCATCACGCAGAACGGCAACGCCTACGTGGAGGGCCTCAGCGAAGGCTGGAATCCAATCCGCGCCTACTGGGAAAACAACTCGCAGGCGAATCGCGATGCCCTGCGACAGTTTCTGGCTCCCGATACCACGGTCTGGCAGTACACGCATGGCGTGTCCGATCCGACCGCCGTCTCTCCGGACGGCTACTCGCTGGATAACTTCTACTTGAGTCGCGCAGGTGTGGCGGACGTCCAGCTCGATCTGTTCGGCGACTACAAGAGCAACGTGGCCTTGTACCCGCAGTTTCAGAGCTACTTCCGCACCCATCGGCCACCGCTGCTGGCCACCTGGGGAAAGAACGATCCGTTCTTTCTGCCGGCGGGCGCTGAGGCCTTCAAGCGCGACATCCCGCAAGCCGTAGTGCGCTTCTTCGACACCGGTCATTTCGCACTCGAGACCCATGCCGGGGACATCGCCACCGCGATCCGGGAGTTCCTGCAATGAGCCCGTCAGTGGCGCTCGTCACGGGAGCGTCAGCCGGCGCGGCCCTGCGGCCTCAACGACCGGCTTTCCTTTCTGCCGTGAATGGCCTTCACCAGGAAGGCGACCCCGACGAGCACCCAGGGAAGGAACAGCATCACGGGCCACAATGTGCGCAGTCCTGCGTGTTGGAGCAACATATCGATCCCTCCTTGCGAAATCGGCTTCCAACTTACGCCCGCGACCTGCGCGCGCGCAGTGCCTCTTTGGAGGTAGAGCCGGCGCATCCGAGGAGTGAAGCCTCACACCCACCGTTTCGGGATGTGCTACGCCCTTGACCGGCCGCACACTCTCAACCGTCGACGGGATGACGTAATCCCCAGCACGGGAGGACGAAATCGTGAAGCAGACAACGACAGCGGAGCGGGCAGCGGCCCCGATAGTGGACTACAGCGAAGCGCGCGAGCGCGCCATCAAGTGGCTCGGCGACCGCTACCTCCTGGCGAAGCCCATCAACGCCGACTGGCGCAAGGCCGCGGCGACGAAGCTCGACTCGAGGACTCGTTGAGCCGCTTGCGCAAATCTCTCGCTGCTCTCGGGGCATCGAACCGCGAGATCGGGGTGTACACGGCTATCGCGCTGCTCGTCCCCGGCGGCAGCCTGATCGCACTGTGCGCGTGGGCTCTGCGACATCGCGGCCCCGCACAGTCCAGGGCTATCCGCTCCTAGGCACGCCGCGGCCAGGCAAGTTATCGCCGCAGGCGAAATGCGCTATGTTCCGTGCCCAACTGCTGTTGGGACGTCGCACGTGAACGAGCCGATGACGAGCGAAGAGATCCTCGCCAATGTCCGGGCCCTGGTACCGGAAATTCACTCGAGGACCCCAGAGACGGCGAAGCTGCGCCGCCTACCCGCCGACCTCGTCGCGAAACTGCGCGCCGCCGGGGTCTTCCGCATCATGTTTCCCGCCAGCTGGGGCGGACCGGAGATGCCGCTCCCCCGACAGGTGGAGCTCATCGAGACGCTCTCCTACGCCGACCCTTCCGTTGCGTGGGCGGTCAAGATCGGCTCCGACAGCGGCTATTTCTGCGCCTTCCTGGAGGAGAGTGCGGCGCGCGAGCTCTACCCCTCCATCGACTATGCGACGGCCGGCCAGGCACCGCCCAACGGACGCGCTGTGCGCGTGCCAGGCGGATATCGCGTGACCGGGCGATGGGGCTTTGCCTCAGGATGCACGCACGCGGATGTGATGGTCGGAGGCTGCCTCATCGTCGAGTCCGCAGGAGCCACTCCCACCGGGATGATCTACATCCTGGCGCCCGCGGCTTCCTTCGAGGTCGAAGATACTTGGTATTCGAACGGCCTCCTCGGCAGTGGCAGCCATCACTACAAGGTCAAGGATCTGTTCATCCCCGAGCGTCACGCGTTCAGCCTCGCAGGACCGGCGAAGTTCGACGGCCCGCTGTTCGCCGATGCCGGCTCGGCCACCGTGTTCATTCCGATGGCCGGAACTCCCTTGGGCCTGATGCGGCGGGCGATCGAGGTGACAGTGGAGTTGTCGCGCGAGAAGGTGATCAGCCTGCCGGCACCCCCCACCTTGATGCGCAATCTGCCGCGCGTGAATGCCGGAGGCATCGGCGGGAAGGGACGTCGCCAAATTCGCACTTGCGCGGGCTCAAATGCTCTACGGCGCCGCACGCGCGGCAGTGTACGAGAGCGTGAATCGCTATTGGGATGAGTGTCTTCGTGAAGGTCACGGCTCGCTTCAAGCACGTCGTGACATGGGGCTGGCGCGCATTCATGCGCACCGCACCGCGCGCGAAGTCGCCCAGCTCATGTTCGACACGGTCGGCGCGCCCGCAGTCTACGAGGGGATGCCGCTGGGCTCGCTTCTCCGCGATGCGATCGTGATCAACGAGCATCTGGGATTCAATGACGGCGTGGTCGAGCGCCTCGGGGGCGTTATGTTGGGCGATTCGCCCGAGGGCGCCTTTATCTAGCGGCTGGGAGCCGCATTCTGTCGTGGCACCGCCCGGCGCCGACGATCCCTCATCAAAGCCTCACATCTTCTGCACCCCTGCGGGGGCGCCCCAGCCCTATTGTTTCTCTCCGCAGCCGCACAACAGTGATCACTCGCAACCACGGGAGAAACGCTCATGCAGACGACGACATTACGGCGCAACAAAGCTCTGTTCCAAACAACGCTCGGCCTGGCCGTGGCCAGCCTGGGAATCAGCGGACTGGCGCACGCGGGATGCTCGATCTCCAATGTGGCAGGCAATCCCGGCCCCTCGAGCTTCGCTCCTGCCGTCTACCACCCGGATGACTTCGGCCAGTTCCTGCGGGTGGATTTCGACAGAGACCCCGCCATCGTGGGCCTGTGGAAATTCGAGATGGTTGCCAAGAGCACCCCGACGAACACCAACCCACCCCCCTTGCCGGACGGTACGCTGGTGGACTTCGGGACCACGGCCTGGCACAGCGACGGCACCGAGCTGATGAACTCCGGCATGCGGTTGCCCGCAGACGGCGACTTCTGTCAGGGAGCCTGGGTGCAGACGGGCCCGTTCTCGTATGCGCTCAATCACATCGCGCTGGCCTACAGCGATGGGGCGTACGTCGGTCCTGCCATCATCAAGGAGCGGATCTTTCTGAATCCGCGCGCCAACGAGTTCACCGGAACCTTTACGCTCTCGCAATACATCGCGACTCCCACGCTCGGCCACGAGTTCGATGAGACGACCAAGCAGGTCACCATCACGGGGACGATCACCGGAACGCGATTTACGCCCTGACATTGCGCCCACGCAGCGCGTCCCCTTCTGTGCCGGCCACAAAGGGGACGCGACGCACGGGAGCAGAGTCGCCAGCCGGCAGCTCAAGGGAAACGGTTGCCGCGGAAGTGTAGAATCCGGGCACGTGCTGACGCGTTGCGTCGAGGATGCGCGTGACCATCTACACCTGCGGCGAATTCCGCGTCGAGGTCGGCAATCGCCGTTTCCTCCGCAACGGGCAGGAGCTCGCGCTCGAGCCACGTGTGTTCGCGGTGATCGGCGAGTTGCTGGCGAAAGCCGGCTCGCTGGTCACTCGCAACGAGTTGCTGGACGCGGTGTGGGGGCATCGTTATGTCACTCCCTCCACGCTCAACCGGACCATTGCACTGGCCCGCCGGGCGTTCGGCGATGAGAGCGCGGAGCCCCGCTACATTCAAACTGTACACGGCGCGGGATATCGATACGTAGGCCCCGTCGATGTGCCGGCAAGCGAGGCGAGCGCCTCCCATGCCGGCTTCGGACCGCCCTCGACAGTACGCCTGCCGGCGCGCATCGATGCACTGGTGGGCCGAGAAACTCAACTGGCGTCCCTGGCTGAGATCCTGGCCGGCAACCGAGCGGTCACGGTCGTGGGGCCCGGCGGCATGGGCAAGACCCAGTACGCTCTGGAAGCGGCGCGCCGCGCTGTCCCCGATTTTCCCGACGGTGTCTGGTTCTTCGACCTGGCCCCCCTCGAAGGGGCCGACGAGTGGCTGTGTACGCTGGGGGAAATGCTCGGGCTCGCTGCCACGGCAGTCCCGGAGATCCTCGACAAGCTCTCGGCCTTGTTCCGCGACCGTAGGGCACTGCTGCTGCTGGACAACTGCGAGCGAGTGGCAGCCCCCCTCGGGGCACGGGTATTTCAGCTGCTGCGCTCGACAGCCGCTTTGAAGGTGCTGGCCACCTCGCAGCTGCCTCTCAACTTCTCCGGCGAGCAACTCGTGCGCTTGCCGCCTCTGGAGTTGCCGTCCGCAGAGGAGAATCTGCAGAGCGCGGCGATCGTACAGTTCGCCGCAGTCGACATGATGGTAAGGCGCATTCGTGCCGTTCAGCCGGAATTCGAGCTCTGCCAGGCCAACGCGAAAACCATTGCCGAGATCTGCATTCGACTCGACGGAATGCCTCTGGCGCTCGAGCTGGCGGCCGCGCGCTTCTCGCTGCTGTCGGCAGAGCAGGTTCACGAGCGCCTCGTACAGCGCTTCCGCTTTCTCGGCGGCGACACGGCCGGCCGCGATCTGCGACACCGCAGCCTGCAGGCACTCCTGGAATGGAGCTATGGGCTCTTGTCCGCCGAGGAGGAGCAGTTCCTCAATTGGTGCTCCGTGTTCGTGCAGACATGGACTGTAGAAGCTGCCGTAAGCGTGGCGGCCGCGCTCGGGCACGACGCGGAGCGCGCGATAGACCTCCTGGGAAGTCTGGTGCATCACTCGCTCGTGAGTGCCGTGCCAGGCACATCGCCGCCGCGCTACCGGTTGCTCGAGACTGTGCGCGACTACGCGCTCGCGCGTCTTAGATCTGCCGGTCAGGAAACGGCCGCTCGCAGCGCGCACGTGCAGGCGATGCTGCAGATCTGTCGCAACGCGTCTTCTGACATTCTTGCGGGACGGATGCGCGAGCGCGTCGAGCAGTTGACTCAGGAGCTCGGCAACATCTCAGCGGCCATCGACACTTCGCTACGTATGGACAACGGCGCGAAGCAAGCGCTGGACCTGCTGGGAGTGCTGTGCATCTACGCGAAAGCCCACGGCACCTACATGATCGTGCGACGCTGGTGCCGTACCGTGTTCGCTCGCTGCCCACCGACCGACACACCCGAGCGGGGAAGGGCGCTCCTGACGTATGGTCTGCTCGAAGTTCACTCTGCCTGCGGCAATACGGGCCTGCTGCTGGAGGCCGCGCGGATCGCCGCGCTCCACGGGGATGCATGGACCGAGGCTTACGCGAACGGCTACTACGCGATGTCCCTCGCCGAGCAGGGCCGTCCGGAGCAAGCGCGGAGTCATTCCGAAATCGCCGAGCGCTACGCGCAGCAACACACAGACGCATCGCTGGCCGGCCTTGCGGGCTTGGCTCGCGCCTGGATCGGCCTGGCACTCGGTGACGCGCAGGCGGCCCTGCATGAGCTGCTCGCAGTGCGCGATGTCGGTGGTGCCGACCTGCACCAGCAGCACTTTATCGAGGTCTACCTCGGGTTGACTCTATTCACGCTCGGAAACGCCAGCGCCGCTGCGAGCCACTGGCTCAAGGCCATGGAGCTCAGTTTGACGGTCGGCAACATGCGCGGCACGGCCGGTTCGATCGAGGGGTGTGCCTACCTTGCCAGCCGGACAGGCGACTGGGCCCATGCAGCGCGGCTACTCGGCGCGGCTCGCGCGATTCGCGAGCGAACCGAAGTGCCCATTTTCAGTTTCTGGCAGGTGCACCAGCAGAGGGCGCATGACACTCTGCGGGCGCAGCTCTCGCCCACCGAGTTGGAGGCCGAGACTCGCAAGGGTATGCAGATGCGGCAGGAGGATGCCGCCAACGAAGCGCAAGCGGTCCTGTGGCGACTCGCCGGCAATGCGGAGCGGCGTGTCGCTCAGCGGACCACGAACCGGCCGGTAGGATCGTAACGCGCACGCAAGGCGGCAAGGCGCGCTGCGGTGTCTGCGCCCACCTGCGCCAATACATCTCCATCGTCCTGACCGGTGAAGTTGGGCAGAACCTTCCGCAGAGCCTCCGGAGCAATGCCCCGCGAGATGGCTCGGATGCGCTCGCGCAAGGCGGGTACCTCCTGCGGCCACGGAGTCACCCCGATCAGGTTGACGAAAAATCCGGCTTCTCTCTGGCTGAAAGCGCACTCGCCGGCCGGCACTCGCGAGACGGCGCCGCCCATGTGTTGGATGTGGATCTCAGTCTGCGGCGTGGGCAGGTGAGTGGCCACCTCGGCGAGCTGTGTAATGACTGCATCGGGTAGAGCTTCATAGCTCGAGGTTTTCCAGTACTGACAGCGGCCCAGTGGGGCCGACGCATCCTGCAGATGCTGCCACTGAACGTACGGCATCGGTCCGAGATGATCGGCAAGGGGGTTGCCGAACTTGCGCAGCGGCTCCAGCGCCTGCGGCGCTGCGCCCATCTCGCCACACCAACAGAGCGCGAAGATCGCAACAGGACGCCCGTGCCACGCGGCATCCAGGAAGGGCAGCGGCGGTGCGTTGGCCAGTACGGTCATGCCGCAGAACTCATCCGGTGCCTGAGCAGCGAAGTCGCGGAATACCCGCAGCGCGGTCTCGGCCTCGCTCGCCGGGCGGATGAGCACTCCCGCATAGACCTGCGTGAGAGAGTTGAGCCGAAACTCGAAGCCGGTAGCGACGCCCAGGCCGCCGCCGCCGCCGCGCAGTCCCCAGAACAGATCAGGGTGCTCCTCCTCGCTGGCCCTCACGAAACGCCCATCTGCCAGCACGAGCGACAGCGCCTGGAGGTTGTCTATGGCAAGGCCGTGGCGGCGCATGAGCCACCCTGCCCCGCCTCCGAGGGTGAACCCCCCGACGCCGGTGCTCGAAACGAGACCCCCGGTCGTGGCAAGCCCGGATTTCGCCGTCTCGAGATCAACGTCGTGCCACAGCGCCCCGCCCTGCACGGTTGCAATCCTATCGGCGCCGTTGACGGTGACTCCTCGCATCCGCGCCAGGTCGATCATCAGCGCACCGTCCGCTACCGACCTCCCCGCGACATTGTGGCCACCTCCCCGCACCGTGACGCGCATACCGTGGTCGGAGGCCAAGCGCAGGGCGAGCACCACATCTTCCGCATCTGCGCAGACGGCAATCCCCGAGGGGTAGCGATCGATGGCGGCGTTCCAGACGCGGCGGGCAACCGTATAGGAAGGGTCTTCGGGCAGCACGAGGGTGCCGCGCAACCGCCCGCGCAGCTCCCGGGAGACTCGCGGATCGAGAGTCGAAACTGTCTGTGTCATAACGCCCCGGCTCGCCTGGCATCGCTGCCAAGGGAACTTACCCCAGGCCGCCCGCGGCAGTTGTGAGGTTTGCATGATGAAGCCGACGTGGGATGGCGGGAAACGGCCGTGAAATCTGTTTTAGCTCATGACAGAGGGTCGGGAGCTTCCCGGGGGACCCATGGCAGCACCGTTTTTGGCGAGCGCACGGGCGCGATCGCTGCGCCGGGCAGGCATTCTGGCCGCCCTTGCTCTGGCTGCGACGGCGGCGATCGCCCACCACACATACTCGATGTTTGACGGCAGGCGGCAAGTCACGCTGCACGGCACCGTGCGCGAGTTCCAATGGACCAACCCTCACTGCTTCCTGCAGGTGGTGGTCTCCGGTGCGGGAGCACGGGAGGAATGGAGCATCCAGATGGACTCGCCCCAGACGCTCTATCGCAAGGGGTGGCGCCCGGGGGCACTGAAGCCGGGAGACGCAGTGTCGGTGATCATCCACCCCACCAGAGTCGGGTCGCGCAGCGGTCAATACATGTCCGGCACCGGGCCGGACGGCAAACCCCTGCGGGAGGAT